>ENA-OXVF01000004-OXVF01000004.1-human-gut-metagenome-genome-assembly--contig:-NODE-4-length-46103-cov-20.987057_pt1 | contig 46103 bp, 39 predicted proteins | sample MGYA00249575_ERZ652693 | MGnify/ENA primary metagenome ERZ652693 (study PRJEB26925, sample SAMN05826740) | human gut metagenome | biome: ENVO:2100002; feature: ENVO:00000062; material: ENVO:00002003...
GCCGCGTGTTCACCGCCGAATATGACCTCGACCATATTCAGGACGCTTATGAGGCTATGGACCAGCGCAAGGTCATCAAGGCGTTGATCCGGTTCTAGGGTCAGGTGCGCAGAGAACGGTTCTCACTAAGAACCGTGTGAGCCATTCGCGCAAAACCGCACAATCGAACATCAAGGGGATGCCCGGAATTGCAACATTCCGGGCATCCCCTTGTTCGTTCGACTGTCTCAAACTCTCACATAGTGAGACTTCTGCTGTTTTCGTGGGTTAGGTTCTCGGCTGTGGCGGGCGTATGTCGAGTCCGCCGCAGCGGAGCATGATCAGGGCGATGAGATTGTTCACGTGGTGGAAGCCGTAGGCCATGCGGATGGTGACCTTGATCCTGTTGTCGGACGCCTCGAGCCTGGCGTTTGAACAGCCCAGTTCGGTTGTCCTGAGGATGTCGGGCCCATGACGGCGGATCTTCCGGGCGGGTTCGACGATCTCGGGGATGCGGCTGTGGGACGCCCGGAACACCCGGCGGTTCAGTTCGGTCCGGGCCTGGTCGCCGGTCGTTTGGGCGGCGTCCGGAGGGGTTCCCTGAGCCGCCATGAACGGTAGGGCCGGCCCTTGGGGTCCGTGTCCCGCAGGTTCCCGGACGCCTCGGACCGTCTGTCGGTCAGCTTGTCGGGGTTCTTCAACACGGCGTATTTGACGCCGTGCATGCGTTTGACGGATTTCTCGTCCCCGTCGTGGCGCGCCTGGTTCCACGGGCGTCTCCTGACTTTGTCGGGCGCGTCGCTCGTCCAACTGACGATGCGGAACCCGTCGGGCGCGCGTTCGGCGACCCCGTGGGCGGTCCGCGCGGGGCATCGCGGCGACCAGTTCGACTCGCCGGCAGCCGAAGTCCTGACCGTGCCAGCGACGCACGCCGCCGCCCTGGTCATGCCCGCGGCGCCTCCTTCCGCGTAATCCGCACGATCTGATGCGTGCAATTGGTGCGCGTCATAGTGGCGCTGCACAGTCCGATGCACCCGAATGAGTAGGATGGCGGCATGCCTGCAACACAGTCTCGCCACGTCGACCCCGAACGCAAAGACCGTATCATCGAAGCCTGCCTTACGGTGATTGCCGAGCGCGGGGTCGCCGGTACCTCACACCGCGTCGTAGCCGCAGAAGCGCACGTGCCGCTTGGCTCGATGACCTACTATTTCGATGGCATGCACGATCTGCTGCATCAGGCATTCGAACGATTCGCCGACTGTGCAGTAGCCAGATTCGCCGCCCGCATGGAATCGGCCGCGAACGCGGATGAAGCGTGCGAGGTCATCGCCGCAAGCATCGAACATGATTCGCTCGCCTCGCCTAACGAACTGAATATCGGCCTCGAGTTCTACACGTTGGCCGCGCGGGACCCGTCATTCCGTGACATTAGCGACCGCTGGATGGCCTCTATCCAGTACAGCATGGCCCAATATTTCGATGCGGAAACCGTGATATTGCTGGATGCGATGATCGAAGGCCTGACCCTTCATCGCGCTCTCGGCGGCGAGCCCAAAGACCCGCAACCCATTCTTGATGGAGTACGTCGTATCGCTTTAGGCAAGTGAATGCCAATTGTGATTCATCATGATTGATGATTCAGCTGTAAGTGGTGAAGAACAGGATCGATCGTTTTTTGTCGAGCTGATGCGATTATCGTAAGATTCAGGTTGTGACTGGTTTTTCGACTCGTTGAGGAGACGACAATGACGGCGGATGGTGCACTGTTGTACCCGCAGGTAACTGCGACACGGCGTATGCAAAGTTTGAATGGCATGTGGGGATTCCAGTTCGATCCGGCGGGTATCAGCTCATCGGAGCCAAGAAGACCTTCATCGACGAGATGAACCAATGGATGAAAACCGAATCCAACAAGCCGTTCCTGTTCACCGAATACGGTGCGGACACCGATGCCGGTGTGCACAAGCTGCCGAGCGTGCAATGGAGTGAAGAGTACCAATGTGAGTACCTCGCCATGCAGCACGAAGTGTTCGACATGTTCGAGGCAGTAGTGGGCGAGCAGGTATGGAACCTCTGCGACTTCCAAACCGGTGAAGGCATCATGCGCGTCGACGGCAATAAGAAGCGTCTTCACTCGCGACCGTCAGCCCAAAGCCGCCGCCTATGTACTCAAGGAGCGTTGGGAGACTAAGTAGCGGCCCGCCCCTGGAATATTCCAGGAGCAACGCACATCGCATAACATACAACGCAACATACGAAAAAGAACCTCGTGAAACGAATTTCACGAGGTTCTTTCTAGTTACGCTGAATGACTCCCATTAGACTCCCACAAGAGAAGAGCAATGGCGGAATTCCAACGTTGCTAAGCTCTCAAACTCAGATGTGGAAGTAGAGCTCGTACTCGAGCGGGGTCGGAGACAGGCGAGCCTGGTCGATCTCGTCGCGCTTGAGGCCAATCCAGGTCTCGATCAGGTCGTCGGTGAACACGTCGCCGGCGGTGAGGAAGTCGTGGTCCTCTTCCAGGGCGTCCATAGCCTCAGCCAGGGAGCTCGGCACCTGCTTGATGCCAGCGTGCTCTTCCGGCGGCAGCTCGTAGAGGTCCTTGTCGACCGGCTCCGGAGGCTCGATGTGGTTCAGGATGCCGTCCAGGCCAGCCATCAGCTGAGCGGAGAAGGCCAGGAACGGGTTGCAGGACGGATCCGGAGCGCGGAACTCGATGCGCTTGGCAGCCGGGGAGGTGCCGGCCAGCGGAATACGGATGGCGGCAGAACGGTTACGAGCGGAGTACACCAGGTTGACCGGAGCCTCGAAGCCCGGAACCAGACGGTGGTAGGAGTTCAGGGACGGGTTGGTGAAGGCCAGCACGGAGGAGGAGTGCTTGATCAGACCGCCGATGTACCAGCGAGCCAGATCGGACAGGCCAGCGTAGCCCTTCTCGTCGTAGAACAGCGGCTTGCCGTCCTTCCACAGGGACTGGTGGCAGTGCATACCAGTGCCGTTGTCTCCGGCGATCGGCTTCGGCATGAAGGTCGCAGCCTTGCCGGCCAGAGCGGCGGTCTCGTGGACGACGTACTTGTACTTCATCAGGTCATCGCCTGCGTGCTGCAGGGTGTTGAAGCGGTAGTTGATCTCCTGCTGACCAGCGCCGGCCACCTCGTGGTGGGAACGCTCGAGAATCAGGCCGACCTTCTGCAGGTTGGCGACCATATCGTCGCGCAGATCCTGAGTGTGGTCAATCGGCGGAACCGGGAAGTAGCCCTTCTTGACGCGGTTCTTGAAACCGATGTTCGGGGTGCCGTCTTCCTCAACGTCAACACCGGAGTTCCACGGAGCTTCGATGGAGTCGACCTCGTAGAAGGAGCGGTTCATGCCGTTCTCGAAGCGGACCTTGTCGAAGATGAAGAACTCGGCCTCAGGAGCGAAGGAGGCGGTGTCGGCGATACCGGTGGACTTCAGGTAGGCCTCGGCCTTGCCGGCAACCTGGCGCGGGTCGCGGGAGTACGGCTCGTCGGTCAGCGGGTCGACGATGGAGAAGGCCACGTCAAGGGTCTTGTGCTTGCGGAACGGGTCAACGAAAGCGGTCTCAACGTCCGGGACCAGCTTCATGTCGGACTCGTTGATGGCCTGGAAGCCCTGAACGGAGGAACCATCGAACGGCATGCCGTCGGTGAAAGCGTCCTTCAGGAATTCGCTAGCCGGCACGGTGAAGTGCTGCTGAACGCCGATAAGATCGGTGAAACGGACGGAGACATACTCGATGCCTTCCTTGTTGATAAGGGCCTCGGCGTCTTCCTTGGACTTGAGTTCGGTCACGGGACCGCTCCTTTCGTATGAAATATAACGGTATCCATCGTAAAATCGTGCGTTTCGCCGGCTCGAAACTTGGGTTACGAGAATGTTTCGTGACTGTGGCCGACAATCGCGCAGGCGCGTTATTTCAACGAAACATCATTACAGAATGGAAACGGAGGCTATCGGGGGAGTGGGTAGAGGTGTCCGCAACGTGGACAGTGGATATTGACAGGTGACGTAGGTGGATGTATGTGGACGCGATTATGAGACATATGACGAAGCCCCGGAACCGATTAACGGATTCCGGGGCTTCTGTGCGATTTGGTGGTGTGCTGCCGATCAGCGACCGCGCATCGCGCGGCGGGAGATCTTCTGCGGGTGGTTCGGGTCCATGCCCTTGGGGATGGCATAACCCTTCTTGGCCTGCAGCGTGCGCAGACGATCGTTCAGCGTTTCCATCTCGGCCTTGGTCAGCAGGAAGCGACGACGCGGATGAATCTTGGCGATCAGTGCGTTCTTGTGGTTCGTGGGCTCATAGCTCTTGGACTTGGTCACCGTGCTACGCAGCTTGTCCAGTGGCACCTGCTTGGGGCCGTGGCCCACGGAGATGCGGTACACCGGAATGGAGGAGCCGGCGGTGACGCCCTTGATATCGTGTTCCTGACGATCCATCGCCTTCATGATGCGACCGTATTCGCCTTCGCCGATCAGGTAGATGCCGTTCATCGAAGTGCCGCGCCAGATGGCATCCTTGGTCTTCGGGTCGATCCACACCGGTTCCTGCGGGAAGTTAAAGCCGGCTTTCTGCATGTTGCTCAGCACGCCGATGGCGGCACCAGGCTTGCCGTCAATCTGCTTGTAGCCGACTGCATCCGCGCGGCGGGTGAGCATCATGGTGGCCAGTAGCATGCCGAGCATGATGGCGGTGATCATGGTGAAGATCCAGGTCAGCCAGGTCCACTTGGCAATCAGACCGATGATGATCATCACGACTACAGGCAGCAGGAAAGCACCGGCCTCAAGCCACGGCAGGGCCTTGTCTTCCTTAGCCGTGTACTTGTAGATCTGGATGATCTGCTTGATTGTGCTCTGCTTCTTCGGCTTCGCGTCCTTTTCCGCCATCACTTCTTCCTTTGTTGGGACGAAACACACTAGACAACATCTTATCAGGTGCGCTGGTCCGAACTTGTTTGTGCTGGTTGGTCTCAGCGTGTGTGTAACGGCCGTCCGTCGGCCTTGAGCAGCGCCTCGCCGAGCGTTTCACTGAACGTGGGATGCGGGTGAACGAGGCGGGCTGCGTCGGCGAGCGGCACATGGTTGCCGACCAGCTGTTCGGCTTCGGCGATGATGTCGGAGGCCATCTGGGAGACCATGTGCACGCCGAGCACGCGCGGGGTGTCCGGGTTGGCCGCGTCGCAGCCGGAGACGATGGTCAGTGAACCGGCCGTGCCGCTCATCAGCATGCGCGCGTTCGCCAGCATCGGATAGTTGGTCTCCTTGATTTCAATGAGATCCTCTCTCGCCTGCGCCTGTTCGACGGTGAGCCCGACCGACGCCGCTTCGGGGAAGGAGAACACGATTTGCGGCACGGTGGCTTCGTCCACCGGCTTGGGATTGAGTCCGGCGATGGTCTCCGCGATGACGATGCCTTGCTCAAAAGCACGATGTGCCAGCGCGTGACCGGCCGTCACATCGCCCACCGCCCATACGCCCGGTTTGTCGGTGCGGCCGTACGCATCCGTGGCGACATGTCCGTGGTCGTCAATCGTCACGCCCCATGCTGGGTCGGTGATCGGGTCACGCCCGATGGCGACAAGGGCGATTTCGCCCCAGACGCTTTGTTCGCCGTCCTGGCCTTCGCACGTGTAGTGCACGGTGGCACCAAGGTTCGCGCCGGTGTCCACATGGGTGACGCTGGCGCGGGTGATGATGTTCACGCCATGACGTTTGAGCTCACGGGTCAGCGTGGTGCCGGCTCTCCGGTCCCAGGCTGAGAGCACACGGTCCTTGCGAATCAGCAAGGTCACCTTCGAACCGGCGGCGTTCCACATCGAGGCGAATTCAAGGGCGATGGCCCCGGCGCCGATAATCACCGCCGACGAGGGAAATTCGTTGACTTCCAGCGCCTGTGTGGAGTCGATGAGGGCGCCGGCGAACGGGTTGCCGGGCAATGGGCGTGGCTTGGCACCGGTGGCGATGACGATGTTCGTGGCCGTGAGGTCCATCGTGGGGCCGCTGGGCTCGGGGACATCGGCCTTGTGATAGGTGAGGATGTCGCTTTGGTCGGGGGAAGGGACGAGGTGGACGATGTGGTTGGAAGTTGCTGGAGCGGTCTCATCCGCATGGAACGCGGCATTGGCTCGGAACACGGTGATGCCGCGATGGGCAAGCAGTCCGGCCAGTCCTCCCACCATCGTCTTGACCACGCGCAGGCGATAGTCGCGCAGCGTGCCGAAGTCGATGCCATTCACCGAGGCGTTGACGCCGAGCTCGGCCGCACGGTGCACGGTGTCGATGGTGTGGGTGGCGGTGATGAGCGCCTTGGAGGGGATGCAGCCACGGTTGAGACATGTGCCGCCTACGGTGGCGTCACGCTCGACGAGTGCCACTTTCATGCCGAGTTCGGCGGCGCGCAAGGCCGTGGAATAGCCGCCGGGGCCGGCCCCGATGATGACCAGATCAAACTGTTCGCTCATGATTGCCTCCTTGATACATATAAGTATGGCTCCCACGCTAGGGAGCCATATGCGGCTATCGCCGCCACTTCGCCTAAAAACAGTCCACTGGACTGTTTTCTTTACGGCTCAGCCCCTCAACGAGGGGAGCCAGAGTATATATGGACAATCAGTCCGCCGGCCAGTGACCGCGCTTCGGGTAACGCGGCTTGGGAAGCCTCCAACGACGCATCTGAATCGAACGGCTCCAAGCGTAGGAGAAGGAGCGGGAGCCCTTGGACACGGACCGTTCGCCGTACTTGGCGATGAGCTTGGCCTTGAGCTTGCGCCACATCAGCCATACGTCGATGATCACGGCAATCAGGTAACCGTACATAAGCGCCATCATGATGATGGAAGCCCACTGGTTCTGCATCAAAGAAGTGACGAACATGGAGACGATCAGAATCGCGAAGGCCACCGGGATGAACCATTCACCAAGGTTGAAACGGGCATCCACATAATCACGGATGTAGATACGCCAAGGCAAGCGTTCCGCCTTGGGCATGTGGTTGATATCGCCATTCTGCATCGCCTCGTACTCGGCGTTCTCCTTCTCACGCAGACGGGCTTTGGCGGCCTTGGCGCTGGCCTTGCGGTCCACCGGAACCAGCGGACGGATACCGGCGGCCTGAGCCTGCTTCATCTTCGGGGTAGGACGGCCTTTTTTCTCAGAAGGATTGGCGGCCTTCTTCGGGGCCTGCTCAACAGGAGCTTGGGCCTCTTCTTTTTTCTTAAACGGATTCCATGTCATGCTTTGAGGTTACGGTGACGTTCAGACACTTGTACACTGGCGCAGCCATTGCAATGACGCCGCTCACACACATATATAAAGGAGGACCATCATGACAACGCTCACCGCTGACGAGATTCGTTCGCGCGTCGAAACCGATTGGAACCGCATAGTCAAGGTGCTGGCCGAAAAGGTCGCGCTGCAGTCGATCTCCGCCAAGGGCATCACCGCCGAACATATGAAGCGCTCCGCTGAATTCGTGGCAGACGAACTGCGCCTCGTGGGTGTGGATACCAAGGTGGTTCAGGCTTCCAATGCCGACGGCACTCCGGGCGCATGGGAGGTCATCGGCTCGCATATCGTTTCTCCGGACGCCCCCACCGTGCTGCTCTATGCCCATCACGACGTGCAGCCTGTTCCGGACCCGGCCGAGTGGAACACCGACCCGTTCGTGGCCACCGAAATCGACGGCCGCCTCTACGGCCGTGGCTCCGCCGATGACGGCGGCGGCATCGCCATCCACTCCGGTGCACTGAAGGCCCTGGGCGACGACCTCAACGTCAATATCAAAGTGTTCATCGAAGGCGAAGAGGAGATGGGCTCGCCAAGCTTCATTCCCTTCATCGAGGCTCACCGCGACGAATTCGCCGCTGACGTGATTATCGTGGCCGATTCCGGCAACTGGTCGGCGGACATTCCTTCTTTGACCACCTCGCTGCGCGGCAACACCTGTGTGGACGTGACCGTGCAGGGCCTTGAGCATCCGGTGCACTCCGGCCAGTACGGCGGCCCGATTCTCGACTCCAATACGTTGGCCGCCATGCTCATCGCTTCCATGTATGACGAGAACGGCGATCTGGCCGTACCCGGCGTGGCCGCGGAAGAGCCGATCGGCGGTTTGCAGCACGACCTTGACGAAACCACCGTGCGCGAGGATTCTGGCGTGGTGGCCGGTTACGAGTTCGCCGGCACCGGTTCACTGGCCTCACGCCTGTGGACCAAGCCGTCCGTGACCGTGATCGGCTTCGACGCCCACCCGGTCGAGGGATCCTTCAACGTGATCGCCCCGGAGACCCGCTTCCGTCTGTCGCTGCGCACCGCGCCCACCCAGCGCCCTGAAGAAGCGCAGGAAGCACTGGCTGCATTCCTCGAATCCCACGCGCCGTTCGGTGCCAAGGTCACTGTCGAACGCGGCGAAAACGGCATGGGCTGGGCCATGGACCCGACCGCCGTGGCCACCAAGGACGCGCTGGAAGCCATGACCGAGGCCTTCGGCGTTGAGCCCATCAACAAGGGCGAAGGCGGCTCCATTCCGTTCATCCCCGAACTGCAGCGCATTTTCCCCAACGCTCAGGTGCTGGTCACCGGTCCCGAAGACCCGAAGGCCAACGCCCACAGCCCCAATGAGTCCATCTCCCTGCCCGGCCTCAAGAACAACGTGATCACCGAGGCTTTGCTGCTGGACAAGCTCGGCAAGTAGCCGAACCGCATCGGTAATGGTAGTGAGCCGCCGTCAGGTAGGTCACAGATGTGGCTATTGCCTTTGACGGCGGCTTGCTTTATAGTCGGGAGTTGACACGGGAGCTGCCGTTGGGCGGCTGAGAGGAGACTCATAGTCTCGACCGATGGAACGTGACCGGATAATGCCGGCGCACGGAAATGTCGCTCTTACCTACCCGTGCCTGAACCAACCCGCGCGTGGCCACGAACATATGCATCATGTGCGTACATATATCCACGTATGTTCGGCCTGCGTGCGAGCAGAAGAAAGGCACATTCATGACTGAAGCTGTGGCCAAAGCCAATTACAAGTGGCGCGTCGTCGATATCGTCGTCGCCGCAATCATCGCCGTCGCATCCGGCGTCATTTTCTGGGGCTGGGACATTGTCTGCTCCGCCCCGCTGGCCCTGTTTGAAGGCGTGACCCCCGGTTTCGAGGGTCTGCTCAACGGATTCTGGCTGTTCGCCGGCCCGCTCGCTGCAATCATTGTGCGCAAGCCCGGTGCCGCACTGTTTGCCGAAACCCTCGCCGCCTTCCTTGAGCTTACGCTGGGCAACCAGTGGGGCGTCGGCGGCTCGCTGATCGTCGGCATCATCCAGGGTCTGGGTGCCGAAATTGCCTTCGCCGTCTTCGCTTGGAAGAAGTGGAACATCGGCACCACCATCCTGTCCGGTGCGCTCGCCGGCGTGGGCTGCTGGGCCTACTACTGGGCCACCAACCCGGGCTGGAACGGCCTGCGCGTCACTTGGTATCTGGTGGGCTCCATCATCTCCGGCGTCGTGATCGCCGGCGTGGTGGTCTGGTACTTGTCTCGTGCGCTCGCCGTCACCGGTGCTCTGGAGCGTTTTGAATCCGGCCGCAGCAAGGCGCGCGTCTGATGCAGATTAATCCGGCTGCGGTAGAGGCCAGCGGCTGGGGATGGCGGCACGCCACGCGTAAGGACTTCGCGTTGCGTGCCGTCGATTTCACCATCCGGCCAGGTGAACGTGTGTTGCTGCTCGGTGCTTCGGGCGCGGGCAAAAGCACGATGATGGCCGGTCTCGCAGGCGTACTTGGCGGCGATGAGGAAGGCGAGCAGGAGGGCTCGCTCACCATCGATGGCGTCGATGCGCGCGAGGCGCGAGGTCGCGTGGGACTGGTGCTTCAGGACCCGGACTCGCAGATCATTCTTGAACGACTGGGCGATGACGCGGCCTTCGGCTGCGAAAACCTCAACGTGCCGCGCGAGGAGATTTGGCAGCGAGTGCGCGAATCATTGGATATGGTGGGACTCGGCGGACTCGAACTGGATCGGTCCACCCGCCATCTGTCCGGCGGTCAGCGTCAACGTCTCGCGTTGGCCGGCGTGCTGGCTATGAAGCCCGGTCTGCTGTTGTTGGACGAACCGACCGCCAACCTCGATCCCGAAGGCGTGGTCGAAGTGCATGACGCGGTCAAAAAGGTCATCGAGGCCACCGGACAGACCATGGTTGTGGTCGAACATCATATCGATGTATGGCTCGATCTGGTCGATCGCGTGATTGTGCTCGGCCGACCCGATGCAAGTTCGCCCACGGGTGCGGTCATTGCCGACGGCAAGCCGGACGAGGTGTTCGCCGAGATGGGCGACGTGTTGGCCGCCGGTGGCGCGTGGGTGCCGGGCCGTGCGATTCCCGATTACTCACCGAAGCAGGAGTCTGCGCACGATGCGCCGGTGCTCAGCACCGAGAACTTAAGCTTTGGCCGTGGGGCCGCTCTTGGCGTTGGTATCAATCTGGATTTTTATCCCGGCGAAGTAACGGCTCTGATGGGTCCGAACGGCGCGGGCAAATCGACCTTGGCCTTGACCTTGGCCGGGCTACTCAAGCCTATCGCCGGCAAGGTGCTCATCGCCGACAACCTCAAGCCCGCGCATGCCGGGCGTGAGCCGATCGACTGGAAAAGCAAGGAACTGCTGGGCCGTATCGGCATGGTGTTCCAGGAGCCCGAACACCAGTTCGCTGCCAACTTTGTGCGTGACGAGGTATCCATCGGCCCCAAGTCGATGGGGCAGAGCCAAGACGAGGCTTATCAGACCGCCGACCGCATGCTTGAGCAGATGAATCTCACGCGCTTCGCCAAAGCCAACCCGTACACCTTGTCTGGCGGGGAGAAGCGGCGACTGTCCGTGGCCTCCATGCTGGCCGCCGCACCCAAAGTGTTGGTGATGGACGAGCCGACATTCGGACAGGATTTCAGTACGTGGAATGAAATGGTCAAGCTGATCGCCGCCATCCGCGACCAAGGCTCGTGCGTGATCATGGTGACGCACGATGAGGCGCTGGTGGATGCGCTGGGCGCACGACGTGTGATGTTCGAGGAGGCGAAGGCATGAGTGACGTGGTAACCGTCAGCCCGCAGGAAACGCGCGTGGAGCCGGTCAAAGCCTCATCGCCCTCATGGTTCATCGCGCGCATCAACGCGGTCAGTCGCATCATCGGTGCGCTGTTGCTGTGCATTCCGATGTTCATCAGTCTGGATGCGGTATCCGCATCCACGGCGCTCGGCATCGAATTCGTGCTGCTGTGGATTGGTGGCGTGGCTCCGTGGACCGTATGCCGTAAGACCTGGCCGGTATGGATCGCCGCCGCCGGCAGTTTTATCTCCGTGTTCCTCTACGGCCGCACCTCGGGCGAGATCCTGTGGCAGGGTGGCTGGATTGTGATCAGCGAGGGATCCATCAATCTGGCCATCGCCACGGCTATCAGGGTGGCGGCCATTGCCGTACCCGGCGTGATTCTGGCCTTGGGCCTCGATCCCACTGATTTGGCGGACGGTCTGGTTGAGATTCTGCACTTCTCACCGCGATTCGTATACGGCGGATTGGCCGGATTGCGCATGTTTACGCTGCTGCAGGAAGATTGGCGCGCACTCGGCTTGTCCCAGCGTTCGCGCGGCCTTGGTGACGGTAACGCCATCGCCCGTGCCCTCTCCCAAGCGTTCGGACTGCTGGTGCTCTCCATCCGGCGTGCCACCAAACTTGCCACCGCCATGGAAGCGCGCGGCTTCGGCTCCGGCGCCCCACGTTCCCAAGCCCGCATCTCGCGTCTGAAGCCTATCGACTGGATCTTCTACGTCATCTGTCTGGCCGTCCCGCTGGCCTCCATAGGCGTAGCCGTCGGCACCGGGAATTGGCACTTCGCCTTTCAGGGTGTCTGAAAGGCGGCAGACTGGCACAGTGCCTTTCAGGGTGTCTGAAAGGCGACAGATTAGCACAGTGCCTTTCAAGGTGTCTGAACGCCTTATGATGCCCCCGCTGGCGGGGGCTGTCGGCGTAGCCGACTGGGGTGGTTCCAGCCTCGACCACCCTCAGTCTCGCGACTGACGTAATGACCCGGCAGTAGGGTAGTGGCTATGCCCATCAACGCCCAGATTCTTGATAATCCGAAATCCGACCGCGTGCGCCGCATCGCCGATCTGACCCGCGCCAAAGGCCGCGAACGTTCGGGCCGTTTTCTTATCGAAGGCCCGCAATCCGTGCGCGAGGCCGTCACTTGGCGGCCGGACGTGGTGCAGGACCTGTATGTAGAGGTTTCGCAGGCGCTGGAACATCCGCGTATCATCTCCTCCACGTTGGAGAAGATCGTCGAAACCTCGCAGGATGCCACGATTTATGTGCACTACTGCACCGGCGACGTGATGCACCGCATCAGTCCGGACGCCCAGGGCATCGTGGCCGTCGGCAATGCCGAGTCCATGCACGCCGGTGCCGATGACGTCGAACTTGGCAAGAACGGCCGGGGCCCGCAGATCGCCGCCTTCTGGCAGGTGCGCGACCCGGGCAACGCCGGCACCGTGATCCGTGCGGCCGATGCGGCCGGCTGCGACGCCGTAATCTTCGTGGACGACTGCGTGGACGTGCTGAACCCCAAGGTCATCCGCTCCACCGCAGGCTCCCTGTTCCATCTGCCGGTACTCGCCATGAGCACCGACGAATTCTTCACCTGGACAGGCGACGACCATAATATGGGCGTCTGGGCCGCCGACGTATACGGCACCGAAGAATGCAAGCCGGAAAGCCTGCCCGCAGTACTGGCGGACAAGGCGGCGGTCGAGGCTCCGAAAGCCGTGCTGTTCGGCAATGAGGCGCGTGGCTTGGAACCGGACATCCTCACGCGCTGCGGCCGCATCGTCTCCATCCCGCTGTACGGCAAGGCCGAATCGCTGAACCTCGGCACCTCGGCCGCGGTGATGTTGATGTCGCTGTCTATGTCGGGTCATGTTGAAAGAATGTGAAACCGGTAAAAACGCTGTGAAACGCTGAGAAAACATCAGACGAAAGGGTTCTCGTGGCAGAACAAATGGTGTTCGACGCCGACCAGGTGACCGCTGAGGTTGCCAAGGGCATCGAGAAAATCCAGAACGCCTCCAACCTGGAGGAGCTCAAGGCCATCAAGACAACGTACGCAGGTGCCGATTCGGCGATGACCAAGGCCAGCAAGGCCATTGGCTCCCTGCCCGTCGACCAGAAGAAGGAAGCCGGCAAGCTCATGGGCAAGCTGCGCGCCGACTTCGGCCGTGCCTATGGCCCCAAGGAGGTCGAGCTCAAGGAAGCCGCCGAGAAGGCCGCACTCGCCGCTGAAACCGTGGACATGACGCTGCCGGTGAACCGCAAGCCTCTGGGCGCCCGTCACCCGCTGCCCAAGCTGATGGAGGACGTCGAGGACTTCTTCATCTCCATGGGCTGGCAGATCTCCTCCGGTCCGGAAATCGAAGCCGAATGGTACAACTTCGACTCCCTGAACTTCGGCCCGGACCATCCGGCCCGCCAGATGCAGGACACCTTCTACGTCAAGGGCAATCAAGCCAAGGACGCCGCCGGTTTCGTCGGCTCCAACATGGTGGTGCGTACGCAGACCTCCTCCGATCAGGTCCGTGCCCTCCTGACCCGTGGCGTGCCGCTGTACATCGCGTCCCCCGGCCGTGTGTTCCGCACCGATGAGCTGGACGCCACCCATACTCCGGTGTTCCACCAGTGCGAAGCCCTCGCCGTCGACAAGCACCTGACCATGGCCGACCTGAAGGGCGTGCTGGACAAGCTCGCCGTCGCCATGTTCGGCCCTGAAGCCAAGACGCGCCTGCGCCCGAGCTACTTCCCGTTCACCGAGCCGAGCGCCGAGCTAGACCTGTGGTTCCCCGACAAGAAGGGCGGCCCCGGCTGGCTCGAGTGGGGCGGCTGCGGCATGGTGAACCCGAACGTGCTGAAGTCCGCCGGCATCGACCCGGACGTCTACACCGGTTTCGCCTTCGGCGTCGGCATGGAGCGCACGCTCCTGCTGCGCAGCGACATCAACGACATGCACGACCTGGTCGAAGGTGACGTGCGTTTCGCCGAACAGTTTGTGATGGGGGAGTGATTCAGCCATGCCTATGATCGATATCGATTGGCTCAAGGACCATGTCGAGGTTCCCGAAGGCCTGACCTACGAACAGCTCGCCAAGGACCTTGTCAAGGTGGGTCTTGAGGAAGAGGAGATCCACTCCTCCCAGGTGACCGGCCCGATTGTGGTCGGCTACGTGGTCGACGCCACCCCCGAACCGCAGAAGAACGGCAAGACCATCAACTGGTGCCACGTGGACTGCGGCGACGAATGGAACGAGACCGACGAAGACGGCAACAAGGTGCCGCGCGGCATCATCTGCGGCGCGCCCAACATGAAGGCCGGCGAAAAGGTCGTCGTCACCCTGCCCGGTGCCGTGCTGCCCGGCGACTTCAAGATCGAGCCGCGCAAGACCTACGGCCACATCTCCAACGGCATGTGTGCCTCCGAACGTGAGCTGGGTCTGGGCGACAACCACAATGGCATCATTCTGCTGCGTCAGTACGGCTTCTCCGAGGCTGAATATGAGGCTCTGAAGCCTGGTCAGGACGCCATGCACCTGCTGCACCTCGACCAGCCTCTGCTTGAGATCAACATCACCCCGGACCGTGGCTACACGCTGTCCTACCGTGGCGTGGCCCGCGAATACCACCACTCCACCGGTGCCGCCTACACCGATCCGGCCGTGGCACTGAACGAGAAGGCCCCGGAACCTGCTGACTATCAGCCCGGCACCCCGGTGGACATCGATGTTGAAATCGACGATAACAATCCGATTCACGGCGTGCCCGGTTGCGACCGCTACTACGCGCGTATCGTCAAGGACTTCAATCCCAACGCCCACACGCCCAACTGGATGCGCCGCCGCCTGATTCGCGCCGGCATGCGCTCCATCTCCTTGGCCGTGGACGTGACCAACTACGTGATGCTTGACCTCGGCCAGCCGATGCACGCCTACGACCTCGACAAGCTCGAAGGCCCGATTGTCGTGCGCCGCGCCAACGAGGGTGAGAAACTCACCACCCTGGACGGCAAGGAACATGACCTGAGCGTCGAAGATCTGCTTATCACCGATTCGCCGAACGGCGAACGCGGCTCGCGCATCCTCGGCCTTGCCGGTGTGATGGGCGGCCTGTATGGCGAAGTGACCGCCGACACCAAGAACATTCTTCTGGAGGCCGCGCACTTCGATCAGGTGACCATCGCCCGTTCGGCCCGTCGCCACAAGATTCCATCCGAGGCCTCCCGCCGCTTCGAACGTGGCGTCGACACCGCGCTGCAGCCTGCCGCCACCCAGATGGCCGCCGAACTCATGGCCAAGTACGGCAACGGCGAGCCCAGCGAACACCCGAACGACGTGAACAACACGCCGCGCGCCAAGGCCATCCACTTCAAGGCCTCCGAAGTGGCCCGCGTAGCCGGCCTCGACGTGGACATCAACCGCATCTCCGACATCCTGACCGACATTGGCTGCACGGTGGCCGGTGGCGGCAACGGTGAGTTCGCCGTAACCGCGCCGAGCTGGCGTCCGGACTTGAACGAGCCGTGCGACCTGGTCGAGGAGATCGCCCGACTGGTCGGCTACGACCAGATTCCGATCACCGTGCCGCCGGCACCGGTCGAGGGTCTGGTGGGCCTGACCCCGGACCAGCAGCGTCGCCGTCGCGTGGCGGACGAGCTCGCCGAGTTCGGCATGGTCGAATCGCTGAGCTACCCGTTCGTGGGTGACGACGATTACAAGGCCTTCGGCTTCGACCCGGAAGCCACCAAGAAGGTCAGCGTCGAGATCGCCAACCCGCTCTACGGCGACCGTCCGTACCTGCGTCGCGAGATTCTGCCGACCCTGGCCACCACCGTGCAGCGCAACATCCGCCGCGGCATCGAAAACGTGTCCCTGTACGAGCTCGGCCACGTCTACCTGTGGGATCCGAACGCGCCCGCCATCCCGGCACTGCCCGGCGGCGTGCGCCCCACCGACGAACAGCTCGCCGCGCTTGACGCCGGTCTGCCCGAACAGCCCGACCATGTGGCCGGCATCCTGACCGGTCTGGCCGAGGACGACGGCTGGATGGGCGGCAAGCGCCCGGTCGACTGGTCCGACGCCGTCGAGGCCGTGCGCCGCATCGCCGGCCGTATCGGTGCCGCAATCGAACTCGACCAGCCCGCCGCCGACGATGTGCCCGTCCAATGGCACCCCGGCCGCGCCGCCCGCGTCATGGTGGGCGACGTCTTCACCGGCTGGGTTGGTGAACTGCACCCGCGCGTCAACGAGGCGCTCGGCTTCCCGGCCCATTCCGCGGCCTTCGAGCTGAACCTCACCGCGCTGTTCGCCACGCTGACCGGCAAGCCCGTCCAGGCCAAGCCGATCTCCACGTTCCCGCCGGTCAAGCAGGATTTGGCCTTCACCGTGGACGAGACCGTGACCGCAGGCCAGCTTGAGAACGTGATTCGCAAGGCCGCCGGCGCGAACCTCGAATCCATCGAACTGTTCGACGTGTTCACCGGCGAACAGGTGGGCGAGGGCAAGAAGTCCCTGGCCTATGCGGTGGTGTTCCGTTCACCGAGCAAGACGCTGTCCGCCGAAGACAGCGACGCCATCCGCAAGGCCATCGTGGCTGAGGCCGCCGAAATCGGCGCCCAGCTGCGCGCCTGACCCAACCAATCATCCGAATCGAGGAGCGCCATGAGCCAAGCGGAGCAGGACAAGCCGAAATACGGGCAGTACCAGCAGCCTGAATATGGTGCTATGTCTGGCCAATACGGGCCGAATTACAACCCGTATATTTATGGCGCTCCCGAGCCGGATACTAAGAAGGATTCCGCCGCAGCCGCTGGCGATAACGGTGGCGCGGCACAATCTCAGCAGGCTGGCCAGCCGTATGGTCAGCAGCCGGCGTGGCCCGGCAATCAGCAGGCGGGCGGCTGGCCGTACGCTCAAGGCGGCCAACAGTCCGGTCCGGGCGCATATCCGGGCGGGTACCCGGGCATGCAGGGCCAGCCGTATGGTCAACAGCCGAACGGTCAGCCTCACCAGCCGCATTATTACCACGGCATCGACCTGAACGATCCAAACCAGAACCCGCTCTACGGGCACTGGGATTCGTATGCGATCATCTCCTTTATTCTCGCCCTGTTCTTCCCGGTGCCAGTGCTCTCGGCACTGATGGGCGCGGTGGCAATGTGGCGCACGCGCACTTTCCATATGAAGGGCTTCGGTTTGGCCGTGGCCGCCGTGGTAATCAACGTGCTGTACACCATCGCCGTCATCTGGATGGCCTTCAATGGCTATGACGCCATGGGCCTCTACCAGGAAGCCCTCCAGCAACTCACCGGCGGCACCGGCTCCTCCTCCGACTCCATCTCCGCATAAGTAGTGTTCACATACCAACACACCCACTGCATAAATATGCAATAGTCTGCATAATCGCGTATACTCGTCCGAAGACACATCAGTGAAAAGAGATGAGTATGGCGAAATATACAGTGGCCGTGGCCGGTGCCACGGGCTATGCCGGCGGTGAAGCGTTACGCATTCTGGCTGCGCACCCCGACTTCGACATCACCTGCGTGGCAGGCCATTCCTCAGTGGGGGAGTCGATGGCCAAGCACATGCCGCATGTTCCCCAACTGGCCAATCTGGTCGTTGAAGATACCACGCCCGAAGTGCTGAACGGGCATGACGTTATCATCCTCGCACTGCCGCACGGTGCTTCGGGCAAGCTCGCCTCGCAGCTCGATCCGAATGCCGTGGTTGTGGATTTGGGCGCCGACCATCGCCTCGAAGAACAGGCCGCTTGGGATGAGTTCTACGGCGGCGATTTCTATGAGCATTGGACCTACGGCATGCCCGAGCTCATCACCGGCAAAGCCGCGGACGGCTCCTACACCCGCCAGCGTGCGGCGCTTCCTGGTACCAAGCGCATCGCAGGTCCTGGCTGCAACGTCACCGCCACCACGCTGGCCCTCCAGCCCGGCATCGCCGAAGGACTGGTTGAATCGCAGGATATCGTGGCCGATCTGGTCGTCGGATACTCGGGTGCCGGCAAGAATCTCAAGCGCACCAACCTGCTTGCCGCCGAGGCCCTGCAATCCGCCCTGCCGTATTCGGTGGGCGGCAAGCACCGCCACATTCCCGAAATCCTGCAGAACTTCGCCCACGCGGCCGGCAAGAGCGCGGCCGAAGCCAGCGAATTCACGCTCGGCTTCACACCGATTCTCGCCCCCATGTCCCGAGGTATCCTCGCCACCGTGTCCGCCCGCATGACGGACAAAGCCAAGGCACTGAGCGATGAGGAGATTCGCGCCGTATGGTCCAAGGCCTATGAAGGTCAGGACTTCATGGTGCTGCTGCCCGAGGGCACACTGCCCGCCACCGGCAACATCATCGGCTCCAACGCAGCCCACCTGCAGGTCGTCACCGACCGCAAGGCCGGCCGCATCTACGCTTTTGCCGCCATCGACAACCTCAATCGTGGTACCGCCGGACAAGCGGTCCAATCACTGAACATCGCACTAGGCCTGCCGGAAGACGCGGGCCTGACCAAGATCGGAGTAGCACCGTGAGCGTTACATTTGCACAAGGTTTCTCCGCCGCCGGCGTGGCGGCTGGTATTTCATCCGTCGAAGGCAAGAAGGACTTGGCCCTCGTGGTCAACAACGGCCCGCTCGACGCGGCTGCAGGCGTGTTCACCTCGAACCGTTTCTGTGCCGCCCCGGTGCAGTGGAGCCGTAAGGTCGTCGCCGACGGTCACGTCAAGGCCGTGATTCTGAACTCCGGCGGTGCCAACGCCTGCACCGGCGAGGCCGGTTACGCCCAGTCCGTCGCCACCGCGGAAACGGTCGCCGGGCTCATCGGCGCCGAACCGAATGATGTGGCTGTCTGCTCCACCGGTCTCATCGGTGAACTGCTGCCGTTGGACAACGTGCTGGCTGGTGCCAAGAGTGCCCATGAGGCTCTTGCCGCCACCGCCGAAGCCGGCACCGACGCCTCCCACGCCATCATGACCACCGACACCAAGCCGAAGACGGTCGAACTGACCGGCTCCAACGGCTGGAAGATCGGCGGCATGGTCAAGGGCTCGGGCATGATTGCCCCGCAGCTGGCCACCATGTTGTGCGTCATCACCACCGATGCGGTTGTCTCCGCCGGTCAGATGCAGGCCGCACTCGCTGTGGCTGCCGAACATTCGTTCAACCGCATCGACGTGGACGGCTGCATGTCCACCAACGACACGGTCCTGCTGCTCGCCTCCGGTGCCTCTGGCATCGAACCGGACAAGGACGAATTCAACAAGCTGGTGCGTGAGGCCTGCGCATCCCTGTCCCGCCAGATCATCGGCGACGGCGAAGGTGCCTCCCACGACATCCGTATCACCGTCACCGGTGCCACCAGCGAAGACGCGGCACTTGCCTGTGGTCGTGCCGTCGCCGCCTCGAACCTGCTCAAGTGCGCCATCTCCGGCAACGATCCGAACTGGGGCCGCATCGTCAGCTCCCTGGGCACTGTGCCGCCTGAAGTCGCGCCTTACGATTCGAACAAGGTGACCGTGGACGTCAACGGCGTGCGCATCTGCGAGAACGGCGGTGCCGGCCGCGACCGTAGCGAGGTCGACATGACCCCGCGCGAAGTCCACATTGACATCGACCTGAACACCGGCTCGGACGCCGAGGCCACCGTCTGGACCGACGATCTCACCCACGAATACGTCCACATCAACGCCGACTACGAAAGCTGACAAACAGCCCAGTGGGCTGTTTGTAGCAGCCGGCAGCGATAGCGTCGCCGGCGTCGCAGAAAAGAGAAAAATTGTCTACAGAATTGAAGGGACCTGGGTTCCATTTCGACGTGCACACCGATTTGCGCGCCGATCAGAAGGCAGAAGTGCTTATTGAAGCGCTGCCATGGCTGGAGGAGTTCGCCGGCCAGCGTATCGTCGTCAAATACGGCGGCAATGCCATGGTCGATGACCATCTGAAGCAGTGCTTCGCCGAAGACATGGTCTTTCTGCGTCAGGTGGGTCTGCACCCGATCGTCGTGCACGGCGGCGGTCCGCAGATTTCCCACATGCTCAAGGCCCTCGGCATCAAATCCGAATTCAAAGGCGGCCTGAGGGTCACCACCCCCGAGGCCATGGATGTGGTGCGCATGGTTCTGACCGGCAAGGTGTCACGCGAACTGGTAGGCCTGATCAACGCGCACGGCCCGCTGGCCGTAGGCATGTCCGGTGAAGACGGCGGCCTGTTCTCGGCCATGCAGCGCAGGCCCGTCATCGATGGCAAGCCCACCGATATCGGCCTGGTCGGCGACGTGGTTTCCGTCGATGCCTCGGCAGTCGAGGATCTGGTGGCTGCCGGTCGTATCCCGGTCGTCTCTTCCGTGGCTCCGAACGAAGAAGATGCCACTGAAGTGCTCAACGTGAACGCTGATTCCGCCGCCGCCGCTTTGGCTGCCGCTGTGGGCGCACACAAGCTCGTTATCTTGACTGATGTGGATGGTCTGTACGCCGATTGGCCGGATAAGAATTCTCTGATTGGCCGGATCGGTGTGGAAAACCTGCGCGATATGCTGCCGGACCTGGAATCCGGTATGCGACCCAAGATGGAGGCCTGTGTCAGGGCCATCGACGGTGGCGTGCCCCAAGCCCATGTCATCGACGGGCGCAAGCCGCATTCGATTTTGAACGAGATATTCACCTCCGCAGGCATCGGTACCATGGTTATGCCCGATGAAGGACTGGAAATGAGGAGCTCTTATGGCTACTGAGCATGAGGAAAAACTAGGTACGGAAGACAGCAAGTGGCTGGGAGAGTACTCTCAGGTCCACATGAATGTGTTCGGTACGCCGTTGCGCGTCATGGATCACGGCCAAGGTGCCCACATCTGGGATGTTGACGGTAACGAATACCTCGATTTCCTGGCAGGCATCGCCGTCAATTCCCTCGGATACGCCCACCCCAAGTGGGTCAAGGCGGTTGCCGATCAGGCTGCCAAGGTGGCGCATATCAGCAACTATTTCGCGTCCGAGCCGCAAATTGAATTGGCATCAAAACTGGTCAAGCTGGCTGGTGCACCTGAAGGCTCCAAAGTCTACTTCGGCAACTCCGGTGCTGAAGGCAATGAAGCTGCCCTCAAGCTCGCCAAGCTGTATGGACGCACCTTGCCTGGTGCCCTGCCTTCCATCGGCGGCAAGCCCGCACGCATTCTCGCAATGACTCACGGCTTCCATGGCCGTACGATGGGTGCGCTGTCCGCCACGTGGAAACCCGGTATCCGCAAGCCGTATGATCCGCTGGTGCCGAACATCGAATTCGTGCGCGCCGGCGACAAGGTCGCCCTGCACGACGCTTTTGCACAGACCGGTCTCGGTCGCTATGGCAAGGGTCCGGTGGCTGCTGTGATTCTGGAACTTATCCAAGGCGAAGCCGGCGTGCAGCCGTTGGGCGCCGATTACGTCAAGTTCGTGCGCGAACTGTGCGATATCAACCACGCGCTGCTTATCATCGATGAAGTACAGACCGGTATCGGACGTACCGGCAAGTGGTTCGCATTCCAGCGTGACGATCTGTCCGGCGGCGTGACGCCGGATATGGTGACTTTCGCCAAGGGTGTGGCAGGCGGATTCCCGATGGGCGGCATGATCGCTTTCGGCGAGAAACTTGCGGCTCTGTTCACTCCTGGTTCCCACGGCTCCACCTTTGCCGGCAATCCGCTGGGTGCGGCTGCGGGACTCGCCACTCTTGACGTGATTGAAGACGAGAATCTGGTGGCCAACGCCGAAGCTCGCGGCGAACAGCTGCGCGATGGCATTATGGCCACCGGTAATCCGCTGTTCGTTTCCGTACGCGGCCGTGGTTTGCTGGACGCCGTCGAGCTCAAGCATCCCTGCTCCCACGCGGTGATGAACTACTGCCTCGAACACGGGCTCATCGTCAACGCGGTGGCTCCCAATGCGCTGCGTTTCGCACCGCCGCTGATTGTAACCGCACAAGACGTGGACCAGGCACTTGCCATCCTCAAGGATGTGCCTACGGACCTGCCCGACGACTGATTTCTCTCTGTCACTGCCGACCCACCGATCCAAGGAGATCATCATGACCCCAGAACTTCGCCACATGCTGCGTGACGACGACCTCAACCATGAGGAACAGAAGCAGGTGCTCGAACTTGCCATCAAGTTCCACCACGACCGCTTCTACAAGCAGCCGTTCGCCGGTCCGCAGGCCGTCGCCGTACTGTTCGACAAGCCCTCCACCCGCACCCGTTCCAGCTTCTCCATCGGCGTTGCCGAGCTTGGCGGCTACCCGCTGGTCATCGACAAGTCCGGCTCCCAGCTGGGCCGTGGCGAGCCCGTGGCCGATACCGCTCGTGTGCTCAACCGCATGGCTTACGGTGTGGTGTGGCGCACCTTCGGCCAGGGCCGCGTCGAAGAAATGGCCAAGTACTCCACCCATCCGGTGGTCAACGCCCTGACCGATGACTTCCATCCCTGCCAGATTCTCGCCGACTTCCAGACCATCGCCGAGCACCGAGGCGGCGTCGACAACCTGAAGAACCAGACCATCGCCTACCTCGGTGACGCGGCCAACAACATGGCCAACTCCTACCTGCTCGGCGGTGCCGTGGCCGGCATGGACGTGCGCGTGGCCGGCCCCTACGGCTACCTGCCCCGCCCGGACATCGTGGCCGACGCCAAGCGCGTCGCGGCCGAGACCGGCGGCTCCATCCTGGTCACCACCGATGCCAAGGAAGCGGTGAAGGACGCCGATTGCGTGTTCACCGACACCTGGGTCTCCATGGGCGAGGAGGCCGAATACGCCATCCGTTCCAAGCCGTTCTGGGATTACCAGGTCAACACCGAACTTATGGCATTGGCCAAGCCGGATGCGCTCTTCCAGCACTGTCTGCCCGCCTACCGCGGCAAGGAAGTCACCGCTGAAGTGATCGACGGCCCGCAGTCCGTGGTGTGGGACGAGGCCGAGAACCGTCTGCACGCACAGAAAGCGTTGCTGACTTGGTTGACCGGCAAGGCCCGTGGAGACGAAAGCCTGCTCGCATGAGTGAAACCGGTCCGTCCCTGCAGCGCCCTGCCACCAGGGCGGCGCGGCTGAGTGCCATAGAACAGGCGCTCGCCACGCATATCATCACCTCGCAATCACAGCTGTCCAAAATCCTTATCGACGAGGGCATTGCGGTGACTCAGGCGACCCTGAGCCGCGATCTTGACGAGATGCATGCGGTGAAGACCCGGCTGAAGGACGGCACGGTGGCCTACACGGTGGGTCGCAGCGTCGTTGCTTCGGAAGGTGAGGATGTAGGGGAGCGCGGTGAGGCACAGATGTCCCGCGTGCTGAACGGACTGGTCACCTCGGTGGCTGCCGCCGGAAATCTGGTTGTGGTGCACACGCCTTCCGGTGCCGCACAATACGTGGCCTCGGTGATTGACAAGCAGCCGATCGAAGGCGTGCTGGGCACCATCGCCGGAGACGACACCGTCATGGTGATTTGCACCAATGACGACACCGCCGTCTCCCGCTCCGACTGGCTACTAAGTCTCGCTTCCAAATAACCAACACGCCGTGCATAAATATACAGTCCTCTGTATATACTTGCATCAGTTTGTTTTTCAGACCTTGAACGAAAGGGAACCAATGGCAGATAACAAGCGCATTGTTCTGGCCTACTCCGGCGGTCTTGACACCTCCGTCGCCATCTCGTACCTGAAGGAGCGCACCGGCAAGGACGTCGTGGCCGTGTCCCTCGACGTCGGCCAGGGCGGCGAAAGCCTCGAGACCATCAAGCAGCGCGCCCTTGCCTGCGGAGCCGTCGAATCCTACGTGGTCGACGCCCGTGACGAGTTCGCCAACGAATATTGCATGAAGGCCCTCAAGGCCAACGCCATGTACGAAGGCGTCTACCCGCTGGTCTCCGCCATCTCCCGTCCGCTGATCTCCAAGCACCTCGTGCGCGCCGCCCACCAGTTCGGTGCCGACACCATCTCCCACGGTTGCACCGGCAAGGGTAACGACCAGGTTCGTTTCGAGGTCTCCATTGCCTCCATCGACCCGACGCTGAAGGCCATCAGCCCGATTCGCGACCTGTCCCTGACCCGCGACGTCGAGATTGCGTTCGCCAAGGAGCACAAGCTGCCGATCACCCAGACCGAGAAGTCCCCGTACTCCATCGACCAGAACGTGTGGGGCCGCGCCATTGAGACCGGCTTCCTTGAGGATCCGTGGAACGGCCCGACCAAGGACTGCTACTCCTACACCGACGACCCGGCCTTCCCGCCGGTCGAAGATGAAGTCGTCATCGAGTTCAAGGAAGGCGTGCCGGTCAAGATCGACGGACGTGACGTCACTCCGCTGCAGGCCATCGAAGAGATGAACCGCCGCGCCGGAGCCCAGGGCGTCGGCCGCATCGACCTCATCGAGGACCGCCTGGTCGGCATCAAGTCCCGCGAGCTGTACGAGGCCCCGGGTGCCGTGGCCCTGATTACCGCTCATCAGGAGCTTGAGAACTGCTGCCTCGAACGCGAACAGCACCGCATCAAGCGCGACATCGACAAGCGCTGGGGCGAGTTGGTCTACGATGCGCAGTGGTTCTCCCCGGCGACTCAGTCGCTCAACGCGTTCATCGAGGACACCCAGAAGTACGTGTCCGGTGAGATTCGCATGGTCCTGCACGGCGGTCGCGCCGTCGTGACCGGCCGTCGTTCCGACTCCTCGCTGTACGACTACAAGCTCGCCACCTATGATTCCGGCGATACCTTCGACCAGAAGTCCTCCAACGGCTTCATCGACATCTACGGCCTGCCGTCCCGCGTGGCCGCAGCGCGCGACGTCAAGTTCGGCAACGGCATCGAGGTCCCGGAGAACACCGTCGAGTAATTCTTACTCAGTCGCCCCCGCTGCGAGGCTGTCGGCATAGCTGACTGGGAGTGGTCTTTGAAAGGACTGTCCTCAGTCACACTCCATGTGACAGCCCTCGCCAGCGGGGGCAACTGTATGTTTGAACACATTGCTACGCTTAAACACAGCTATTTTCACTTTTCAAGGAGCCTTCATGACTGAGAACAACGAACATCTGGCCCTGTGGGGTGGTCGCTTTACGTCTGGTCCGTCGCCGGAATTGGCCCGACTGTCCAAGTCCACGCAGTTCGACTGGCGCTTGGCCGACGACGACATCGCCGGTTCCCGCGCCCACGCCCGTGCTCTCGGCCGTGCGGGACTTCTGACCGCCGACGAGCTGCAGCGCATGGAGGATGCGCTCGACACGCTCCAGCGCCACGTTGACGATGGCTCCTTCGCCCCCATCGAAGACGATGAAGACGAGGCCACCGCCCTCGAACGCGGTCTGATTGACATTGCCGGCGATGAACTCGGCGGCAAGCTCAGGGCCGGCCGTTCCCGCAACGACCAGATCGCCTGCCTGATTCGCATGTGGTTGCGCCGTCACTCCCGCGTAATCGCCGGACTCCTGCTTGACCTCGTCAACGCCCTGATCGAGCAGAGCGAAAAGGCCGGCCGCACCGTGATGCCGGGCCGCACCCACATGCAGCACGCCCAGCCCGTGCTGCTCGCGCACCAGCTCATGGCCCACGCTTGGCCGCTGATTCGCGACGTGCAGCGACTGATCGACTGGGACAAGCGCATCAACGCCTCTCCGTACGGCTCCGGCGCACTGGCCGGCAACACGCTCGGCCTCGACCCGGAGGCCGTGGCGCGTGAGCTCGGCTTCTCCCGCGTGACCGACAACTCCATCGATGGCACCGCCGCACGTGATCTCGTGGCCGAATTCGCGTTCGTGGCCGCCATGACCGGCGTGGACATCTCCCGCCTGTCCGAGGAGATCATCATCTGGAACACCCAGGAGTTCGCCTTCGTCAAGCTCGACGACGGCTATTCCACCGGCTCCTCCATCATGCCGCAGAAGAAGAACCCGGATATCGCCGAGCTCGCCCGCGGCAAGTCCGGCCGACTCATCGGCGATCTGACCGGCCTGCTGGCCACCCTGAAGGGCCTGCCCACCGCCTACGCTCGCGATCTGCAGGAAGACAAGGAGGCCGTGTTCGACCAGGTCGATACGCTCGAAGTGCTGCTGCCCGCCTTCACCGGCATGGTCAGGACCATGCACTTCGACGGCGACCGCCTGGAAGAGGAAGCTCCGACCGGCTTCGCGCTGGCCACCGACATCGCCGAATGGCTCGTCAAGAACGGGGTGCCGTTCCGCCACGCGCACGAGCTCTCTGGTGCCTGCGTCAAGCTCGCCGAAGGCCGCGGCCAGGAACTGTGGGATCTGACCGACAATGACTTCATCGAGACCTTCGCCGCGTTCCTGCCGGCCGACAAGGCTCCGGGAGTACGCGAAGTGCTCTCCAGCCACGGTTCGGTCGACTCCCGCAACGGCAAGGGCGGCACCGCTTACGGTCGCGTGCGCGAGCAGATCGCCGACGCCAAGGCCGAGGTCGAAGAACTCAAGCTCTTCCCCGCATCCACGTCGGATGGCTCCGCCTACAAAGCCCCCGGCACGTTCTAGTCCCAATGAAGCTCCCTCTGATGAGGGAGCTCTATTTTGTTGTTGTCACTGCAACGGCATACACTGAGAAACCGTAACGAACGGGAGCCGTGAGGCTGAGAGGAAGTCGCCAGACTTCGACCGGGGAACTTGACGCGGGTCATGCCGCCGTAAGGAATCGTTGTCGCAGATTTGCCGGGTTCTCCGATACAGCTTTCATTCCGTTTGCATAATTCAGCCGTGAGACGGTCGTGATGGAGCCAATACATCACAGCGGTCGAACGGTCGCATGATTGGGTTCATGAATGGGCGCACCACTTAAGGTACGGTTCGTTTCGTGCACCCTTTTTTACTATCTGAAAGGATATTATGCAGGTCAACGGAGAGCAGGTCACGCTCGAGACGCCGGTCAGCGTCGCCGATTATCTCGAAGCGCACGGATTCCGCGCCGAGCGTGTGGCCATCGAACTCAATGGTGAGATTATCCCGCGCGATAAGCGTGCCGACGCCATGCTCGACGACCAGTGCGTCATGGAAATTGTGCAGTTTGTACAGGGTGGATGAAAGGAAAAGCTATGAGCAATATTAATCCGGTTACTGAAGCATCTGTTGAGGCGACTCCGCTGCCGCCGCAGCCCGCCGTCACCAATCCGGTCGGCACCGCCGCGCCGATTCTCCCGGTGGAAGACAAGCCGCTGAACCTGGGCGGTCACGAGTTCCAGTCGCGATTCATTCTGGGCTCCGGCCGCTACGACCTGAACCTCATCAAGGCTACGGTCGAACATGCAGGCACGCAAATCGTCACCATGGCACTGCGCCGCGCGCAGACCACCGAGAACAGCGTGCTCGACTACATTCCCGAAGGCATTACGCTGCTGCCCAACACCTCCGGTGCGCGCAACGCCGAGGAAGCCGTGCGTATCGCCCGACTGGCACGCGAAGTGTGCCACACCGACTTCGTCAAGGTCGAAATCGAACACGAGACCAAGTACCTCTTGCCGGACAACGCCGAAACCATCCGAGCCACCGAAATGCTGGCCAAGGAAGGCTTCGTGGTCATGCCCTACATGTTCCCGGACCCGATTGCGGCCCGTCAGCTGGAGGAGGCCGGTGCCGCTGCCGTTATGCCGCTCGGTTCGTTGATCGGCTCCAATATGGGCCTGCGCATGCGTGACTTCATCGAAATCATCATCGCCAACGCGCATGTGCCGGTCATCATCGACGCTGGTATCGGCCGTCCGAGCCAGGCCTGCGATGCGATGGAGATGGGTGCGGATGCGGTGATGGCGTACACGGCCGTTGCCTCTGCTGGCAATATCCCGCTGATGGCTGAGGCGTTCAAGCACGCCATCGATGCTGGTCGTGCGGCGTATTTGTCTGGCCTTGGCAAAGTGACCGAGGGACAGGCTGTGCCGTCCAGCCCGACTACGGGGTATTTGCACTGACACTTTTATTAGCTCCCCTCTCTGAGGGGAGCTGGCCGCGTAGCGGACTGAGGGGAGATGGAAACATGGAGAAAACATGGCATTGACTGATGAACAGGTGGAGCGGTACGCGCGCCATCTGATTTTGAAGGGTGTGGGGGTCAAAGGGCAAAAGCGGTTGCTGGCCTCCAGCGTGCTCATCATCGGAGCGGGCGGTCTTGGTTCTCCGGCCGCCCTGTATCTGGCGGCGGCCGGCGTCGGCCATATCGGACTGGTGGACGGCGATGTGGTGGATATGAGCAATCTGCAACGCCAAATCATCCATACCACTGCACGTGTCGGAGCGCCCAAAGTGGAATCCGCGGCCACAGCCATCCGCGCGCTCAACCCGGATGTGACGGTTGATACCTACTACGAGCTCGTCGACGCGAGCAACATCGCCGGCCTCATCGAACCGTACGATCTGGTGATCGATGCCACCGACAACTTCGCCGCAAAATTCCTCATCAATGACGCCTGCGTGCTGGCCGGCAAGCCGTATATCCATGCCGGCGTGGTCGGATTCGCCGGTCAGGTGATGACCGTCATTCCCGGCGAAGGCCCCTGCTACCGCTGCATCTTCCGCGACCTGCCCGCCGCCGGTGAGATTCCGACCTGCAAGGAAGCCGGCGTACTGGGCGCGGTGGTCGGCGTGATCGGCAGTCTGGAGGCGACTGAGGCCGTCAAGCTGATTGCCGGCGTGGGGGAGCCGCTCGTGGCTCGCATGCTCACTGTGGATGCCCTGACCATGAATATTCGACGGGTCCCACTGCCAAAGCATGTGCCGGATTGCCCGGTGTGCGGTGAGCAGCCGACCATTACTGCTATTGATCCGGCCAACTATATTCAGCCGGCCTGCGCGATTTAGAGCTATGTGGTGCCCCTCCTTGAGGGGTGCCAAGATCAGAACGAGAGGGGAAGAACATGCCTATTGCTTTGCATAATGCGGTCGATGACGATGAGAGCAGTGAAGCATCGTACCGCCGCATCACGCCGGCGGAATTTGCCAAGCTCGACCCGAATACGGTCACGCTGCTCGACTTGAGGGAACCAGCCGACTTCGCCGCCCACCCGGTCGAAGGTGCCATCAATGCACCACTCGACCCTCTGGCCCATGTGCTCAAAACCGTGCCCACAGATCGAACTGTCGTAGTCTATTGTGCTCAAGGATGGTGGAGCGAGGAAGTAGCTGAAATCCTTGCCGATCGCGGCTACGATGTAGCAAGCCTCGATGGCGGTTTTCAAGGTTATCTCGACTATCTTGAAACCCACCACGATTAACGGTTCCCGTTGTCGTTCTTTTGGATGAGTGTGCACGGACATATTTGTGCCCTACAATCGGTCACGGTATTACTCGATGGATTCTTGAATATCGCCGGGTAATCGTAATTCACAACAGGGGATTGCACTGAACCAACCCAAAACGGGAAGGACCGAAAATCGTGGGACATCTGCTCACCCGAACGCAGATTCAACGCCTGGTCGCCAAGCACGGCCGTGAGGTCATCGAGCATCGCCACATGCAGATCGAACGCTGCTGCTACCAGCATGGCAATGTCACCACGTTCGAACATTCCGTGCGTGTCGCCTGCCTGGCTGTGTGGATGGCCGACCGCGCACACCTGTGGTACCGCGTCGACCTCAAATCCCTGATTCGCGCGGCCCTCCTGCACGATTACTTCCTGTACGACTGGCACGACTGGGATAACGGCGAACACCAGTGGCATGGCTTCACCCATGGCCACGCCGCCCTGGTCAATGCCCTGAAGGACTTCAAGCTCAACGATATCGAACGCAACAGCATCGAGAACCACATGTTCCCGATGACCCCGGTGCCGCCGCGCTATATCGAAGGCTATCTGGTCACCTTGGCGGACAAATGCTCCGCCACCGCCGAGACCTTCTCGTTCGACCGGTTCAACAAGCGCGCGTTGCCCGCCGCGAAGCCTTACGCCGAGATCGAAGCCCGTCGATGATCATCACACTCGAACATTATTTCCTCTGGTTTCTGTTCTACAGTTTCGTCGGCTGGATGTACGAGTCCATTCTCGTCTCCTGCCAACAGCACCGCTTGGTCAACCGAGGGTTCCTCAACGGCCCGCTGTGCCCGATCTACGGCACCGGCGCGATACTCGGCGTCGCCATTCTCGGCAACGTACATAACCCGATCATCATCTTCCTGATTTCGATGGTGGGCGCCACGATACTCGAATACACAACCTCGTGGGTCATGGAGCAGCTGTTCCACGCCCGCTGGTGGGATTACTCGAACTTCCGCTTCAACCTCCAAGGCCGCGTCTGCCTGCTGGGCGCGTTGATTTTCGGCCTCGGCGGCGTGGGCGTGGTACTTGGTTCGCAGCCATATGTCGAGCGGGTCACGGATATGATTCCGCTGCCGATGCTGCATACGCTGGTCACGGTACTGGCCCTGATCACCATCATCGACTTGGCGGTCACGGTTGCGGGCATGCTCGAATTCGAGCGGGTGCTCGATTCCGTCTCTCAGGTGGTGCAGGATGTGGCGGCACGCGCCGGTGGCACGTGGCAGTGGGGCTCCAGTGCGGTATCCGACAGGATGCGTGAGCTTTCGCAGGATACGGTTGAGCGTCTGCGCTGGGCCGTCAATGGCGTCATCAACGCACAGCAGAAGCGTATGCTCAAGTCCTTCCCGAAGTTCCAGGTGCCGGATCGTCAGGACATCATCGACTCTTTGCGCGAACTTATGGGCCCGCGCCGCTAGAATAAGGCGTTTTACTGAATCGCGCGGCTCGGCTGGTGTTCGGCACTGTCGCCATGTTCTGCGAAACTTGACTGTGCCCAATTGGGCAGTCTTATTCACAATTCGATAGGGAGAAGCGACAAGCTATGGCTCACGTCACCGACTTCAAGGAAGCGGGTTTCAACACCCTGCTTGAGGAACTGGAATGGCGCGGGTTGATTTCCCAGTCCACGGACCGGGATCGACTCGCAGAAGCACTGAACGGCGAGCCCATCACCTATTATTGTGGCTTCGATCCCACCGCTGCATCGTTGCATATCGGCAACCTCGTGCAGCTCATCAACATGCGTCACCTGCAGCTTGCGGGCCATCATCCGATCGCTTTGGTCGGTGGCGCCACCGGACTCATCGGCGACCCGCGCCAGTCCGGCGAACGTACGCTTAACCCGAAGGACGTGGTGGCCGGCTGGGCCGATCGCCTGAAGAATCAGATCGGCGGCATTCTGGACACCGAAGGCGCGAACGCCGTACGTTTCGTGTCCAATTACGATTGGACCGCCTCGATGACCGTCATCGACTTCCTGCGTGACGTCGGCAAGAACTTCCGTCTGGGCACCATGCTCGCCAAGGACACGGTCGCCCGCCGCCTGAACTCTGAGGAAGGCATCTCCTTCACCGAGTTCAGCTACCAGGTGCTGCAGGGCAACGACTTCCTCCACCTGTTTGACGAATACCACTGCACGCTGGAACTCGGCGGCTCCGACCAGTGGGGCAACCTCACCTCCGGCCTGGACCTGATCCACAAGGTGCGCGGTGTGGACGTCAACGTGTTCACCAGCCCGATTATCACCGATGCTTCCGGCAAGAAGTTCGGCAAGTCCGAGGGCAACGCCGTCTGGCTCGACGCCACGATGCTCAGCCCGTACAAGTTCTACCAGTTCTGGATCAACCGCCCGGACGTGGAGATGGAAAGCCTGCTGAAGGCGTTCACCTTCCTGCCCAAGGCCGAAATCGAACGACTGGTCGAGGAATCCAAGACCAACCCCGGCAAGCGCGAGGCCCAGAAGACCCTTGCCTGGGAGGTCACCAGCTTCGTGCATGGCGAGGCCGCTACCCAGGCTGCCATCGATGCTTCCGGTGCGCTGTTCGGCCGCGGTGGCAACCTCGAAGACATCGACGAGGAAACGCTGGAATCCGTGCTCGACGGTTTCAAGGTGGTCGACGAGAACGGCGAGCACGTCTTCCCCGTCTCCAAGCCCGGCGATCGCGTAATCGACGCCGCCCAGGCTGCCGGACTGTTCAAGTCCGCTTCCGAGGCACGCCGCGCCATCAAGTCCGGTGGCGTGTATCTCAACAACAACCGTATCGAGGATGAGGAGCAGGTGCTGGCCGAAGCCGACTTCCTGGCAGGCCGCTTCGCGCTTATCCGTCGTGGCAAGAAGGCGCTCGGCGCCGTGGAAAACCGTTAATCAACAACGAATTAAGGAAAACAAGTAATGGCAGAAGGTAACGAGCGTTCCGGCAAGTCTTACGGCGGCGGCCATAAGGGGTATGGCGATCGCCGACCGGGCAACCGCGGCGGCAAGGGTTTCAAGCCGCGCGGCAAGGGCGGTTTCAAGCCGCGTCATGATGGTGAGGGTTTCAAGCCGCGTCGCCGTGAGGATGGCGAGGGCTACGCGCCGCGCCGTGACGGTGATGGCGAGGGCCACGGCGGCTACCGCAAGTCGTACGGCAAGTCCGGCGGCTTCCACAAGGGCGGCCGCTCCGGCTTCGGCGGCAAGGGCGGTTACCGCGGCAATGGTCCGCGCCGTGACGGCGAAGGCTTCAAGCCGCGCCGCGAAGGCGGCTACCGTTCCCACGAAGGCGAGAACGGCGAGAATCCGCGCTACCAGCACCGTGATAACGATCGTCGTGATTTCCGCCGCGATGGTGAGCGTCGCAGCTTCCGCCGCAACGACGACCGCCGAGATTTCCGTAGGGACGACCGTCGCGATGGGGACCGTCGTGACTTCCGTCGTGACAATGACCGTCGTGACTTCTGTCGCGATGACCGCAGGGATAACGATCGTCGTGATTTCCGCCGCGATGGTGAGCGTCGCAACTTCCGTCGCGACGACGATCGCCGTGATGGCGACCGCCGCAACTTCCGCAGGGACGACCGCCGCGATGATCGTCGTGACTTCCGCCGTGACGATCGCCGCGACAACAACCGTCGTGACGGCGAATTCCGCGAGTTTTCGCAGGAAGAGAAGCGCCAGTACCGTGAGGAGAAGCGCTCTGAATACATGAGGCGCCCGCGCCGTAACTCCGACGGCACGATGAGCTTCCCCTCGCAGAACCCGTACACCGACCGTCGTCCCGACGAGCCCAAGATGCCCAAGGGCATGGAATGGTCGATGCTGTCCAAGGATGAGCGCGAACGTCTGCGCGGCCTGTCCAAGGAGCACGCGGAGAACATTGGTCTGCACATCCTCGCCGCTTTCGCGCTGGAGGAGAGCGACCCCGAACTTGCCTTGGAGCACGCCAAGTGGGTGGCCCGTCAGGCCTCCCGCATCGACTTCGCCCGCGAGACGCTTGCGTTCGTGGCCTACCGTCAGGGCGACTACAAGCTGGCCCTGCGTGAGTTCCGCACCGCCTACCGTATGAACGGCTTCCTCGACTACCTGCCGTTCATCGCTGACTGCGAGCGTGGCGTCGGAGAGCCGAAGAAGGCCGTGGAACTGGCGCTGTCCGATGAGGGCAAGCAGCTGCATGGCGCTCCCAAGGTCGAGATGTTCCTGGTGTACGCCGGTGCCCTTGGCGATTTGGAGATGTGGGACAAGGCCATTGAAGTGGTTCACACCGTCGGCCGTTCCCAGGGGCTGCCGGGTGAGTACCGCATGCGTGCCGTGCAGGCCGAGCAGTACTTCCTTGAAGAGGCCGGCCGCAGCAAGGAAGCCGAGCAGCTCAACGACCTGCTGGACCGTCTTGAGGACCAGTATGCCGACGAGGAGATTGACGAAAACAGCGACGACGTGGTGATCGATCACGATCTCGAAGACATCACCGACGACTCCGACGTGCTCGAAAAGCTCGGCATCGATCCGGATGAGGCGCAGTACGCCCCGGATCCGGAGCAGGAATACGGCGATGAGGATGACGAGGCTGAAGACGGTGATGCCGAGTCTGATGAGGCCGACGAGACCGAGACCGATTCCGCCAATGACGCCGAGGCTGACGATTCCGCCGAATCCGCCGACTCCGACTCCACCGAACCCGAAACCGAAACCGAAACCGAGGAGTGAACGGCGTAATGACCCGTTTCCTCAAAGGCACCGATCGCCCGCTCGCCGAGGCCTATCAGCTTGCGCTGCTGGACCTCGACGGCGTGGTGTATCGCGGCAAGAATCCGGTCGAATACGCGGCCGATTCCATTCGTGCGGCCGAAGCCGCCGGCATGACCATCGAATACACCACGAACAACTCCTCGCGCTTCCAGCACGTGGTGGCCGACCAGCTCAAGGGCTTCGGCTTGGACGTGGAGCCGTGGCAGGTCATCACCTCTTCGGTGGTGGCCGCCCGTATGGTGGCCAAGGCGTTGCCCGCCGGCGCGCGCGTACAGGTATTGGGCGCCGAGCATTTGCGCGATGAGGTCACCCGCAACGGCCTGACCATCGTGGACGGTCCTCAGGACCGCCCGCAGGCCGTCATTCAGGGCTGGTATCCGGATATGACTTGGCAGATGATGGCCGATGCCGCGTTCGCGGTCGAGGCCGGAGCCACGTATTTCGTGACCAACCGCGACCTAACGATTCCTCGTGAACTGGGCATCGCCCCCGGTTGCGGATCGATGATTCGCGCCGTGATCACGGCCACCGGCGTCGAACCGGTCGCCTCCGCTGGCAAGCCGGAAGCGTACATGTACGATGAGGCCCGCGAACTGAACGCCGCCGAAGGCCACGATTTGGTGCCCAAGGAGGCGTCCATCGCCATTGGCGACCGCCTCGACACCGATATCGAGGCCGGTAACCGCGGCGACTACGATTCGCTGGCGGTGCTGACCGGTGTCACCAACCCGACCGAACTGATGCTGGCTCCGTCACACCTGAGGCCCACATTCATCGCCCCTGATCTGCGTGAACTCGGCGAAGCCCAACCGGAGCCGGTCCGCGATGAGAGCGGTACTTGGGAATGCCGCAAGGCTAGCGCTTGGTTTGAAAACGGCCAGGTACACGTCAGCGACCCCACCAGTATGGACGGCCTGCGCGCCGCCGTATGCGCCGCATGGGAAGCCGCCGACCAAGGCGCACAGCTTAGCGAGGCCACGGTACCGGTGTTCGCCATCGAGGCATAGTCCTATGCCTACGGATAGCGAACATGCGCCGGTCACCGAGCGATACCCCGAACTTGCGGATATCGATGAACAAGACAACGACCGCAAGCTTGAGACCTATCGCAACGTGCTGGAATCCTTACAACACGAGCTTGATAACAGCCGCAGCTAGCAGAGGTGATTCATTCTCCCGCCAGCGGAAGATGACGTGAAGTGCTGGATGGTGGCTCCATGCCGAGCCACCCCGTTGGTGGATGGTGGGCCGAAAGGAAGATATATGACCGAGCAGCATATCGATCCCGCGACTCCACTTGACCGACTTGACATGATGCTCGTGGCTTCGGGACTGGTCGAATCGCGGGCCAAAGCGCAGCGACTCATCAAGGCCGGGCATGTGCGCGTGGACGGCGAGACCATCACCAAGCCATCGTTCATGGTCAAAGCCGGGCACAGCGAACTCGCCGTGGATAAGGGCGACGACTACGTCTCCCGAGGCGCTTACAAACTCTTGGGCGCGTTCGAAACCTTTGCCGGCAATGGCCTTACCGGGCCGGAAGGCTTGGAATGTCTGGATATCGGTGCCTCCACCGGTGGCTTCACCGACGTACTGTTGCGCGGGGGAGCGGCCAAAGTCGTAGCGCTCGACGTTGGGCACGGCCAGCTCGACCCGCGCATCGCCAATGACGAGCACGTCATCGAAATGAGCGGCGTCAACATTCGCGAAGTAGAGGCCGACGACCTGCCTTACCGGCCGGCGATGATCGTTTCCGACGTCTCCTTTATTTCCCTGACCTATGTGATCCCGGTAATCGCGCGCATCGCGGCTCCCGGTGCGCAGATTGTGTTACTGGTCAAACCGCAGTTCGAGGTCGGCCGGGCAGGACTCGGCAAAAACGGCATCGTTGAAGATCCGGCATTGCGGGAGCGGGCATTACACGACGTGGTCGCCTGTGCTGAACAGCACGGACTTGACGTGGTGGCCACTGCCGATAGTCCCATCATCGGCACCCACGGTAATGAGGAATACCTGCTTTACGCTGTCTTGAGATGAATGCGTTGGCAGTCTCCGTTCACCAGCAGCACGCTGGAGGTACGGTCGATGCCTAGTGCGGTGGCACACGTGGCGCTTTCCACCGCACTGCCGTTGCGTAGCATGGCGGAGTCCGCCGTCAAAGTCCGGCATTGCAGATGGTTGGCTTCAACCGTGACGGCTGTGATATGGCGAACCGTGCTGCCATCCTCATACCCATCCATATCAAAACGGGAAAACATCGTACTGCGGAGTGGATGAACTTCCAGAGCCCTGCTGTTGACGTCATGACCCTTCAACACGCCGTTCAAGCGGACTGTCTGACCGCTAATATGACGGGTGCCTAGGGAGCCATTGACGGACAGATTTCCGGAACAAACGATATCGCCGTTGCATCGTAGTTTGCCGGTAAAGGTTATTTCATCGCAAATAATGTCGCCGCCGACTTCGATGTCGCCGCTGCCGCTGATGCTGGATACGCGAATATCACCATCACACCGCACAATGCCACTTTTGATGACCAGTTTGTCCCCTTCTATAACTGAGGCCTCGAGGGTGCTGGTCACAATCATGGTGTGAAAATGCGCGCCATCGGCAAGACGGGAACGTTGGTCCACTCCTATGGTGCCGTAGACTCCTTTGCCTATCAGCGTGCAATTCTGCGTATGCTTGCCCATGATGATAAAACTCCCCTTATTAATATGGACGTACAGCTTTATGGCTTATTGCCACAATAATGAGCGCATCCATGTTGAGGGGGTTATATCGGTCACGATGTGAGCAGATAGGGGGTATAGCGAGCGCAGTTAGGGGGTTAGCCTTGGATGAAGTGGTCGATCTGATCCTGCTTGCCCATGAGGATGAGTTCGTCGTTGCGATGCATGACCAGTTCCTTGGAGCCGTACTGGAACTCCTTGCCTGGGGCCTTGAGGCCCACCACGGTCACGCCGTACTTGTCATGTACTTGTACGTCCTCGATGCTGCGGCCTACCGCGTACAGGGGCGTGTGGACCTTGACGACGGTGTACGGCCCGTCGATTTCGATGTAATCCAGATAATTGCCGGCCACCAGATGGCCCACGCGCTTGCCGGCATCGGTCTCCGCGTTGATGATGTGGCGGGCGCCGATGCGCTGCAGAATGCGCGCATGCTCCTGGGACACGGACTTGGCCCACAGGTCGGAAACGCCGGCGTCCAGCAGGTTGCCGGTGATGATCACCGAAGCCTCGATGCTGTCGCCGATGGCCACGACGGCCGTGTCGAACTGGGAGGCGTCGATCTGCTCGATGGCCAGCACATCGGTCATATCGGCCTGAATGGTGGGCAGATGCGCGGACCAACGGGCCACAAGCTCCGGGTTCTTGTCCACTGCGAGCACATCCTGACCCATCTGGTCGAGGGTGGCGGCCACGGACCCGCCGAAACGGCCCAGTCCGATGACCAGCACGCTTTTGTTGCCGCTCGGTTTTGCTGCCATGATGATGGTCCTCTCTATGTCAGATTGCTGGGCGCCGATTGAATGGCCGATCAGCCAACGATAATGTTTTCCTGCGGATAACGAATAGGTTCGGGAGCCATCGGTCTGCTGATGGAGTAGGCGATGGTCAACGGGCCAAGTCGTCCGACAATCATCTCGGCGGACAGAATAAACAGGCTGGCCGGATTGCCGGCGCTTGCCACGCCCACCGAATAACCGCCCAACGAGAAGGCCGAGCAGGCCTCGAACACGGCGTCCACGAACGCGCAGCCGGTGGTGAACATCAGCATCATCGCACCGACCATAACCAGCGCAAAGCAGGCCGTGGTCACGGACACGGCGGTCATCTGGATGCGGCGGGGGATACGGCGGCGGAACACGGTGACATCGCGATGGCCGGTGAATGCGGCGCGGCAAATCAAGAGAATCACCGCGAACGTGGTGACACGGATGCCGCCGGCGGTGGATGAGGAGCCTGCGCCGATGAACATGAGTATGCTCATGAACACCTTGGTCTCATTCGTGACTTCGGGCACCCAGGAAGTATCGAAACCGGCGGAGCGGGGCATGACGGCGGCGCTCATCGCACGGCGCATCTTCATGCCGGGACCGTCTGCGGGGAACAGGCCGGTATTGCCCCACTCGACCAGCAGGAACCAAGCCAGTGAGGTGGCCACCAGCACAGCGGTGGTCACCAAAGTGAGTTTGGTGTGCAACGTCCAACGTTTCGGGCTGAGATGTCGGCGTGCGCACTGCACCAGATTCAGCACCACGGGGAAGCCGAGCGTTCCTATGAATGCGCTGATGAGAATCGGCAGTCCCACGCCCCAACGGTTCACATGCAGGCCGGTGGCGTCAGGCGTGAAACCGGTGTTGTTGTAGGCCGATACCGCGTAGAACAGCGCCTGCCACAATGTACGTCCCATATTGCCGTGGTTCACGCGGAACAGGTCGGGCAGCAGCAGCACGAAGGTAAGCACCTCGGCGATGATGGAGGTGCCCAATACCACGGTGAGTACGCCTTTGACCTCGGAAAGCTTCGTGGTGCCCAGTTCGTTCGCGGTAAGCATGCGCTGGGAGACCTTGAGTCTGCGGGAAGTGCCAAGAGCCACCATCGAGGCGAAGGTCATGACGCCCAGGCCGCCGAACTGGATGGAGAATAGGATGACAACTTGGCCGAACGTCGACCAGTATTCGCCGGTGTTCACCACCGGAATGCCGCAGGTGGACAGGGCCGAGACGGCGGTGAAGAACGCGACCGGGAAGTTGGTGAAGATGATGTCCGATGTGGCGATCGGCAGCAGCAGCAAGCCGGTGACGATGATGATCAGTGCGCCGAAATACACCATGGACAGACGGCCCGGGTGCCTGAGCAGACGGTCGGTGATGCTGATGCGGCGAATGCGCTTGGCGGTTTTATCGCTTTTGTCTCGGCTCAGTACATCGGCCGAATACCACCATGACAGGCCCTTCGAGGCCTCCTCATTGGCGGAGGATTCGTCGAAGTCATTGGCCATGGGTCCTCAAGCTCCTCAACTGATACTGCTGTATGGTCATACGGCATGCCATCGCGCTGCGCACGGCACGCGTACGGTGATCGCGCGGCTGTATGCCATTGTATGCCGAAGCCTTACGTTAATCGACTCTGCGGAACGTTGTCGGCGACGCGCCACGAAGCAGCATTTTTCGAACACCTGTACGAGTGATGACGGTGTCTGCGGCTAGAATAATGAGCAGTGCGACCGAATCGACAGGAGGATGCCATGGCCAAGCGCAACGCGGTGGTGGTGACGCATACCAGGCTCAGGCAGACCGGAACCGTAGTGGCCGAGGCGGTGAGCCAGCTGCGAGTGGCCGGTTTCGAAGTCACCATCATCGACAACACCGAGGCCCCCGATTTCGGCGTGCAGCCGCCGTGCGTGTCGGACGACACCGAAATCGTCGTGGTCCTGGGCGGCGACGGCACGATACTGCGCGCCGCCGAACTCGTCCACTGCACCCAGGTGCCGATTCTCGGCGTGAACATGGGGCATGTCGGCTTCCTGGCCGAATTCGAAAGCTTCCAGATCGACGAGGCGATCCGCCGGGTCGCCACCCACGACTATTCGATCGACGAACGCATGATCGCCCATGTGGACGTCTGGCTGCCCGGCGCCACCAAGCCCATTGAGGATTGGGCGCTGAACGACATCACGCTGGAACGCGCCGACCGGGGCAAGATGGTCGAACTGTCCATCCGCGTGGACGATGTGGAGATGAACTCGTTCGGCGCGGACGGCGTCATCGTCTCCACGCCCACCGGTTCCACCGCCTACGCCTTCTCCGCGGGCGGTCCGGTCATGTGGCCGAACGTCAAGGCCCTGCAGTTGATTCCGTTGGCCGCGCACGCCCTGTTCGCCAGGCCGCTGATCATCGGCTCCGGTTCGACCTTCACCATCGATATTCTGGACGATTCCATGTCCGAAGGCTGGATTTGCTGCGATGGACGCCGTCAGCGCGCCCTGCCGCAGGGTACGCGCGTCATGGTGCGCGAATCGCGCGATACCTTGCGCCTCGCCCGACTCTCCGGCATGCCGTTCACCAACCGTCTGGTCTCCAAGTTCGATCTGCCCGTGGTCGGTTGGCGCGAGCACGCGCGCAACGAGGCCTCGAGCCAGCCGCTGCATCACGGGCACACGTTCCCGGCGGCCGCGTATGCGGCTGGCGTTGCCGTTGCCGTTGCCGGTGACGCTGGTGTCGCTGGTACCGATTCCGACAAGCCGGGCGAACGCGACGGCAAGGCAGGAGCCTGATGCTCGAAGAACTCGATATCCGCAATCTGGGGCCGATTCGAGAAGCCACCATTGCGCCGGCCGCAGGCATGACCGCCATCACCGGTGAGACCGGCGCCGGCAAATCCATGCTGCTCTCCGCGATCCGACTGGTCTCCGGTGGGGCCGCCGAATCCTCGCGCGTCTCGGCCGGGGCGGACGAGGCTTGGGCCCAGGCGATTTTCGCGCTCTCGGATGATGCCGTCGCATCTGAACATTCCGGCGACACCAACGATGCCGGTGACGATGCCGGCAGCGGGTTCACCGGTGCTGCCGTGGCCGTGGCCAAGGCCCATGACGCGGGCGTCGACCCCGAAGACGGCGAACTGTTCCTTTCCCGCACCGTACGCGCTTCCGGACGTTCGCGGGCCGTGCTCGGCGGCAAGTCCGTACCGCGTTCGGTGCTGGGGGCCATCGCCGGCGAACTGGTCATCATTCATGGCCAGACCGATCAGCTGAAAATCGCGGCCGCCGCACGGCAACGCGAGTTTCTGGACCGGGTGGCCGGAGACGAAGCCGAACTGGCCGCCTACCGCAAGGCGTGGGATGCGCTGGCCGCCATGGATGAGCGGCTGGAACGCCTGCGCTCGCAGGAATCCTCTGCCCGCCAACAGGCCGACTACCTGCGCGAATCCATCGACCGCATCAACCGAACCGACCCGCAGCCGGGGGAGGACGAGGAGCTGAAGGCGCGCCGCGAACGCATCGAAAACGCGGCTGACATCGCCCAAGGCGTGGGTTCGGCGCTGGGCGCGCTGGATGCCTCGCAGGTGGATGTGGACGCCGCCGACGGCGCTTCGGCCGTGGAACTCATCAATCATGCGGTGACCTCGTTGCGCGCGATTCGCGTCGGCGGCACGTTCGCCGAGCAGGCCGATCGGCTTGAATCCATCAATGCCGATTTGGGCGACGTGGTGTTCGCCCTGAGCCAGGAGCTGGGCGACGAAGGCAGCGTGGAGGATCTGGACCAGATCAACGGCCGTATCCACGAGCTTGGCGACCTCACCCGTCGGTGGGGCCCCACCTTGGCCGACGTGCTCGCTTGGCGGGACAAGGCGGCGTTCGATCTGGAGGATCTGGACGCCTCGCCGGAAAAGGTCGCCGAACTCGAATCCGAACGGCAGACGCTGTACGATGCGGCCCTCGCCGCCGCCGACGTGCTGAGCGCCGCGCGCGTGGCTGCCGCTGCCGACTTGGGCGCGCGCGTCACTGAAGAACTCGGCTCGCTCGCCATGCTGGGCGCCTCCTTGGAAGTGCGCGTCACGCCGCGAGACAAGGCCGATGATCCGCTCGGCCCGTATGGTCGCGACGATATCGCGTTCCTGTTTACGCCGTTCGAGGGGTCGCCGCAGTTGCCGATGGGCAAAAGCGCTTCGGGCGGTGAACTGAGCCGACTGATGCTGGCCTTGGAGCTGGTGGCCGCCGACACGCGCGGCGGTGCCGACCAGACCTTCATCTTCGACGAGGTTGACGCCGGCGTGGGTGGCAAGGCCGCGGTCGAACTGGGCAAACGTCTGGCACGGCTGGCCCGCAGCGCGCAGGTCATCGTCGTCACCCACTTGGCGCAGGTCGCCTCGTGGGCGGACGCGCAGTTCGTGGTCACCAAGGAGCCGCCGGATGCCGATGACGACGATTTGGGCGTGGTCACCACCATCGCCGAAGTCAACGGCGAAACCCGCGTCCACGAAATCGCCCGCATGCTCTCCGGCAGCGAATCCGAAGCCTCCCTAGACCACGCCCGAGAACTGTTGAAGGAAAGTGTCCTATGACCAAAGCCGCCATATTCGACCTCGATGGCACCCTCCTAGACTCCATGGGAGTCTGGGACCAAGTCGACATCGACTTCCTGAACAAGCGCGGAATCGAAGTGCCGCCCGACTACATGACCAAAGTCTCCGCCATGCAATTCCGCCAGATCGCCGAATACACCATCGCACGCTTCGGCCTTACAGACACGCCCGAAGAGCTCATGCAGGAATGGGACGACATGGCCAGCGTCGCCTATTCCACCACGGTCGAAGCCAAACCCGGCGCGCTTGACTATCTGCGCGATCTGAAAGCCTCCGGTGTCAAACTGGGTGTCGCCACCTCGCTGCCCCCGCATCTGCGTGAGCCGGCGCTACGCCACGTCGGCATGTTCGAACTGTTCAACGATATCGTCTCCGTCGATGACGCGAACGACGTCGGCAAGGACCAGCCCGACGTCTACCTGCTCGCCGCCAAGCGCCTGGGTGCCGCGCCGGTCGACTGCACGGTGTTCGAAGACCTGCTGGTCGGCATGAAGTCGGCCAAATCGGTCGGCATGAAGGTCTGGGCCATGCACGACGACTCCTCCGCCTCCGACTGGCCCGAAATCTGCCACCTGGCCGACGGCGTCCTCTTCGACTTCCATGACGCCCCGCGCGTGCTGTGATAAAAAAAGTTACACCCCCGCTGGCGGGGCTGTCGGCGGGGGCGTTGTTGGGCATGGGTACCCCTTTCCGAGGCCATTGTAGGCGCGGCCCATGTTTCGACACTGTATGTTGGCAAGGTGTTTGTTCACTGTTTAGCTGTTATGTAACACACCTTGACAGTTAAGCAGAACAGTTATACTGTGTTGTATAACAGCTAAACAGCTGGGGTGCTAGTCAACCACAATCGAAAGGGGCATAGGTGAAACTGATCATCTCATCCGTGTCCGGTGAACCCATCTACGAGCAAATCAAAACCCAAATCCGTTCGGCGGTGCTCAGTGGCGAGTTGAAGGCGGGCGAGGCCCTGCCTTCCTTGAGGAAACTCGCCAAGGAGCTGCGCATCTCCGTACTCACCGTCACCAGGGCGTACAACGAACTGGCCGATGAGGGCGTGGTGCAGAACATTCAAGGCAAAGGCGCTTTCGTGATGGACAAGGGCAACGAACTGATGCAACGTCAGCTCGAAACCCAGATTCGCGAAAGCCTGGCCGAGGCAAGCCGGGGCGCCAAAGCCGCCGGCATTCCGCTGGACGCATTGGGCCACATGCTCGAAGAGGAATACCGCAAGAAATAACCTCAAGAAAGGACCATGGCCATGACCGCCATATCCGAATCCGACGCGATGGCGTTGCAGGTCACCGACGTCACCAAACACTATGATTCCGGCTTCACGCTGGACGACGTGACCTTCGACCTGCCCAAGGGCTACATCATGGGACTGATCGGCCCGAACGGCGCCGGCAAATCCACCCTCATCAAACTCATCCTCAACATGATTCACCGCGACGCCGGTTCGATTCACGTGCTCGGCCTCGACAACATCGCCAACGAGGAGCCCGTCAAAGAACAACTCGGCGTGGTGTTCGACTTCAGCTACATGCATGAACAGTGGCAAGTCAAGAACATTGAACGTATTGTCGCGCCACTGTATCCATCATGGGACGGTGGATGCTATCACAAGTATCTGGATACTTTTGGCCTTGGTGGCGCACAGAACGGCAAGAAACATATCAAGGATCTTTCCCGCGGCATGCAGATGAAGCTGATGCTGGCCATCGCATTGAGTCATGATGCCAAGCTGCTGATTCTCGACGAGCCGACCAGCGGACTCGATGTGCTTGCCCGCGACGAACTCATGGATATCCTGCATGCCTACATTGAGGATGGCGAGCATTCGGTACTGTTCAGCACCCATATCACTGCCGACCTCGAACGTGCTGCTGACTTCATTACCTACATCACCGATGGCCGTCTCTACTACACCGGTCCGAAAGACGAGTTTGAGGAATCGTTCCGCCTGGTTAAGGGCGGTCCAGACGAACTGGCACAACTGCCTGCGGACGTAGTGCTGGGCTCACATACGTATGCCACCGGATTCGATGCGCTGGTCCGGTCAGACAGGCTTGATGCTGTTGCGTCGGTGGTTTCGGGGCTTGTCGTTGAATCGGCTTCCATTGATGACATCATTCGACTGACCAATGCCCATGATTCCAATCGTGACTTGAGCGGGAGGTGAGCGGCCATGGAGGCAATACTGAGGGTGTCGCGGTCTCGGCAACATGCATTGACCACTGCATTGCGCGTCGATATGGCCTACCTGTGCGTCGACGTACGGACTGTGTTCTCGTTGTTGTTGGCACCGTTGTTCTCCGTCATCTTTCAAGGTGAAGCTTATGGTGATGGCTTCGGCTATCGCATGGGTGTCATCATGACGGTATTCATCTGCGCCATGTGGGTGCTAACCATGGCGGTTGCTGACTTACAGAACGGATATCGACTTCGTGGCATTATTCCGGCTTCGAGGAAGAGTCAGGTGGCTGCGCGATATGTGGTTGGATTGGTGATTTCCGTATTGTCGATAGCGATGATTGTTCTGATTGACGGGTTGCAAGTGCTGGTCAATCCGGATTGGTCATTCGCGGGCAATCTGTGGGCGGCGCCGTTGGGAGGTTTCTGCACCGCGCTGATGGTCGCGCTTATCGTGCCCACGGGTTATCTGTGGACCAAACTAGGCGGTCTTCGAGTCACGATGATGGTGATTTATGTCGTTGTATTGGCTGTATTCATGCTGCCATCTATTTTGCCTGCTTCGGTGACCAGAGGATTGGCCCATGCCGCGAATGCCATCATCGCGCAACGATTGTGGCTGGTTATTGCGGTATTGACAACGACGGTTGTGGCATATGGAATCTCGTATGTAATTGCCTCTCGCATATTTGCTTCAAGGGAATGGTGACGATGAGCTGGAAATCCGTAGTAAAGCAATGTCGATTCGATTGTGTCGGGACGGGTCTGTTCAGCTTGTCGAATATGGTGTTTCTGCTGGTTTTCCCGGTGCTGTCTATCGTGGTATCGCTGGTGATGATATCGACCCACGCCGATGAACACGTTGCCAGTGGTCTGATGGGCGGACTCGGAGGTCTGGCATCGGTGATGGCATATATGAGTGCATTGGGGCCTGCCGCATCCGAGGAATCTGCAGGGCACAGTGCCATGCGAGGGCTGATTCCTGTTTCACGCACCGCGCAAGTTGTAGGCCGGTACCTCTTTCTGTTGGTGGTTGGCCTGCTCTGGGCTCTGGACGTGGTGATATGCGGTGGCATCTTCATTGTCTTTGGCGATATAGCAGATATGGGGTGGATCGGTACCTTGGCAGCAGGTGCTTTCATCTTCGCTTTGGCTATCATTCTTGGGTCGGTGCTGCTGGCCTGTGCATACCGGTTCACCTTCCGCAAGATGATGATGGCCTTTGGCGCGGTCATGGTTGGCTTGTACGCCGTCATTGCGCTGCTGGCTCGATTGCCTGTCGACTGGCAATGGCTATTGCTGAATATTGCCGATTTCCTGACGATCTGGTGGCATACGGCGCTTGTTCTTGCCGTGTTGTGTCTGCTCGCATTTTTTGGCTCCATGCTTATAGCCATCCGCATCTACCGAGCCAAAGAACTCTAGCCGCGCATTTGTCTGACCGCGAATGAAAAGAGACCGACAGGAATCTGTCGGTCTCTTTCCGTTATCGGTGTGTTATCAGTCCACCAGATCCAGAGCGATTGGCTGGTGCGGTTGCTGGGAATCGCTTTCATTGGCCGTGCGGCGCGCGCGGATGGCGGCGGCTGCGCGCTTGACGGTCTTGATAACTTCCTGCAGCACCACCACGCCGAAACCGACCGCGATGATTTTCAGCCACATGTCGATCGGCAGCGGCACGGTGCGGAACCTGTCTCTTATACACATCTCCGAGCCCACGAGACCGGAGCCTATCTC
>ENA-OXVF01000006-OXVF01000006.1-human-gut-metagenome-genome-assembly--contig:-NODE-6-length-40655-cov-32.353571_pt1 | contig 40655 bp, 30 predicted proteins | sample MGYA00249575_ERZ652693 | MGnify/ENA primary metagenome ERZ652693 (study PRJEB26925, sample SAMN05826740) | human gut metagenome | biome: ENVO:2100002; feature: ENVO:00000062; material: ENVO:00002003...
AGATAGGCTCCGGTCTCGTGGGCTCGGAGATGTGTATAAGAGACAGGCCCATGACTGAGGGAGAAACCCACCGACCGCACCCCAACAATCAGCTACCGGCCAACGCCACCCCTTCCCCGGCGCGGCGAGACCCATCGCAAGCTATACTAAGTATCCGCGTCGGACCGTGCTTAAGCCCCGGGCTCCATTTTTTGCCGCCGCGAGCGGCCCTTGCGCCGACAGGCGCTTTCGCGGTTCGGCGCTTCTTTTCTTTTACCAGATTCACGCCCCGAGCGTTGCGATGGGCACGACCAGTATGCCGTCATTGCGGCGATAGGCCTTCCCACCTCGGCCGGTAAGGAACATCATGAATTCGGGGTCTCGGACCTGAGCCATGGGATTGCCGCAGATTTTGTTGCGGAAGGATTTGAGCTTATCCGCATTGTCATCGTTCACCTTAAGGTCACTGAGTTTTATTTCGATGGCACCCCACCTGCCGTCAGACAACTCGATAATGACATCAACTTCAAGCCCCTTGTCATCGCGGTAATACGCAATGCGATTCCCGGCACCCGGCATAGCCGACAGATATACATTCAAATCACGAATGCACAGCGTTTCAAACAGATCGCCGAGCGTCTGTGTATCGCGCATCAGAGTATTCGGCGCGGCACCTAAAACCGCAGCAGGCAACGAAGGATCCACGAAATATCGCTTGGGCTTGGTTCGCACACGACTCTTTGCGCGGAGTGGCGGTTCCCAACCCTCCAAATCCGTCAGAAGGTACAAGTCCTTGAACATTTCCAAATAGCTCTTCACCGTCTGCGTATCCGGCTCACGCCGCTCATCGCCATATGCCATATCCGCAGCCAGCGTCGCATATTTTGGTGCCTGCGAGATGTTCACGGCAAGAGCTCGCATCAAAGCTCGTGCAGTTTCAGGATTCTTCTTCATCTTCGGCACGCTGATATCCAGCACACTTGCGATATATTCGCCCGGGATTTCCAAGGCGAATTCATCGTCTAGCTCAAGATTCGCGGGCCATCCGCCACGGCAACACCATCTGGCGATGTCTTCGATACTCGTATTGCATTCGGCAGGCTCGAATTTCCCCTCGAACAAATCGGATAGGCTGACCGCGCCCGTGGATTCTCCGGATTCAGCCAAGCTCATGGGCCACATGCGCAGACGAGCAATGCGACCAGTGCCGCTGTGATGAATGGCGTCACGATCCTTTGGAATAGCCGAACCTGTAAGAATCAGCTGCCCCTTGCGGTTCGCATTGTCATCTATATGGCGACGAGCGGCATCCCAAATTTGCGGTACATCTTGCCATTCGTCCACCAGATGGGGCTCCTCCCCCATCAGCACCAATGCAGGATCGGTTTGGGCGGCCGCGAAAACTGCCACATCATCCAGACGATCAACGCTTCGAGACCGGGAGAGCGCGGTCCATGTCTTGCCGCACCATTTCGGCCCAACGATTTCCACTGCACCGAACGCCTTGAGCAGTTTACTTAATCTGCTATCTACCACGCGTGAACGATAATCAGGCCTGGTCAAGGTACCATCGCGACCACTCAAATCGTTCATATTGCAGCCTTTCCCAGTTCTATCGTTCTAACAATATAGATTTTACACCAGTTTCATTCCCGATTTTACACCTATCTCATTCCCGGTTTTACACCAGTTTCATTCCCTGTTTTACACCGTGTTGTTTTTTACGCTTTACCCTCTCAGAGGTATCAGAGGCAGATCTCGGCACGGACAGGGCATTGTCCTGCTGCAACTGGCCTATCGCAGCAAAAAGTCGAATCACCCACAAATCCAATCCGATAAGCAAGCCGCGCCATTACCAATTCGGCAGGTCGGCAAACTTGGACTAGGCTGGGAATCATGGAACTCCATGTTTTGAATCATCCGCTGGTCGAGCACAAGCTCACCGTGCTGCGCGACAAGAACACCCCCTCCTCCACCTTCCGCGAGCTCGTCTCCGAACTCGTGATGCTTGAGGCCTACGAGGCCACCCGCAACCTGTCCGTGGTGGCCGCGCCGATCGAGACGCCGGTCGCCCCGATGACCGGCAAGAAGCTCGCCTCCCCGCGCCCGATCATCGTGCCGGTGCTGCGCGCTGGCTTGGGCATGCTCGACGGCATGACCCGCCTGATTCCGACTGCTGAAGTCGGCTTCCTGGGCATGAAGCGCGACGAGGAGCACCCCACCCAGCAGGTGACGTACGCGAACCGTCTGCCCGAGGACCTGTCCGGCCGCCAGTGCTTCCTCATCGACCCGATGCTCGCCACCGGCGGAACGCTGGTCGCCGCCACGCACTACCTGGCCGAGCGCGGCGCCAAGGACGTGACCGCGATCAACATCATCGCGGCCCCCGAAGGCATCAAGTACGTCGAGGAGCACATCGACCCGTCCATCGACTTCAAGGTCGTGGTGTGCGCGGTCGACGAACGTCTTAACGACAAGTGCTACATCGTGCCGGGACTCGGCGACGCCGGTGACCGTCTCTATGGCGTAATTGACTGATTTCCCTGGCTCCCCTCCCCGAGGGGAGCCAACATAACGGAACATCTATGCAAATCGACATTATTGCGCCGGGACGCGTGAAGGAACGATATCTTCGCGACGCCATTGACGAGTATTCCAAGCGACTTTCGCGCTACTGCAAGCTCAACATCATTGAAGTGGCAGATGAGAAAACGCCTGACCATGCCTCCGAAGGCGTTGACCGACAGATCAAGGCCAGAGAAGGCGAACGCATCGCCAAGCATCTGAAGGACGGCGCGTTTGTTATTGCCCTTGCCATCAATGGCAAGCAGCTGTCCAGTGAAGAATTGGCCGCCAAAATCAACGACCTTGGATTGCGTGGCACCAGCCATATTCAGCTGGTCATCGGCGGTTCAATCGGCCTTGACGACGCGATTCTGCGTCGTGCTGATTTTCTGCTGAGTTTCTCGAAGATGACGTTCCCGCATCAGCTTATGCGCGTGATTCTGCTGGAGCAGATCTATCGCGCTTATAAAATCAACGCTGGCGAGCCGTATCACAAGTAAAACGCCATACCTCATGGGGCGGGAAATCCCCCATGGGGCGGTAATTGCCCCATGAGGCGGCAAAATCCTCATGGGGCGGTATGCCAAAATGGCTTAATTCCGCGGTTTCACATATTCTTCAAACCGCCCCATGGGCAAGTTACCGCCCGATGAGCCTGTAACCACCCCATGGGCGCATCAATAACGCCCTCAACCTCACACTGCGTCGGGGACGAACGCTTCGAAGATGTGGCGGTCGAAGTAGGGGGCGCACTGGGCGAGTTCATCGCTGCTGCGCACGGTCCATGAAACCGGCATCGCACCCATCGAACGAGCGAGCTTGACTTGCGGCGAAGCGCCACCGGTCCAGTCATAAGCCACGAAATCAGGACGAGACAGCCAGTCGAACGCCAGTAAGCCGGCGGCCCATTCAGCCGCACCATTCTTGCTCAGCTTCGCCGGCCAGCTCAGCTGACCGCGGCACACCTCAGGGTGATGCTCCTTGTACCAATTCACCGCGCCCGGGTGGAAGGATTCGATCACGTACGGGCCGTCATACGCCTCAAGCAAGGCGTGGCCCTTTTCCATGAGCTCTTCGCTACGCTCATCCCAAGCCCTGTTGTTGCTGAACTTGTATTCCACAATCAGCGGAGCCCGGCCGGCCACCACGTCCAGCACATCGGAGAACAGCGGCACATGCTGGTAGTACCCCTTCGGCGCGGCGGACGGCGTGACCACCAGCGGCGGGTTCGCGTCGGCACCCGGCAACGGTTCGGCCTTCAAATCGCCTGACTCGCCGTTCGGGAAGAGCGGAATACGGGCGAGTTCGTCGTAAGTCAGGTCTTCGATGCGGCGCGGATCGCCGGCCACGCGCAACAAATCGGCGTCATGGACCACGACCACTTGGCCGTCGAGCGTAAGCTGCACGTCGAGTTCGATGCCATAGCCAGCCTCGCAGGCGGCGGCGAACGCGGCCAGCGAGTTTTCGGGAGCAATCGGACCGGTCATATCCGCACTGCCGTAGCCGGCCTTGACAGCCATGCGACGGGCAAGCGACACATAATCATCGTTTTCGGCGATGGATCGCTCAGTGGTATCGGCTTGGGCGCTAACCGGATTATCCCCACCATAATCAGCGATATCGATATAGCCGACCAAACCAGAACCCGCATCATGCAAGCCACGATGGGCATACCATACCTCCGGAATGGAGGGCACGAAATTACGACGCTTGTCATTGAACGTGCGCGGGGCCACGGCCCACACGGCAGCACCGGCGGCGGCCACGCCTGCCAGCGCCACGTTTCTCCAGAGCTTCGACGACATTGGAATCCTTCCTGTTGGGCTGCCTCTAGCCTAACGCTTCTGCCAGCCATTGTGGAGTGGTTGGATCATCCGGTTTCAGCGCGCGGTCCAGGTGGTTGGCGCGCAGTGGCTCCCAGCTGAAATCTGCCAGCAAATCGGCGGGTTTGCAAGGAATTGGAGTGGGTTGCAGACGCAGCAGCCAGGCGCAGTATCCGATGATTTGCTCGGGGGTTACGTTGCGGGCGCGCAAGGCTCCCATATCCAGCGAACGTTCGCGCTTGGCTAAACGCCGGCCGGCCGCATTGTCGATAAGCGGCAGGTGCGCATACTCGGGGTGCTCGGCGAGAGGCTTTTCCGTGTTGCCGCATTCCGGCTCAAAGCCGCCAGCCAACAGACACTGGCGAATCCACATTTGCAGCGCGGTGGAGCGCAGCAGATCACGGCCGCGCACGATATCATCAACACCCATATCGAGGTCATCCACGACCACGACCAGTTGATAGCCGAACAGTCCATCGGCTCGGCGAATCACGGAATCGCCTACCTCGCGGGCCAAATCGTAGTGCTGTGGACTATAGACACGGTCGTTAAAGCATGCGACACCATCAACGATTCCGGCATCGCCCTGCTGTTCCGGCGGCACGGCTCCCGACAGCGCAGCGGAATCGTCAGGCACTGTACGTTGCTTTTCTCCCGCTGCCGATTCCGGCATGGCGATACGGATGGAATGCTGGTCGCCGCGAACCAAACGGGCACGGACCTCGTCGGGATGGTCGTGCAGCAGGCGGCGGCACGTGCCGGGGTACACCATGAAGCCGTCGCCCTCGTTGGGGGCCGAGGCGGCGCGAATGTCGGCACGCGAGCAGAAACAGGGGTACAGCACACCTTGCGAGCGCAGGCATTCGAGAGCGTATTCGTATCGTTCAGTGCGCTGGGATTGGAACATCGGTTCGCCATCCCAGTCGAGGCCGAGCCAATGCAGGTCATCCATCATGAGCTGGTCCGCACCGGCGACCACACGCGGCTTGTCCACGTCCTCGATACGCATCAGCATGCGGTCGCCACGCGAGCGGGCCGAAAGCCATGCACCCAACATGGCGTACACGTTGCCGATATGCATGCGCCCCGACGGCGTCGGCGCGAATCGTCCAGTCACTGGCCCTCCTCGTATGAAGTTCAGCACCATGGTAGCGAAAAGGCTCTCCTCCTCAGAGGAGAGCCAATATAGTGAAGCTCGCCAGCCCGAACTCCCCTCAGTCAGCTTCGCTGACAGCTTTGCTCAGAGAGGGGAGCCAGTGATTGTCACTTGTCTTCGGTGACGTTGTCCACGCTCACGTCCGGATTGTCGGAGACAATCTGGTCGCTCGCCCAAGCGGAGAGCTCCAGATGTTCGCCGCCGGTCTGGTCGACGAGCACGGTGTCACCGTCGTGGACCTTGCCGGCCAGCAGCATACGGGCCAGCTGGTCGCCCACTTCGGTCTGTACCAGGCGGCGCAGCGGACGAGCGCCATAAGCCGGGTCGTAACCGGTGTTGGCCAGCCATTCGCGAGCCGAGTCGGTGACGTCCAGCGTGATGCGGCGATCGGTCAGACGCTGGGACACGCCAGCCACCTGGATATCCACGATGCCGCCAAGCTCCTCGCGCGTAAGCGGGTGGAACATGACGATGTCGTCCAGACGGTTCAGGAACTCCGGCTTGAAGTTCATGTGGACAGCGTCCATCACGGCCTTTTTCTTGGCGTCGGCGTCCATGTCCTCGTTCACGAGGAACTGCGAGCCGAGGTTAGAGGTCATAATCAGGATCGTGTTCTTGAAGTCCACGGTCCTTCCCTGGCCATCGGTCAGGCGACCATCGTCAAGTACCTGCAGCAGCACGTCGAAGATCTCCGGGTTGGCCTTCTCGACCTCGTCGAACAGCACCACGGAATACGGGCGACGGCGCACGGCCTCGGTCAGCTGGCCGCCCTGCTCGTAGCCCACGTAGCCCGGCGCCGCGCCAATCAGGCGCGAGACCGAAGCCTTCTCCATGTATTCGGACATGTCGATGCGGACCATGGCCTTCTCGTCGTCGAACAGGAAGTCGGCGAGCGCCTTGGCCAGTTCGGTCTTGCCCACACCGGTGGGGCCGAGGAACAGGAACGATCCGGTCGGACGGTTCGGGTCGGAGATGCCGGCACGCGAACGGCGCACCGCGTCGGACACGGCGGCGATGGCTTCCTTCTGGCCGATCACACGCTTGCCGAGGTAGTCCTCCATGTGCAGCAGCTTCTCGTTTTCGCCCTGCATCAGGCGGCCGACGGGAATGCCGGTCCAGTCGGAGACGATCTCAGCCACCGAGTCGGCGTCCACACGGTCCGGGACCATCGGCTCATCGGCCGGGTTGGCCGCGCTGGCATCAGCAGATTCAGCATCCGCGCTCTCCGCGGCGGCAAGCTCCTTCTGAATGGACGGAATCTCGCCGTACAGAATCTTCGAGGCCTCCGCCAAGTTGCCTTCACGGGTATACTTATCCGCCTGCACGCGCAGGTCGTCGAGCTTGGCACGCAGGTCGCCGACCTTGTTGTGGCCAGCCTGTTCCGCATCCCAACGCGCCTTGAGACCGCTGAGCTTCTCACGGGTGTCCGCAAGTTCGGCTTGCAGCTTGCCCAGACGCTCCTTGGACGCAGGATCCTCGGCCTTCTTGAGCTGCATTTCCTCCATTTCAAGACGGGTCACCTTGCGCTGCAGCTCATCGATCTCCTCAGGCGAGGAGTCGAGCTCCATACGCAGGTGAGCGGCCGCCTCATCGACCAGATCGATGGCCTTGTCCGGCAGCTGACGACCCGAAATGTAACGGTTCGAGAGGGTCGCGGCGGCAACCAGCGCGTCGTCGCCGATCGTTACCTTATGGTGCGCCTCGTAACGCTGCTTCAGACCACGCAGAATGGCGATGGTGTCTTCCACGCTCGGCTCACCCACGAACACCTGCTGGAAACGACGCTCCAGCGCCGGATCCTTCTCGATGTTCTCGCGGTACTCGTCCAGCGTGGTCGCGCCGATCAGGCGCAGCTCGCCACGGGCCAGCATGGGCTTCAACATATTGCCGGCATCCATCGAGCCTTCGGCCGCACCCGCGCCGACGATGGTGTGGATCTCATCGATGAAGGTGATGATCTGACCATCCGCATTCTTGATTTCGTTCAGGACGCTCTTCAGGCGCTCCTCGAACTCGCCACGGTACTTCGAACCGGCCACCATGGAGCCCAAGTCAAGGGAGATGAGCTTCTTGCCTTGCAGGGTGGTGGGCACGTCGCCCGCCACGATACGCTGGGCCAAACCCTCCACGACGGCGGTCTTGCCGACGCCGGGCTCGCCAATCAGCACCGGGTTGTTCTTGGTACGACGGGAGAGGATCTGAATCACGCGGCGGATTTCCTGGTCACGTCCGATGACCGGGTCCAGCTTGCCTTCCTTGGCGGCGGCCGTCAGGTCGGTGGAGTACTTCTCTAGGGCCTTGTACGAGCCTTCCGCGTCCGGGCTGGTGACCTTCGCGCCACCACGCACGCCGGGTACGGCCTTGCGCAGGGAGGCTGCGGTGACGCCGTTCTTCTCCAAGATTTCGGCCGACTGGTTCGGCTTGCTGGCCGCGATGCCGATAAGCAGATGTTCGGTGGAGACGTATTCGTCGCCCATCTGCTGCATTTCCTTCTCAGCCTGGGCGATGGCGGCGGTCAGCTGGCGGCTGGCCTGTGGCTGCGAGGTGCTGGATCCGGATGCGCTCGGCAGCGCGACCAAAGCGTTGCGCACCGCCGCGCCGATGGCCTGCGGGTCCCCGCCCGCGGCCTCGATCAGAGAGCGCGCCACGCCGTTTTCCTGGCGCAGCAGCGCATCCATGACGTGCAGGGTCTCAACCTGCGCGTTTCCTGCGGCGGACGCACTCTGAATCGCGTCGCCGACGGCTTCTTGGGCCATAGTGGTGAACTTCTGTTCCATATCGTATTCCTCCATATCATGCGGTCTGCGCAGTGCGGCTCGCGGGCTTCGAAAGCCCTGCGAGCGTTGCGACAGACCGCAGCTTGTCGTTGTCTGATATGGTCAACCGACCTGGAACCCATTCTATTCCCAAAACTTGAGTGCATATGACTCAAGTTTTGGATTTTGGTGGGGAGGGTGACTAGTAGCCCCCTCTGATGAGGAAGCTTGGGCAGCCGCTACTTCAGTGCGCCGACGGCGGATTCGGCGGCGGCGAGGACTTCGCCGGAGAGAATCGCCTCGGCCACGCCCTCAATCTGCGGGGTGGTCCAGGTATCGCGTACGTCGGGGCCGATTTCGTTGGCGTACTGGCGCACCACGCGGTATACGGCGGCGCCCGCCGCACCCGGACGGTACGGCTTGCGGAAGTCGAAGGAGCGGCAGGAGCACAGCAGTTCCACGGCCAGCACGCGCGCAAAGGCCGGAATCGACCGGCGCAGCTTGCGGGCGGCGGCCCAACCCATCGACACGTGATCTTCCTGCATGGCGGAGCTTGGAATCGAATCGACCGAGGCAGGCACGGCGTTACGCTTCATTTCGGAGACGATGCCGGCAGCGGTGTATTGGGCGATCATGAAACCGGAGTCCACGCCCGGGTCACCAGCCAGGAACGCCGGCAGGCCGCGGTTGCGCGCCACGTCAAGGAAGCGGTCGGTACGACGCTCGGAGATAGAGGCTACGTCGGCGGTCGGAATCGCCAGGAAATCGAGCACATAGGCCAGCGGCGCGCCATGGAAGTTGCCGTTGGACTCCACACGGCCGTCCAGCGTGACACACGGGTTATCGATGGCGGAGGCGAGTTCCACGCCCGCCACGGAGGCCGCGTATTCCACGGTGTCGCGGGCGGCGCCGTGCACCTGCGGGGTGCAGCGCAGCGAGTAGGCGTCCTGCACACGCACGGTGGAGCCCGGGCGGCCGGCCTCAATCAGACCAGAGTCCTTGAGCATGCGGGCGATGTTCGCAGCGGAATCGCCTTGGCCGCGATGCGGGCGCAGCGCCTGCAAGTCGGCGGCGAATACGCGGTCGTTGCCGAGCATGCCTTCCACGCTCATCGCGGCGGCGACATCCGCGGTCTTGAGCAGCAGGCGCAGATCGGTGATGGCCATACACAACATGCCGAGCATGCCGTCGGTACCGTTGACCAGCGCCAGTCCTTCCTTCTCTTTCAAATCGACGGGCGTGATGCCGGCCGCACGCAGCGCTTCGCCGCCGCCGATCTTGAGGCCGTCAGCGTTGCGGGCCTCGCCTTCACCCATCGCCACCAAAGCACAGGCTGCGAGCGGCGCCAAATCACCGGAGCATCCGAGTGAACCGTATTCGTAGACCACCGGGGTGATGCCGGCGTTCAGCATATCGGCGTAGACCTGCGCGGTTTCCGGGCGCACACCGGTGCGTCCGGTGCACAGGGTGCTCAGGCGCAGCACCAGCAGGCCGCGCACCACCTCACGCTCCACTTCCGGTCCGGCACCGGCGGCATGCGAGCGAATCAGACTTTTCTGCAGCTGCGCACGCTGTTCCTTGGGGATGGAGGTGGAGGCGAGCGCGCCGAATCCGGTGGAGATACCGTAATGCGGCACGGTGTCGTCGGCCAAATGATCGATAACCGCGCGACTCAGCGCCATCTCATGCTTCGATTCGTCCGAAATCGCCACTTTGGCACCGCCGCGCGCTACGGCGATAACGTCCTCGATGCTCAGCGCTCCAACACCTACGGTGACCGTCTGCTCTGCCATGCTCATACCTTTCTATATATGTGCCGCATTCCGCATATACGACATATGCGGCACATGCTTCGCCGGGGATCCGCGACTGCCCGCATTCGCTCACCGCACCTGCCCATCAACAGCAGGCGACGCAAACGCGACCAATCGCTCCCCGAGTAATCAAACCTTGGCCATTTCACCTCAGTCGGATGCCCGCCATAAGCCACTTCGTCCATCTTGTGTCTGAAATCTCAGACATGTAAGGTGATGGAAATATGAGCCATGCCTCGCAGCAATACGCCTTCACCGAGCCACGTACCGTCAAGCGGGCGCAGGTGAAGCCATCAGAACGGGAACATCAGACATCATCATCCGCGCCACGTGTCTCGCTGGCTCCGGCGGCCGACCGTACGCTCGACATCCTCGAGTTCATCGCGAGCAATGGTCAGACGCAAGCCGCCACGCTCGCTCGCGAACTCGGCATTCCGCGCTCCACGGTGTACCAATTGTTGGAGATTTTGGAGCGTCACGGACTGGTCACCCGCCTTGCCGAGCAGCGCGCGTACGGCATCGGACTCAAGACTTTCGAGCTGGGATCGGCCTATTCTCGCCAACATCGTGTATCGCAGGTCGCGCATCCGGTGTTGGCGCGTCTTGTTGACGAGACCGGCGAAAACGGACATCTGGCCGTGCTGCACGGCAACGAAATCATTTATGTGATTGAGGAGCGCGCCGCGCATCGCCCGCCGCTAGTGTCAGGCGTGGGCGTGCGCCTACCCAGTCACCTGACCGCCACCGGGCGGGCCATTCTGTCCGCACTCCCCCGCAATCAGGTCCGCGCGCTATATCCCAATCGTCAGGCGTTCACCGACCGCACCGGCATCGGCCCCAAATCGCCCAAGGAGCTGGAGGCAACGCTCGCCGAAACCCAACGCACCGGTTTTGCCGAGGAACACGGAGACGTGACGCCCGGCTTTGATTCATACGCCGTCGCTGTGCGCGACTACAACGACTTTCCCATCGCCGGGCTGGCTCTCACTTTCGTGAGCGGATCGCTGCGCCCCGAACAGGAGCGGTCGCTTAAGACCAAGCTGCGGCTTGCCGGCACGGAACTGTCCCGGCGTCTCGGCGCGGTCGGCAGTTTGACATGAGGATTCGCGAGATCATCGTGTTGGGCTCGTTCGCCCCTATCACGATCTTCTCAACCAAGTTCACCGATTCGCTAACCGGCAACGCCAAGCTCGCCGGCTTCTCGCTGACAGTGACGGCCATCATCAGCTTGGTGGTGATGACCGCCCTGCACGCACTTCTGCCGGGAGCGTAAGGCGCGTTCTTGGTTCCCCTCAGTCAGCTTCTCCGCCTGGACGGCTCCCCTCAGAGAGGGGATCCAGAACGAGTCACGCCCGAACGATTACGTTGCGCAGATCGCCGATGCCCTCGACGTGCACGATGGTCTCGTCGCCTGGGTCGAGGTGGCCGGAGGCGTTCGGGGTGCCGGTCATGATGACGTCACCAGGCAGCAGCGTGGAGAACGACGAAATCGCGGCAATCTGCTCGGGGATGCCGTGAATCAGGTTCGCGGTGGTGCCAGACGCCATCGGCACATCCTCGCCGTTCAGCGTGAAGGAAATCTTGGCGTCCTTCCAGTCGAGGTCGTCACGCATCACAATCCACGGGCCAAGCGGGCAGGAAGTATCGAAGCCCTTGGCGCGCGTCCACGTGGGGTCGATGCCCTGCAGGTCGCGCAACGTCACGTCGTTCACGCAGGTGAAGCCGAGCACGTAATCCATCGCGTTTTCAACGGACACGTTCTTGGCGATACGGCCCATCACCACGGCCACTTCCGGCTCGAAGTTCATGTCCTTGGAGCAGGCCGGGTACACGATCGGATCGTCGGGGCCGATCACCGAGGTGGACGGCTTGGTGAAGATCACCATGTCCTCCGGCGCGTGGGCGATTTCGGAGTGGCCGGCCTCGTGCATGAACTGGGCGTGGGCCTCGTAGTTCTTGGCCAGGCCGTAGACCTTGGAGGGGATGACCGGGGAGAGCAGGCGGATGCCGTCGCCGTCGACCGGGTACCGGTTGCCGGTAGGCTTGACCTGGTCGCCGGCCAGCGGATGACCGTCAAGTTCGATGAGGTAGTCCTTGCCGTCCGTTTCGTCCTTTTGTACGAAGGCGTAGCGCGGCGAATCATTCAAAGAAAAACGTGCGAGTCTCATGCCTGTAAGCCTACTCCTTGGCAGTTCCTTCCGCAGAAGCATCCGCCCAAGGAGCAAGCAGACCGGCCTTCAATCGACCAAAACGCACGTTCGCTGGGATTGCTACTTTTCGGTCCAGGTTTTGTCGTACAGCGACTGGCCGCTTTGCGTGTGCATGATGACGCGCAATGATGCCTTGCCGCTGGAGGTCTTGCACATCGAGCCCAGCAGATTCGCGGTGGATTGATAGGTGCTGTCCATAGCATCCAGTGAGGAAGCGGCGGTATCGCCTAGCGAGGCATAGCTGTCGTCGAGCACGTACTCGTACACCAAGGTGTCACCGTCGACACGGTAGTTGAAGGTGATGCCGGTGTCTGCAAACGTATCCGCTTCGGATTCAATGGAGTCCTTGAATTCCGAAGAGTCGACGAAATCCTGAATCGAATCGTACAGCCCATAATCGCCGTCGGTTAGATCGTCATGGGTTTCGCCCAACGTGTCGTCCAGCGCATCGTCAAGATTATCTTGAGCTTTGCTCTTATCGCTGCTATCACCGTTGCCCGAAGAGGACTGACTATAGAAGGAATCGGTTTTCGCCTCATCTATAGCCTTGCTGGCATACGAGGCACCGCCGACGATCAGCGCGATGACCAGTATTACCTGTATCACCATGCCCGCCGCACTGATGATGATGCCGGCGATGGCCAAGCCCTTGCCCTTGCCGCCCTGTTTCTTAATCTGGTTGAGGCCCACGATGCTCAGGATCAGACCGAGGAGTGAGACAAGGAACGAGCAGATAAAACCGGCAATAGCCAGGCCGTTGTACTTCTGGTTCGCTTCAGGCGGCACACTGCCGTAAGAACCAGACCATCCCGGCTGGCCGTTCGGTTGGCCGCCTTGCATATACGGGTTATAGGGCGTTTGCGGAGGCACGGACCCGCCGCCCGGGTATACCGGAGCACTGACGCTGCCGTAGACCGGAGGAACCGATCCGTCTGCCGGAGCCGCCCCCGGATAGGGCGAATTGGGTGCTGCCGGTGCGGGCGCGGGCGCAGCGGCAGGAGTCACTGGTGGCAAAGCCTGCGTAGGCGGTACCGGCTGATTGACCGGCGCAAAAGGCTGGGTGGGCTGCTCGGCAGGTGTAAACGCCTGCGTAGGCTGTTCAACAGGAGTGAACGCTTGAGTGGGCTGCTCGCCCGCTGCGATTGCTTGGGTTGGAGCATTGTTGGCGGCGGTTCCCGTTTCCGCCGTCATCGCATTTAACGGCTCAGTCGGATTGGCGTCAGCTTGCTGCCACGTCACCTGGCCGTTCGGATTGACATTCGGATCAGTCATGACATGCACTCCTTCAACTGCATCGCACCCCACTTGCGAGATGCGCCCCTCGTCTTACGCGCCACATTGTGCGTTACAGACAACTGTACTCCTCGTGGCGAGCCTTAAGTACCCCAGGAAATTTGGCTTCCAAAAACACAAAAGCCTGAAACCGGCTATTGCCTCAGCAATATTCAGTCGGTTTCAGGCTCAATCGTTAATCCTCTGGCGAAACGACGATCTACTTCTTCAGCAGCGGTGCGACCTGCTCCTCGTAGGCGGTCAGGGCGGTGTCGATCACCTGGTGCATGTCATAGTACTTGTAGGTGCCCAAGCGGCCGCCGAACACGGTGTTCGGCTCGGCCGCGGCCTTGGCCTCGTACCGCGCGTACAGGGCCTTGTCCGCGTCCGTGTTCACCGGGTAGTACGGTTCGTCGCCGCGCTCGGCGAAACGGCTGTACTCCTCCCACACCACCGTCTTGTCCGGATTCTGCCGCTCGCGACGCTCCGGGTTGAAGTTCTTGAACTCGATCGCGCGCGTGTACGGCACGTCCGCGTCGGAGAAGTTCATCACCGGGCAACCGAAGTGGTCGCCCTCGTCGTAACGGACCTCCTTGAAGTCCACCGTGCGCCACTTCAGGTCGCCAAGCTCGTAACCGAAGTAACGGTCCACCGGACCCGTGTACACCACCGGCACGCCCGCGGCCTTCAGCGCCTCCTTGTTGTACGGCTGGGACTCGTCGAAGAAGTCCACGCCCAGCGAAACCGTGATGCGCGGGTCATCGATCATGCGCTCCATCCACTTGGTGTAGCCGTCCGCGGGCAGGCCCTCCCACGTGTCCTTGAAGTAGCGGTTGTCGTAGTTGAAGCGCACCGGCAGGCGCTTGATGATGGCCGCCGGCAGCTCGGCAGGGTCGGTCTGCCACTGCTTGCCCGTGTAGTTCTTGATGAACGCCTCGTACAGGGGACGGCCGATGAGCTGGATGCCCTTGTCGTTGAGGTTGGCCGGATCGGTGCCGGCCAGCTCGCCCGCCTGCCCGGCGATAAGCTTCTGCGCCTCGGCCGGCGTGTAATGCGCATGGAAGAACTGGTTGATGGTGCCCAGGTTGATCGGCAGCGGATAGACCTCGCCGTCATGCGTGGCATACACGCGATGCACGTAGTCGGTGAACGAGGTGAAACGGTTCACGTACTCCCACACACGCCTGTTGGACGTGTGGAACAGGTGCGCGCCATACTTGTGGATCTCCGCGCCGGTCTCCTCATCCATATACGAGTAGGCGTTGCCGCCGATGTGGTCACGGATATCGATGATGCGCACGCGCGCGCCGGTGTGCTCCACCGCCTGCTGCGCCACCGTCAGACCGAACAGGCCCGCGCCGACAATGACTAGGTCTGGGTATTGAGTAGTTTCCGGCATGCGCGCATTCCCTTTCATAAAGTCAATATATCAATTATTATGTTCGATTTCCGAGAGATTATACTATGATTATTCGCCATCGCGGCGAAACCCGCCACTCTCTCAATAGCCAGTCCAGGATGTTAACTTGCTTGATGCCGGCGTGGTCGCCCTCTCCGACGCGGTCCATGGTCAGCAACGTCTTGGGATGGTTGTCTCCTATGGCCTTAAGCGGGCGCAGCTCCCGGGTGAGGGAGCCCTCGTCCATGACACTCAGCGAAACCTGGTAATAATGGTCGCCATTGGGATCGGGCGTGTAGAAGTCGACTTCAGTGGTTCCCACCTTGCCGATATGCACGAAACGGTATCGCCGCAGGAGTTCGAGGTAGACGACGTTTTCTATGCGATGGCCAAGGTCACCGCCGGTCTTGCCAAGGAACCAGAACCGGAAGCCAGGGTCTCCCAAATAGTATTTCTCCAATGTCTTCAGGTACGCCTTTCCCTTGATGTCGTACCGGTCAGCGCGGAATAGCAGGTAGTTCTCGCAAAGGGCCGTGATGTACTCGCCCACCGTGGTAGGGGAAATACCGCGATGGGTCCGCTTCATTGCGTCAGACATACCCTTAATCGACGTGATGTTGCCCGCGTTGTCAGCAAGGAAAGCGGATTCTTCCTAGACTTACCAGCGAACTGGACACAATCCAAGACCAGACGACAGACTCAAGGCAATGCTTGACTTCCTCCCCCGCCTGAAGGCGGGGGATTCCTACTCCGGTTGGCTTAATGAAGCCTTGCGGTTCGGCGGATTCCCGCTTCACGGGCGTCCGCGTTGCGACCGGTTTGCGCCAGTCTCCGTCTTACGTCGCCTCCACGGGCGTTTAACGACTCGGCGAGTCCCGCCGCGTCGAGTATGTTCAGTGCGGCGTTCCAATCACGGTCGAGCCTTTCGCCGCATTGCGGGCACTCCCATTCGCGTATGTCCAACGGTTTCCGTCCGTCGCGGCGTCCGCATTGGGAGCAGATTTGGCTGCTGGGATACCAGCGGTCGATGCGTTTGACGGTTCTGCCGTATTGGACGCCCAATTGTTGGATGCGGTCGATGATGCGCGTCCAGTTCGCGTCCAACAGGCTTTTCGCCATGCGGGTGCGCGCCAGTCCCTTGACGTTCAGGGTCTCCAAGGCGACGGCTTGGTTCTCGCCCGCCACCTTGGACGCCAGCTTGTACGCCATGTCCTTGCGTTGGTTCCGTATCCGACCGTAGGTCTTGGCTTTCAGGAGTCGTGTCTTCGCATGGTTGTTCGAGCCTTTCGTTTCCCTTGCCAGTTGTTTGTCGAGTTTGCGCAGTCGGCGCGTCTTGCGGTTCAGGGTGCGCGGGTGGGGTATCTTCTCGCGTGAACCGTCCGTGTAGACGATGCTCATGAGCGAGTCAAGCCCCATGTCGATGCCGCACGCCTCATGCAGCGGCTTGGGAACGTCGGCCTTGTCATCGACTTGCACGGTGAGGCTCGCCTCGTAGGAACCGTCCGCATGCCTCATGATGGTGACGGTGTTCGGCTTGGACGGCAGTTCGCGAGTCCAACGGAGCTTGACCCGCCCGATTTTCGGGAGCGTGAGGAACGCCCACTTGCATCCGTCCGCATGCTCGACCTTGAATCGCGCGGACTTGGTGAACTCGGCCGACTGCTCCCCGTCCCTGCGGCTCTTGTACCGGGGCAGCCCCGTGCGACGCTTCTTCCCGGTACGGTGGTTGGTCACAATATGCGTCCTGCCCGCCTTGTAGAGGCGAAGGAAGTTCCGGTAGGCCATGTCCGCGTGGCGTATCGACTGCTGCAACGGCGTGGATGATACGGACAGAAGCCATTCCATGCCGGGGTCGCGTTTCCATTGGGTGAACATGTTGCTCAACTGCGTGCAGGACTGCATTCGCCCATGTCGGCGGCGCATGAGCTCACGCTGGTCGAGCGTCCAATTGTACGCGTACCGGCATGCGCCGTACAGGCATGACAACGCCTCGCACTGCCCCTGCGTGGGGTATGCGCGGTAGTTGTATCGCCTGTAGGAACTCATGTTTGGTATTATACTTGGTCTTTATGGATAAGACAAACGAAATTCGTAAGGGACGGCACTGCGTCTACGATTTGCACGCGCACTTGGTCTTCGTCACCAAATACCGGCATGACGTGTTCACCGACGAACATCTGAAAGCGTTGGAACGCATATTCTCCGACGTGTGCGCCTCGTTCGACTGCCGGTTGGAGGAGTTCAACGGCGAAACCGACCACGTGCACCTGCTCGTATCGTTTCTCCCGACCGTGAAACTCAGCCGACTCGTCAACAGCCTCAAGGGAGTGTCCAGCCGATATTTGAGACGTGACTACCCCGAACTCGCGCAACACTATTGGAGGGCGCAGCGCCTCTGGTCGCCCAGCTACTACGCGGGAACCGCAGGAGGAGCGCCGTTGAACACGTTGAAACGATATATAGAAAACCAGAACAGACCCGCGTGATTCACCACCGCCCTGAAGGACGGTGCACCCTCACGCAAAACGATGGCATGTTCTTACATTTCTGCGTCTTTGCCCGGACCCGTTCGCCGCCACAAAGACAGAGTGCAGAACAACGCAACCACCAATATAAGCCCCCGCACTCAGGCAAACCTCAGGTTACGATTGGTAGATATGAGCAATTCCGAACAGGCCCTCGACTCAACCAACGAAGCAGTCAACAAAGCATCCAACGAAGCAACCAACCCATCATTCGCGCCGCAACACATTCTGGTCACCGGTGGCGCAGGGTTCATCGGCGCAAACTTCGTGCACTGGGTGGCGCGCAACCATCCGCAGGCCCACATGACTGTTCTGGATGCGCTCACGTATGCCGGCAAACGCGAGAATCTCGATGGCGTGCCGGCCGCGAACCTGACCTTTGTGCATGGCAATATTTGCGATGCCGAGCTTGTGGAATCCCTGTTTTCTGGGCTGAACCAACGCTCTGCAGCCGCAGTACCCCCGATTGACGCCATTGTGCACTTCGCCGCCGAATCGCATAACGATAATTCGATTCTCGACGCCTCCCCATTCCTCAATACGAACGTGACCGGCACGTACGTGTTGCTCGAGGCCGCCCGCCGCCACGATATTCGATTCCACCACATCAGCACCGACGAAGTGTATGGCGATCTGGCTCTGGACGAACAGCGCAAATTCACCGAGCTCAGCCCTTACAAACCGTCCAGCCCATATTCGGCGTCCAAGGCCGCCAGCGACCACTTGGTGCGCGCCTGGCACCGCACGCACGGACTCAAAACCACCATCAGCAATTGCAGCAATAACTACGGCCCCTATCAGCACGTGGAGAAGTTCATTCCCCGCCAGATCACGAACATTCTTGCCGGCATTCGCCCGAAACTCTACGGGCAAGGTCTGGCTGTGCGCGACTGGATCAGCGTGGAAGATCACTGCAGTGCCATCTGGACTATTCTCACCCGAGGCCGCATCGGGGAAACCTACCTCGTGGGAGCCAATGGCGAATACAACAACATTGATGTGCTGCACATGATTCTGAAGCTCATGGGTCGTGACGCCAATGACTTCGACCATGTGAACGACCGCCCCGGTGGCGATAAGCGCTATGCCATCGACGCCACCAAACTTCAGACCGAGCTCGGCTGGGTGCCAAAGTACACCGATTTCAAGGAAGGTCTGGCCGCGACCATCGACTGGTACCGCGCGCACGAAAGCTGGTGGATGCCGGATAAGGCCGGGACTGAGGAAAAGTACCGGAAGCAGGGTCATTGATAGGCCGTTGACAGGCCGCCGATAGGTCACTGACAGCGCAATCAATGAATACCGATTGCGAGATTTGGTGGCGAAAATATATCTTATGTTGTACAATAATCATATATTTCAATTATAAATTGATTATTATGACTTTTAAAGAACGGTAATGCGATGATTCGTTTACAAAGACTTGTTCTAGACAACATGAGGAACATATCGCACGGCGTCTTGGATTTTGACGATCTGCCCGCTGGCGGCAGTGTAACGGGTATCTATGGACAGAATGGATCAGGCAAGACCACCGTTATCGATGCCATCGGGATACTGCGCGCGCTGCTATCCGGGAATATGCTGCCGGACACCGCCGGCGATGCCATTAGCGTCAGCACCGGTCTTGCAACCTTGACGGCGACGCTCCTCATCGGAGGAAAACAGAAGCCCAGCTACCTTGAATACAAGGTGTCCCTGCGTAAAGCGAACCCGGATTCGACGCGAGCGCGCGTCGTTTCCGAGTCGGTTCGCATCGGCGACGATCTCTCACGCCTAGGCAGGGAGGCGTTGGGGCATCGGATGGAGGATTCTGAGACCGATGGTTTCGTGTCAACTCCGGTATATGTGTGGCGCTCCATCGAGGCGGTCACCTCGGTGAAAACCGTGGTCTCACGCACCGCTGATCGTGCGTACATGGAGGGGCGCTCATTCCTGTTCTCGCGGTGTGCCACGCTTGAAGACCGACCCGATGCCGAGTTCCTCATCGACTGGGTGGTCTCCCGCGTGCGGGAAGCGAATGGTGTGTCCGCCAGATCACTGACATACATCAACGAACGTTTCGATGAGTTCGTACGCCTACGCAAGGCCTTATGCGATTACGTGACCAATGATGTCTTCGTATCCACTACCCGTCGTGGCTCCTATGCCGCATATGCGTTCATCCCCATCATGGAGGAGGATTCCGCAGGTCGCAACACAGAGTTTCTGTTCGACCTGTTGCAACCGAACCCGCTGACCCCGGGCCAGGCGAAACGACTTGGACAGACCGTGGAGTCCTTCGACCGCATCCTGCCCACCCTCGTGCCTGGTCTGCATGTCCTGCTGAAGATCGGAACCGCGCCTTCCGGCAAAGATGGCGAGGACCGGGTCACCGCGGAGCTGTTCTCGCGTCGTGGCGATATCACGGTCCCATTCCGCTGTGAGAGCGAAGGCATCATACGCATCACCGCGCTGCTTGGCTATCTCAAGCACGCGTATAACGACGAGAACGCGCTGGTTGCCGTGGATGAGTTCGACTCCGGCGTGTTCGAGTTGCTGCTCGGTGACATGCTGTACCAGTTGGCGGACGGGTGCGCAGGGCAGCTGGTGTTCACCGCCCATAACCTGCGTGCGTTGGAAGTGCTGCCGAACGGCTGCATTCGCACTACAGTGACCGATCCCAATAACCGGTTCGCGATCATCCCCCGCAAGTCCTCCACGAACAACCAGCGCCGACGGTACCTGACGGCCAGCGAGCTCGGCTGGAGCGGCCCCGACATCTATGATTCGCCCATACCACGCATGTTCGGCAACAGTCTCTATGCCGCCGGCCATCCCGATGAGGACGATGACATCGACGACGATCTGGCAGCACTCAACACCTCCGGAACGAAGGTGAACCGTGGCTAAACGCAAGATCGTCCTGCTGGTCGTAGAAGGAGCAAGCGACGCCAGCCTGCTCGTGCCGGCATTCTCGTCGTTAATCGAGAACCGCCTATTCCAAGGGCAGGAATTCCACTGCGACGTGTTGACTGCGCCAAACCACCGTGAGGAGTTCCGACGTCGTAACGGGTTCTATCCAGCGGACAATCCTGCCCAGACGGTGCGCGAACTCGTGGAGTACTACCTCAGAGACCACGACCGCGCCTGGGGCCAGCTCGGCCATGTCATCCAGATCTGCGACCTAGACGGGGCGTTCACATCTGACGACCAAGTGCGGGAAGACCCATTGGTGGATGGAACGCAATATTCAACGACCGACATCATCACGCCAAACCGCACTATCCTGATTGCGGATCGCACGACCAAGCGAAACGGCGTGGATGCCTTGCTGAAACTCGATGGGTTCAGGAAGAAGAACGGCCGCGCCACGCTCATGGTCCCGTACCGCCTGTTCTACGTCAGCCGCAACCTCGAACACGCATTTCGCGGTAGGATTGACAATCTAGACGCACAGCACAAGCAGAGCAGCGCCATCAAACTAGCAGACCGCTTTACCCGCAACCCGAACCTGTTCTCTACAACCCTTCAATCTCTTCGGCGAATACACGGCAATCCGACAACGTGGGAGGAATCTTGGCAATATGCCATGCAAGACCTCCACTCACTCGAACGCGGTAGCAACCTCGCATTCGTGGAGCCATACTTGGCAGGCGAACTGCGGTAAATCCATCAGAATAGTTTCAGAACCATAGCTGGTCCGAGCCCAGCTAGACACCAAAGTTGGAAAACGTAGCCCAGTGCACCTTATTCTGGTTATAAAACGTAAGAACAGGGCTCAAATTTGGTTGGAAAACGTAAATTATGGCGCTATTGCTGTTTTCGTGGGTGGGGTTTCTCCGTTGAGTTGTTGAGGGAGTAAGAGAAGAGCGCTTTCCGGGTAGGATGTTTTCGACCAAGATAAACAAACAACCGCAAAGCGCCTGATGAACAGCATATTCAACCAACTTCTCAACGTCCCCGGGTTCTAGGTAAAAGTGCAACGCCTGTCTATGGTTGGAAGTGTTCAAGTCCACAACCGAAGAGAAAGCGTTGCACTCGATATGAAAGCCTATTCCCACCTGTCGGCACAGGAACGCATCCGGATCGACGAGCTGAGGAACCGCGAGGGGCTCGGCGTGTGCCAGATCGCGTTGAGGATCGGCCGCGACAAGTCCACCGTCAGCCGCGAGCCGGGACGCGGCCCGTGGTTCGCGTCCGACGAGAACGAGTCCTACCGGCCCTACAGGCCGAAACGGCTGAAGGCTGTATTTCGTCAAATTGAGGTGGACGTGTTCGGCACTTAATCCGAACACCGTCGGCGTTCAACTTGAACACCGACGGCGGTTGGTTCCTTGTTTTGTTGTTTGTCTGGTTTATTTCATGAGGGAGTGTCTGTTCCGGTAGGATTCGCCGTGGAAGCGGAGGATACTGCCGTGGTGGACGATGCGGTCGATGACCGCGGCGGCCATGTCCCCGTCGCCGAACACGTCGCCCCATCTGCCGGACTCGAGGTTCGAGGTGAAGATGACGCTGCGGGTCTCGTAGCTGTCCGCGATGACCTGGAACAGAAGCCTGGCCCCGTCGATGTCGATGGGCAGGTAGCCGAGCTCGTCGATGATGACCAGCCCGGCCCTGCCTATCGACTTGAGCTCGGCGTCCAATCTGTTGTCGTCCTTGGCCTTCCTCAAGCGCATGACCAGGCTGGAGGCGGTGAAGAACCTCACGGGTATCATGCGTTGGCATGCGAGCATGCCGATCGCGATGGCCAGGTGGGTCTTGCCGCAGCCGACGTCGCCGTAGAGCACGAGGTCCTCGGCCCGGTCGACGAATTCCAGGCTTTCCAGCTGTTCGCGGCCCCGGTCGGCGGGGAACGAGGCCATGCCCCGGTCGTATCCCTCCAGGGTCTTGCTCTGGGGGAACCCGGCCTGTTTGAGCAGCCGCCGCCGTTTGGATTCGGCCCGGCTCGCGTTCTCCTTCTCGAACAGGTTGGCCAGGAAGCCGAGCTGGCCGGGCGTGGCGTCCGCCAGGGCCTTCTCGAGCACGCTGTGTGTCAACGGCAGGTTGCGGGCGAGGCCCATGACCTGTTCCGGCGTGGCCTTGTCAAGAACGCGGCCGCCGCGCTGCCGCGGTTTTTGCTGGCTCATTCGGCCTCCTTCATGTATTTGTCGTAACGCTTCAAATCCTGCCCGCCTTCGGTTCCCGCACCCTCGAGGATGCGTTTGGCACATGTGCCGATCGCCGCGCGGTCGACGGTCCGTCCCGCGTTGATGACGGTTTCCACCGCTTTGACCGTGGCGGCGAACCCGCAGTCGGCGGCAACGGCTCGGATGTCGTCGAGCAGATTGGAGCGCGTGCGTGCGTCCATGCGGTCGAGCAGGGCTCGCACGGTTTCGGGGAAATCGTTCCTGATCGGGCTTTCGCCCCATATGCGGGGCTTTCGCGCGATGATCGCGAGCAGGCTCGCCGGATCCACCTGGGTTTTCGCCGAATGGCCCCAAATCCTCTCCGGCGTGGTGATCGTTTCGCCGCCGGGGCCCCGCGGTTCGATCTCGAAGACGCGCACCCCGGCCTGCAGGCGCATGGAACGCCATTTCGGTCCGGCCGGATACCGGTTCGCGTCGATCGCGGCGGCGCCGGTCTTGTCGGTTTTCACGCTCCTCCAGTCGCACGGGTCGAACCGCACGCCAGGCAATGGAAGCATGTGGTCCTTCTCCGCCTCGAACAGTTCGATCACCGGAACATCATGCCGGCAGTGGTCCGATCCGGCGACGCGTCCGCACTCGTCAAGCCACACGCGCGTCAGCGTTTGGAAGCTCTCGGCCGACGGCATCGGCACCATCAGGTTGCGCCTGACGAAGCCGACGGCGTTCTCCACACTGCCCTTCCCGTGGCCGGAATACGGGTCGCGGAACCGCGGCCCGAACCCGTAATGCGCGCGGAACAGGGAGAACAAGCGGGTCCGGGCGGCCGTGCCGTCCGGCCTGCGATGGCCCACACCGGTGGCGTTGTCGAACACCACCACCCTAGGCGCCATGCCCATGCGCTCGAAGATCCACAGCAAACCCTGGCACACGCACTCCGAGGTCTCGCCGGGAAGGGCGACCACCCAGCGCATGTTCGAATACGGGAACGACACCACCAGGAAATGCACCACGCGTTCGACTCCGGCGACCACGGCCCTGGCCTGGCCGAAATCGACCTGCGCGCTTCCCGGCGCCCACTCCAACTCGGCGAAGCCGTCCGACTCCACGCGATGCTCCCGCCTCCAACGCTTGACCCAGCGCCGCACCGACGAATACGAGCCCGTGAACCCGCACTCCGCCACGAGCCGCTCGTACACGCGCGTCGCGGTGTGGCGCTGCTTGACGGGCATGCGCAGATCCGCGGCCGGCCACCCGTCCACGACGGCCGAATACCCCGCGTCGACCAGCGACCTGCCCGCATGCCCCGAGCCAAGGGGCTTGGGAGAGCAATCCCCGTGGTTGGCGTACTTGACCACGGTCGTGCGCGATACGCCGAGTTTCCGCGATATCTCCCTGTGGCTCAAGCCCTGGCGGTCGAGCTGCCTGATACGCCGTCGGACACACACCGGTGTCGTCATTTCCTTTCCTCCCGAGAACCATCAGTTTGGTTGACAGGCACTCGGGAATCCATCAAGGAACCGGACGATGCCGGTGTTCTCATTCCACCGGCGCCATCACCGCCGATACCGTCCAAATTGAACGCTCAGAGTGTTCAGGAACAAGTGCCGACAGTGAACACCTTTATTCGATCACACACACGTGTCGCCCTCCCCCACCCAAGAAGCATCCCTCATCGGCGCGGCATCGGTGTCGGGACAACAAAAAAACTCCTTCCTTGTGCAAGGAAGGAGCCAATGGGGGAAACGGCTATCTGCGTCTCAACATGGCGAAACTGTTGGACTCGACGATGAACGCCTTGCGGTCGTTCTTGGCCATGACGTCAAGGACGACACCCGTCACGAACAGCAGCAGCCCGGCGATGACAAGCATGACCGCTCCGATCAGCGTGGGGAATCGGGCCACCATGCCGGTGTTCCAGAAGTCCACCGTCACCGTGCCGCACAGCACGACGCCAAGGACGCCGAGGACACAGCCGATGCCGCCGAAGAACGGGAGCGGCTTGTATTCGCGGATCATGCGGAAAATGGTGCCCATCACCTTGATGCCGTCACCCACGGTGTCGAGCTTGCTGACCGAACCCTCGGGGCGGTCCCGATACTGAATCGGCATCTCATAAAGGCGGAGGTTGTTGTTCAACGAGTGGATGGTCATCTCGGTTTCGACCTCGAAGCCGCGCGACAACACGGGGTAGGTTTTGACGAAGGTGAATGAGAAGGCACGGTAGCCGGTCATGATGTCGGTGACGTTCGCATGGAACAGGCCGTTGATCGAACCGCGCACCAGACGGTTACCGAAGTTGTGGAACGGGCGCTTGTTCTCTTGGAAGTAGGTGGAGCTCAAGCGGTCGCCGATTACCATGTCGTAGCCTTCGGCGATCTTCTCGACCATGGCGGGTGCCGCGTCGGCTGGGTAGGTGTCGTCGCCATCCGACATGACGTACACGTCGGCGTCGATGTCTTCGAACATGGCGCGAATCACGTTGCCTTTGCCCTGGCGCGGTTCCTTGCGGACGATTGCGCCCTCGGCTGTCGCTATTTCGGCGGTGCGGTCGGTGGAGTTGTTGTCGTATACGTAGATGTCGGCGTTCGGCAACGCGGCTTTGAAGTCGCGTACCACCTTGCCGATGGTGACTTCTTCGTTATAGCAGGGAAGAAGCACTGCGACGGCTGGTTTTTTGTTCTGTTCGGACATGCAAACCACTATAAGTCCAACCATTGAACAAGTTTCGTGGTTGAGGTGATGTAGTATGTTCGAAAAATGGTTTCAATTGCATAAGATTCAACGGTCAAAAGGAAGGTTTGATCTGTAAGGTGGCAATGGAGCAAGGGGGTATGAGTGTTGTAAAGGCAAAGTGCATATTTAATTTATATATGAATGTACATCAGATAGAACACCGTTGACTGTCTCGTTTTTTTTCGCATGCTGACTAATGGTTAAATATTTTTAATGAAGCCTATTTTATAGTTTGTAATATGCCTACTTAATAGATAGGTATGACGTTTAAAAGCGGGAGGGCAATTGCCGGTTTTTCCCGTTGATTAGATTGTGCCAAGAAAGATGGAAATAGATGAAAAAACGTATCGTTGGCTGTGATGCTGCGCGTTCGGTATATAACACGGAACAAAGTATTCCCGTGTTGAATGTGCTGTTTTCCCGGGCTCTGTGGGCGTCTATATTGCCGTGCTTCATGCTGTATTTGGCTTTGAGGCCAGGAACGGGCAAATGGCACCGTGTCGCTTCCATGCTTCCTGTGGATATGTCGTTTGTGTATTTACTATTGGTCCCGATATCGGGTGGTGCTGGAGAACCTACGCGGTACGTTTTGCAATTAATTTGCGTTGCGCCATTATTCCTTACACTGATGCTGGCTTATCAAAAGGAGAAGGCAGAGAGTTGATCCATGAGATGACGTATAAGGATATCCCGTGGAATTAGAACAGGAGATAGGTCTATGAATTTTAAGAAAAAATTTTTTGAAAATATTAATAATGGAAGAAAATCCGCTGTTATCGTACCTTTCTTCCTAGGGTTTTTGTTTAGTGCCGCATCTCGTTTTACTCAAACCGATGGGCAATTCAAGCCATATGATATCGCCTTTCTTCTTACTGGATTTCTTTACGGCTTGTTGTTCCTTGTTCTTTTCCTTGCCTTTGAGAAGGGAATAGCAGTACTTGCGCGAAAAGGCGTGAGCATGACGTCATCGCATGGTGATGGTGAAGCATTGCCTCAATTCATAGCACCTTCATGGAGTGGTATGAAGAGGTATGTTTGCATTACGGCTTTATGCTGGATGTTGACGTATCTGCTGCTTTTCCCAGGAATCATCGTTGGTGATACAGCGGTTCAGATTGAACAGTACATGAGCGGAAATACGATTGCTGATTGGCATCCTTTCCTTGATACCAAAATCTTTGGCCGGTTCTTCGCAATTGGCGGTCTTTCGCATCCAATGCTTGGTGTGGGTATTTTCGTTGCGTTGCAGATGATTGTCGCTGTTGGCGTTGTGTCGTATGCGGCTTACTATGTGCAGAACTTAGTCAAGGTCCGTCATGCGGGAGATGCCGTTTTGGTATTGCTGGCCGTTTATCCTGTGGCTCCTTTGAGCTTTATGACAATGAATAAGGATACGACCTTCACGATCTGTTTCATGTTGTTCTGCGTGCTGTATTGCGAAGTTTGGCGTTCGCGTGGCGCGTTATTGAAGCGTCCCTCTTTCTTGGTTGTGCTTGTTGTTGTTGCACTATCTGCAATCTTTACTAAGAAAACAGGATCTTATCTTATTTCAGCGGCCTTGATTCTGCTGATTTTTATGATCGGCAAAAAGACGCTGCGCTGTGTCGCGGCTTTTATCGGTGTCGTGTTGCTTCTTTTCGCTCAGACGTTTGTTCCCTCGGTGGTTTTCCCTCGAATCAATGTCGAGCCGGGGCCAAAACAGGAAATGCTGGCAATACCGGAGCAGCAATTGGCTCGCATTGTCAGAGATTCCCCTGGGGAATTTACCGAGCAAGAACGTAAGATTATCGATGATGTTATCAGTGTAGGGTTTAACGGCATCGATAAAAACTACGATGACTATCTAGTGGATCCTATTAAGGGGACGGACGTTCCCAATGAGGATTCCATTGGAGCATTCCTTAAACTTTGGATCAAAAAGGGATTGGAACATCCTTGGCAATATATCGCTACTGAAATTGGTCTGCAATCTGGGTGGATTTCATTCAGTGGCAACGCGGCTAAGGGCGCATATGTGTATTCATCTCCTACGGATTCTTCGTCTGCCAATTCTTTATCAGATAAGGTGAAGTGGCCTGAGGCTTCTACGGCTAGTTCCGTATGGGCTTCTTGGTATACGGATTTGTCGAATATACCCATTTTGAATTTGCCGATGTATGTTTGCGTATGGGCAACGATCATTCCATTTGGCATTGTTTTCTTTATTTGGAGAAAGGCCGAGCATGTAATTGATGCCTTGGTCCCGCAAATGCCTCTTTTGCTATCGATGGGAATGCTGCTGTTGTGCCCGACATCAGGCCATGCCAGATACATGTTGCCGATGATGCTGACGGCTCCTATTTTTATCGCTATTCTTTCCAGAATAAAGATTAGGAAATAGCGTATAGCAGAATTGAGTGGCTCATACAATGAATGGGTTGTGGAATTAAATTCAGATTCCACAACCCATTCATTATTAATTATTAAAAGTCATCGCTTGCCGCGTACCATGCGTGCAATGGCCTTCAACGCATCGCGTCGCCTTGAACCGATTGGCATCAGCGGGTCGATGAACTTGCGGATTGGATTGTTCTCGCCTACGGCACGCTCATGCTTCGGCAGGAAGGAACCTCCTGAAATCTGCGGCTCGTTTGCTTTCACCACACGCTTGAGCAAACGCTCGTAGAACGGGGTCTCACGCGCGTACCTCCAGTAGATAGAGGCGAAATCGCAATCCGGATCAGTCCAAGGCTTCTGGAAGCCGGCATAATGGATGATTTGCGGATTGCTGCGCGACTTCATATATGCGTCGTAGATATCGTTCGGCGCCTGCGTGAAGAGGTTACCTACGCGGCCACCACAATCGTGAACCACATTCCATTCCCATGGCAGATATAGCACGTTCCCTTCGCAGTGCGCGTTGAGCACGTCCTGGTCGTTGTAGATGAAATCGGGATTCGAGGCGTAGGTAAGCCATTGTTTGATGGTGTAATGCTCACGCATCGCCTTGGTGTTGAGCACCAGCACGCCAGCTTGGAAGTAATCGTATGGATTTTTCATCTTCAGCACGGTTTGCGCGTAGCCCATGCGTTTGCCGTGCTTCACGTTGAGATTGGCGAGGAAGTCGATGTCTCGAATCGCGCCGAGCATCTTGCCCTGCAAATCGATGTTGTAAAGCTTCGCGATATCGCCGTTGATGATGATGTCGGAATCGAGATACAGCACCTTGTCGTAGAACGGCAGAACTTTCTGAATCAGGAAGCGGTAGTATGTCTCCACGCTGATATGGGCGTTGTTGGTGGAAAGGTCGTAACCGGCAAGTTCGCGGTCCACGTTGGTGAACCTCAGATTCATATTCGGGAACTGCTTGAAGAAGCCGCGCAGACGTTCCTGCTTGTCCCATGCGATGTTGCGCTGCAGCACCGTCACATCGTAGAAGTAATGCGGATCGGCGTTCTTCATGGCCGAATACACGGTGGTGGTCAATTGAGGGACATAATTGTCATCCGCTGCGAACACCACAGGAACGATTGGCTTGTCGGTAATGTCAAACGGCTTGAGCTGCTCCGCTGGCTCCGGATTGGTGAAGTGGACGCACTGTAGTTCCTTGAACTTCCAGTTGGAACCGATACGCTTGTGATGCAGCAGGTAGATGTTGAGCAGACGCTCGGACAGATGGCCTGGCGTACGCAGGGCTTCCTTGCTGTACGTGCTGTAGTCGGTGTTTTTGTCGAACTCTTCGAGAATGGGGAACATCCATTCGCAATAGTCGAAGAAGATCTCCCTCTTCATAATGAACATGTTGCAGAAGCAGGCCTTGTTGCCGTTGAAGAATGCCTGTGCGTCCTGCTTGTAGTCGGGGTACATGCTGCACAGGATCTGGTAGCAACGCTTCAGATCATCGTCATGCAGCAGGGGAGCGGCTTCCCACAGCGCGCGTGGAGTGCCGTGCTTATCGATGATTTTTTCGAGATTGCCGAATGGCGTGGTGATGACATCATACTGCTTCACCACTTTGGCGATGTTCTCGTCATTCAGCCCGTATTTCTTTGCCGTAACGGCATCGATGTAGTTGTCCATGATTTCGCCGTAGGGATTTTCCTTATGCGGAGTGTCCGAGAAGTCGAAGTACCGACGGTAATGGCAGAAGCCGTAGTAGTCGGCCTTGATGTTCTTCCAAGCCCAGTATTGCGTGGTCAGTTCGCAGTAGCGCGGATTGAGATTGGAGATGTTTTCGCCTTCGTCGTCATGGAACGCCCAAGGGAAGCGATAGTTTTTCGGACCGACCTGTACCGGTTGCATGATTTTGCTGTCGAAGGTGTTAACGTTTTTGTGAGTAGTGACGAAGATACGGATGTTCTGTTTATCGTAGTTTTGGAACGCTTCGGTATTGCGAGTTTTCTCGATGAGATTGGTCATATGGGAAGTGGCGATTCGCTTCATCTCATGGAATCTTATGGTGTCTGCAGATACTTGATCGGTAGGCATACTGATGGCGTTGGCTATGCTGAACCAGCTGTTCAGATCAGCGTCATGCGGAAGGAGCTGGTTATTGGAAAGCAGCGCATAAGCATCATCGCGTACGAAACGGTACAATTCGCGCCCCGTGATGGCCGGGCCGAACACAGCTTCCATTTGCTTGGCGGCCTCAACCTTTTCCGCTTCCGGAACCCTGACCTTCCAATCATTGGCAAGGATTTCGGTCGCCTTGCGTTGGAAACCTTGTGCGCAAGCGTGAAGCATATCGGAATGCTGCTCATCGGCGAATTCGTAGGCTGCATCGAAATCCGCCTTGAAATGGCCGCAATAGCGGGCATACTTCGCGGCATCGATCATATTTGTGCCGCTTATGCCGCGACCGTAGTAATACACATATCCGCGGCATTCCTTGAAGGAATGGTAGCTGTTAGCGAATGCCGAAACCACGAAGCACTCGTAGCCGTCCTGAGATCGGCCAAGACGATCGCGGGTCATGGCGTTGAATGCTTCCTTAAGTACGGAAGTCTTGTATAAACGCTGGGTTACGCGCCAATCGACCTTGTAGCCTCGCGTTTCATCGAAAATGTCGCGGACGATATCTTCTCCAGTGGAATCGGGCGTGGGAGTGTTGTTGAAGGTTTCGAAGGCTTGGCGTTCGTTTTCCAAAAGGTCATTGGCTGCGACAACGGTAAGACCGAAATGCAGTACGTCCACGGGATGCTTGTCGATCTCCGCGGCGAGCTGTTCGCACATATCAGGCTTGAGGGCATCATCGCCATCAAGGAAGAACGTGTATTCGCCGGAAGCGTTTTCTACGCCCGCCATGCGAGTGCGGTGTGTGCCCATATTCGGGTTGTTGGTGACTACTCGGATGCGTGCGTCCTGTGCAGCCGCCTGTGCTGCGACCTCTCCGACATTATCTGGGCTCGCATCGTTTACGACAATCGCTTCTATATCAGAGAAGGTCTGATTCCGTACTGAATCAAGACATTCCTGCAAATAATCGCCGACATTGTATGCGGGAATGACGATTGAGATTTTGGGCATTGCTCTTCCTTATTTGGCCGGATTGATGTATTACTCGCTGAGCAACAGTGTACTGTTCGACTTCGAAAAGCGCACTTTGGACTACTATATACCCCGTACTCATTGAGAAATAAGGAGGGCATGTGCTGTTTGCAGATTGGTTGCGCGTGAAGAAAAATAAGTTGCGTCGTGCGGGCACGCATGTTCTGCGTGCGATGAAGAGGCGTCATCCTCGGATTATCGTTTCCATGACTTCATATCCTGCACGCATCAATACCGTACACCTGGCGATTCGTTCGTTGCTTGCGCAAAAAGTATTGCCCGACAAAATCGTGTTGTGGCTCTGCAAATCGGATTTTCCGAATCGTGAAACCGATTTGCCCCAAACGTTGCGCGATGTGTTGTGGCATGATGTGGAAATCCGTTGGGTGAATGAGGACCTGAAACCCCACAAAAAATATTTCTGGGCTTTGCAGGAATTTCCTGATGATTACGTCATCACCACCGATGATGATTTGCTGTACCGCAATACGATGATTGGCGATTTGCTCGCAGCACACGAAGCCCATCCTCATGCGATTGCCGCTGTACGTACGCATTTGATTATGTTCAACGAGGACGGATCCCGTACCAATTATGAGGATTGGATTTACGAGGCACCTCATTACCATCCCGCGCTTGTAGGTGTGCCGTCCATGCGGATCTTCTCCACGAATGGGGCAGGCACGCTGTATCCGCCGCATACGATGCCTCCAGAGACGTTTAATGCCGAGGAAATCAAGGAAACTTGCCTGACCGCTGATGATTTGTGGCTGAAGGTAATGCAAGTGAAAGCCGGTATCCCTGTGGTTGCGGCAACAGACGATCAGTTGCTGAATTATGTGCCTGGCACGCAGGGGGAGGAAGCGTTATGCCACCAGAACACCGAAAGCGGTGTAAACAATATTGTGCTGAAGTCGATTCTGGAAGAGCTGCAAGCCAAAGGTGTGTTGGCTGACGATTTCGACAAGCGCGTTGCCGATCCTAGCTTGGATGCTTTGATTCACTAAGTGCATAGGCAGAAACTGCCGCGATATTTGCTGTGGCTTGTTTGACATGAATAATTGCGAGGTGGCCTCAAACAGCCACGGCTTGGTCTGCGCATTTTCCGGTTTTATTAAGCCACTGTGATTGATTCTTCCTGTGCGTTTTGCAGTCGCCGTGAGCATAATATGGTTTTGTTGTTACTGCAACACGTTAAGGAGAAAAGATGAGAAGGAATCATGGATTTTCTCGTGTGTTAGGGGTAATCGTCGCAGGTTGCCTTCTAGTCTCTGGATTTATAGCGTCACCGGCAAATGCTGCGGAGGACATTAAAAAGTCAGTGCAATCGCAGAAAATTATGGATGAACGGCCGGCAGCGCTTGACGAAAACACTCCATCAACGTTTTCCTAACGTTCGAATGAGCCGGTTTCATCGGTGACGGGCGTCACTTTGGGAGATGGATACAAGGCGCGTACCGATTACATAAGCATTGACCAACGTAATACCAAACGGGATGCATTGAATGCCGTTATCAAGTGGCGCAAAGATGCACTCAATGATGCGCGTATTAAATTCAAATACGACGGTTCTTGGAAAACGGTGCCGGAATATTTGAAAGCGGTTGGTATCAGCCAACAGGAATACCTTTCTCCAAAGTGGTCGAATGCTTTGGAGCGTATCGCTATTCAGCGTGCGCTTGAGGCATATACATGGGCTGATGGGCACACGCGTCCTGATGATGATTGGTGTTTTGGGGCTAGTTACAAAGGTTTGACATCCAATGCTGAAGTACTTGCTTGGGGTACAAGGAACATATCGGATGCAGTTGATTTATGGGCGAGCGAGAAATCCGATTACATTAATGAGGTGAATGGTCATGGCTCCGGTGTGACTGGTCACTATACGACGTTGACAGATCCCGATTACGGTTCATATGGCTTTGCTGGCGGATTCAGCGATAGCAGTGCATATTCTGGCGAAGCAGTTTCCAGAGGGTATGCGTCGGGATATTCGGATGAAACGCCAACCAATTTAAATGGCTACGGACGATTTGAGATTTCAGTCAGCCAAAGGCACATCAACGAGGGCATGACGTGGAAGGGATTGCACTGGAACAGCTCATCCGCTCTCGAGCCCGGCAAAAGCGATGAAGCAGTGGTGCGGCTTTCCTATGGTGCTAATCGGTACAACCTGCTTGGTGGTACATGGTCATCGTCGAACACGGCCGTGGCAACGGTGACCGAAGGAAATATTAAAACGCTCAAGCGTGGCAATACCGTCATTAAAGTAAATGCTGGCGGGCGGCTGGCGCAAGGTAATGTACGTGTGGCTCCGGCAATGCAAAGGATTTTCGGTGCCACACGGTACGACACTATGTCTCAAGTTGTGCAAAAAGAAGGACTTAAGCAGGGGCAGACGGTAATAGTTGCTTCTGGCACGAACTACCCTGATGCCTTGGCCTCATCTAGTCTGGCTGGTGCTTTGGATGCGACAATTGTGCTGACTGATCCGCAGTCGTTGTCAGCTCAGGCCTCGGAACGGATCGCCGCCATTAAACCGAGTCGAATCATCATTGCTGGAGGCCCTGCCGCTGTTTCGCAGAATGTCGAGCAACAGCTGAAGCAATATAGCTCCAATGTGAGGCGATATTACGGTGAGACCCGTTATGACACTTCGCTGGCGTTGTACAAAGCAGGCGAACGGCTGGGAGCGAAGTGGGGTGCGATTGCTCTGCTGATGACAGGTGATAATTATGCTGACGCTTTGTCGATATCGTCGTATGCGTATATGTCGCATATGCCTATTTTCTTGTGTAGCTCGACGAAGGGATTCACCGATGGTGAGATTAAGGAAATCAAAAAGATGAAAAAGATGTGGGTCATTGGCGGCGAACAGGCCGTTCCACAACGTTTTATCGAACGGCAAATTGCTGGAGGCATGGATGAGCGCATAGCTGGCTCGACACGGTATGAGACCAGCATCAATGTGGCAGATCGATTTGCCGGAGATTATGATGGTTTCCTTCGTATGAATAATGTGGTATTCACCACGGGAATGAATTTCCCGGATGCGCTTGCTGCTGGTCCTTTTGCCGGGCGCAATAAGGCGGTTTTGCTGCTTGCGGATCCGAACGGGAGCACTGCCAATTTTGTGAAGCAGTATGTGAAGCAGCATGGCAATGTTGACAATGCCTATATTGTTGGCGGTGAGAATGCCGTCTCTCGCAATACTGCGAACGGTCTTGCTGACGCTTTGGATATGCTGCGGCCATAAGGCGGAAACTGTAGCAACGTTAAGAGGGGCTGACCATGGTTCACATGGTCAGCCCCTCTTAACACGTTTTATGTCGTCATTGCGCGTGTCTGAGACCGAGACTGTCGGCTATGGCGTTCGCGGTGATGTGGTCCACGACATTTGTGCCACCGACCACATATGCTTTATCGACCTTGCCTTTGTACTCTGCGGAGAAGGAGACCGCAGGGCTATTGGCGTTTTCGACCAGCAAAGTCACGCTGCCGGATTTGCCGGCCAGCGGTCCCGCGGCGAGTGCGTCGGGGAAGTTCGCACCGGTGGCGTACACCGCTCCATTCATGCTGAGGCCATTGTTCATGGTCCATCTGGCGATTTGCTCGCTAGTCTCATAACGGGTGGCACCGGATAGACGTATCAATTGCGCTCCGGTTATGGATTGAGCGTTCGCTGCCACGTGGTCGGATACGGCGTTCGTGCCGCCGACCACAATGACTTTGGAGAATCGTCCGGATGCGAGAGCTGATCGCTGGCGGGCGGTCAAGTCATTCGTGTTGACCAGGAACACAGGAGCCTTCATATGATAGGCATATGAACTGATACTCAGAGCATCTGCAAAATTGCCTGCTGTGGCCAATACTGCGGTGGAACCCCATCCGGAGCCTTCACGATACAGGTTCAAAGACGTATCAACACGAGTTTCGCCAGCTACTCGTTGGACATTCGGACAGATGTTTTTCAACGAGTTCATCACGGTATTCGATATGGCACTGGCGCCACCTGCGATTACGATTCGAGAGGGTGCGAGTTGGTTGAGCTGGGACTGAGCCTGTGGGGATAGAATGTTTCCATCTGTCAATATGATGGGTGCATTCATGGTACCGGCCAATCCGGAGGCGGCCAGAGCATCTGGATAGTTGCCGCCGGAGGCGACGATTACGGTGCCGCCGGTCTTCCAGTTTGCAGCGTTAACAACCGCTCCCATCGTGTCATAACGGGTATCTCCCGCTAAACGTTGCAATGCGTTTGGCTCCTTGGCCCAGTGTGCGTACAACGTCATGTCGCCATTCACCGTTTGGCTGAAATCATATTTTGTTCCACCGTTCTTGGCGGTGTACCAGCCTTGGAACGTGTACCCGGAGCGGGTGGGATTCATTGGTTGTGTTGCCATTGTTCCAATATGAATATTTTGAGAGGCAACGGTTGAACCACCGTTCGAATCGAACGTTACCGTAGCGTATGCGTCACGTCCTGCCTGGAACTGAATGGTCTTGCTGACATCATCATTCGATACGTCGTAATTCAAGCCATAGGCCTTGATTGTCATCGAATGCGCTTCAACAGCAGTTAACGTGGAGAAATCGACGTCAACGGTTATTGATGCATTGCCGTTGTAGCTGTCGTTACCTCGGGCAGAACGATTTTGCCCTGCGACGTTCACTGATGCGCTTGATACAGGACCGGTTGCCGTCATACGGATGGTTGCCTTGCCTGAAATGATGGCGTTGGCCAGGTTATGCCAACTGGATCCGCCATCGGCTGAATACTGTGCGGAAACAGCGGGTTTCTCTTGATCCTCCGTCATTGACGCATAAGCGTTGACAAGACCAGCGCCGCGGTATTCCAATCCCTCTGTTGGCGCTTCCAAGTTGCCGTACAGTTCCTTGGCATGCTTTTTAAGCAACTGCGTAATCTGCGAAGCGGAATAATTTGGATGCACCGACTTGAGCAGTGATGCCACACCTGCTACATGGGGAGATGCCATGGAAGTGCCGCTCATATACGCATAGTTGGTTCCATATGTTGAATAGACATTGCTTCCAGGAGCCGCCACATCGATAGAGCTGCTGCCGTAATTCGAATAATCGGCACGGCTCAATGGGGCCACGGAGTATGTGCCCCGTTTTTGCACTGCGGATACGGCAAGCACTCCGTCAAGCATAGCCGGAACGATGTATCCCTTGTTACTAGCAAGAGAAAGCCCCGAACCTCCAAGACCCTGGCTTTGCTGATTCGCCAAGCCGGTCAGCGGGTTGAACGTATTTTCGTTGTTGCTGGCATCGATGGCTTGCCCGATGACCTCACGCGGCTGGCGCTTTTCGATTTGCCTGCGCATCCGATCCAAGGATGTGTCCTCGTGCAGATTATCAAGGTCGAGACCTGCATTCATTGCTGAGGCAACGTTGACTACGTTGTTTTTGGCTGCGTAGTTCACGGCTCGTTGCAAAACGGTGTCATGCGCCTTGTCAACTGCATACTTACCTGGATAATCGGGTGACAGGCTGCCGATGCTGGCATTGGTGACATCCATTCCCACCTTGGCCGCCCATACGTATCCGCAGACCTCCTGTTCGAGGTAGGTGCGGTCGTGCTTAAGCACACGTATGGCTGCCAATGTCGTATTCGGGTTTACGCCATCGACGCCGCTGCCATTGTGGGATGCTGCGATGGTGCCTGAAACGTGAGTGCCGTGCATGTCGTCGTAGTCACCCGCGGTAGGCCACCATACAGGACGTCCCGTCGAGGAGTCGGTTCCCTGCTGCGGGATTCCATTCACCGTGCAATCAACGGAATAGGTGCTGCTCACCTGCCCCTGCAGATCGGGATTATCATCCTCGATGCCGGAATCGATTACGCCGGTCAGAGTCGGCTTATACGCGACATTGGTCCGCTGCGCCTTATCTGCACCAATGGCGGTAATGCCCCATGCATCATAGATGTTGGTGTTCGGATCCGAAGAGTCTTTCTGTGGTTTGCGGATCGCGTTTCCCGACTTCCATTTTGTGGTTGTCGCGACGTCGGAAGATGTGGTATTCCCATAGCGAATTTCCTCTTCGCGGAGTTTATCGCGTGTATATGCCACCGTGTCCACAGCAATGCCATTTGCTGCGGCCCAGCGCGCGAAGTCGGAAGCGAATGTCTTGGTATGTGCTTGTACAAAGAACACACTGATTTCCGGATATGACATCAGCTTGTAGGCATGCAACGCTTCGGCTCCGGTGACGGCCTTGTCCAGCACGTCGGTTGCCGTGCCTTCTTTGAGGCTGACGACGTAATTGGTGACTATTTCGTCGGAATCCGCTATCGAATGGCTTTCCTCCACTGTCGGCGCAGCTGAGCCGACAGTGATGTCGAACCACGTTGTCTTTGCCGTATTGGACTTCAATGTCAAGGTAACGCGCTTGGTGCCGTTGGAATTCATGTTCGGCTGAGAAAGCGTGTACTCGCTCCTTGGTAGTTGCACAGTATCGCCATTGTTCTGTATCGCAGATACCACAAGTCCTGTCGTATCGAGCGTTTCGCCTGTCTTATACGAGGCTTTTTCGGTGGGGTCTGTACAGAGATGGAGCTGTAGCGTATTGGGCTATACCACGCATATAGAGTTATGGAACCGCTTGTCAGCAGATTCTTCACCGGAGCGCAGTAATCATACCCCGTGCCGGTGCCGTCGGCTTTAGTGTTCCAGCCCGTGATCATTTTGCCGGCCGGCGCCTTGAATGTCGAGCGGTTCAGTCTCTCGTTCTTGTCATATGTCAACGTCTGCGAGGGCATGGTGCCGGTACCGCCGTTGGCGTTGAATTGCACTGTGTATTTGTTTGCCTTCCACTGCGCATATAAGGTGATGCTGTAGCCGTACTTGTCGTAAATGTTTTTCACCTGTTGCTCATCGGAATAGCTGGTGCCGGATCCATCTTTCTCGGTATTCCAACCGATGAACGTGTATCCAGGATCCATGCAGGTGTTGCCCGCAAGTTTTTCATACTCGTCGTATTTGATGTTTTGCGAGTTGACGATTCCAATGCCTGAGTCATTTGGAAGATTGGGATAAAACATCACAGTGTAGGTCGCATGTTCCCACTGCGCATACAGTGTGATTTTTCCATTCGAGGGAACATCGGAATTTTCGAGCCAATCGCCATATGCGTTGTACCGCTTGCCGGAACCATCGGCCTTGGTGTTCCACGATTCCAGATTGTAATGGACTCGGGTGAACTTGGTAGACCGGAAAATCTGGTAAGAGCCATCCGTGGTGACCGTCTGTGGCGACATGGATCCGATACCGCCGTTGGGGTTGAACGTTATCGTTGCGATATTATCATCCGTCACATGGATAGTACGGTTTCCCGTTGCCTCATTGCCGGCTGCGTCCTTCACCGTGTAAGTGAGTTGATAATCACCTGTTTTCGAAATATCGAAGTTGCCGGAGACCTTGATATTTCGCGTCACGTCGCCATCGTTATCGTCAATGGCGTTTATGCCATACATGGTATCGAACGATGTGTCGTTTGTTCTGGCAGCGACGGTGTCCAACCCCTGGAGAGACGGGGCAATGGTGTCAGAAGCCACTATTTTCGCGCGAATCCTCTGATTCAGGAAGCCGACGATGCTTGTGCTATCGATATAAAACACATCGCCTAGATGAAGGCCGGATTGGCCTTTGTCGATGATTGCGTCGAGTTGATCCTTATTCCAATCCACGTTTTCCACGACAGTGCTGCCGTCGCTCAAATGGATTTTTACCTCGTTGGGAAGGACCGGATAGCATGCGGAATAAGCGCATTTCACCGTAACAGCATCAATGGTTTTCACTTTGGCGGTAGTCCATTGCGCATACAAGGTGATTATTTGGTTCGCGGCAGTGATGTTCAATTTCGCGTAAGACGTGTTTTCCTTATAAGCTGTACCAGTGCCGTCTCGTTTGGTGTTCCAACCTGTGAACACCCTGCCGTTGTAATTGAATTCGTTCGATTTCAGCGTAGCGGTATTGACGCTTGGGTCGGATGCAACTTTTTGGTCAGGCATGGTTCCTGTGCCGCCATTGGCGTCATAATGAATGGTGTAAGGATACGAATCCCATAATGCATATAGCCAGACATCCTCTGTTACCGGAGTGCTGAAATCGTACAATGACGAGTCATCACTATTGCCTGTGGTCCACCCCCCTGAATACGAATCCCGGACGAACTGGATCGGTTGGCTTGGTAGCGGAATCGCCATCAGCGACCCGCTGATCCTCGAAATATTCAGGTGTTGCGTTATACGCTCGGAAATGCACGGTATGAGTGGTTTTCCACTGTGCATATAAATATATGCTTCCATACTCGTCTGCGGTGAGGTTCTTTACCGATTGCCCCGCTTGATATGAAGTTCCCGAGCCATCATATTCGGTGTTCCAAGATGTGAAAGTTCCATTGATGCTGCTTATTCCCGCATCTGCTGGATTTGGCAGATTTTGCGCCTGATCATAGGTGAAGCTCCGACTGCTACCTCCACCTGAGCCAGTGCCGCCAGAGTAGAAATACACAGTATAGGTATTTGGCGTCCATTGCGCATATAGGTCAACCACTTCACCGGCGTTCGCGATGTTATAGATGGGATTGTAGTCGGAGTACTGCGTTCCCGAACCATCTTTTTTCGTGTTCCATCCGCTGAACTGATATCCCGTGCGAGTGAACCTATTCCCATACAATGGGACGGTTGAATCCATATCGAATTTCTGATCGTCCATGGATCCATTGCCGCCATTTGCATGGTATTTCACTGTGTATGTAGAACCGACATATTGCTTGAGGGCATCGCTTACGGATTGTGTAGTGCCCCTGTCGCTGTGGTTACCGGTGTATCCGATTTCCAGAACGACGATGGTTGCGCCTTCCCAACGGCCGCTAGTCACTTGCGCCGACGCCATGCCGGCGGTATCCGCCAGATTGCTCACTTCGGTGAGGTAATGTCCGTACCCTTGCCTGCTGCTGCCGGCAGGAGCGGATAGCTCGCTACACCAGGATTGAATGGGATTGTGGCTGCTTTGGCCGGTTTGCGGATATCCGATGAATAACGCTTCGGGACCGAACCAGTATGTTCCACTTTGATAATTCGGGCTTTCTGCAAGATTATGCTTCTTCTCGACGGCCCATGCTGGAGCGCCCTCGTACATATCATCATGGTTGATTGGCTGGCTTTGGTTCACTGCAGCACGTTCCGCCAGAGCATCGGCGCGCTTCTGTGCCCAGCCCATCAGATCCCAATTCACATCAAGCTCATCAACAGGGGAGCCGTCAGCAGTGTTTTCCGCAACTTGCCCGGATTACATGTTGGCGCCGTTATCGTCGTTTTGCGCCCTGATAATTTGTTGCGTGCTCAAGGCAGTTCGCTTGGTCTGGCGAAGCTTGTTGAGTTCGCTCATATATTTCAGAGAAGCGACAATATTGCTGTTCTGCGTTGCGCTGTCGGCAACGGCGATATGATTCGTGGTCATGCCCACTGCGATGCACATGGCCAATGTGCAGAATACGGACCATATCTTCTTTGATGTTGCCAATAGACTTGACGACATAGACGTCTCTCCCCGGTAATTCTTCTCATCTTGGTGCGGGAATGTTCCCGCAAGTGGCTTTAATTGTATCGCCGCACACATAAAAAATGGGGGGTAAGCAGTAATCGCCCATTACCATGTTTGGTAGGCCCCGATGGTCGGGGCCGGGTCGCCGGTTCCGGTATGACTTTCCTGCCCTGTCGTCGATGATCCGGGGGGTGTTGTCGCCGGGAACGGGGACGCC
>ENA-OXVF01000012-OXVF01000012.1-human-gut-metagenome-genome-assembly--contig:-NODE-12-length-31548-cov-27.916172_pt1 | contig 31548 bp, 20 predicted proteins | sample MGYA00249575_ERZ652693 | MGnify/ENA primary metagenome ERZ652693 (study PRJEB26925, sample SAMN05826740) | human gut metagenome | biome: ENVO:2100002; feature: ENVO:00000062; material: ENVO:00002003...
TGCTCGGTCAGAATTCGTGATTCGCGCGACCGCGGCTGTGCTGTCTGGTGGGCAGCCTGGCGACTGCCCACGGCGCGAGTTCTGATTCGCTTTGCTCGGTCAGAATTCGTGATTCGCGCGACCGCGGCTGTGCTGTCTGGTGGGCAGTCTGGCGACTGCCCACGGCGCGAGTTCTGATTCGTTCCTCTGGTGCCCCCTCGGGTGAGAGGAGCTGTCAGTGTAGCTGACTGAGGGAGTCTCTCTCACGACTAGTGCCCGACATCTTCGGATGCCGGGCACTTTGCATATACGGATTGCTGTCAGTCAGATGAGTCGAACATGGTCATATTCCGCTTCGGCATCTGTTTGCAGGCATAAAGGCACTATCTAGCCAACTCACGTGGCTGATTCGCTTATTCGCCCTTATTCGCCTCATCCAGGCTCAGCAGATCGTCATCGGCATCGTAATCGAAGAGTTCGCCGTAACGGCCCCACTCCACGGCGATGGCGAACTGCTGATGCGCCTCGTCGTTGGCGTAACGGGCGCGCAGCAGGTCCAGCATGAGCTCGCCGCGGAGCTTGCCTTCCGCAGACTTCCGCAGTGCATGCTCAATGTTGTGCACCAGCGGCGCGTGTTCCATCGCCAGTGAGGCGAACACCTGCTTGGCGCGCAGAATGTCCGCCTTATGCCAGGAGTCGCCCGCCTCGGTGATTTGCACATGGCCGTCGCGTACCACGATGACGCGCAGCATCGTACCGGCATCCACCAGCGGGAACAGGTCGTCCACCTCGAACGAAAGAGCCGAGGCCAAATCTGCCAAGTCGATGCCGTGAGGATGCTCGGCAACCACATCCAGCAGACCGGCAAGCCCGCCCGGCGTGGCGTTGGGCAGCGGATGCTCCTTGATTTTCTCGATGGTCTTGGCGGGCTGAAGGTCTGATGCGTCCGTGACAGATGCGTCCGTGAGCGATGCCGATGGCGATAGAGCCTCGGCTTGTTGCGTAGGCTGCGAGGCCTGTCCGGTCAAAATCGCGTACAGTCGGTCCACCATCGCCTCGAATTCGACACTGTGACGGTCGCGCGGGCGCTGCAGATCAACCCGCACATCGGCAATCAGATGCCCCGGGTGCGAGCCCAACACCACCACTCGGTCGGCCATCTCCACGGCTTCCTCGATGTTATGTGTGACCATAAGCACCGACTTGATGCTGCGCTGTTCGCTCGACCACAGCTTGAGCACTTCCTGACGCAGGTTTTCGGCGGTCAGCACGTCCAGGGCGGAGAACGGCTCATCCATGAACAGCGCGTCCGGCCGCAGCACCAAGGCGCGTGCAATGCCCACGCGCTGCCTCATGCCGCCAGACAGTTCCTTCGGATACGCCGATTCGAAGCCGTCCAGGCCGATCATGTCGATGGCGTCCAGAGCCAGTTTGGTGCGTTCCGCACGTGGTACGCCGCGCGCCTTCAGACCGAGTTCCACATTGTCTTGCACGGTGAGCCACGGCATCAGCGCGAAGGTCTGGAACACGAGTGCGATGCCGGGATTCGGGCCGGTCAGGGCCTTGCCGCGATACTTGACCGTGCCGCTGGTCGGCTTGACCAGTCCGGCCAGCGCACGCAGGAATGTGGACTTGCCGGCACCCGAACGGCCCAGAATGGCCACGATCTCGCCCTCGTACAGGTTGAACGAGATGTTGTCGAACACGGTGAGTTCGGTGCCGTTGTCGGCCGTGAAGCGCTGGCCGACGTGCTGGGCTTCGATGATGGTGTTCTGCGGGGTCACCGCCCGCAGCGAACGAATGGTTTCCAGTGCAACAGTCATATTATTCTCCTTAAGTCTTTAGTTCAGTGCGAAACGGCGCTCGGCCATGCGCTGCAGCGGGTTCCAGAACAGGCGGTTGACGGCCACCACGAACACGCTCATCACGGTCACGCCGATGATGGTCCTCACGGTGTTGCCGCTTTCGGTGGCCTCGGCGATATACGCGCCCAAGCCGGAGGCGGTCAGCGTATGCCGTCCATAACTTACGATTTCCGAGACAATCGAGGCATTCCACGCCCCACCGGCCGCCGTAATGCCGCCCGTGACCCACGAGCCGAATACCGCCGGCAAAATCAAATCGCGCCACCGCTGCCAGCGCCCCAGCTGGAAGCTGCGCGTCATCTCACGCAGATCGTCGGGAATCTGGCTGGCCCCGGCGATCACATTGAACAGGATGTACCACTGTGTGCCCAACGCCATCAGCAGAATACTGCCCCAGTTGATATCCACACTGCACGCCACGAACCACAGCGTGACGAACGGGAACGTGAAGTTCGAGGGGAAGCTGGCCAGCACCTGCACAATCGGCTGCATAAACCGCGAAACGCGCGGATTCATGCCAATCATCGCGCCAATCGGCACCCAAATCACCGAGCAGGCGAGCGTGAGCAGCGCCACGCGCAGGAACGTCACCATGCCCAACACGAACGCCTGCCCGAGCTCGCCGAATCCCGCATCGCGATGAATCACCAGCATAAGCTGCACCAGTCCGAACGCACACGCTGCCAACACCAGTACTGTGAATACCACGTCAAGCGCGCGGCTGCGTGCGGACTTCACGTCCGCCGCCCAACGTCCACCGGTCCGACCCAACGGGCGGGTCAGCGTGTCGAACAGGTCGTCGACAGGCCTGAACAGCCAGGCCACCATCTCATCGATATGTGACTGACGAATGATGGTCAGCACCACACTGGTCTTGCGCACCGCCGACTCGCTTTGCGTAATGCGGAACTTCTCCGCCCACGCGGTCAGCGGCTTCCACAGCAGTACGTCGATAAGCAGCACCACCAGCACCATCGTCACGATGGCCCAGCAGATGGCCGCGAGATTCTCCTCGGCCGCCGCCTGTGCCACGAAGCTGCCGATGCCGGGCAACGCATAGGTGCGATTGTTCACCGAGATCATCTCGGAGGCGGTCAGGAAGAACCATCCGCCGCCTACGCTCATCATGCAGTTCCACAGCAGCGGAATCATCGCGTTCGGCACGTCCAATGTCCAGAATCGTTGCCAGCGTGTGAGCTGTAGTGAGCGGGCCGCCTCGTCGAGTTCAGTTGGTTCGCTGGTCAGGGACCGGGTGAACGAGAACGCCATGTTCCAGGCCTGACTGGTGAAGATTGCGAAAATCGACGCGGCCTCCACGCCCAGCATCGAGCCGGGGAACAGCACCATCCAGATGGTGATGGTGGCCGAAAGAAAGCCCAGAATCGGTACCGACTGCAGAATATCCAACAGAGGAATCAGCACGCGGCTCAGGCGGCGGCAGCGCGCGGCCGCCGTGCCGTAGATGAACGTGAACACCAGTGAGAAGAACAGTGCCACGAACATACGGAACACCGAGCGCAGCGCGTAATACGGCAGGTCGGCGAGATTCGTACTGACTTGTGACGGCACTCCTTTCGGGCCGATCGGTTCGCCGATCGCCGGCAGAATCCAAGCGATCAGACCGAACAGCGCCAGAATACCGGCCGCGACCAGTACGTCGGAGGCCAGGCGCACGGCGAATGGTTGGCGGTCGGACGCGGCGGTGGAAGGGTTGCGGGCCGACGCATTTGGACGCGCGCCGACGCGATTGAATGAAAACATGGTCATGAAAAGACCTCCCTATGCATAGGAAAGACGAATTATGCAAGGGTTATCCGGGGAGCCAAGGAACACTACAGGCGAGAGCCCGACTTCCGGATAACGGAATATAAGAAAACATGGTCATCACCACCGCAACTATGACTGTTGCCGGCGGCGGAACTACTGGAATAATCACCGTCCATCGGACTCTCACCTCCTTCAAGCCGTGCGCTGAAACGCCAGATCAATACCATCGTCGGTATCCATGCGACCAGCAGGAGGGGCGGAAAGTATTCGAATCCGCCGATTCGAGCCATCGTTCAAGCTTCAGCATCGCAGGGCGGTGGAATTGCGTTAGTTCATGCCTTGATCCGACAAGAACTGCTGACCTGCGTGCAGTGTCTCCACTGTTAGCGGCAGCAACCCATATCCCTGCGGTAGCCTCGCCTACCGACGCTCCCAAGATAAAGCCCGCCTGCAGGTCTGTCAACTACGTCGCAGTGCCTTGGTGTTGGAATGCCATCCGACAGCCATTCTGTCCGCAATAATCCGTACAATTGACGATTGCTGTGTCGAGAAGTGGGCCGCCGCATAAGCCCACGTCTCCATGGGTCCAGTCCGAACGGCCGCAAGGCCTGACTTTCGGCGGATCGGCAGGCTTCCCAAGGGCAAACCCGAGGGATAACGAGAACAGGCCAACGCACGTGATGCGCAATCGCGTGGATGGCCCCAGATCTGTGGCTGATATGCGGCAGCACTGAAGGAAAACAATGGTTAACGCTGTTGAGGCTTTTGACGCCAAGCACATGAAGCCGGCTGAGGAAATCCCGGCCTTCCGTCCCGGCGACACCGTCGACGTGAACGTGAAGATCCAGGAAGGCAACAACTCCCGTATCCAGACCTTCACCGGCGTGGTGATCGCTCGTAAGGGCGCTGGCGTGCGTGAGACCTTCGTGGTCCGCAAGATCAGCTTCGGCACTGGTGTGGAGCGTCGCTTCCCGGTGCACTCCCCGTCCATCGACTCCATCAAGCTCGTGCGTAAGGGCCGTGTGCGCCGCGCCAAGCTGTACTACCTGCGCGCTCTGCGCGGTAAGGCCGCTCGTATTGCCGAGCGCCGCGACAACTCCGCTAAGTGAGTCGATTCGCGGGTGCAATCGTGAGCCTGATGATGCAGGTGCGCGAATAAACCGTGAAATTCAGCCCGGAACCGTTTCGGTTTCGGGCTGTTTTCGTATTTTCCACGTATGATGGACGGGCGCCGGCACCCCTCATATCCGGCAGCATGAATCGCGAGGAGATGGTATGCAGGACGATCAGGATAACGGCGAATTCCCGATTTCCGACAATCCGGAGAGCAATCAGACCTCGTATGATGACGAGGCCGATGCCCGCGATTCCCGTACGTTCCAAGTCGCCGACCACGGCATCGCCCCGTCCCCGGTTCCCCCGGCACCGGCGCGCCCGGCGTACGCCGCTTCTTCCGCTGGCGCGAATGCCGCGGCAGCATCATCGTCAGATGATGACCACTTCACCCTACGCGACTTTTTCCTGTGGTGCGGCGTTCCCGTGCTTATCGTGCTGCTGATTCGCATTTTCGCCGTCGGCTTTTACGAGATTCCTTCGCGCTCGATGATGGACACCATGGTGCCCGGCGATCGCGTGGTGACCAGCAAGCTCACCCCCAAGATCTTCGATCTGCAGCGCGGCGACGTCGTGGTATTCAAAGATCCCAACAACTGGTTGAACGAGGAGCAGAGCAGCGCTCCCGGTGGCGGGTACCTCATCAAGCGACTGATCGGCCTGCCCGGTGACGTGGTCGAATGCAAGGGCGCGGGCCAGCCGGTGACCATCAACGGCGTGGCCATCAATGAGACCTCCTACATTCGCCCCGGCGTGGACCCGAGCGCTTTCCCGTTCTCGGTGACCGTGACCGAGGGCCACGTGTTCGTCATGGGCGACAATCGCGCCAATTCCGCCGACTCCCGCTATCATCAGGATGACGGCGATCGCGGCTTGGTTCCCATCTCCGATGTGGTCGGAGTCGGAATCGCGAAATACTGGCCGCTTGACCGGCTTGGTGCGATTGATGACCACCACGAAGTCTTCAAGGACGTGTCTGACGCTTCCGGCTCGAATTCCTGAGTTTTTTTGAACCGTGTGAGTCTTTGAACTGATTGAGTTCCGGGCCGTCTGAATCCTGAACCATATGAATCCTAACCATTGTGAGACGATGGGAGCCGCGCATGATTACCCCGACACTTGACTTGGAACGCAGCCTTGCGGCCCAGGGCTATGACCTTATTACTGGATTCGATGAAGTCGGCCGCGGCGCGCTCGCCGGTCCGGTGATGGTCGGGTGCGCCGCCATCTGGGCCTGTGATTTGGCGCCGCTTGACGGCGATGATTCCGCCGAACTGTCCGGGCGGACCTACCTCGGCGTACCGGACGGCGTGGCCGACTCCAAGATGCTCACCGAACATAGGCGCGAGGCGATTTTCGACGAACTGCGCGACTGGTGCGCGGCCTACGCCGTAGGCCAGGCCAGCAACGCCGAGATCGACGAATGGGGCATCACCTATGCGCTCGGCGTGGCCGCCCTGCGCGCGCTCAGCCAAGTCGAACGCGAACTTGGCTTACGGCTTGGAGGGGGATTGACGGCAAAAAAGGCTGCGGGGGAGATTGTGGAAGGTCGTCCGGGAGGCTCCGTAGGGGAATCCATTGGAAATTGCGAGGGAAGCGTTCGCGCTCTGCCCAAAGTCGCCGGAATTCTCGACGGGCCGAGCGATTACATCACCAAGGCGCTCAACACGTTCGACGCGCCGGACGTGCCGATTCCAGCCGACATAACGACCAAAGTCAAAGGCGACCAGCATTGCGCCACCGTCGCCACCGCGGCGGTCATCGCCAAAGTGACCCGAGACCGGCTGATGGTCGACCTCGCGCAAAGCAACCCACGTTACGCCGCCTACGAATGGGCTCATAACAAGGGCTATGGTTCCGCCGCACACCGTACCGCCATCGCCGAGCACGGGCCGACTCCGCTCCATCGTGTCTCTTGGCACCTGACCTGAGCCGCGTGCGACACGACAGTGTGAGCGCTAACGCAAAACTGTTGTGGACGCGCTAAAGTCAGTATTGATTAAGGTACAAGCCTGGCCGTGCACGGATGCCGGCCGCCAGCGGGGAGGTTAGGCAATATGGTGACCAGCCGCAAGCCAAGCAAACGTCCGTCCATGTTCGAAGTGGCCAAGCTCGCCGGAGTCAGCCACCAAACCGTCTCCCGTGTGATCAATGACTCGCCGGACGTTTCCGACGCCACCCGTGCGCGAGTCCAGGCCGCCATTGACCAACTCGGCTACCGCCCCTCCAACTCCGCGCGCGCACTGGCTTCCCGCCGTTCGCGCACCATAGGGCTGATCGCCGGAGGCCTCAAATTCTTCGGCCCGATTTCCTCCATCTCCTCCATCGAATCCATGGCCCGCGAGCACGGTCTGTTCATGAGCGTGATGATGGTCCACGAGGCCTTGTGCGCGCAGGCCGACTTCGACAACCTGTGCGACACCTTCAACGAGCAGAACGTCGACGCCTTCATCTTCCTGACCCCGACCGACGTGATGTTCGCCGCCGCCTGCCGTGCACGAGTCACTCAGCCGCGCGTCATCGTCACCGCCACCCACGGCCAAATGACCGTGCGTGAGGGATTGGGCCTTATCTCCACCGAAAACAAGCGTCGCACTGCGCTGGTCGGTATCGACCAGTGGGGTGCAATGGCCAAAGTGGTGGCCTTGCTGGGCGAATACGGGCACAAATCGGCTCTGTATTTTGCCGGTCCCAACGAATGGCGCGACGCCCACACCCGACTGGATGCGTGGCGCAAGCTCGCCGCCTCCCGATCCATCGATTCACAGATCGTGCGCTGCCATACGTGGGATGCCTCTGAGGCATATGCGCACATGAATCATCTCATTGATGAGTATGGGCGTCGAGGCGCGGCGTTGCCCACCGCGGTCGTCGCCGCGAACGACAATCAGGCCGTCGGCATCATGCGCGCGTTGCATGAGCATGGGCTTCGGATTCCGCAAGACATCAGCGTGGTCGGATTCGACGACATGTCTGGCGTGGATAACATGTACCCACCGCTGACCACCGTGCATCCCGATTTCGAGGGGCTCGGCGTGGCCGCCATGCGCGAGACGCTGCGCTTGCTGGGGGAGGGCGGCGAGCCGACCTTCCTGACCACCCAGCACGGCATGGGGCTGATTCCCGCCGAGGTGCGTGCTCGGCGGTCCTTGGGGCCGGCTCCTCGGCGGTAAATTGGCCCTGTTATCAAACCGTTATGATGCGTGACACGGTATAAGTTGTGTCGAATGCAGGTTGTCGGTACAATGTTTTTTGGAAATTGTGAGCGCTAACACCCTCCCCAAGGAAGGGGATAACAACGCCGGCGCTCCAAGGCAAAGGAAAGATATGGCAGCAACCGACAACGCGGCCGAGCAGGTCGCCCACATCGCCGAGAAGATTCGCGCTGGCAAGACCACGCTGGGCATCGAATTCGGCTCCACCCGCATCAAGGCCGTCCTCATCGACGACAACTTCCAGACCATCGCCTCCGGCGACTACAGCTGGGCTTCCCATCTGGAAGATGGTCTGTGGAGCTACACCACCGAGGAGATCTGGGGCGGTTTGCAGTCCGCTTACGCCTCCATGGCCAACGACGTCGAGACCGCCTATGGCGAGAAGCTCACGCACGTCGGCCACATCGGCTTCTCCGCCATGATGCACGGTTACCTCGCATTCGACGAGGCCGGCGAACTGCTGGTGCCGTTCCGCACCTGGCAGAACACCAACACCTCCGAAGCTCACAAGAAGCTCTCCGAGCTGTTCCAGTACAACATCCCCGAGCGTTGGTCCATCGCTCACCTGTACCAGGCCGTGCTCAACAAGGAAGAGCACGTCTCCAAGGTGGCTTACTTCACCACACTCGCCGGTTACGTGCACTGGAAGCTCACCGGTAAGAAGGTCCTCGGCGTGGGCGATGCCTCCGGCATGTTCCCGATTGACCCGACCACTCACACTTACGAAACCGCATTCATTGAGAAGTTCGACGCTCTGCCTGAGGTCGCAGCCCAGCCGTGGAAGCTGGAGAACCTGCTTCCTGAGCCGCTCGTGGCCGGCACTCCGGCTGGCGAGCTGACCGAGGAAGGTGCCAAGCTGCTCGATCCGTCCGGTGCCCTGAAGCCCGGCATCGTGCTCGCCCCGCCTGAGGGCGACGCCGGTACTGGCATGGTAGCCACCAACTCCGTGCGCGTACGCACTGGTAACGTCTCCGCCGGCACCTCCATCTTCGCCATGGTGGTTCTGGAGCACAAGCTCAAGGCCCTCCACCCTGAGGTTGACTTGGTCACCACCCCGGCCGGCGATCTGGCCGGTATGAGCCACGCCAACAACTTCACCTCCGACCTCAACGCTTGGGTCGGCCTGTTCGGCCAGTTCGCCAAGGCTATCGGCCAGCCGGTTGACGCAGGTATGCTGTACGGCACCCTGTTCCGCGCGGCCATCGCCGACGACGTGGACGCCAACTGCGGCGGCCTGCTGAACTACCCGTTCCGTTCCGGCGAATTCCTGGCCGGTCTGCCTGAAGGTCGCCCGCTGTTCGCCCGCAGCCCCGAAGCCAACATGACCCTCGGCAACTTCATGCGCGCCCAGCTGTTCTCCGCGTTCTCCCCGGTCAAGATCGGCATGGACGTGATGACCAAGCAGGAGCGCGTGCAGGTCGACTCTCTCGTGGGCCACGGCGGCATCTTCGCCACTCCGAAGGTGGCTCAGAAGATTCTCGCTGCTGCCTTCAACACCCCGATCAAGGTCATGTCCACCGCCGCCGAAGGTGGCGCCTGGGGCATGGCCGTGCTCGCCAACTACCTGTGGAACACCAACGAGGATCACAGCAACCTCGCTGACTTCCTTGACGGTTGCGTGTTCAAGGACGCCCAGTCCACCACTGAGAAGCCGGTGGCTTCCGATGTGGTTGGTTTCGAGGACTTCTTCGCCCGCTTCACCAAGGGCCTGCCCATCGAGCACGCCGCCATCGAAACCATCAACCTCGAAGATAAGTAAGCCTTTCTGACCTCCCTCTATTGAGGGAGGTCCTTGAGATTTTGAAAAAACGTCCATCCATCACAGTGGAAAGGAAAACCAATAATGGCAACTTTGGCTGATTACGGCCCCGAGGTTCGCGCCGAGGTCAAGCAGGTTCGTGAGGTCGTCTCCAACCTGCACCAGCAGCTGATCAAGTGGAACCTGGTCGTGTGGACCGCGGGCAACGTTTCCCAGCGTCTGCACACCGCCGACCTGTTCGTCATCAAGCCCTCCGGCCTGCGCTACGAGTACCTGACCCCGTCCTCCATGGTCGTGTGCGACCTTGACGGCAACGTGGTCGACGGCACCGAAGCCCCGTCCTCGGACACCGCTTCCCACGCCTACATCTACCGCAACATGCCCGACGTCTACGGTGTCGTGCACACCCACTCCACCTACGCCACCGCTTGGGCTGCCACTGGTCAGAACATCCCGTGCGGCCTGACGATGATGGGTGACGAGTTCGGCGGCCCGGTGCCGGTCGGCCCGTTCCGTCTGATCGGCTCCGAGGCGATCGGCAAGGGTGTCGTCGAGACCCTCAAGAAGTACCCGAAGTCCCCGGCCGTCCTCATGCAGAACCATGGCCCCTTCACCATCGGCAAGGACGCTGAAGGCGCCGTCAAGGCCGCTGCCATGACCGAGGAAGTCGCTCACACCATGTGGGCCGCCCGTCAGCTCGGTGACATCATCGAGATCGACCAGGCCGACATCGATAAGCTCAACGACCGCTACCAGAACGTCTACGGTCAGCACTGATTTGATGGAGTGTCCGCCGCGTTACGGAAGGCCCGACGTACCTTCGTACGCCTTCGCCTTCCGCGCCTTGCGGACACACACATCAAATCAGCGCTGACTCCGCCAGCACGGTGGTGTCTTGGCTCCCCTCTCTGAGGGGAGCTGTCAGCGATAGCTGACTGAGGGGAGCCTCGGTCGGCGAATGAAACTTAAACAAACCCCCATAAACAAAGAAGTAAAGGAAGTAACCCTATGGTTATGGAAAATCCCTTCGAGGGCAAGGAAATCTGGTTCGGCGTTGGTTCGCAGGACCTGTACGGCGAAGAAGCCCTGCGCCAGGTCGCCATTCACTCCGCTGAAATGGTCGACTACCTGAACAACACCGGCAAGATTCCGGCCAAGATCGTCCTCAAGCCCACCCTGAAGTCCTCCGACGGTGTCAAGGAGTTCATGGTCGAGGCTTCCGCCAACCCGAACGTCATCGGCGTCATCACCTGGTGCCACACCTTCTCCCCGGCCAAGATGTGGATTCGCGGCCTCGAAGTGCTGACCAAGCCGCTGCTGCAGCTGGCCACCCAGCACCACAAGGAAATCCCGTGGGAGACCATCGACATGGACTTCATGAACCTGAACCAGGCCGCCCACGGCGACCGTGAGTTCGGTTACATCGTCTCCCGCCTCGGCATCAAGCGCAAGGTTGTCGTCGGCCACTACACCGATCCCGAGGTCGCCGAGAAGCTCGGCACCTGGGCCCGCGCCTGCGCCGGCTGGGATGCCTCCAACAACATGAAGGTCATGCGCTGGGGCGACAACATGCGTAACGTCGCCGTCACCGAGGGCGACAAGACCGAGGCTGAGCGCGTGTTCGGCGCCTCCATCAACACTTGGGCCGTCAACGAGCTCGTCGCTGCGTACGACGCCGTCAAGGACGACCAGGTCAAGGAGATCATCGAGGACTACAAGGCCAAGTACGACGTCGACCCGGCTCTGCTGGACGCCAAGTACGACTCCCTGTTCATCGCCGCCAAGGAAGAGGCCGCGATGGTCAACATGATGCGCGCCAACGGCTGCACCGCCGGCGTCGACAACTTCGAGGACCTCGGCGCTCTGCCGCAGCTGCCGGGCGTTGGCCCGCAGCGCTTCCCGTCCGAGTACGGCTGGGGCTTCTCCGCTGAAGGCGACTGGAAGACCGCCGTCCTCGTGCGCATCGGTGCCGTCATGGGCTACGGCCTTGAGGGTGGCGCCTCCCTCATGGAGGACTACTCCTACAACTTCACCGAGGGTGACGAGCTCGACATGGGCTCCCACATGCTCGAGGTTTCCCCGTCCATCGGCACCATCGCCAAGCCGAAGCTGGAGATCCACCCGCTGGGCATCGGCGGCAAGGCCGACCCGGTCCGCCTGGTCTTCTCCGGCAAGCCCGCCAAGGACGCCGTCGTGGTCTCCATGTCCGACGTTCGCGAACGCTTCCGCCTGCTCATGGACGTCGTCGACGTCGTTGAGCCGCAGGGCTCCCTCAAGGAGCTTCCGTGCGCCCGCGCCGTCTGGGAGCCGAAGCCGAGCCTGAAGACCGCTGTTGAGTGCTGGATCACCGCCGGTGGTTCTCACCACACCTGCATGACCACCTCCGTTGGTCGTGAGGCTTGGGAAGACTTCGCCCGCATCGCCGGTGTTGAGCTCGCCGTCATCGACGAGAACACCACCGCTCGCCAGTTCGAGAAGGAACTGGAGCTGTCCGAGATGTACCACCGTCTCAACAACCAGCACTGATTGGCGGAGCGTATACCGCCTTTCCTCAGGTTCGACGTACCTTCGTACGCCTTCGCCTTCGGACGGCGGTCTCCGCACGCGCCAATCAGCGCTGGCAAGCCAGCACTGATGACTAAATCAGTCTGCTGACTGCTACCGCTGAAAAGGGGCTGTTCCGGGAAACCGGAGCAGCCCCTTTTGCTGTTATCGGCAACTCCCCACAAACGCATCAAAAATCGCCTGCGAGCGTGGATCTACCTTGTAGAGAAACTCGGGATGCCACTGCACGGCCCACAGGAAGTGGCTTGCCGGCCGGTACAGGGCCTCGATCACGCCGTCGGGCGCGACGGCCATGACCTCGAGTCCAGCAGCAGGCTCACGAACCGCCTGATGGTGATAGCTATTCACCGCAATCTCAGTCTGCCCTGCGAACAATGAAGCCAGGGGAGTGCCGGGCACCAAGGAAACGTTATGTCCGAACGCATCGTACGGCGGATTCATATGGTGTTCGATATCGCTCGGATGCTGGCTTGGCAGATCCTGCCACAACGTGCCGCGCAGCGCTGCGTTGATGAACTGAATGCCACGGCAGATGCCCAGAATCGGCTTGTCCCAAGCCATTACAGCTGGCAGCAGAATCGATTCCATTCGGTCGCGCTCAGGAGAGAGCACCTCGCTACGGCCGGTGGCGGAGGCCGCTGCACCAACCATCGGTCCCACATCCGGCCCGCCCGTAAACAGAAACGCGTCAAACCGTTCGGCGCATTGCGCAAGAATGTCGGTGTCATCGGTCAGCGGCAACATGACGGGCGTACCGCCGGCCCGCATTATCGCCTCCATATATCCGGGCAGCATCCACAGACTATCGCGCCCGTAATCCATCAGCGGAGTCACCGCAATGAGCGGTCGATTCGTAGTCATGCCTGCCTCTTTTCGCCCAAGTGTTGTTTTCGTCGTTCTGCCGCAAATCGCTTGATTCAGTGGCCAATAATGCCGCCACTGTACCGAACCAATGTAACCGGTCGGCCAACATTATTTCGTCAGCCAGCCGCGACGAGATCGCACAATGTGCCAATGATGGGGGGCATTCGGTGCGACCTTGTCAATGTTCGGGCCATTGCACTTTCAGCGGGGAAAGCATGCCCCGTCCGCGCATCATGATGAACGAGTAAGGTTGACGGGGAGGGAGAATCACATGAACCAGGCATGCGTACGCAACGACACCATCGACGCGGGCAACCATCATGGCCGACCGCAATACCGGTCGTTCCTGCGATTTCTGACATCGCAGGAACGCAACGTCATTTGGCTGTTGCTGGCCATTGCTTTTCTTCCGGTGGACGGCACCACGCTTGGCCTGTACGCGCCGTTCTGGTCTCCAATCAGTCCGGCGCTGTTCGCCGTGTACTGCCTATGCAATTGGCGGCAACTGCGCATCGCAGCCAACCGGTACCTGCCAATGTTCCTCCTACCGGTGGCCTGCATAATCCTGTCCATCCCGGGATGGCTGAAGTTCGGCATCCACCTCAACGCCGCGTTCATGAGCATCACCGGATTGCTGGGCGTGCTCGCCACTTTGGGTGCGATCGCCCTTGCGTTCGACATCAAACGCATTCCGTGGCGTACGCCATTGCGGATTCTCATCGCATCATACTGGGTTTCCTTCGGAGTGGGCGTCGTGCAATGGCTGTCCATCCGTCTGCACGCCAAACCGTTGACCGACTATTTCTCGCACCTCATGTACCGGCAATACATCAGCGACAACTCGGTGTGGGGCGGCGGCCGTCCGCAGTTCCTGTTCGCCGAGCCCAGCTATATCGGCATGCACCTGTTCGGCATACTGCTTCCGCTCATGTGGCTCATGCGCGGGCGCGACCGCATCTACGCCAAACGGCTGCGTGACCTCATCGTCACGTATGCCGTCGGCGCGGTGCTCATGCAAGCCGGCACCAGAATCGTCATCGATTCCGTCGTGGCGTTGCTGATCGCCCTTGTGGCGCGCACCGATTGGCATGACGGCGCACGCCGCGTCCGGGGCATGCTGCAGATTCTCGGCGCATTTGCACTGGGCCTGCTGGGTGTGCTGGCGGATTCCAGACTCTCCGCCATCGCGGAAAACGGGGCCGAGGGAGACGGCTCGTTCTTCGCGCGGATCTACCAAAGCCTCGATCCGATATGCGGATTGCTCACCCATCCGTGGACGCTGCTCACCGGTTATGGCGCGGGCAACATCATCAATGCGGTGTGGGCCGGCGCGGCCAAAGCCGGACGGCTGCTGGACGGTCTTGGCATGAACGGCGGCGCGGCCACGGGATTCGCGGCCGGCGTGAACGCGGACACGGTGTGGACGATGTGCGCGTATACCAGCGTCATCGCCGAATACGGGCTGATCGGGCTGGCCATGCTGGTCGGAGCCTCGATGGTCTGCATGACGCGCGGGAGGACGGTATGCCGTGGCGGTGCGGATGGCGCATCGTCCGACGAGCTGGCGCACGGTGTTTGTGTCGCCGACGTTGCTGATGTTGCCGGGGGTAATAGTGGTGGTGGCGTTGCCGGCGCGGGTTCGGGCGAATCCGGCGTCTGGCACAAGACCGTCATCTGCTGGCTCGTCCTGGTCGCATACCTGTACATCCAATGCGAGAACTATGCGTTCGCCGCTCTGCCGCTTCTTGTGTTCGCCGCCTCGAAGGTGAGGCGCGAGCCTGATTTCTCGCGGGCCGACGCATCGACGCGGCCCGAGATGGACCAAAATCCAGAATAACCGACATTCGCCGCTGTTCCGTTTTTCGCTCAAGGCGTATATCTCCCGTATCTTGAGGTGCATCATGTATCGTCGCGGCTAACTAATCGGCGAAACGCGGCATGTTTCGCATTTTGGGCGAAAAGCCCAAGTCCCACAGGAGGTATTGATGACGTTCGTTGCACGGTCGGTGCGCTATGTGCTCAGAAAACGAGTGCGAACCATAGTGCTCCTTATAATACTGACCATCATAACGGCGAGCATGCTATCCACGATCGCGGTTTCTCGGGCAGCTCAACAGGCCGCCGGACGAATCGAGAAGGAAGCGGTCGGTGGATTCGTGCTGTCCAGCAACATGCAGGGCAGCATGCTCACGCCTCGCGGAGGCGGCATGGTGCGCCCCGCCGACGTGCGCAGGATCGCCCAACTGCCCGGGGTCGATTCGTATATGGTCCGTCAGAACGCCACCGCCGATCTCGTGGGGGCGAATGTGGCGAAGGTCCCCGGCGGCGATGATTACGATGCGACCCAGGAGCAGCAGTTTGGCAACGCCGCCAACGTCATGGGCACGAATGATTCGTCGAAACTCAACGTGTTCACGTCGCGCACGCTCGGCATGGCCGAAGGACGACATCTGAAGGCCTCCGACAAGTACACGTCGATGATCCATGAGGATCTCGCCAAAGCCAACGGGCTCAAAGTCGGAGACACGCTCACGCTCAAGGCCAACGCCTATGACGCCGACAACGAATCACATTCGACGGCGACCGTCAAGACCACCATCGTGGGCATATTCAAGGGCGACAGCGCCAGAAAGGTATCCAGCCGAGCGGAACTCACCGCCAACACCATCTACACCGATCTGGATACCACACGCGACCTGTACCAGTACAAGGACGGCAAGGAAATATACCAGGACGCCACCTTCGTGCTGTCCAAGGGCGTTGACGTGGAGAAGACCATGGATGCCGCGAAGAAACTCCCGGTGGATTGGAACAACTATCAGATCACGCGCAACGACCAGTATTCATCGAGCATGCTGCATGCCGCCCGCGGCGTGCGCTCCATGATGCGCGGCGCCCTGATCGGCGTGACCGTCTCGGCCGTGCTCGTGCTCAGTCTCATGCTGCTGCTGTGGATGAACGACCGCCGTCAAGAGATGGGCATACTGGTGTCCCTTGGCGTCGGCAAGCCCTCCCTGGTCGCCCAATACCTCACCGAGATGGTGCTGATCGGTCTGCCGTCCCTCGCCCTCGGCTGGCTGTGCGCGCAGGGAATGGCCCAATGGCTCGGCGCCACGGCGCTCCATTCCGTGAACGCCTCCGCGGCGAAGGAGCTGAGCAGCATGGGGCAGGTCGGCGGCGATCTTGAATCCAGCATGTCGGTGCGCACCCTGGATTCGCTCACGGTGTCGGTCGACGGGACCGCCATGCTGTACGTGGCGCTCGGATTGTTGGCGGTGATGCTGGTGTGCGTCGCGGTGGCGTGCATGCCGATGCTGCGCAAATCGCCGCGAGACCTGTCGGAGATTCGATGATGAGCATGAATGTGTGGAAGCGTGCCACGTTGGCGATCGTACGCAAGCCGGTACGTAGCGGCATCATCGGTCTGCTGATGCTGATGGTCTTCACGAGCCTGGTGGCGCAGGTCGGAGTCTCGACGGCCCTGCGTACCATGTCCGACGGCATCGGCGCGGGCATGGGCATAGGGTTTACCGTCAGCGCCGGCGAGAATCCCATTAGCGCCGAGGAGGCGAGCCGGTTCTCGCGTATCCCCGGTGTGACGAAGACCGCCTATGCGACGAAGACCTTGGCGCAGGTGGATGGCGCGCGCCCGGTCATGCCCCGGCAGGGCCCCCGATTGGACTCCGATCTGGCCATGCAGGTCAGCGTGCTGGGCACCACCGATTCCTCATTGTCCGAGGAATTCCAGAGCGGCCTGTACCGCCTGGAGCAGGGCCGCCATATCTCGGGCGATGGCGACAATGTGCTGGTCCACCGCGACTTCGCGCTGCAGAACGGCCTATCGGTCGGCTCGACATTCCGTCTCCGGCAGGAGGGACGCAACGCCACGGTGCGTGTGTCCGGGATCTTCTCCGGCAACGTGCAGGCCCAAAGCCCCCTGCCCTCGGACACTTCCGAGAACCTCATCTATTCGGGTAGACGAGTGGCTTCCGCTCTGACCGGAAACGACCGGATCGGCATGATCCGATGCCTGTCGGATAATCCGCAGGACCTGTCCGCGGCTGTTGGACGGGCCAAGACCATGGCCGGCGGCAAGTACGACGTCACCGACGATTCGGCCCGGCTCTCCGGCGTCCTGCAATCCGTGCAGACGGTGCGTGATCTGGTGCGCATGGTGCTGCTGTCCGTCTGCCTCGCGGACGTACTGGTGCTGGCGATGGCGCTGGTCTTCTGGATTCGCTCACGCATCCATGAGATAGGCACGCTTCTGGCCCTCGGCATCGGCAAGATGCGGATCGTCGCACAACTCGCCATCGAAACCGGACTCATGGCGGCGGTCGCCGCCCTGTGTTCGTTGGGCACCGGCGCCATGCTGTCGGGATACGTGTCTTCCCGACTGTTGCGCGATTCGGGCGTCGCGCCGTTGGAATCGTTGCACGTGGAGGCCTTGCCGCCTGAGCAGACGATGCTCATCCTGCTGCTCGGATGCGCGGTCATCGCCGTGGCCCTTGCCGTGTCATGCGCCGCAGTGCTGTCCAAATCCCCGAAATCCATTCTTTCCTCTATGCGTTAGGAGTCACCAATCATGTCTAACTGTCTGCAACTGGACCATGTCGATTACGCCTACGGCGCGGCGAAGATCCGTGTTCTTTCGGATGTCAGCGCGGATTTCGAATCCGGGAAGATGTATGCGATCACCGGCCCGTCCGGCGCCGGCAAGAGCACGCTGCTGTCGCTGCTGGCCGGCTTGGACGCCCCCTCCCGGGGAGTGGTCCGCTTCGAAGGGGAGGACATCGCCGCATCGGGCTATGCGAAGCACCGCCGGGAGCACGTGTCCCTGGTGTTCCAGGACCATAACCTGATCGACTACCTCACCCCCGAAGAGAACCTGCGGCTGGTCAGCGCCAAGGCCGATATGAAGATCCTCGAGGAACTGGGTTTGAGCCGTGAGGAATCCAAGCGCAACATCATGCACCTGTCGGGCGGCCAGCGTCAACGGGTGGCGGTCGGCCGCGCGCTGGTCGCCCCGGGCCGCGCGATCCTCGCGGACGAGCCGACGGGCAGCCTCGACCCGGAGATGACCGACGAGGTGATTCATCTGCTGCAGCACGCCGCCCATCAGCTCGGCAAATGCGTGATCGTGGTGACGCATTCCGAGCGCGTCGCCAACTCCGCCGATGTCGTGCTGCGTCTCAGGAGCAAGAAACTGACCCGGGCATGACCCACCTGGGCCGGGCGGCACCCCGGCGACGACCCGCATGAAATCATCGTCATAATGACGCCTGCGATCCCTGGACATGAGAAACCGCACCTCCGATCATCGAATCTGGATTACTCCAGTCCAACAATCGGGGTGCGGTTCAAAAGGCCCTCTCTTCATGCCGGATCACAAGGAACCGCGCGTCTCACCGCTTGCCGTTGTAGATCTCGTTGTCGATCACATCGGCGAACACGCGATTGACGGCCGGGCGCACCACTTTCAGCGACGGTGTCAGGCACTTGTTCTCCTGCGTGAACTGCGTGTCCAGCACGGCGAACTTGCGTACGGATTCGGCGCGCGAGACCGTCGCATTCGCCTTGTCCACGTACTGCTGAATCTCCTCGCGCACCGCGGCGTTCGTGGCGAGCCGGTCGACCGGCGTCTCCGTGGACAGGCCGTGCGCGGGCAGCCACAATGCCAGCGACTCCGGATCGAGCGTCACCAACGCGCCGATGAACGGGCGCTGGTCGCCCACCACCACGCAGTGCTCCACGATCGGGCACTTGGCGATCTCTTCCTCCAGCGGAATGGGGGAGACGTTCTTGCCGCCGGCAGTAATAATAATGTCCTTGATGCGGCCGGTGATGACGATGTGGCCCTCATCATCGATCTCGGCCAAGTCGCCGGTCCTGAGCCAGCCGTCGGCGGTGAACGCCTCGGCCGTCTTCTCCGGCAGATTGTGGTAGCCGCGGAACACGTTCGGGCCCTTGACCTGCAGTTCGCCTTCGTCGGAAATGCGAATCGAGGAGCCGGGCGCGGGCTGGCCTACGGTGCCGATCACATTGTCGGTCACGCGCGTGGCGGCGAACGGGGCGGCGGTTTCGGTCATGCCATAACCCTGAATCATCGGCAGTCCGATGCCGTTGTAGAAATGCGCCAGATCGAGCGACAGTGGTGCGCCGCCGCAGGCCACGTACTTGATCTTCGGGCCCAGAGCACCGCGCACCGTGCGGTAGACGAGCGTTTCGTACTTGGCGCGCTCGGCGATTTCGGCAAACGTGTGCTGCTCGCCGGCCTGCTCCTTGCGGCTCCAGACGCGCGCGGCCTCGGCGGCCTTGACAAACAGGCGGCCCTTCCAGCCGGCACCGGCCTTGTGCGAGGCGGCGTTGTATACCTTCTCGAACACGCGCGGCACGCCCAGCAGGTAGGTCGGTTCAAACGAACGCAGGTCCGGCAGCAGGGTTTTGGTGTCCGGCAGATAACCGACCACGCCGTCATCGGAGGCGATGGAGGCGTACTGGATGAATCGCGCGAAGCAGTGGGCCAGCGGCAGGAAGAGCAGCAGGCGCGGATGGTCGTCAAGCACCACTTCATGCAACGCCTGCGAGGCGGAGATGGTGATGGACACGAAGTTCTTGTGGGTCAGTTCGGCACCCTTCGGGTTGCCGGTGGAGCCCGAAGTGTAGACGATGGTGGCCAGATCGTCGGCGCGCACGGTGGCCACGCGCTCGTTCAGTTCCTCGTCCGAAACAGCCACGCCCAGACCTTCGAGCGCGCCCAGCGCGTTGCCCTCGATCATGAGAATCTGCTTCAAGGCAGGACAGTGGTCCTTGACCGAGTCGAGCCGGTCGAAGCGCTCGCGGTTGTCGGCAAAGGCCAGCTTGACCGCCGAATCGTTCATGATGCGCTGGGCTTGCGGGGCGGAGTCGGTGTCGTAGATCGGCACGCTTACCGCGCCCACTGCGGCCAGTGCGAAATCGAGAATGCCCCATTCGAGACGGGTGGAGGAAAAGATGGTCACCGCGTCGCCCTTGGCGATGCCGAGCGCGATCAGGCCCTTGGCGGCTGAGACCACGCGCTCGTGGAATTCGCCGGTGGTGACGTTCTGCCAGCGGCCGGGGCCGATTTTCTTGGCGGCGATTACCGTGTCCGCGCCGGTGCGGGCCAGTCGTTCGGTGAGCAGTGAATAGATAGTTTGGTCATCGCGGATCTCGATGGATTCGCCGGGCGTGGTGTATTCGGTAAGCATACGGCCGTTTATTCCTTACAAACATGATGGCAAGTTGACAACCCGAGCCATTCTGACGAGTTAGATTACGCTGGCGTAAGGTTGCGCGCGTTGTGGGCAATGGAGAAGTTGTCTGTCTGGTTTTGTGGATTGTATACAACGCCGTGTCTAACCGGTTTGCTCTACGGTTATGACCGTGTCCATTTCGGGAGCCATCGACTTCCTGCAGGACAAGTACGTGCTGAGCCCGGCCCTGCAGGGTCCGGTCATCAGCTCCAGCATCATCGGCGGCGTCGGCATTGGGGAGTCTGTGGCTTCTTATTTGGGAACGAAGCTCAGCGTGACAGTCGTCTCAGCTGAAGGTCTGGCGTGTATGTGCGCTTTCGCCTAAGGTAAATAGGATTGCGCAGTGCACGCCATCGGTATGTGCAGGTATGCGATTGGTGGCACCCGCGACTGATGCATGACGAGACCTACTGCAGTACCACGGCAACCAACACCGCAACAACACGGCAAGGGGAAGCGAACCATGTTCGACAAACGACTGTTCCAATTGGCACCAGGTCTCGGCAAGCTCATAGCCGGCAAAGTGGCTCTGATGTGGGTTGGGCTGCTTGCCAATATCGGCTTCATGCTTTCGCTGGTCATGCTGCTGCAAGGACTGCTCGCCGCAGCCGACCCACACACTTTCTCCTGTAACGCCGCCTCGGCCTCCGAGTGCCCCGCCAATCTGTTCGGCGTTCCGGGCACCACCGTCGCCCCGATGGCCGGCGACCTCATGGTTTACGTGGCCTTGGCGATCGTCTGCATGCTGGTTCGCTACCTGGCCACCACACACGCCACACGCCTCGGCACCGAAGCCGCCGAACGGGTCAAGCTCGCTTTGCGTTCCAAGCTGTACCGCAAAATGGTGGCCCTCGGCCCGTCCTACAGGTCGCGCGTCAAGACCTCGGATGTGGTCCAGTCCGCCGGCGAAGGCGTCGAGCAGATTCAAAGCTTCTTCGAACTGTTCCTGCCGCAGCTCTTCTATGCGATTCTTGCGCCGATCACCCTGTTCGCCGTGATTGCGCCGATCAACATGCCGGCCGCCGTGACCATGCTCGTCTGCGCGCCGCTCATTATTATTGTCACCGGCATCGTATCCATGACCGCCGCCCGCGCCTTCAAAAAATACTGGGGCCGATACACCGACATGGGTGCCGCATTCCTCGACAACCTGCAAGGCCTCGAAACCCTGAAGAACTTCGACGCCGACGACCGTGCCGCCGCCGAAATGGACAAGAAGGCCGAAGGCTTCCGCGTCATGACCATGCGCGTGCTGCAGATCCAGCTGCGCTCGCTGACCGCCATGGATATCGTGGCCTACGGCGGTGCGGCGGCCGGCATTGGTGTGGCTCTATGGCAGTATGCGCATACCGCCGCGGCCGCCGCAGGAGCCAGCGCCGCCGGCTGGTCTCCGATTATGCTCGCCGCCCACCTGCCCGGTGCGTTCGCCTACCTGGCCTACGGCCTGCAATACCTGATGCCGTTCGGTGCGGGCTTCCCGCTCACCCTCGCCGGACTGTTGCTGATCGTGCTGCTGTCCGCTGAATTCTTCATCCCCATGCGCCAGCTCGGCTCCTACTTCCACGTGGCGATGAACGGCATGACCTCCACCAAGCGCATCTTCGCCCTGCTGGACACCCCCGAGCCCGCCCACGGCACTGCCACGCTGCCGGCCACCGCTGGTACCGATGCCGGGACTGATGCCGGTACCAAGGCCGGTACCAAGGCCGATGGCGGAATCACCGTCAGCTTCGACCACGTCGGCTATTCCTATGACAGCGCCGATTCCGGTGCCGCCGTTCAACAAACGAATTCCGCGCCGGCACCTGCGCTCACCGACCTCACCTTCACTGCCTACCCCGGTCAACTCACCGCCATCGTCGGCATCTCCGGTTCCGGCAAATCCACGGCTGCCGCGCTGCTTGCCGGTACGCTGACCGGATACCAAGGCTCGCTTACGCTGAACGGCGTCAAGGTATCCGACCTGTCCGGAGAGACGCTCGCCCGAACCATCACCCTGATCGGTGCCAGTAGCCATCTGTTTGCCGGTACTCTGCGTGAGAACCTTCTGATGGCTTTGCCCGATGACGGCCAGAACGGTGAAGCCGCGTCCGACGCCGTGGATTCCCGTCTCTGGGACGCGCTCGAACAGGCCCGTATCGCCGACTTCGTGCGTTCGCAGCCGGACGGCCTTGACATGACGATTGAGCCCGACGCCGCCAACCTGTCCGGTGGCCAGCGCCAGCGTATCGCCATCGCCCGTGCACTTCTGCATGATTCGCCGGTATTCGTATTCGACGAGGCCACCAGCAGTGTGGATGTGGAATCCGAGGAACTGATTCTCGCGACCATCCGCGAACTGGTGCAATCCCGCAGCAAGACGGTGATCATGATCACCCATCGCATGGCCAACGCCGAGCACGCCGACCAAGTGGTGGTGCTCGAACACGGCAAGTCGGTGGAAACCGGCACGCATGCCGAACTCATGGCGGCCGGCGGCGTGTACGCCAAGTTGTTCACTACTCAGGCGGATATCGAGAACTTTGGGGCTGACCACCCTCAGCCAGCTTCGCTGACAGCTTCCGCCAGCGGGAGCGGGGCGGCTGTGGGCGCAGCTCCGGCTGCAGCTCCGGCCGAGATGAGCACGTTCCAGGTCATCAAGCGACTACTCGGGGAGGCCAAGCCACTGGCCGGGCTTATGGTCGCGGCTTCCACGGCCGGCACCATCGGTCACCTTGCCGCAACCTTCCTACCGGTGTTCGGCATCATCGCCGGATTCGCGCTCGCCGGCAACCCCGTGTGGGGCATGAGTGCGGCCGGTGCAATCACCGCCATGATTGTTTGCGCGGTGTTGCGCGGCCTGACGCGCTACGTTGAGCAATATCTGAACCACAACGTGGCCTTCCACCTGCTCGCGCTCTTCCGCTCCAAGGCTTTCGCCGCCCTTCGCCGCCTCGCTCCGGCCAAGCTCGCCGGCAAGGGCAAGGGCGACCTCATCGCCATGCTCACCACCGACGTGGAACTGCTCGAAATCTTCTTCGCGCATACCATCAGCCCCGTGGCCATAGCCGTGACCACCACCATCGTCTACGCCATCGTGGCGGCCACGCTGAGCCCCTGGATGGCGTTGGCGCTGATCGTCTCCCATCTGATCATCGGCATCATTGTGCCGCGCTTCTTCGCCACCGGCGTGCGCAATCTGGGCCCCGCCATCCGTGGCGCGGCCGGCGAACTCGACAACGTGATGCTCGACGACATGCGCGGTCTCGACGAGATCATCCGATTCGGTCGGGGTGAAGATCGTGCGCAGGCCATCGAAGACCGCACGCGCGCGCTATGGCGTGACCATGCCAAACTCAGCCGTGTCAACGGCCGGTTCGCCGGTGTCGGCGGATTGCTGGTTGCATTGCTTACCTCGGCGGCTGCCGGCATCGCCATCAATCTTGCCGGCGTGAACCTCTACGATATCCCGGCGCTGGTCGCCGCCTTCGCGCTGCTCGCCAGCTCGTTCGGGCCGACGCTGGCGCTCGCCGCCCTGCCCGCGAACCTCACCCAGACCTTCGCCTCCGCCCGTCGTCTGTTCGGCCTGATGGACGAAGCGCCGGCCGTGGTGGAAACTGGCACTGCGAACTCGGATTATGAGGGCATGCGCCTTGACCGCGTCACCTTCGCGTACCCGGGGGAGGGGAGCGAGGCGATTCTCGCCGACTTCTCGCTCGATGTGCCGCAGCACGGCATCCTCGGTATCCAAGGCCCGTCCGGCCGGGGCAAGTCCACTATGCTGAAGCTGCTGATGCGCTATTGGGATCCGCAGCGCGGCCAAGTGACGCTGTCCGGCACGCCGCTACCGCAAATCGATGTGCATGCCCGCCGCCGTATTCAGGCCATGATGAGTCAGGAGACCCACCTGTTCGACGGCACGATTCGAGAGAATCTGCTTATCGCCTTGCCTGAATCGGAGATTCGCAATGGGGGAGCGGCCGGTGTTCTTGACGCCCGACTCCGCGAAGCCCTCGCCAAGGCATCCGTGCTCGACCTGATCGATTCCCTGCCGGATGGGCTCGACACCCAGGTGGGCGAGCTGGGCGACCGACTGTCTGAAGGCGAACGCCAGCGCATCGGCTTGGCCCGTGTATTCCTGCGCAATGCCGACTTGGTGCTCTTCGACGAGCCGACCAGTCGTCTGGATGCCTTGAATGAAGCCATCATTCTGCGTTCCATTCATGAGCTGTCCAAGAGCGAGCAGAATGCGGATAAGGGGCAAGACGTGGCTGTGGTGCTGGTCTCTCACCGTGAATCCGCCATGCGCGTTGCCGATGCGGTGCTGAATCTGTAAAGTCGCACAGTCACAGGCCGCAATACTCTGCAATACAGGATTTCCTTATATATCAGCTTCTGATAAGGGCATCCAGAGAGTCGAGGGCCGCGTCGATGGCCTGAGCCTCGCGGTCGTCATCCGTCTCGGCGAAGGAATGCTCGCTGTAGGAATCCTCGTCGGCACTGGGCAACAACACTCCGCGAGGCGTATCGGCACTGTGCGCGTGCTCAATAGAGGCCATATGTGCCGGCTGCACGGCATTTGTCTGCTTGCGGTTTCGATTCGCGTCATTCGCGGAATCAACGGCATCTGCGGCATCAACGCTATCTGTATCATCCGCACCACTGCGCGTAGTCGGCCGATTCGCCAGCGTGAATGGATCGTCGGGCAGTGAATCGGCCAAGGCCGCGACTGCTGCGCTGGCCGCTGCCTCGGCCGCCGCGCCGTCCAGCATCGCACCATCCGCAGAGTCAGTCACGGAGCCATCCACAGAGCCATCCGCAGGGCCGTTCGCAGAGCCGTCCGTATACTCACCGTCGTGCCGTCTACTGGATGACTTACCAACCAGAACAGCGCCCCTCGTACGCCGCATAAGCGACGGCACGTTCTCATCCGTCGTAACTTCCGAGACGGTCGCTGCCGTGTCTTCTTCTGCAGCCATATTCGCCGCTGCCTTGGCGGCTTCCTCGGCAGCGCGCTGCGCCTCCAGCCGTTCTGCCTCGACCCTTTTGGCGGTCTCTATGGCGAAAATCTTCTGCTGTGCCGCAGCGCGAGCCCGCTCAGCCGCATCCATAATGCCCAATGCCTGCTGACGTTCGTTTTCAATACGACGCAGCGTGGCTTCCGCGTGGCGGATATTCGCATCAGCCGTGCTCAGCGCGTATTTTGCGTAGGCCAAATCGGTTTTCGGCTGCCATAGATGCTCGATTTCCTCCAGCGTGCGTCCCATTGTCTCCGGCACCAACGCCACGATGCCGAACAGGCAAATCAGATCCAGAACCGCGAAAATCGCGAACGATATGCCGCCGCCCAATCCATCGATCATCATCGGCGTGAATTGTGCGATGATCCAGTTGGCGAACAGCAGACACATCACACACAATCCGGTGGCGCGACCGCGCAGATACGTGGGGAAGAGCTCGGGAATCACAATCCAGGGAATCGGTCCCATCGAAAAGGCGAACGATATGGTGAACGCCATGACGAATATAAGCGTCAGCAGCGAATTGCCCATGAAATACGAGCCCGAAATGCATAGCGCGAACACGCACATCATGCCGGTGCCTATTTCCATAAGACGTTTACGGCCGAACGTGTCGATCAGGTACATGCCTACCACGGTGGCCACCAGCTCCATGCCGCCTACGCTGGCGGCCGCGAGGAACTGAGTGTCCCCGGCGAACCCGAGATCCGAGAACATCACCGGCCCATAGTAGGAAATGGCGTTCATGCCGATGAACTGGTTGAACACGGCGAGAAAGATGCCGATGACGAGTGCCCGTCGCAGGCCTGGACGGAACAAATCATGGAATTCGTGCGACATCTCGGTTTCCAGTTTGACCGAGGCTTGGATGTCATCGGTGCGCAGGCGTGCGCGTTCGGTGCCGAGGATGTGCTCGAGCACCGCGAAACCTTCATCGGTTCTGCCTATCTGAATGAGGAATCGTGGGCTTTCCGGTGCCCTCCGCATAGCCAGCAGGAAGGTGGCGGCCGGAATCGCGCCTAATCCCAGCATCCAGCGCCATCCAGTGGCGATATCCCAGTCGTTTGATCCGTGGGAGGCGATGATGTAGTTGATGACGTTGGTCAGGAAGATACCGCAAACCGCAAGCAGCTGATAAGAGAAGGCGAGCAGACCACGGATGTTGGCCGGAGCCGATTCGGTGATGTATGTGACGGCCAGCGCGGCGGTCAGGCCGATGCCGTAGCCGCCGGCCACGCGCGCCACGATAAGCGCTATGGGACCTATCGTCAGCGCACTCCATACAGCCGCAACGAGGAAGAACGCGCCGCCGATAATAAGGATACGTTTCCTGCCGAATCGGTCGGAAAGGAATCCGGCGGTGGCCGCTCCGATGACGGCACCGAGCATGATGGAGGAAACGACGAGGCCCTCCATGAGAGTACTGAGCCCGTATCTGGCGCGCAGGAATTCGATGGCACCGGAGATGGAGACGGTGTCGTAGCCGTACAGTAATCCGGCAAGACCCGCACTCAAAGCCAGTCCGAATGTATATTTTCCTGATCCGCGGGTGCGTATGGCTGTTCCTAAAGGATTGGGCTGCTTGGAAGCAGTCCGAAACAGTCCCGCCATGTGCTCTTCCTCTCAATACAGCTATGGTGGTGCCTATTCATACTAGCCGAACTGGCTCCGTCTGGCGCTGGACATCCACGAATGTGAACGCTCTCGGAATTGTGGATGTCGGAGGCTGAAGATTCTTCTGTGTGCCCGAGGTGGCGAGTTTTGGCGGGAAATCAGGCGTGTCGCTTGATTTTGACAAATTGGTACACGGGTGTATCATCATAGATATTGGTACACGGGTGTACCAAAGAAAACACCCCAAAAAAGACCGTCAGCGGAGCATATCGCAGGCGAGGAACCCAGGCCCAAGGTAAGTCCAAAGTCCCGAAGCCACGACCAATCCCAACGGCTCAGGAGGAGATAACATGCGCAACACCAAGAAGGTCATCGCAGCAACGGCCGCCGCCAGCAACATAGCATCGGCCATGAGCCGGTACAATAAAGGACTTGATTGATATGACTACTCGTAGAACGTTCAGGTGGCCGTCCCTGCTGACTGAATCCGGTCGTGGCATCGCGTTCGGCGGCGACTACAATCCGGACCAGTGGTCCGAGGAGACACTGGACGAGGACATTCGCCTGATGGTCCAAGCCGGCGTCAACACCGTGGCCCTCGCCATCTTCAGCTGGGACAAGATCGAACCGCGCGAGGGCGAGTTCACGTTCGAGTGGCTTGACCACGTGATCGACAAGCTCGGCGCGGCGAGCATCGCCGTGGACCTGGCATCGGCCACTGCCACGGCCCCGTTGTGGCTGTACGAGCGTCATCCTGAGGTGCTGCCAATCGATCGGTACGGCCATGTGGTCAATGCGGGCTCACGCCAGTCGTGGCAGCCCACAAGCCCGGTGCTCAAGGAATACGCGCTGCGCCTGTGCCGCAAACTTGCCGAACACTACAAGGACAATCCATACGTGACGGCCTGGCACATGGGCAACGAATACGGCTGGAACAACCGCTACGACTACTCCGACAACGCCTTGGCCGCGTTCCGCACGTGGTGCGAGGCCAAATACGGGACCGTCGACGCGTTGAACGAAGCGTGGGGCACGGCCTTCTGGTCCCAGCACGTGAACAGCTTCGACGAGGTGTTGCTGCCTCGCCACATGGGCGGCGACAGCATGGTCAACCCGCCCCAGCAGTTGGATTACGAGCGGTTCGGCAACGACATGCTGCTCGACTTCTACAAGGCCGAACGCGACGCCATCGAAGAAATCTGCCCCGGCAAGCCGTTCACCACGAACTTCATGGTCTCCACCGACCAATGCACCATGGACTACGCGCAATGGGCAAACGAAGTGGACTTCGTGTCCAACGATCACTACTTCCATGAGGGCGAATCCCATCTGGACGAACTCGCCTGCTCGGACGCGCTCATGGACTCGCTCGCGCTCGGCAAGCCGTGGTACGTGATGGAGCACTCCACCTCCGCCGTCCAATGGAAGCCGCTTAACACGCGCAAGCGCGCCGGCGAGCTCATGCGCGACTCCTTGGCCCACGTGGCCATGGGTGCCGACGCCATCAACTTCTTCCAATGGAGACAATCCGCATCGGGTGCCGAGGCGTTCCACTCCGCGATGGTGCCCCACGCGGGCTCCGATACGAAACTGTTTCGAGGAGTGTGCGAACTCGGCGCCGCGCTGAAGACGCTGTCCGACGCGGGTGTGCAAGACACGGAACTGAAGCGCGCGGACACGGCGATTCTGTTTAGTGCGGAATCCGAATGGGCCACTCGCTCCGAGACCCTGCCCAGCATGAAACTCAATCACTGGCATGACGTACGCGACTGGTATCGCGGATATCTCGATGCCGGAGCGCGCGCGGACGTGGTCCCGCTCGCCTACGATTGGAGCGGCTACCAGACTATCGTGCTGCCCACCGTGATCGCCCTGTCCGACGAGGATACCCGTCGCATCGCGGACTTTGCCGAAAACGGCGGTACGGTCATCGTCGGCTATGCCACCGGCCTGATCGACGAACACTTCCACATCGGTCTCGGCGGATACCCCGGCGCCGGCAACGGACTTCTGCGCGACATGCTCGGCATCCGCTCCGAAGAATTCAACATCCTCGGAGAAGAAGCCGAAGACGAACCGGCCGAAATCGGTTTGTCGAATGGACTCACGACACGTCTGTGGCAGAATGACGTGACCTCGGTCGCTCCAGACACTCGCGTGCTTGCCACGTACGTGGGTACAGCCGCTGCTGACTGGGAGCTCGACGGCGTCCCCGCCATCACCAGTCACCCCCACGGCCAAGGCGCCGCCATCTACGTGGGCTGCGATCTTGGCCGCCACGACATCACCCACTTGCTCAAGGAACTCAACACAACAGCCCCCTCCGACGAAAGGGCTCCCGACCAAAGGCCGGGTGGGGGAGAGATCAACGCCGCAACTACGACCGCAGCAGCCACGACTCATGACCCCCGCATCCTGCACACCATCCGCCAATCCTCAGACGGTACCATCCGCTTCGATTTCTATCTGAACCGTTCGAAGCAGCCCGTTGCCGTCAACGGTGTGGAAGGTGATCCCATCATCGCCCACCGTTGCGAGACTGACGCCGTTGGATATACGCTGAACCGCAACGCCATTCTTATCGCTAAAACGTCCTGCTAAACCGCGCTAGAATGGCAATGTTGTCCGGATAGAGGAGTGTGGCATGAGCGACGAGAAAACAGCCAAGCGTCGAGTGACGCTACGCGATGTCGCTCAGGCCGCCGGTGTATCGCTCAAAACTGCGTCGAACGTGATCAATGGCTCCGGGCGTATGACCGATGAAACCCGTACAAAGGTTGAAACAGTCATTAAGGACCTCGGCTACCGAGTCAACGTGGCCGCCCGCAACCTCAACCGCGATCACACCGGTTTCATCACCCTTGCCGTGCCTTCGCTGATTCCGCCATATCTGGCCGAGTTAGCCAACCGCACCATCGAGGCCGCCCGTCAGCGCGACTACTCCGTATACGTCACCACGTATGCAGAGGGCTCGGCCAAAGGAGCGCGTGACCTGCTCAAGAACTTCAACTCCACCGTGTCAGACGGCATGATTCTCTCCATGAGCGAGGTGGAGGATATTTCGCCCGAAGACCTGAAGGTCGATTTCCCGCTGGTTATTGTCGGTGCCCGAACCACATGGGGTGTTGCCGACCACGTGACTCCGGACGATGTTGCCGCCGCAGCAACAGCGGCAGGCTACCTATACGATCGAGGTTCTTCTCGCCTCGCTGTAGTGGGCGCACGAGACGACTATAACGCGGCCGCTTTGTTGCAGGCTGTGGAAGGCAACGCACAACTGCGTTTGCGTGGTGTCATTGAAGAAACGCGCCGCCGTGGGCTTGAGCTGGATCCTCATCTGATTGGCAACACCGATCAGGATTGGACCATCGGCGCTGGCGCTCGCGTGACTCAGCGACTGATTGATTCCGGCGTGCCATTCGACGGTGTGATCGCACTGAACGATCAGTTGGCCATCGGCGCATTGACCGCTCTGCGCACCGCTGGTTATGAGGTGCCCGCGCAGGTGCAGGTCATCGGCTTCGACAACAACGAGGAAGCCCCCTACCTGCAGATTCCGCTGACCACCATGGATTCCCGCCTTGACTGGACAGCTCCCACGGCAGTGAATCGCATCCTCGGACGCATCGACGGCAGCATCACCAAGCCTGAACTGCTCACCACCGAATCCCAAGTCATCGCCCGCGCCTCCACACGCTGACGCTAATCTGGCTCCCCTCCCTGGGGGGGGAGCTGTCACCGAAGGTGACTGAGGGGAGCCTTGCGGAACATTGTCATCTCCCGTCGTAACTCGTAATTGTCACTCGTTTGAGTGGCCCCATGTGTCATCGGAGGTAGCCGTTCACTCCGCTCCGAGTTCGTGCATCTCTCTCCCCCCCCCACGATAAGAGACGCCGGGCGGATTCTAGTGGTGGTTGCAACACCTGAGGTTTGAGCGGCCTTCCATGGTCACGTTGTCGGTTGTTGAGGTTATCACGCGGCGTCGAGCAGTTCGATGATCTTCTCGCTTGGTTTCATGAACCCGAGGGTTTTGCGTGGCCGGTCGTTGAGTTCCTCGGCGACCGCGTCGAGGTAGTCCTCCGGGTAGACGGATAGGTCGGTGCCTTTGGGGAAGTACTGGCGCAGGAGCCCGTTGGTGTTCTCGTTGGTGCCGCGCTGCCACGGGGAGTGCGGGTCGCAGAAGTAGACGGCCATGTCCAGCGAGGCGCCGATCCGTTTGTGCAGGGCGAGTTCCGCTCCCTGGTCCCAGGTCAGGCTGTTGCGCAGGAGTTTGGGCAGGTGCTGCATCTTGTCGATGATGGCCTGCTGGACGTGTTCGGCGTCGTGCCCGTCGGGCAGGTGCAGCAGGATCGTGAACCTGGTGGTGCGCTCGACGAGCGTGCCGATGGCGCTTTTGTTGCGGCTGCCGGTGATGAGATCGCCCTCCCAGTGGCCCGGGACCGCCCGGTCCTCGATCTCCGGGGGTCGCTCCGAGATCATGGCCATGGGTTCGCGGAAACGGGGTTTGCGGCCTTGGCCGCCTTGGGGTCTGCG
>ENA-OXVF01000015-OXVF01000015.1-human-gut-metagenome-genome-assembly--contig:-NODE-15-length-27576-cov-27.988918_pt1 | contig 27576 bp, 20 predicted proteins | sample MGYA00249575_ERZ652693 | MGnify/ENA primary metagenome ERZ652693 (study PRJEB26925, sample SAMN05826740) | human gut metagenome | biome: ENVO:2100002; feature: ENVO:00000062; material: ENVO:00002003...
CTACACCTAAGCCTTCGTCGGCAGCGTCAGATGTGTATAAGAGACAGGATACAGACGTGAGCCATTGGCCAGATACGTGTTGGTGGAGCGGGAACGGGAGACGATGGGCTGGAACATGGTCATCGCCACCTGGCCGGCGTCCACGGGGCGTTCGGCACCGGTGACCGCCACGCCGTATTCGGTTTCGACGCCGAAAATACGGCAGAACCCGTCCATCTCGGCGGATGGTACGGGTTCCGTGGCGTGCAGGGAGCGGGTGCCGCTGTCACGCAGTTGGGGCATCACTCGCCGCCTTTTTGCACGAAGCTGTTGACGTATTCCTCGGCGTTGGTTTCCAAGGCGGATTCGATGTCGTCGAGGATGTCGTCCAATACGTCGGCTTGGTCGGTGGACTCGGTTTGGGCGGCGGCCTGCGTGGTGGCGAGGGCGTCGTCTTCCTGAGACGCGGCCTGCTGTGCTTGAGGTTGTTCGAATTGTTGTGGCATGTTGTCTTCTTTTTGGGCTGTCAAACTCCCCTCAGTCAGCCTTCGGCCGACGGCTCCCCTCACCCGAGGGGAGCCGGAGGAGTCAAAAAATTATCGCTGGTTGATGGAGTCGAGCCACGGATACTGCTGCAGGTAATGCTGCAGTTCGCGGATGATGAGTCCATTGGAGGCCACTACATCGTTATCGTGACGCCAGTGGATGCGTTCGCCGTCCCAACGGCTCAGCGTGCCCTGTGCCTCCCAGACCACTACGGTGCCGGCGGCGATGCCCGCGATATCCCACACGTGCAGCATCGGCTCGAAGTAGGCGTCATAGGTGCCGTCGGCCACTTTGCACAGGTCGAGCGAGACGGGGCCCACGCGCTTGATGTCGGCCGGGCGTCCGGCGAGCGAGGAGGCCACGTCGAGCGCACGCTGCGATTCGCTGGGGATGAAGGACATGCCGTAGCTCAGCACAGAACCATCCAGCGAGGAGGTCATCGACGGCACGACCTTGTCGCGCTTCTCGCCGACCGCGGTTTTGTGGATGCGCACGGCACCCGCTCCCCTGGCGGCCAGGTAGGTCAGGCCGAGGGCCGGGGCGTGCACGATGCCGATGATCGGCTTGGGCTCGTTGTCCGGGCCGAATTCGAACAGGGCGGCGGTCACCGTCCATTCGCTCATGCGACGTACGTAGTTGATCACACCGTCGATCTTGCCGATGTACCAGTAACGCTGGCCAGGGCGGCTTTCGGCGGGGCGGGTGGTCCAGAAGCCGTCGAAGTGGGCGATGTCGGCGATTCTGGCGCTCATGAAGCGCATGATCTTGTTGTCCACTTCAAGCTTGTAGCGGGGGCCACGGTCCGCGTTCTCGGTGCTCGGCTGGGCGAGGTTACGCGGATTGAGTTGGTCGTGGAGGGCATGCTGGCCGGCTTCTTCGAGCAGGCCGGCGACTTTGAGCGCAAGGTTGCGCAGGTCCTGTGGGGTCTCTTCGCGTGTTTCTTCCATAGCTACCAAGTCTATCGTTCGGCGTTGATGGCCAGCGACTTCAGCAGATCGATGGCGTGTTCGGCTGAATTGAGTTCGGTTTCGCAGTGCGCCTTGGTGAAGGCGAGCGGATCGGAGATGTCGAGGGAGAACAGGTGATGGTCGGTAGCGGCCATATGGCCGGCATTGCCGTAGAATTCGACCGCCTCGCCCTCGTCTGCGGCGCGCGGGTCGCGAACAGTGAGTCGGGACCAGCTGGCGGCGGCCACCTCATCGCCGAATTGCGCCACGAGTTTTGCCCTGAGCCAGGCGCGGGTGTCTTCCGGCGGTTCGGTGGTGGCGCGTGCGATGTCGGCGGCGCTCACCACCCGTTCGGTGCGGGGTTCGAGTTTGGTGAAGATGCTGTCCGCGGGGTCGAGCGCCGCCCATTTCAGGTCGATGACCTTCAGTCGCGGATCATTCCATCCGTTGGCCACGCCGGGTGCGGACGTTGTGGTGATTTTGCGGCGCAGTTTTTCGAGCAGCTGCCATTTGAGCAGCCATTCGATGCGGCTGGCCTCGCCGGTCATGGCCAGACGTTCGTCATCGTCGGCGGCATGGCGGATGGAGGCGCAGTCGATGAGCGCCTGCTGCCACATCGCCATAATGGATGTGGTGGATTTGTCCGGCCAGGCGGGTTCGCCGGCGGTGTCGGTACCTTCGACCAGTGCGGCAACCTGGTAGACGGCTTGGCGCAGTTTGAGCTGGATAAGCCATGCGTTGGTTTCGCCGCCGTTGGCCAGCGGCAAGATTGCCCCCAGCGTCAGGTCGCGGGAAACGGTGTGTATGGCCTCGACTGGGTCAGACAGTTCGAGTTCGTCGAGGAAGGCGTTCAGGTCGAATCCGGCCTCGTCCGCATGTTCGAGCAGCCACAGCAGCATGCTCGTGGTGCCGAGTTTCAGTGCCTGCGGCACCTCCATGCGATTGGCGTCGCCGACGATGACGTGCAGACGGCGGTATGCATCGGTGGAGTGGGATTCGTCGCGCGTATTGATGATCGGGCGTTCGAAGGTGGTTTGCAGGCCGACTTTGGCGTGGATGTAGTCGGCGCGCTGGCTGAGCTGGTAGCCCGGAATCTCGCTGTTCTCGCCAATCCCTACGCGGCCGGAGCCGGCGTAGATCTGGCGGGTGACGAAGTGGAGGGTCATCAGGCGTGTGACCAAGTCGAATGGCACCGCGCGGGCCATCATATAGTTCTCGTGCGTGCCCCAGCAGGAGCCCTTGCCATCCACATTGTTGCGATGCAGGGCAATGGGAGTGCCAGTCTGTTTGCGGGCGTGTTCGGTGGCGGCCTGCATGATGAGGTCTCCGGCGTGGTCGTATCGGACCGCTTCGAACGGGTCGGTGGTTTCCGGCGCCGAGTATTCGGGGTGGGCGTGGTCCACATAGACGCGGCCGCCGTTGGGGGCGATCACGTTGGTGATGTTGAGCTGCGGGGCGTCGGTGAGCATGTCCGGGCGGGCGGCGGCGCGTTCGAGACGGGTGCCGCGCGCGTCGTTGACCGGGTCCTCCTGCCGGTAGTCCCAGCGGATGGATTTGCTGTGGCTGTCCGCGGCGCCATTCACCACGTCGAAGGACAGTTGCACCGGATTGTAGCGGTCCGGGGTGTTCAGGGATACCGCGTATTCGGTTTCGGTGCCCATCACTCGTTTAACGGTCATGTAGTGCTCCTTGAGCTTGAGCTATTCGGCGGTGCGGATGCGGCGGATCGGGTCCATGCCGTTGATGCGCGACCATTGTTCGGGGTCCACGTCGGCCATGGAATCGCGGGTCTCGCGGTATTCGTCTTCCACGGCGGCAGCGAGCAGCGGCACGGTGAGTGCCACGTCCAAGCCGGTTTCGATGGATTCCTTGACCGCTCGGGTCTTGGCCCGGTCCACGATGTTCTTGAGCATCGCGCCGGAGACCACGTCGGCCAGGAACAACGCATGCCACTGGCCGTTCTCCTCCTGCACGTCGCATAGATGGCGGCGTTCGGAGGTTCCGTAGATGTCATGCACCAGCACGGCGGACAAGGCGTGCGCGTCGACGCCATCTTCCAGAGGCAGGTCGTCGGTGAGGTAATGGTCCACGATGGCGATGGCCTGATTGGTTTTGGGCCGGCCGACGCGAATCTTGACGTCGAGACGCCCCGGTCGCAACACAGCCGGATCGATCATGTCCACGCGGTTGGAAGCACCGATTACCATCACATTGTCGAGTGATTCCACGCCGTCGAGTTCGGAGAGGAACTGGGGCACAATCGTGGTCTCCACATCGGAGGAGACGCCGGAGCCGCGGGTGCGTAGCAGCGAATCCATCTCATCGATGAACACGACCACCGGATTGCCGTCCGCGGCGCGTTCACGGGCGCGCTGGAAAATCAGGCGAATCAGTCGTTCGGATTCACCGACGTATTTGTTGAGCAGTTCCGGGCCCTTGACGGACAGGAACACGCCCTTGACATGGGTTTCGGCCGGACTGATTGCGCCGTCGCCATTCGAATCGTAACCACCCTCGCATAGGGCGTTCGCCACGGCCTTGGCAATCATCGTCTTGCCGTTGCCGGGCGGACCGTACAGCAGCACGCCCTTTGGCGGCTTCAAATCGTAGCGCTCAAACAGCGCACGATGCTGGAACGGCAGTTGGACGGCGTCCCTGATACGACCGATCTCACTATCCAGGCCGCCGATGTCGGCGAACGTGACATCCGGGGTCTCCTCCAGCACCAGATCCTTGTCGCCCTCGGCGGGCAGCGCTTCGATGGCGAGGCGGACGGACGGATCGACGATAATACGGTCGCCCTGATTGATGCCCGCATACGCGAGCGCGCCGGAACGGCGGATGAGCACGGGATTGCCGGAGGCGTCGGTAACGATCAGTCGACCGTCGTCAAGTACCTGCTTGACACTGCGAATCTGGCCCACGGTGTCAGCATCGCGCTGCTCGACCAGCACGAGCTTCTCGTTGAGCATCACGGTGGCCCCGGCGGTCAGGCGGGCGGCGTTGACGTTGGAGGCCACAGACACCACCATGCGGCGGGTGCCGGAAATGACTTCGGCCGACGCGTGCTGGATGCCGTCTTCATCGGTGCGGGTGGAATCGACCTTGACCATGGTGGCGAAGGTGAGCGGCGGCTGAGCGAGCTGGGCGAGCTGTGACTTCGCCTTGGTCAGTTCCTTGCCGGCGCGGCTCAGCGCTTCGGCGAGCGCATGGTTCTTGGCCATCAGGCGATCGTTCAGCGCGGCGAGATCTTCGGTGTCGCTCATGCGGGTTCTTCGCTTCCCTTCTATCCGGGATTTTCGGCAACTTATGGCAGTCGGCAGACCCTATTCGTTGCCGTCGGCGGATTTCCTGTTACGTATAACAGTACGCACTTTTCGCACCACGAACCATACGATGACCACAATCACGGCCGCGATGACCACGTCCTCGAACACGCCGAGCGCGCCTTGAATCGAGCACCACTGGTCGCCGAGCAGGTAACCGGCGGAAACGAGGATGGTGTTCCACACGGCCGAGCCGAGCAGGGTCCAGCCGGTGAAGTGCAGGAAGTTCATGCGGTTGAATCCGGCGGGAATCGAAATCAGCGAGCGTACCACGGGAATCACGCGGCCGATGAGCACCGACCATGTGCCGTATTTGGTGAACCAGTCGTTGGCTTTGCTCACGTCTTTGCGGCTGACGCCGGGGATTTTGTCTGCCGCGAGATTGATGCGATGCAGGCCCACCCAGCGGGAGATGCCGTACAAGGTCCAGGCACCCAGTACGGAGCCGATGGTGGCCCAGATGATTGCGCCCGGCAGACTCAAGGTGCCGCGTGCGGCGGTGAAGCCGGAGAGCGGAAGGATGACTTCGGACGGGATGGGCGGGAAGATGGATTCGAGGGCGATGGCCAAGGCCACGCCGATACCGCCGATGGTTTCCATCAGCATGATCAGCCAGTCGGTGATGGTGCCGATCAGGCCGGGTTCGGTGGTGGTGCAGATGGGCGTAGGGTCGGTTGCAAGAATAGTGGCGGCTGCCATGGAAAAACTCATAGAGGGCATTGTCCCAAGGTTTTCCCAGAATCAGAAGCATGACGCAAGAAGATGTGCATTTTATTGACAAGTCCGCCGAGAGCGAAGTTGGGAGCCCGGCTGATTCTGCGGTTTCTGTGCCGACGCTGAGCAAGCCCGGCCTGCTGGTTATGGATGTGGACTCCACGCTCATTGACGAAGAGGTTATCGACGAGTTGGGCGTGGTGGCTGGCTGCGGTGAGGAGATTGCCGGAGTGACCGCACGCGCCATGCGCGGCGAAATGGAGTTCTGCGATGCGCTGCGCGCACGAGTGGCCCTGTTGAAGGGCCTGCCGATCTCCGTGTTCGACACGGTGCATGACAAGCTGCATTTCACCAAGGGTGCACTGGAGCTTATCGACACGCTGCATGAACACGGTTGGAAGATCGGCGTGGTGTCCGGAGGCTTCCATGAAGTGGTCGATATGCTGGCGGCCGAGGGCCATATCGACTATTGGATCGCCAACCGGCTTGAGGTTGCCGATGGGTGCTTGACCGGCAAGGTGCTCGGCGAAATCGTGAGCAAGACTGTGAAGTTACACGCCTTGCAGACATGGGCGGACCGTTTGGGTATTCCGATGAGCCAGACCGTGGCTGTGGGCGATGGCGCCAACGATATTCCGATGATTCAGGCCGCCGGTCTGGGTCTCGCGTTCTGTGCCAAGCCAAAGACCCAGCTCGCCGCCGACAAAGCCATCAACGACCGCGACCTAACCCACGTACTCGATTACCTGCGCCGGTAAAATTTTACCGACCTCGGCTCCGGCACTTATAGTTGAGCCATGACTACTTCAGGCGCAGAACAGTTGACGCTTGCGGGGCTGGCTCCCCGCAAGCGGCGTAAACGTGCGCCTGCGGAGCATACGCCGGCCGAGCAGCATCCCATAGCGCAAGTCGTGCTGGATGTGCAGGCGCTCCACCTCGGTCAGACATTCGATTACTTCATTGATGAAAAAGACAGCGAGGCCGCACAACCGGGTGTGCTGGTGCGCGTGCGGTTTGGCGGTCAGAGGGTCAGCGGTGTGATTTGGGCACGCACCGATACCAGTGATACGCCGCGCTCTTCGATTCGCTATATCGAGCGAGTGCTAAGCCCCGATGTACTGGTTCCCGCTTCGATGCGCGAGGATATCGGTCTGGTTGCCAAAGCCTATGGCGGCACACGGGCCAATATTCTGCGTTTCGCCGTGCCACCGCGCGTGGCCAAGGTGGAGACCGAGCAGCGGTTGGCCGCGTCGTTCCGTCGGCCGGTCGGCGGCTCATTGCCGGATAATACGCAAGGCGGTTTTGCCGGGCGTGGCACCAATCCCGATGGGACCAAACTTGCTGGCTCTACCTTTGCCGTTGCTAGCACCGTTTCGGAGGGGGCTGCGCAGGGGTATCGTCGTCTGACCGCCAATTACGCCGATGTCAATGTGCTTCATGACGCGCTTACCGGTCAACGTTTCCAATCTTTTGTGTTTGATTCGTTGCCCGGTGCACAGGAGTGGCAACGGAACATGGCATGGATGGTGGCCACTGCGTTGAGTGCCGGTAAGGCTGCCGTGGTTGAATTGCCCACCATGCGCGAGGTCGAAGACCTGATGCATATGCTACGCAATTATGGGCTCAAACCATTTGCCCCGGCTCCAACCGGCGGCTGGGTGGGCGACGTCGCCGTGCTTAACGCGGAGACCATGCCCGCGGCCGACCGGTATCGCACCTATCTGGCTGTGGCGTTGGGACAGGTGAAGGTGGTGATCGGCACCCGTGCGGTGATGTATGCGCCGGTTGAAGGCCCGGCGCTGTTCGCCATTCTGGAGGATGCCGCCTATCAGAACATGGACGGTATGATGCCATATCCACAGGCCCGTGGCGTGATGCGGCTGCGCGCCAAGTCCCATGGCGGCGTGTTCGTGGCCATGGCCAATGCGCGCACCCCGCAAAGCCAGTGGGAAAACACCGGTCCAGGTACAGTGGAGACCCCAGTGAGCGGCTATTCCACCACAATTCATCCGCTCGCCTCGCCGCTGAAGGACGCCACTCCTTGGGTGCGTTGGCTCAATCGCGATGAACTTGCGCGTCTTGCCGACCCGTCCATCGGGGCGCGCGTGCCGCATACGGCCGTCCACGTGCTATCTAAGGCTTTGGAGAGCGGCCCCGTGCTGCTGTCCATTCCGCAAGACAGCGTCAGTGAGACTCTGAGTTGTGCGAAATGCCATCGTCAGGCGCGTTGTGCCAAGTGTTCCGGACCGTTGCAACTACCGGCCGACCGCCGGGATTCCACACCGCGATGCCGCTGGTGTGGGGCTGCTGCCATCAATTGGAAGTGCCCGGGCTGTGGGCATGAACGTATGCGTGTGGTGCGCGTGGGTGCTGCAGGCACTGCGGCTGAACTGGCCGGGTTGTTCCGCGGCGTGCCAGTAGTTTTGTCCAGCAAGACGCAGGGTCTGGTGCGCGATGTGGCTTGCCAGCCGATGATTGTCATCGCCACTCCCGGTTTCGAACCGCGCGTGCGTCCGGTCAGTGCCGAACAGGGATCGGCTGGCCATGAGTATCGTGCCGTGGCCGTGCTCGACGCTTGGACCAGCTTGTATGCGTTGGGCGTGGATGCTCGGTTGGATACGTTGACCGCGTGGATGCGTGCGATGTCGTTGTGCGCGCCGCGTTCCCGTGGCGGCCAGGCGTTGATTCTCGGCGAAACCGACCCGGCCATCGCCCAATCGCTGATGCTCTGGGATTCGAGGATTCTTGCAGCCAAGGATCTTGAGGAGCGTGTGGAGACCGGTATGCCGCCGGCCGTGGCCGCCGCCTGCGTATGGGGACGCCGTGATGCGGTGATGACGCTGATGCAGCGTATCGGCGCGCTGGGCGGCGATTGGACGGCCTGCGGCGAGCTGCCCGGCATGTTGGGCCCGGTGCCGATCGCGCAACCGGACACGGTCGACGCCCGGGAGCTCGAAGCCACGGCCGACCGGGTGAAGGCAGTAATCCGTGTGCCGCAGAGTCGGCGAGCCGAGCTGGCGGCCCGACTGCACCGGGAAACCGCTCGTCATGTGGCGTCCCGCGAACCCGGCGAGCTTCGCTTCCGAGTAGATCCCAAGGACCTGATCTAATCGTCTTCAACACGTGAAACGATAATTACAGAATGAACATCGCTAGAAGGAGGACACTATGAAGGGTTGGCCTGGAGAGCCGGATATGGATTACGACGTGCTGGTCGCGGATGGCGAGGCCGCTGCGAACGCCGGCAAGCCGATCACCGACGTGATCTTCGATTTCGGCAACGTGCTGATTTACTGGGATCCGGTCGCCGTGCTCATCCCCCGCTACAGCCAGAAGACCATCGACGAATTCCTCGACAACGACATCTCCGGCTTCTACGATGTCAACGACCTGATGGACGGCGGCACCAGCACCGACGAGGCCATCGCCATCATGCGCCGTGACAAGGGCGATAAGTGGGCGGACATCCTCGACTACTACATCAAGAACTTCCGCGACTCCCTGACCGGCATCGTGCCGGGCGCGCGCGTGCTGGTCAATGACCTGAAGGCCGCCGGCATCGGCGTGTGGGGCCTGAGCAACTGGGAATCCAGTCTGTTCCACGTGGCCGAGGAACAGTGCGATATTCTGCAGCAGCTTGATGGCAAGCTCGTCTCCGGTTTTGTCAAGCTGCGCAAGCCACACAAGGAAATCTACGAGGCCGCGTTGAACCAGTTCGGCATCAAGGCCGATGGCGCGTTGTTCATCGACGACAAGGCCATGAACATCGTCGGCTCGAATGCGGCCGGCATCCGTGGCGTACGTTTCCAGGATCCGGTCAAGCTGCGTGAACTGCTCATCGCCAATGGCGTGAACATTCCGGCCGTGCAGTGAGCATCGACATTTCAAGGAGGACCATGCTCAAACTCGTGTTCGCCGGCACCCCCGACGTGGCGGTGCCCTCGCTCAAGGCCTTTGCCGCCGATCCACGTTTTGATGTGGTCGGCGTCATCACCCGCCCCGACGCGCCTACCGGCCGCGGCCGCAAGCTCACGCCCAGCCCGGTCAAGGCGACGGCTCTGGAGCTCGGGTTGCCCGTCATCGATCTCAAACCCCGCTCCCCCGAATTCATGGAAGCGCTGAACAACCTGCATGCGGATATCGCCGCGGTCATCGCCTATGGCAATATCCTGCCTAAGAACGTACTCGACGCAGTGCCCATGGGCTGGTACAACCTGCATTTCTCCAACTTGCCGAAGTGGCGTGGCGCCGCTCCCGCCCAGCGTGCGATTTGGGCGGGCGACCCGACCACCGGCGCCGACGTGTTCAAGGTCGGCGAGGGTTTGGACGATGGCCCGATCGTCGCTTCCCTGACCATCGAGCTGACCGGCCGTGAGACCTCCGGCGAACTCCTCGACCGTCTGGCCGAGGAAGGCGCACCCATGTATGTGGATGCCTTGGCCGCCGTGGGTGAAGGCACTGCCACATTCACCGCGCAACCGGCCGAAGGCCTGGAATACGCGCACAAAATCACGGTGGAAGATGCTCGTATCAGCTGGACGGACGAGGCTGAGGCCATCGACCGTCAGGTTCGCGCCTGCACGCCACATCCTGGGGCATGGACCGAACTGTTTGCGGAGGGGCCGATCGCCGATAATGACGAGCCGGCCGCCAAACCCCTCACCCTGCATATTCTCGCCGCGCAACCGGCCGACCAGTCCAATCCCAACACTCCGGCCGAGCTTCAGCCCGGCGAGCTGAAGGTGGGCAAGAAGAACGTGTGGGTTGGTACCGGCAGCACGCCGCTGGAACTCACCCAAGTCAAGGCGCAGGGCAAGAAGGCCATGCGCGCCGCCGACTGGGCCCGAGGCGCGCGCCTCTCCCCCGCCGCCTGCGTGCGATAACAAGCAATATCGCTCCCGCCCGGAAGCACAGCAAAAAGCCCGGCATCTTCGCGAGGAAGATACCGGGCTTTTCAGCTATGCAATCGGCGATCAGTCGAGACCGGAGAGCTTGTTGATCAGCTCCGGGTCACGCGTCGCACCCTTGTCGGCCGAGCGGGCGAAGGCGGCGTACGCCTTCAGCGCCTGGGAGACGTGGCGGTTGCGGTGAGCCACGTAGCCGTCGCCAGCCTCAAGCTCGCGACGACGCTCGTCCAGCTGCTCGTCAGTCAGTTCGACGTTCACGGAACGGGCTTCGATATCGATATCGATGATGTCGCCGTTCTTGATAAGCGCCACCGGTCCCTTATTGGCAGCCTCAGGCGCCATGTGGCCGATGGCCAGACCGGAGGAACCGCCGGAGTAGCGACCGTCGGTGAGCATGGCGACCTGCTTGCCGATGCCCTTGCCCTTGACGAAGGAGGTCGGGTACAGCATTTCCTGCATGCCCGGGCCACCCTTCGGGCCTTCGTAACGAATCACAAGCGCCATGCCGGGCTTCAGGGTGTCGTTCAGAATGACCTCGATGGCCTGCTCCTGGGAGTCGACCACCAGAGCCGGTCCACGGAACTTCCAGATCTCCGGCGGAACACCGGCGGTCTTGACCACGCAGCCGTCGGGGGCCAGGTTGCCGCGCAGCACGGCGAGGCCGCCTTCGTGAATCTCCGGGTGGTTGATGTCGTGGATGGCGCCGTTGGCGCGGTCACGGTCGAGCGAATCGAACAGGGTGGTGTGGGTCCACGGCTCCGGGGAGATGATGTGGCCAGGAGCGGCCTTGTACATCTGCTGGGCTTCCTCGGTGCAGGTCGGGCGCATGATGTCCCAATCGGCCAGCTTGGCTTCCAGCGTCGGATAGTCGATGGAGTGCACGTTGGTGTGCAGCTTGCCGGCGCGGTCGAGCTCGCCGAGGATGCCGGTGATGCCGCCGGCGCGGTGCACGTCGGAAATCTCCCACTTGCCGGACGGCGAGGCCTTGCAGATGCACGGCACGGTGTGGGAAATACGCTCGATGTCGTCCAGGGTGAAGTCCACGTCGGCGGACTGGGCCATGGCGAGGATGTGCAGCACGGTGTTGGTGGAACCGCCCATGGCCACATCCATGGTCATGGCGTTCTCGAAGGCTTCCTTGGTGGCGATGGAGCGCGGCAGCACGGAATCGTCGGAATCGTCGTAGTACTGGTGGGCGATCTTGACGACCTGCTTGGCGGCACGCTCGAACAGGTCCTTGCGGTAGGAGTGGGAGGCGAGGATGGTGCCGTTGCCGGGCAGGGCCAGGCCGATGGCCTCGGTCAGGCAGTTCATCGAGTTGGCGGTGAACATGCCGGCGCAGGAGCCGCAGGTCGGGCAGACGGTCTTCTCATAGTTGAGCAGTTCCTCATCGGAGACGCTGTCGTCGGCGGTGGCGTACATCACGTCGATAAGGTCGGTGCTCTTGACGGTGCCGTCGGCGAGCACCGTGGTGCCGGCCTCCATCGGGCCACCGGAGACGAACACGGTCGGGATGTTGAGGCGCAGGGCGGCCATCAGCATGCCCGGCACGACCTTGTCGCAGTTCGGGATGCAGATGAGTGCGTCGGCACAGTGCGCGTTGCACTGGTATTCGACGGTGTCGGCGATGATGTCGCGGGAGGGCAGGGAGTAGAGCATGCCGGTGTGACCCATGGCGATGCCGTCGTCCACGGCCATCGTGTTGAACTCGCGCGGGATGCCGCCAGCTTCCTTGATAGCCTCGGAAACGATGCGGCCGACCTTGTTGAGGTGGACGTGGCCGGGCAGGAACTCATCGAACGAGTTGGCGATGGCGATGATGGGCTTCTTGCCCATGTCGTCTCCGTTGACGCCCGCAGCACGGTAGAGGGCTCGGGCGCCTGCAAAGACGCGCCCTGACATAATTTTTGCAGATCGCATTTCAGTCATGGTTCTATTCAAGCCCTTGTGAGGGACACGCCACTTGTCAAGAGTCGAATAATGGAATTTGCAAAAGCGTAACGTTTCTCACACATATTTTTGGAATACATTCCTCCACTGGAAGTCTGGCGGAGGTCCGGCAGAAGTCCCCCCAAACGGCTACACTTGCTTCGGTTGAGATAGATTTTCCAATGTCTGGAGATAAGAACAATGGCTTTTGGTACTGACCCGACACCCGACGGTCTTGCGAACCCGCCGATCGACGACCTGATGAAGCACGCCGATTCCAAGTACGCGCTGGCCATTTTCGCCGCCAAGCGCGCACGCCAGATCAACTCCTACTTCACGCAGCTCAACGAGGGCCTGCTGCAGAACATCGGCCCGCTGGTCGAATACCAGAACAATGAGAAGCCCCTGTCCATCGCCTTCCGCGAAATCGACGAGGGCCTGCTTGAGGAGACCTTGGGCGAGGACGACGCCAACGAGGGCAACTGATCGATTCCGACAATTCGTTTGGATTGTTTGGACAGTTCGTCGCCGAATGATGGTGTGAGAGTTCTCTCACAACTGATTTTGAGCGACACGCTTGCCTGAGTTATCGCAATCGGCTATAACTCAACATCGGGAGCGAATAAGACGCAAGGCTCGCGCCACCGCGCTGGTTGGCACGAGCCTTTATTTATGCCCGCTTCCACAGTGACAAGTAAAAATTGACACCGTATCATTGTGCCTCGCATCCCGCGGGGCGATAAGTCCTGAAGAAAGGGATGATATGACAGAAGAACATCGGCTTATTTCCGCCGAATCCGTGACCGAAGGCCACCCTGACAAGGTCTGCGATCAAATCTCCGACGCCATTCTTGATGATTTGCTGGCCCAGGATTCGTCCAGCCATGTGGCCGTGGAGACCTCCGCCGCCACTGGCGTGTTCCTGATCTTCGGCGAAGTCACGTCCAAGGGGTACTGCGACGTGCAGTCCAAGGTCCGCGAAACCCTGCGCAACATCGGCTACACCTCCTCCGAAGTCGGCCTTGACGCCGATTCCTGCGGCGTGGTCGTGGCCATCACCGAGCAGAGCGCCGAAATCAACCAGGGCGTTGCCCGTCTGACTGGCGATCAGGAGACCGCCGCCAGCCGCGAAGAGCGTTACGAAGCACAGGGTGCCGGCGATCAGGGCGTGATGTTTGGCTACGCCACCGACGAGACCCCGACGCTGATGCCGCTTCCGATCTACTTGGCACATCGCCTCGCCTTCCGTCTGACCGAGGTCCGCAAGTCCGGTGAAGTGCCGCACCTGCGCCCGGACGGCAAGACCCAGGTAACCATTGAGTATGACGATAACGATAAGCCCGTTCGTCTGGACACCGTGCTGATCTCCACTCAGCACGATCCTGAGGTTACGCAGGATTGGCTTGCTGTTGAGCTGAAGAAGCACGTGATTGACCCGGTGCTTGATGAGGTGCTGGGTTCCAAGGTGCCGCATGACAACTACCGCCAGCTGGTCAACCCGACCGGTTCGTTCATCCTAGGCGGCCCGGCGGCCGACGCCGGTCTGACCGGCCGCAAGATCATCGTCGACACCTACGGTGGCGCCGCCCACCACGGCGGTGGCGCGTTCTCCGGCAAGGACCCGTCCAAGGTCGATCGTTCCGCCGCGTACGCCACCCGTTGGGTTGCGAAGAACATCGTAGCTGCCGGCTTGGCTCACAAAGTCGAGATCCAGATCGCCTACGCTATTGGCGTTGCCGAACCGGTGTCCGTCAACGTGGAGACCTTCGGCACCGAGCAGGGTGTGACGCGAGGCCAGATCGCCGCCGCCGTGCGCAAGGTCTTCGACCTGCGCCCCGCCGCGATTATCGACGAGCTGGATCTGAAACGTCCGATTTATCTGAAGACCGCCGCGTATGGTCACTTCGGCCGCACGGACGTTGAGTTCCCGTGGGAGAAGACCGACAAGGTCGAGGAGCTCAAGGCCGCGATTGCTGGGGAGTGAGCTGAATTAAGTTCCAATTGAATTAAACGGGTGCCTCCCACTTGTTACGGTGGAAGGCACCCGTTTTTCAAGCACTGCTAACATGCCTCTCTATTCAGAGGCATGTTAGCAGTAAACCCAGTAGTATATTCCAGTGCGCAGTAGCATGAAAACATATCTCGCCTAAATGCCAAAGGAGCCTAGCATGGAACGCGTCAGACTTGTCGACTGGCTAAAGAGCGAGCGAGACCAGCATGTTGGCGGAGGCCTGTACTACAACTCACAGATTCTATTTGCCTACAATTCCAACCACATGGAAGGCTCCACTCTTTCACCAGAACAAACCGCGCAGCTGTTCAACACGGGTGCCTTGCTCCCCGACAACATCAACGATGAAATCAGAGCAGACGATGTCGCCGAAACAACGAACCACTTCAATGCGTTCAATTGGGTCTTAGATCATGTAGACGACCCAGTAAACAAAAGCCTTGTATGCAGCCTTCATGGAATTCTCAAACGCGGCACCAGCCAAGAATTCGACGCCAACCGCAACGTCGGCGGATACAAAATAGTGCCCAACGTCATCAGCCAACTTGAGGGAATTCATACGGTACTCCCCGCGGATGTGCCTCTTGCCATGAAACAGGTATTCAGCTTGTACTCACAATTGGAAGATGATCCTTTTGCAATCGCAAAAGCACATTGGATGTTCGAATCCACGCACCCATTCTCCGACGGTAACGGTCGAATTGGGCGACTCGTCATGTTTAAAGAACTCTTGTGATATGGCCTGATTTTTGTTCCGCCCTTATAGTGGGGCGGAACAAAAATCAGGCCATATCACAAGCGCCTAGACCAAGGGAATCCGGCACGTCTCAGACCAACCGCACGCCCTTTCTTGTGTACAGATCTAGTGGTGCTTGCCCTCCATCCCGTCTTGAGTATCAGTATCATAGGCATCGTCGATGTCGAATCCGCCTATAAGCACAAAGCGCCTCAACATATTTGTGGCACGCATGCGTACTTTGAACACCGGCAATGGTGTGTGATCGCATTGCTCGAAGAAAGCTTTCGCTCGATGTACGTCAATCGAGGAGCGCAGCACGTCGAAACGCCCGAACTCGTTGATGTTCGCTTCATCTATACGTTTGGCAAGGAACTCCTCGACCACCGACCTATTAACGCCCAGCCGATCGACTAGTTTGTCGACTTGCTCGTTCTTCTCTCGCGCAGCATAGCGAGTGATGTAATCACGTAGCGTAATGCCGGCTTCAACCTCCACGTCGCCACGCTCCACGTCATGCAGGAACAGTTCGGCGAGTCGTTGTTCGTCCCGCGAGAGCGCGGCAAAGGAACGGTGTAGCTGCGCAGACATCTCCGCCAATTCCGGGCTATTCTCCTTGAGCGCCTTCAGCCATTTATTGAAGTTGGCATTCATGTAATCGGTATCGATGAGTCCGGTATTGATTTCGGTAAGATAGCCATCCAATTCATATGGCGCTTCGGGATTATTTTTTACGCCATCATCTGAATCACCACCGCAGCCGCTATTGCCATAGAACAGTTCTTTATAGCGTTGCGCAAGAATGAGGTATGTACGTTCGTCGATTTGAGGACGCACTACTTCAGACTCGTCATGCTCATCATTGTCCTCATTCGTATCGTCAGTATCCGTACTATCGACCTTGTATTCTGTGGTACTCCAGTCAAAGCCCTGCACTTTCGCCGCTTCAAGGTACCGGTTCAACTCCACGAACTCCTTGGCAAACTTGCGTCTGGCCTCCACCGATTCCGGCAACTGCATAAGGTCTGATTCCCCGTTATCCGAGAACACGTCAAGAATCTCCCGGTACCGCGTATCCATGGATTTTACGTTCGCCGGCAATTTCTGCACGAACAGGTCAAGCGGCCGATCGCCCGAATACAGTTTCACCGCTGCTTCAATGAAGCCATGCATGGTGTGCGGTTTGCGGTAGTAGCGAATGACACCGAACGGCTTGTCCGGTCCGAACAGACGATTCGTGCGGCTGAATGCCTGGATGATGCTTTCGTAGTCGATAATCTTGTCGAGATACAGCGTATTCACCCATTTCGAGTCAAATCCGGTAAGCATCTGGTCCACGACAATGAGCAAATCGAGCTGCTGACTGCGGTTTGTTGCTATGCCGCCGTACGGACTCTTATGCGATAGTCGCGACGAAATATCTTTCTTCATCGCCGGCCATGTGGGGATGATGAACTCTTTGCCGAACGCCTCATTGTAATCGGTGATGATTTCAGTCAGCGCATCTTCTTTGTCCGTTGCTCCTTCGTTGTTGTCGATGTTGGGATCGAACAACGCCGTTACATGCAACTTAGGTGCTTGCTGCTTGAACAAGTGATAATAGTTGACAGCTTCAGGAATGGAGCTAGTGGCGAGCATCGCATGGAATTTGCCCGCATGGCTGAGCACCGGGAACTGTTCGAGAATGTCCGAGACCACCATGTTCGGATGCGGGGAATCGATGCCATATTGGTCTCGTCCAAGGAAATCCTCGATGCCGCTAATACAGTTTCCAGCGCCATCAACCATCGGACCCATGGGGACCTCAGACTTATCCATGTAATGCTGGAATACTTTGGCCTTGACCGGGTCGGCGAGCGCATCTTCCGTACTCTCCGCCTTCGCCTTGTCGAGAGCCACGGCACGTCTGACTTCAGAATCCTTGTACGTGGTCACCATGTACGGGTCGAATCCGAGTACATTATGGTCACGAATGCCGTCGGCGATGCTGTACCGGTGCAAGCAACGGCCGAATACCATGGCAGTGGTGGAATTCTTCTTCTGGTTTTCGTCCAGAATGGGCGTACCGGTGAATCCGAAGAACAGCGCGTTCGGGAAGGAGCGCCGGATGTCCTGCAACATGTCGCCGAATGTGGAACGATGGCATTCGTCCACAATAAAGACGATACGTCGTGCAGCTAGCTGATCCAGCCATGTCTGGGTGACGCCTCGCTCCCCTGCTTTCACGTTGCTCATCTTCTGGATTGAGGTGACGATCAGGGTGTCGTTGACATTGGTGCTGTTGAGTTTGTCCCGCAAAACACCGGTGTTCTCGGTGCCTTGCACTTCCGTCTCGCTGTCGGCAAAGCTGCGGTACTCCTTCAACGATTGAGTACCCAATTCAATGCGGTCCATGAGGAACACGACTTTATCGGCGTCATGCGAATCGGCGATGAGCTGTGCCGATTTGAAGCTGGTCATGGTTTTTCCGGAACCGGTAGTGTGCCATACATAGCCGCCGGGTCGTCCTGGGGTAGCTGGCCGCTGTTCCCAATCACATTTCCTCACCACATCAGAGATGGCGTTTGCCGCGATGTACTGATAACTACGCAGCACCTTAAGGCATCCATCCGCTGAATCAGCGATAGTGTAGAAGCCGATGAGCTGATGCGCCATGGGAATGGACAGCAGGCCTGCGGTACCGGAGGTGCCTCCGATGAACAGCTTCCATTCGTCTTTGCCAGGGTTTTGCCCGCCACAGATAGGCTCATTGTTGTAGTCAGCCCAATGGAAGTAATAGCTTGGATTGAATTTGTCTACACCCGGATTAGCGAAGTAGACGGCGTCATCGGGGTTCATGGCCACAAAAATCTGTACTAGACGGAACAGGCCGGTGAACACACCTTCGTGCGCATATTTCTCGATCTGATTGGTTGCTTGGCTGACTGGTATGCCACTTTTCTTGAGCTCGATATGGATCAATGGCATGCCATTGATGAGGAGCACGAGGTCGCCGCGCCGCGAGTTCAACATCTTGTTCTTGGCTGGATAGACCGGTTGCTGAGCGATCTGATAAGTGCTTTTGCCGCCCGCGATTTCCTTGCGGTCATAGATGTAGAGACTGACTTCCTTGCCGAAATGCGCCACATCTTCTTTGTTGTCACGCGTGATAGACACGGTACGCCCGTTGACGAACGAATTGAGCGCGAGCGGCGTTCGCAGGGTCTCGATCTGCTCGATTATCTGGGTCATTTCCCCGTCTGTCAGCGGGTATTTGCCGAGCCTGTCTATGTCATTGTTGTTGCGGTACAGTATGCCTTTCCAATTGTCGAGCAAATCCCGCTCAGTTGGATAGCGCAGGACGCCATCCTTCCATCCATGCTGCTTAAGCACGGTGATGACGTTTTCCTCGAACACCGATTCGCTATCGAATATCATGATTCTTCTCCCCTTTGGACTTTCCATTGTCCTGCTTTTCGCGAGCCGACGCGCTTAAGTAATCCACGCCCAATGAGTATTTCAGCATCCCTCCGCACAGTCGCTGATGAAACTCCCGCGGCACGTGCCATGTCGTCATATGTTGCTCTGGGGCTCTTTTCTACAAAACGCAGAACAATTCGCTGTCTCTCGGTTATCTGCTCATTCAAACCATTTAACTGCTCATTATTGTCAGTTATCTGCTCATTCAAACCATTTAACTGCTCATTATTGTCAGTTATCTGCTCACCACGGATGAATACATGCTCATTTTGATCGAGCTTGGCATCCGGCTCCAACATAAGCGTGAGCACCGTACGATCAGCCTCGCCGAAGCTCTCTTCAATCTGCGGTTCAGGAAGTCCTGCATTCGCCCATGTGGCGAACACATCGGGAACACCCGTACCAGCTCGCTCGCCCACATCGATTAGGCTGAACATCTTCATGACAAGACCGTTGCGCGGATCGGACACCCCGCCAAGACGCATCTGCTCAACGCCCGTTCGGATATCGCCCGGATTTTCGAACACCAATCTATCGGGTGCGCGTCTGACCACCACACCACGCACGCCATAGTAATCAGCGTTGAACAAACAGTTGGCCAATGCCTCGCGAATTGCCTTATGCATGGGAGTGTCATCAACGCGGAAGATGCCATTAAGTTTGAAAGGGGTCTTCAGAGACTCGGCAAGTTTGAGATTCACGCGGAAAAAGAAATCAAAGAGGTTGCCTGACCACATGCCATCGCCGGAATGGACACGATCAGTCCAACGAATCGTCGGATCTAGAGTCTCCTGATAATCAAGGAAATAATGCGGACATTCGCGCACGATGTCATAGTCGTTGCCGAACATAAGCAGACCGCCGAACGTAGGATGAAGCTTACCGTCTTCTCGGCTCACCATTGCCGCGCCAACAGCACGCAGAAAACGCTCGTCATCGAGATCGGTCCAAGAACTGCCCTGACGTACCGCACGGAAACGATTGCGATATGCCCGCACTGTGTCTGTATTGAAGTCGGCAACAGTGAGATCGTCCAGCACCTTGGAATCCATCGTCTCAGCTCCCTGATCCCGGAGCATTGCTGAGATCTCCTGCCGCGTGCAACGGTAGTCGCCCTCACCACGCCGACGGTAGGTTCCCCCGAAGAGATCATTATTGATATACACGGGGCGTTCGTCACGCGGAGCGCGCGGAACGTGAATAGCCAGCACTATCCCACCATCCGCTTCGAGCACTTCAACTTCCGATTCGATGGGCAGCACGGCGCTCACCTTGGACCGGTTGCTGACCGTGTTCCAAAAGTCCTGGCGAAGATGTTCCGCTTCCACTGGTGTGAGCCCGACTGTTTCAAATGTGCCGTCTTCGCGTTCTTTGACACCAAGCAGGATGACACCGCCATAGGTGTTGGCGAAGGCGGAATAGGTCTCCCACATGCTGCGTGGGAGACCGCCTTTCGCTGCTTTCGCTTCAATCCGGTTATTCTCGCGATATGAGGCGAGCTTCACGATATCGAATGTCTCCATTGCTCTACCTCCCTTCACACAAACATCTTGTCAAGCAAGGATTTCTTGATATTCTGCAGCAATTCCAACTTACGCTGATGAAGGGTGATGAGGCTGTCAATCTCATTCAACGCCGCACCTATGGCAGATTGCTCCGACAAGCCAGGAAATCTTACTTGTGTATCTTGCAGTGCGGCCTTTGAAACGGAGATCACCTTGATTCCCTGCATTAAGGGAAGAAGCTGTCTATGGTATGCATCGGAATTCAGGTAGTGCCCCAGGTAGCCCGTCCCAAAGGGGAACCGAGGCCGCGCCGGTATCGTATGTAGCCCCGAGATAGTTGGCTCTTTGGGTAGTTTCCGCAGCTCAACACACTTGCCAGCCGTTTCGTCCTCTGCCGTGTCAGCGAAAATGACATCACCTTCGCGAAGTATCGACCCAGCATATTTGGGAAGCACGGTATCGTCGGTAATGAACGGCAAATCACTTCGTTCGCCATCGAGGCAATCACCGAACTTAATAAGAATATCTCCGTAATGAACATTGCGAGCAGTGCCATTCTCGCCATTCAAACCGGCACGTGAAAGAGTGTTGCTCTTCAAGAACTCGAAGCAATCCCCAAACTTACGCTGTTCCCAAGGGTCAGTAAAACCAGCGAAACGAATCTCGGGTACAGACTCACCATCTTTCGGGAACATTTTTTCAAGCATCGATTTTTTAAAGATGACAAGCTTGTCATACTTACGCTGATGAAGGGTGATGAGGCTGTCAATCTCATTCAACGCCGCACCTATGGCAGATTGCTCCGACAAGCCAGGAAATCTTACTTGTGTATCTTGCAGTGCGGCCTTTGAAACGGAGATCACCTTGATTCCCTGCATTAAGGGAAGAAGCTGTCTATGGTATGCATCGGAATTCAGGTAGTGCCCCAGGTAGCCCGTCCCAAAGGGGAACCGAGGCCGCGCCGGTATCGTATGTAGCCCCGAGATAGTTGGCTCTTTGGGTAGTTTCCGCAGCTCAACACACTTGCCAGCCGTTTCGTCCTCTGCCGTGTCAGCGAAAATGACATCACCTTCGCGAAGTATCGACCCAGCATATTTGGGAAGCACGGTATCGTCGGTAATGAACGGCAAATCACTTCGTTCGCCATCGAGGCAATCACCGAACTTAATAAGAATATCTCCGTAATGAACATTGCGAGCAGTGCCATTCTCGCCATTCAAACCGGCACGTGAAAGAGTGTTGCTCTTCAAGAACTCGAAGCAATCCCCAAACTTACGCTGTTCCCAAGGGTCAGTAAAACCAGCGAAACGAATCGCGGGTACTTTTGCCTGTTCAGCCATCATTCACCTCCCAACAGGGTCTTCAGCTCGGCAATACCAGCCATGTCGAACTCATTGCCGGTTAGTTGACCAAGCATATTGCCAAGTTCTGCCTCAGTCTGTTCGATCTGTTCGCACACATCGGAGTAGGTAGTCGAATACTTGTCGTTCAGCGCATTCACCGCTGCAATCAACTCATCAACAGCCGTCTGAGGGAGCTCCTCAAGCTTGCGCTGCAATGGTTCCACCCACTTGGCAGCAAGCAAGTCATCAGCATGTTCATCGCTCAGTCCTTCAATAACGGTCCGGGTCTTTTCATCAAGCGCTGAACGGAGATTCTTAACGTTCTTTTTGACTTCACGCTCTTCATCAAACAACCGCTGTGCACTCACAAGAGCACGGTCAAAGTCAGTCTCGGGATTCTTCCCAATCGATTTCACTGCTTTCTTCAATTCAGCGGCAACGAAAGAATCTCCATCCTCGCTGACGGCATCAGTCGAACTCTTGTCATCCTCATCCAGATTTTCAAGAATGTCAGCGATTTCGCCGCCAATCTCACTCAGCCGAGATTCAAATGTGGCAATTTCCGCAAGATCAGAGGTAAGAAATTTCCCCTGTACGAGATCGAACGGCAGAATATGCCCGACCCAGCCGTCCGGCACTTCGACATCCTTACCGCCTTTCTTCTTGACGACCATATTGGCATCGACTTTGCGAACGGCGTCATGTCCCTCGGCCTGTATGGTTTCAAGGTCGATGGAGATAGTCTTTTGCCAACTATCGTCAAGCACCTGATACGCCGCATAGGCGTCTACGAGAGGGATACCAGCCAAACGACGCAGCAGATCATTTGTCAGAGTCTCCTCTTCGGCGGCAATGCTCACATTGGCGGCATTACCCACCAGTTCATCACGCAGATAGGCAGGATAATCGGTGAATACCTCACGATATCGCTGGATATAGGCACTCACACCAGAATCAGCATTCACTGCCTCGCGAACATCTTGCACAGCGAGCCTGGCCGAATGGCCGTTCTCCTCAGCAAAGAGACGTTGGAGCAATCCCGGGAACACGTTCCAATACTTACCGAGCGCATCGATATCCTGCTTGGGAATGCCACCAAACATGGTGGAATACACGTCCCAACTTTCGGCACTTTCAGAGGAATCCACATATCGGGGAATATTGAGGTTGTAATCGTTCTGCCGAATCTCATCAATGCTCACCAAACGGCTGAACTTATCGATATCACGATTCCCCGTCACCGCATCCACGATGCGTTTGATATCGCTCGCACGCAGCTTGTTGTTCTTGCCTTCCTTGGTGAAGTATTTGGAAGCGTCCACGATGAGCACATGATCGTCGTCGCGATGTTTGCGCAGCACCATCACGATGGTGGGGATGCCGGTGCCGAAGAAGATGTTCGCGGGCAAGCCGATGATGGCCTGAATGTGGTGTTTCTCCACCAGGTTCCGGCGAATAGTGCCTTCCTCACCGCCACGGAACAGCACGCCATGTGGCAATACGATGGTCATGATGCCGTCGTCGCGCAGATGATAGAGATCATGCAGCAGGAAGGCATAATCAGCCTTGGACTTAGGCGCAATGCCATATTCGAAACGGATATCTTCGCCCGCTTCCGGCGGCTCCCAGTTCTGGGAGTAGGGAGGATTAGAGACCACGGCGTCCACAAACAGCGGCTCATAGGTCTCGTCCTTCGTTTCGTCGGTATCGAACCACGGCCAGTCACTTTTCAGTGTGTCTCCGTTGCGGGCCACGATGTTGTCCGGCAGGATGCCGCGCATGACAAGATTCATACGCGTGAGATTGTAGGTATTCTCCTTGAGTTCCTGTGCGTAATACTTGATGTCATTCGGATTGCCATTGCGACGGGCCACAGCCTGACCGATATGGATCAGCAACGAGCCCGAGCCACTCGTGGGGTCGTAGATGTTGATTTCTTCACGGCCGGCGAGATGCCAAGCCACTATTTCGCTCATGAGCTGAGAGACTTCGCTCGGCGTGTAGAATTCACCGGCCTTCTTACCCGCGTTGGAAGCGAAGTTGCTAATTAGATACTCATAGATGAAGCCGAGGGTGTCGTAGTCCTGCCGGCTGTCCATCGGAATGTCCTTGATGAGGTAGATGAGGTCGCGGACAGCCTTGCTACGACTTTTTTCATCGGTGCCGAGTTTGGACAGACCGGTTTGCAGCGTGTCGAAGATGCCGACGAACACCCGTTTACGAGCCGGATCAATGTTGCGTTCGAAAGCGGAAAGCGCGTCACGTACATCAGCGATGGTGAAATCGCCCTGGCTGGCAATCCACGTGGAGAACAGGTTGTTGTAGGAGATGAAGTAGCCACATAGATCACGTACATACTGTACAGTTTCGGCATCATTCTCATCCAAGCCCTTGAGGTCTTCGGCTCCCCAGTCTTCAGCACGCAGACGAGCAATCTCCGTCTCCGAGAGGAACTTATAGAAGATAAAGCCGAGGATATAGTCCTTGTATTCATTCGCCTCAATCTTGGAACGCATTTTATTGGCGGATTCCCAGATTTTGGCGGCAAGCTGCTGCTTATTCATTCATATGCTCCTTGTTTCTGTACACGTAATCAAGGGTCTGTCCTTGTTCATTGACCCATTCGGTCCAACCGTTTTGACTGCCACCAAGAACAAATACAGCAGCAGCGGAAGGGCTTGACAGTTCAATGTCATCAGCAAGAGTCGCCTTGCCCGTCTGCGTTCCGAAAAGATGCCGCCGAGCTGCCACGGCTCCCTGGTTTTTGATAACTGGATGCACGAGATCCACTTCAGAACCGGAAAGAACAGTGAAACGACCTGTACCTTGGCTGTATCGCCCAGTGGCCTGAACACCGTTCTTCTTCGTATGGAATACGGCGTTCACCATAACCGGTGTCTTTTCTTTTCGATCAAGGTCATATCCGAGCACTCGCATACGAAAGAGGATGTTATTGTGCAGTCTTTCCACCTGTTGCTCTTTGTATGGATTCATGCGAGGAGCAGGAGTATACTCATTGTCGGTCTCATAAGAGCCATGTTTGTCCACATAATCTATGGCTGTTGACTCAAGAGAGTCCAAAACATCACGATCGATATTGACATCATTATCGAGGAACATGATGGCTTTGTTCCAAAAATCTTTCTTAGTCTTGTGCGCATCAAGCCGATTAAGCCCCTTCGTGGTTTGTCCCACATACGCACGGCTCAGAACTCCATGATCTTCATCAAGAAGATAATACACACCGCGATCCGGCAAATCGGGAAGACTTTTCGCCTCACTCAACATATCCCGGGGCACCACAACCGTGACAAGCGACTCCCCATCCACACGACAAATTCGAATGCCATCAGGATTGTTGTCAATAATTTGTATGGTCATAGCAGTGAGAGCAATCATCACTTGCCGCCCTTTGCTAGTTCATTAATCATGCATGTTCTCACGAATGCCGAAAAGCTCATCCCGCGAAGAGATGCGGCCTCTTTAGCAGAATCTCGCAAATTAGCGGGGATACGCATAGTAACCGGCACCACATCACCGTTTACCAGATACGAACGTATCTCTGTTTCACCAGCATCATGCTCAATCAGATCGGAGTACGTCATTGCATTCTACACTTTCAAACTGCAATACAAATGCAATAATTCTACACCCGCTTGGGAACAGCGTAAGTTGGGAGACGTTGCGTCTTCATTTGATTACGGCTTGAACGCTGCTGCAACAGAATACGATGGCCAAAATAAATATCTGCGTATCACCGACATTGATGACGAAACCCATGAGTTCTCGAAAAGCGATCTTACGACGCCGTTAGCTGACCTTGCAATGAGTGCAGATTATTTACTGAAAGAGGGCGATCTGCTCTTTGCTCGCACAGGCGCGAGTGTAGGAAAAACATATCTGTACAGGCAATTCGATGGAATGGTCTACTTTGCTGGATTCCTTATCCGTGCCCGAATCGGCGAAGGCGCTGACCCCGAATTCGCCTATCAGGCAACCTTGACCGATGCATACAAGAAGTATGTTGCCATAACCTCGCAGCGGTCCGGGCAGCCTGGTGTCAATGCGCAGGAATACGCAGATTATCAATTGATGCTTCCTTCAAAAACGGAACAGCAGCAAATCGGGATGACATTGCGATCTCTCGACGACCTCATCACCCTTCATCAGCGTAAGCGTCTGTGGTTTGCTAAATAAGGGTGGATAAGGCTCTCATCACGATGTCAACGTCTTTGTTTTCCAATTCGCGGATGACATGCAGATATATTTCCTGCGTTGTGTTCATGCTTGCGTGCCCAAGCCGTTTAGAGACGCTTGCAATTGAAACGCCGGCAAATAGCAAGAGTGAAGCATGGGTGTGTCTCAATCCGTGTATTGAAATCACAGGTACTCCGGCTTGTTTGCAATGCCGGGCCAGAATACCGTTGGCGGTTGAGTTGTATACCTTGCCATCCACGAAGATAGGCTTGTCACCGGGTAAGCTCTTCAACAGAACAGACAACTGCATGATGAGTTGCCAGTCAAGTTGTACTTTACGTACCGAAGAAGCATTCTTTGTTGGAACAAAGCCACCTCCATTCTTGTAATTCCATGTCTTATTGACGGACAAAGTCTGGTGAACGAAATCAAAATCATCAGGAGTAAGCCCCAATGCTTCGGAGAAACGTAACCCGGTTTTTGCCACTAGCAGTATCAACCAGTCCCAGTTAGGTATCGGATCAAGCTTCAAATCAGCAAGGACAGCATGAAGTTCGAACTGGTTAAGATATTTCACCTTCTTCTGTCTCGGCTGTTTTCCTTTGATGATTGCTTTTCTTGTTGGGTCTCTCTGAATCAGACCTTCATCAACGGCATCGAGGATGGCTCCTTTCAGTTGGTGATGAAAATCCATTGTTGTCTGATGCTCGTGATGCTCAGCGTATCCGTTGATGAGTTTCTGATAGCTCACACGATCGAACTCGGAAAGCTTGAGATCAGGGATAAGTTTTCTCAGCCACGCCTGTGTGAGCTTGTATTTCTTCATTGTCACTTCCCGAATCGCGCCTTCCTTGTAGACGTCGACCCATTGCGAGTAGTAATCGCAGAACGACATTTCTTCGTTGATTGTGTTTATGACCACACGGGGCTCCTTTGCCGAATAGATAGACGCTTACGCTGATGAAGGGTGATAAGGGAGTCCAGCCGGTCGAAGAACCCGCCGATTCGGCGCTGCTCGTTTTCTGAGGCAGGCATAGAAATTCCGATTGAAGCAAAGTCATCGAATTTCAAAACTTGAGTGTCCTTGGAATTGCCCTGCGAAACCTGTTGATACTGTTTTAGCAACATCGGTTGCCTAAGAAGGCGCGCAAAGAATCGTGCATAAACCTCGGAATTGGGCCTTGCTACTACATATGCGGGGCTTACGATGCCGTCGTACCGACTTGCATCTACAGCCCCCTGCCACATGCGCATACTGTTGTAAACGACATCTCCGAAATGCACTATTTTGTAGTTCGCGAGACTCGCGCCAGGATTCGTCTCCCTATCGGACTCAGATGCTGGGTATATCCCGTTGGCTACGCTGACAGACAAAATCTCTCTATCGGAAGCTCGTTCATCACTCTCCTCGAACAGTTCACCCAGCTTACGCTGTTCCCAAGCGGGCATCGGCACTACATGAAGCAGGGCAGACGGGATACGAGTGGCTGGCCGAACATACGCAATACATCTACCGGCAACTTGGGCACTACCATTTCCGTTGTTAGCTACACTTATCGCGATAAGTGTAGCTAACAACGATTGAAGCGACACCTCACAAGCCATGAGAGGTAGAACCGTTCCCCTTCTATTTTGAAAAACTTGAATAAGTTAGTTTTTTTCAAAATAGGGATGCGTCGAAAAGACGCATAAACGCGCGAAAAATGCGGGCATCCGATATGCAGTGTTCATTGAATCACTGTATATCGGATGCCCGCAATTGTTTCAGACCAATTGAAGAGCCTTAGCTCAGCATCAGCCTCACGCCTTAACAACCTCCACGCCCAGCTCGGCGCCCTCCTTCACCTCGAAGGAGGTAGCCAGCGTCTCGTGGGCAATCAGGTCTCGGAACTGCTCGACCTTGGCCACATCGGCGGCCGGAACGGTCCTGTCTCTTATACACATCTCCGAGCCCACGAGACCGGAGCCTATCTCGTA
>ENA-OXVF01000017-OXVF01000017.1-human-gut-metagenome-genome-assembly--contig:-NODE-17-length-27134-cov-25.554046_pt1 | contig 27134 bp, 25 predicted proteins | sample MGYA00249575_ERZ652693 | MGnify/ENA primary metagenome ERZ652693 (study PRJEB26925, sample SAMN05826740) | human gut metagenome | biome: ENVO:2100002; feature: ENVO:00000062; material: ENVO:00002003...
CTACACCTAAGCCTTCGTCGGCAGCGTCAGATGTGTATAAGAGACAGGCATACGAGCACGTCATCGCAGCGCATCTGCCTGGAACTGCTTAAAGAAGGCCGCGTCGCCGAACATTTGCGCGGTTTGATTAAGGCTTACCGCATTCGACGAGATGCAGCAATCGCAGCATTGGAGCGGTATGCGCCGGATGAAGTGTATTGGACCGTGCCTGCAGGCGGCTACTATATTTGGGTTTCCTTACCGGACGGCGTGCGCTCTCTGGATGTATTGGAATCCTGCCGTTCCCAAGGCGTCACGTTCATGCCGGGCAGCGTGTTCGACGTTGACGAAATGGATGATTCCCACATCCGTCTCAACTTTGTGCGCCCGGATGCTGCTGACATTGATACCGGCATTCGAATCATTGGCGAGACGATAGCACAGATGTAGCCAAGTGACTGGCTCATTGCGGTTGTCGAGTTTTTTTGATGGCTGCATACCCACATCGATGGGTGCATTCGACGAATGAATAAGCGAGGAAGCCATCATCAGTTCGCTGTGGCATGCGCATAGCGTTGTCGGGCGAACGGGGCAGACCACGTGGTCGTTGCGTGACCTGGCCGATCGAGCCGGCATCGCATTGCCCCTGGCGTAGTGGCGAGGTGGCGCAGTAACGAGTCACGCCATCGCGAGCCGATGATGCGAAATGCGGAACCGGTCGCGGCCATCAACGGCTATCATACATGCGGAAGCAACGATACGTTGGCGTCAGCACATCCATCTGACTCCAGAAAGGGACACGATATGACCACATCCTCCGTTTCGCCGGTGACCACTGAACTGGCGGGCAGCGAAACCGGCATCACGCTTGTCATTCACGCCGGAGCGGGCAGTCGTGGCAAGCACAGCACGCCTGAACGCATCGCCCAGGTCGAACTTGATCTGCAGCGCGCCCTCGATGCCGGATACCAGTTGTTGGAATCCGGAGCACCGGCGCATGAGGCTGTGGTCGCCGCCATCCACGTCATGGAAGACGCTCCCGAATTCAACGCCGGCCGTGGTGCCGCCCTGACCAGCGATGGCATCGCCCAGATGGACGCCTGCCTGATGACCGGCGATGGCGAGGTCGGTGCGGTCACCGGCGTAAGCACCGTGAAGAACCCGATCGATGCGGCGCGTGCCGTCAAAGAGCAGACCAAGCATGTGCTGTTCGCGGACCCGACCGATGCCGAGATCGCCGATTGGGGCGTCGCGACCGAAAGCAACGAGTACTTCATCACCGAACAGCGTCGTCAGTCCTTGGCCGAGGCTCAGTCCGGTGGCGATGAGTGGGAGAAGCATGGCACCATCGGTGCCGTGGCGCGCGATGCCGAGGGCAATATCGCCGCTGGCACGTCCACTGGCGGCATCACCAACCAGATGCACGGTCGTGTGGGTGATTCGCCGCTGCCTGGTTGCGGCACGTTCGCCAACCAGTCCACGGTGGCGGTGTCCTGCACCGGCATCGGCGAGGCGTTCATCAAGGTGGTCGCCGCCCATCAGGTGTCGGATCGTGTGCGTTTCTCCGGCGAGAACGTCGAGGATGCCGCGACGGCCACTTTGGACGAAGTCGCCGCGCATCATGGCGATGGCGGCATGATCGTTCTGCCGGCGGTCGGCCGTGGCGTGGTCGCCTACAACAGCGAGATGATGAACTTCGGATACCGTAGCGCGCAAGGAGGTAAGGTGCAGGGCTGATTGCCCCCTGTATTGCGGCATATATCATAATGGCCGGTGTGCTGCGGATTCTTGGTAAGGAATCCGCAGCACACCGGCCATTCATGTATGCGGCAAGTGCCGCCGATCAGTGCGGCAGTGCGCGCTACTTGGTGATCGTGTTGTACGTGGGCATGTTCGTGTAATCGAACTGCACGTTCTTCACGTTCTGTGCAGACACGGCGGCGAAACGTTTGACCGGGAATACTGGGGTAATACGCAACTTCATCGCTCCTCTTCCTCGAATGAAACTATGTTCCATTGGTATGAGCCAGCCACGTACGGTATTCGTGTCTGGCCTGCCACACAATGATGCAGCCGTATATACGGGCACAGCATTGCGCGGCAGTTCATTGTATGGAAGACATGCAAACTCAATGTTTCCTTGTCCAAATAAAAAAACGAGCGCGGCTGATGTGCGGCACCGGTCCAAAAACTCATGTCCGCCAGCGCAACGCGACTACGTACCTTATGCTGGTCTGCGCGTAAAATAGAATGGTTGCGATATTGGGTTATTCACGGAGGAATGGATGCGACGCTGGCTGATCAATGTAGCCAAAAATGAGACGATTCTCATCGTCGCCGCAATACTCGCCCTGATTTCGTGTTTCATTGTGCCGCCGGACGCCGATTACAAAAGCTACATTCACGCCAGCACCATCAGCCAGCTCATCTGCCTGATGATTGTGGTGTGCGGATTCCAGCGTATCGGCGTGTTCCGCATCATCGGTTCGCGATTGCTGGAGAAGGTCAGCACCATGCGCGGACTGGTCATTACGCTTGTCGCTTTGACGTTCTTTTCCGCGATGTTCATCACCAATGACGTTGCGCTGGTCACGTTTGTGCCGTTCGCGGTGGCCGTGCTCATCATGGCTGGGCAAGAGGATAAGACCATCCTCGTGGTCACGCTGATGACCATTGGCGCGAACGTGGGCAGTATGCTCACCCCGATCGGCAACGCGCACAACCTGTATCTCAAAGCCCTGACCGGCATGCCGACCATGGAATTCCTCGGCATCATGGCACCGTATTCCGGCACGGCGGCCGTGTTGCTGGTCATCGTGATTTCCGTGGTGTTTGGCGGCAAACCGGTCGGCGACCTGGGCGACCTCGAAACCGGCGTGCTGGCTCCCGAGCGCAACAAACACCAGCCCGACGAGATTCGTATCACCGGCTACGGCGCCGGTTATGGCGGCTGGCGCACCATCGTCTACTCGCTGCTGTTCATCGTCTGCCTACTGGCCGTCTCCGACGTGATTCCCCTGTGGGTGATGTGCGTGATCGTGGTCGTCGTGTTCCTGTTCACCGATCGGCGCGTATTCAAATACGTGGATTGGGGACTGCCGCTCACCTTCTGCATGTTCTTCATCTTCATCGGCAACATGAAGCGCGTGCCCGAATTCTACGAACTGGCGCGCTCGCTGGTCGGCGGCCATCCGCTGGAGGTGGCGGTCGGCTCCAGCCAGGTCATCAGCAATGTGCCCACCACGATTCTGCTTTCCGGCTTCTGCGACCAATGGCGCGATCTGATCATTGGCACCAATTTGGGCGGCATGGGTACGCTCATCGCCTCGATGGCCTCGCTTATTTCTTACAAGAACGTCGTGCGCCAATACCCGCACAAGAAAGGCCGGTATCTGGCCGTCTACTCCGCCGTCAACGTTCTGTTTTTGGCCGTATTGCTGACCTTGAGCTGGATTATCGAGCCGAGTCTCTGAGCCGCCGTTGTGGGTTGGGCCGGTCTACCGCGCGTATACGGTGGGGGAGCCGGTCAGTCGGCTCATGGCCGACTGCGGGATGTCGTGGATGCGGCCGATGGTGGCATCCAGCGTGGATACGCCGGATACGCCGTCTGTGTTGGCTGTGTTGGCTGCAGAGGTGATGCTGGATACGCCGACTGCGGACGATGATACGGCCGCAACCATCGGCTGACGATAGGCGTTGGAGTTGCGGGCCAGCCGGGCGAGCGCAGGGCGCTGCCTGCGGAACAGATTGATAAACATACCGCATACTCCTTCATCGTTGGCCGGCGGTCTTCTGGCCGCCGTGGTTTCCATCCTGCCCTCCCGTGCTTGTATTCGCTATGGGGGATAGCCCCTATTATTCCCTGAATCTGCACGATTCCCCCTCATCCTTGAGGGTGATTCTAACGGCAAAGGAATCGGCCTAATGGCCGATGTCGATCAGCGCGAAGCCACCAGCGTGACGCTGTACGGCTTGATCTTCATCGCCAGCAATGAAGACGGCGACGGCAATGTGTAAGCCCGACGTTCCGGCACAATCGCCCACGAAGCCTCGCCGCGGTATCCGATAGTGGTTTTCGCCGTCGGACTGGCGCTTAACGTCGTCACCTCCAAACGCACCGGTCGCGATGGCGAGGCGCCCAGCCCGGCCAGTCCGCGCGCGATTTCCAACGTCACATCCACCGGGGAATCGGAGGTATTGACGATTTTGATGTAACGGCAGGCGTCATCCCCGTCATGCCCGGTGGCACTGACATACAGATGTTTGGCGGGGCGTGACGCGGTCTGCTCGATGGACACGGCATATGTCGTGTCGCCCAGATGCGTGGAAAACAGCCGCTCCACCTCATAATTCACCGTGGGGTTCACATGCGCCGGATTGAGTTCGATAAGATTCTGCGCCCACCCCTTAGCCGGGATATGCGCGAGCAGCGGTGCATAGGAGGTCATGCGCACCACGTCGGAATTGCGCTCGCAACCGGTCAGGAACGCGGCCTCGCCGAGTGCCGACTTCCACGTGTTCGCGCCCTGTTCGGTCTGCGGTTGGCCGGCAAAATAGCCGTTGGCTGAATATTCGCCGAAATAGACGCCGGCGCCGCAACGCGGGTAAGCGTCGAATCGTGACGCTTGGTATGCAAACCATTCGGGGGAGTGGTAAGAATGTTCGTCGACGATAATCGCGTCACCGGTGGCGGAATCATGTGCCCCGGAATCGGTTGCGGCCAACGCTCGCGCATGGTCCCAGCTGCGTTTCATCGTCGGCTGGAAGGGGAACAGTCCGGCGCTCATCACACACAGCATATCCGGGTATCGTTCGTGAATGGCCTCGCTGATCATGTCAAACTTGGCCACGTAGTCAGCCCCGAAATTTTCGTTGCCCACGCCGATCATGTCCAGGCCGAACGGTTCTGGATGGCCCATATCACGCCGGACCGCGGCCCACGAGCTGGACTCCGGATCGCCATTCGCGAATTCGATGAGGTCCAGGTAGTCCTGAATCACATTGTTGCGGAAAGTGGCCGAATTGATATCCATGTGGTGCGGATCGCGGCCGGGCGACTGGCATGCGATGCCGGCGAACAGAGTGGGCAGCGGCTTGGCCTTGAGGTCCTCGCACAGGCAGAAATACTCGTAGAAGCCGATCTGATAGCTCTGCGAATAGCTGGAACCATCCGGCATCTTGAACGACCACATCGAATACTGTTGGCGTCGCGCGGCCAGGGAGCCGACGGTATCCTTCCAGCGATATTCATTGCCGGGCGTCACACCTTCGACGATGCAGCCGCCGGGGAATCGCAGAAACGCTGGATGCAACGCCTGAATGGTTTCCACCAGATCGCGGCGCAGCTTGCCGTAACGCCATTTCGGGTCGCCCGCGCCCCAATAGTCCGCATCCATGAACTGCACCAGATCCAGATCGAACGTGGTGCGTTCGCCGGCGTCAATGGTGATACGCAGCTTGCCGTAATCGGTGTTCAGGCCGGTTACGTCGGCGTTGAACCGGTACCAGCCGTCACGGCCGATGGCGATGGCACCATCCGACGAATCCGGACTGATCGAAACGCCGGAATCCTGCGCATTGGCACCATCGTCCTGCCTCAGACCGGTCTCTTCCGTATCGTCAAGCGGATCTGCGTCCACGATATACGACAATCGAGTGGTGCTGGTGAGCGGCAGACCGTACCTATCGACCACGCCGACGGACAGCTTGGCCCGCCCATGAACCGGACGTACCGCGAGACTGACGGAATAGGTGTGGTCGGCGACGATGGAGAACGCGGGCTCGCCCCCGTTGTCGCCGCCTCCGTTATAGCCGAGGTTTTCCAGATATGCAGGGCCGGTTTCGGAAGGAACATCGGACGTGATGCGAGCGTATCGGCTATGTGCGTGAATTGGCGGGGCGGGGCAGTCGGTGGTCACCCGCTGACCGTGAATCCCGCGTATCTCACTGCCGAGGCTGGCGGCGGAACAGTTGATGAAATCCCAGAAACGCAGGGAATCGGCCTGTGTACGCCATCGTTCGGCGCCGGCCATACGCCACGTGTGATGGTCGAGATAGACGCCGTCAAAACTGTAGTTGTTCACCATGTTGGCGTTCAGCCCGCCATCCGCACCATGGTTGATGTCCTCGAAGAACACGCCGTACAGCCGCCCGCTTGTGTGATGGGTGGGGCTTCCCACGCTAATCCGCACCATGGTTTTGATTGTAGAGGGAATGGAGCGGAAAGGTAAACGGAAGAGTTCGCTCACCGTTCATGTTGCGGTCAATCCAAGTCGACTGTTCGCCGGTATACAGCCGGTACCCTCGAAACAGGAATGGAAAATACGGACGACTAGGAGCGCGGCTGTGCAATCCTCGGTGGGAATACGTGAGCGCATCGACCACGTGTATCCGTCGCTGCGTCCGGCGGAGCGCGCCGTGGCCCAGTATATTCGGGATCATATCGAGGAGGCGGCCGACCTGACCGTCGGCCAGATGGCCGACATCGCCCACGTCAGCCAGCCGACGGTGATTCGTTTCGCCCGCAAGCTCGGTTTCGGCGGTTACCGTGAACTGCGGTACGTGTTGCGCCATCCGGCCGCCGAGCACAAAGTGACCTTCAATCCGTTGGCTGGATTCGATCTGAATCCGTGGGATGGCGAAGATGAGATTCCCGGCAAAGCGGCCTATGGCGCGAAGGCGCTGATCGATGAGCTGCACAGTGCGTTGGACCCCAAGGCCTATCGCAAGGCGGTCGCCCTACTCGCCGAATCGGAGTTCATCGATATTTTCGGCGTGGAGAACTCGTTGACACCGGCGATGGATCTGTTCACCAAGCTCGGCTACCTGGGACTGACATGCCGTCTCAATACCGACGCTTACCTGCAGCAGATCGGTGCCGGGCACCTGCCCCACGGCGCTGTGGCCGTCGCCTTCTCCCATTCGGGTAGTTCGGCGGATACGGTCAAAGCGTTGCGATTGGCGAAATCGCATGGCGCGAAAACCATCGCCATAACCAATGCCATCGGCGCGCCGCTGGCCAGCTGGGCCGACGTGACGTTGCTGACGGGTCGTGACTCGCACACGATCTATGGCAATGCGATTTTCTCGCGCGTGGCCGATACCGCGCTCGTGGACATGCTGTACATGGGCGTGATTCTGTCCGACTACGGCCGTTTCTCCACCGCGCTCGACGAATCCGGTCGCATGATTCGCGATCGCGTATTCGAGAACTGAGCTGCTGCTTTATCGTGCCTTGGGCTGTATTGCTCTGGTCGTTGCTGCTTGGGTTGTTGACGATTTGGTCGTTGTCGCCCTGGTCGCTACCGTCCTGAGGCATGTGCCAGCGAATACGTAGTGGACTTGGCGTGCGTATGACGTTCGATCTTGCCGCTCAACTCCAGCTGGTCCAAGAGCTGCGTCATCTGATCCTTGTTCAGGCCAAGCGCTTTCTGCATGGTTTTACGGCTGAGCTTCACACCGCGGAACGCGAGGAAATTGAGCGTGAACTGTTCCAACGTTTGAGGCGACGGTTCCAGCGTCGCTGTATCGAGCGGGCGGGTACTGGCCTGATCGTCACCGTCCGGGCGTTCGCCGAATCCACTGCCGAGAATCAGCGTCTGCAGTGGCGCGCAGCCGATGATGCGTGCGCCGGCCAAAGCATCTGCGGCGTTATCCGTCATGCGCTGAATCGTGGGGAATGAGTACATTTTGGCATGCTGTGCTTCGTCAGTGGTGCTGGGCGCGGCGGAAGCATCGGCATCGGTCCGATGCGAGGACGCGGCCTCGGCCGATACAGGGATAGGCAGTACCATTGCCACCGAAGTGGGGCCCACGCGCAGTTGCGGACTGACCGCGCTCTGCGCGTAGGCGTCCATAATGCGTTGAATGCCGGTACCGCAGTTCTCGCAGAGGCCCAAATCGGCGAACAATTCAGCCAAACGCGGGGTGCGTGGCTGGCATACGCCGTTGAGTAGATCGTTGATTTCCAAACCATCGGTCAGGCCGCCGAGCGACACGATTTCCAAGCGGGAATCGAAGATATTGATCAGTGTGGGGCCGGAGTACGTGTAATCGCGATGTTCCAGTGCGTTGACCAATGCTTCGCGCAGGGCTATGGCCGGGTATTGGCCGGATTCGTTGATGCCGTTCAGCAGGGCGCTGGCTTGGTCGAGCTGGCGCAGCACCGAGCCGGTGAATGTGTGACGTTCGCGAATGGCGTTTTTGCCATTGCCCTCGAAAATGGTGGCCTTGATAACGAACGGGCATTGGTTGGACAGCAGGGTGGCAAGCGACGATTCGGTGGTGCTGGTGAAGGTGTTGTTGGTGCCGGTGTTGGTGATGCTGCCGGCGGGGACATTACCGGCATCGGCAGAGACGGATGCAGCCATGTTGGTCACAACCGGGCTTTCCCAATCCTTGCCTTCACTGGCAAAACGACCCTGTGCGTATGTGAAAGTGAGCTCACCGCTATCGCCTGCGACGGTCTGGCCCGATGCGGCGTGATCTACGTTGCTCTCCGTTGTCCCCATATCGCCGATGGTACCGGTGCAAGCCGACGTTACGCCGAGGTGTTTTACACCCCTACGGCTAGACTTACACGAGTTTGGCCCCGTAGCTCAGCTGGATAGAGCATGTGACTTCTAATCTCAAGGTCGACGGTTCGAGCCCGTCCGGGGTCACGATGTAATAAGCCCTTGGTCCCTCATCGTTTGTGAGGGGCAGGGGCTTTTGAATATTATGCCGGTCTGGGTCCGTCTGGAGCCTGAACTGTCGACCTTGAGATTAGAAGTCACATGCTCATCACCACCATCCGGGAACACCCTTAAGGGGTGCGTCTCCTGCATAACGGCTATACTCTGACTTGAGATGTGCTGGATAATAACCAGCTATCGCGCGTCCGCCAATGGCGACGAACGAGGGAAGAAGGCCCGTGCCACGAGCAATCATCGAGGTAAGAAACCTACGCAAGGAATACCCCGTCGAGGATGAGACGGTGGTGGCGCTTGACCGTGTCAATCTCAGTATCCCGCAAGGCCAGATCTGCTGCATTTTCGGCGAATCCGGCTCCGGCAAATCCACGCTGCTCAACCAGTTGGCCGGCATGGAAAAACCGACGCGCGGCGGCGTGAGAATCGGCGGCGTACCCGTCAGCAAACTCGACGAGCGTGAGCTGGCGGCCTTCCGCCAGAAGCATCTTGGCTTCGTATTCCAGTCGTACAACCTGCTGCCCAATCTGACCGCGCTCGAAAACGTGGCAATGCCGCTGATGTTCCGCGGCGTGCCCAAGGAACAGCGCGAACGTGCGGCGCGTGGCGTACTCAAACGAGTCGGGCTCGGCCATCGTCTCAGCCATTACCCGCGCCAGATGTCGGGAGGCCAACAGCAGCGCGTCGGCATCGCCCGGGCGTTTGTGACCAAGCCCGAGGTGGTGTTCGCCGATGAGCCGACCGGCAACCTTGACTCTAAAACCAAAACCGAGGTCATGACGATGATCTGTGCATTCGCCCATGACTTCAACCAGACCATCGTGCTGGTCACACACGATCCGCAGATGGCTTCATACGCCGACCGCATCGTCACCTTGCTCGATGGCCGCATCACCAGCGATCGGCTCAACACCGACCTTTCCCGCCCAACTGTTCCGTCCACGCCGTCCGCCCAAAGAACCCAAGGAGTTGACCGATGAAGCACCTCTCCCACCGCACCATCGCCATCATCGTCGCGTTGCTCTCCACGCTGTCACTGGCACTTGCCGTCATCTCCCTTCCGCACCAGGCGTACGCAGTCGACGGCACAGACGGCACAAGCGGCACGAACAGTACGTCTCAGGGAAGCGACGGCGATTCCGCGCCGATCGCCGGCCCGGTGCCGAACATCATCGTCACCAACTTCACCTATGGCGGCGATTCCGTGGCCGCCGGCGCCGATTTCAACCTCGACTTCACCTTCCAGAACATGGGTCAGGTGGCGGTGACGAACATGGTCATCACCGTGGACGGCGGCGAGAGCTTCGCCATCGCGGGAGGCACGAACACGTTCTACGTCGACGCGCTGTGGGGCGGTTACGCCATGACGCAAAGCGTGCCGATGCAGGCGCTCGCCTCCGCGAAAAGCGGTGCCCAGCCCGTGACCGTGAACTTCCGATACGAGTATGTGGACGCCAGCGCCCGCTCCTCAAGCCAGTCCGATGTCAAGATTTCCGTGCCGATCAGTCAGCCTGACCGGTTCGAAATCAGTGATCCCGTAGTGCCCGACCAGGTGATCGCCGGTCAGGAAAACACGGTCACGATGGAATATGTGAACAAGGGCAAAGGCGATATCGCCAACGTCGAGGCCACGATGGAGGGCGAAGGTTTCGATGCCACGATGAAAACCCAGTACGTGGGCAATGTGGCTTCCGGCGCCACCGGCACGATTGGTTACGCCTTCACACCGCACGCGTCAGGCGAGCTGAAGACCACGCTCAAAGTCACGTACGAGGATTCCGACGGGCAGACCAAAACCAAGGAATTCCCGCTCGCCATACCCGTAACCGATATGCAGCCGGTGGATGATTCCGACATGGCCGATCCGAACATGGACCAGAGCGCCAATCAGGGATTGCCGGTGCTGGTGTATGTGGTCATCGTCGTGATCGCCGTGGTCATTATCGTGGTGATTGTGCTGCTCGTGCGTCGCCGGCGCAAGCAGAAGGCCAAGAAGAACGATATTGATGAGGACTGGGATGATTGGTCCGAAGGCAAGGATGATAAGACCGATACCGACGTGACGGATGGTGCTGCGGCAGACACCGCTCCTATTGCACCAGCCTCACCAGCCTCACCGGCCGGCCCGTCCCACAAGGCCTGAAAGGCCCGACCATGCGATTCGGCGACATACTGCGGCTTTGCAGACAAAACCTATGGCGGCGTAAATCCCGTACGATTCTGACCGTGCTGGGCGTTATCGTCGGCTGCTGCTCGATTGTGCTCATGGTCTCTTTGGGCCAGGGCATTAACGAGCAGAACGAGAAGATGCTCAAATCGATGGGCGATCTGTCCATCGTCACCGTGTACACCAACGGTTATGCCGGTCCGATGGGCGGTGGCGGTTCGTCCGAGATGGGCGATACCAAGCTCGACGACAAGGCCGTGGAATCCTTCCGCGCGATGAGCGGCGTATCCGGCGTGACGCCGATGATGAACTTCCCTTATAACGTGACGGCCAGAGCCGGCGCGGGCGGCCGTTACATCTATGATTACGTGCAGATCATGGGCATCGACATGACCCAGTTCGACCAGATGGGCTACAAGCTCGTCGGTGGCGAGAAACCGGTCAAAAAAGACCAGGTGCTTGCCGGCGAATGGTTCGCCTATGGGTTCATGGACACCCTGAAGAACGGCGAACAACGCACCAGCACACGTGGCGATCAGTATTCCTCATGCACGTTTAACCAGGCCACCGGCCAGTGCGAGGAAGATCAGGACGAAGATCCGTTCTTCGACCCGCTCACCACGCAAATTAGTCTGACCACCGGCACCAATTATCAGGGCGACCAGTACAGCATGAACATGTACGGCGGCGGTGGCGGCGGCACAGGCGGCGCGGGCGGCGCAAGCGGCAGCGCCGCGGGTCAGTCGGAAAACGTCACCCTCGATGTGCGGGCTTCCGGCATTGTGGCGGGCGACTACAACAAGGGCTATGCCACCTCCGACGGTCTGGTCATGGATTTGCAGGCGTTGAAGGAACTGGCCGCCAAAGTCGATCCAGCCGCCGCCAAAAAAGCCACCGCCTATGATCAAGTGCTGGTCAAGGCCGCCGACCTCAAGTCCGTGCCCGAAGTCGAATCACAGATCAAAGCGTTGGGCTACGAGACCTCCTCCTATGAAGACATGCGTAAGTCGTTGGAAGAACAGTCGCGCGCGATTCAGCTGATTCTGGGCGGTATCGGTGCGGTTTCGCTGTTGGTTGCGGCCATCGGCATCGCCAACACAATGGTTATGTCCGTAACCGAGCGCACGCGCGAGATCGGCATTATGAAGGCGCTTGGCTGCTACGTTCGTGACATTCGCGTCATGTTTCTTGCGGAGGCCGGCGCGATCGGATTCTTCGGCGGATTGATCGGCTGCGTGCTGAGCGGACTGATATCGCTGGGCATCAACGTTGTCGGCGCGTTGTATGCGGGCGGCATGAGCGGCGGCATGTCTGGCGGTATGGTCAGCGGTGCCGGCGGGGGCTCCGGCGACGGTACCGGTGGCGGAACATCTATCTGGACCATACTCTGGCAGGCGATAGTTGGTGGCGAGAATGTGACCCGTTATTCGGTGATTCCGTGGTGGCTGTTCCTGTTCGCCGTGCTGTTTTCCACGCTGATCGGCTTGCTATTCGGCTTCGGCCCGGCCAATAAAGCCGTTAAAATCCCGGCCCTAGACGCCATCAAAAACAACGAGTGATCGCCTCTGTCACCTGCTCCACCGTTAGTCCATAACGTTCGTTCAGTTCGCCCAGCGACACGCGGTCGGTAAATTCCTTGGCTGCGCCGAAGTTCAGCACACGAGGATTACGGCTGCCGTCCGAGACATGATGATTCGCATAGTATGCGGTCACTTTCTCGCCCCAGCCGCCTTCAAGCTGCCCGTCTTCAAGGGTGATGACCTGCTGGTGGCCATCACGCAACGACTCCAGTACGTCTGAATCCAGCGACGTGCACTGGCGCGGGTCGATAACCGTTGCCGTGATGCCATAATCGTCAGACAATGCGGCGGCCGTCTGCTCCGCCAACGGATACGCATTGCCCAGTCCGATGATCGCGACTTGCGAGCCCGTCTGATTGACCCGCCAATCCAGCATGTGACGCGCACCGGCATGCTGAGCCGTTACGCTAACGGTCCCGCGGACTGTTGCGGCAGATATGCCCCCGCTGGCGGAGCTGGCGGAGGCTGGCAGCGAAGCTGACTGGGGGCGGTCAGCAATCTGCCCACCCGTCACCGGCAGCAGCGTCGCATCCCGTTCCGCCGCCAGAATCGCCTCGCCCGGCACTCGAATCACCACCGGACCAGCAGGGGCGTCCGCCGAACCGGCCGGCGCGGTAGCCCATGCCAGATCAGCTAGATAGTCGCGAGCCGAAGTCGGCACCAGCATCGTAGCCCCTGGAATATTGGAGAACATCGTCACGTCATACGCGCCGGAATGCGTATTGTCCGAACCGGACAGGCCGCCCAGAAAATCAAGTACCGTGACTCGCGAACGGTTCAGGCTCATCTCCTGGAAGAACTGGTCGTACGCGCGCTGGAAGAAGGACGCCGTGGTGGCCACCACCGGCGTGCCACCCGCCCGTGCGATGCCGGCAGCGTACGCCACGGCATGCGATTCGGTGATGCCCGTGTCTACATAATGTGCGCCCGCGCGCTCTCGGAACTCATGGGTGATGCCGTTCGAGCCCGGCGTGGCGGGGGAGATGACCACGAGTCCCGGCTCGGCGGCGAAACGCGGTTCGAGTGCGGCCATCGCCATTTTGCCGTAATGCTTGCGCGGATCGTCCGGCTTGCCGATTGCGGCATCCGGATTCTGCCAATGCGAGGCCTCGCACTGGCCCTCATGCGGTTCATGATCGGACAGGTTGCAGTGATCCGAATGCCACGGCTCGCTGTGGTTCACGTTATCGGTGGGATGCACGCCGGTGGGGGAGTCGAACGAAACCGGTGAGGCCGAGGCGGTTTGCCGATCTGCGTGAGTCTCCTCACCGTCATATCCTGCGCCCTTCAGCGTATGAATATGGACCACCACCGGATGATCGATATCGCGCACTTCCTCGAAAGCTGCGACCAGCGCGGAAACATCGTTGCCGGCCTCCACATACCGATAATCCAAGCCAAACGCGTTGAACAGATTCGGCTGGGCGGTGCCACCGGACGCGCGCAGGCGGGCGAGCGGACCGTACATGCCACCGAAATCGCCGGCAATCGACATCTCATTGTCGTTGAACACAATGATGAGATTGCCGCCCTGCTCAGCCGCGTTGTTCAGTCCTTCAAACGCCACGCCCGAACTCAGCGAACCATCGCCGATCACGGCGATCACATTGCCGATGCCGCTGTTCGGGCCTTCCATATCGCGGGTTTTCGCCAAACCGCAAGCCAATGAAATCGAGGTACCGGTGTGACCGAGCACGAACTGGTCGTGTTTGCTTTCGTCCGGATTGGTGAAGCCGGTCACCTCGCTGAAACGGTCCGGGTCCAGATAGGCGGCGGCGCGGCCCGTGAGCATTTTATGCACGTAGCTTTGGTGGGATACATCGAACACGATGCGGTCACGCGGCGAATCGAATACGCGGTGCAGGGCCACCGTGGCCTCCACCATGCCCAGATTGGAGCCGATATGACCGCCGTGTTGGTGGCCATATGCCAGCAGCGTGGTGCGAATCTCACGGCAGAGTTCGGCGAGCTCGTTGGGGGCAAGGGCCTTGACATCGGCCGGGCTGGCAATGCGGCTCAGCAGATGGGAGTCGTCGCCATGGGAAGGGGTAATGCTCGGGGGTATGTCGTGAAGGCGTGCGGTCCTCTCGGCAGCGCCGGAGACGGCGAAGGAATCGCTTGAATCAAATCCGTTTCCTGACGCGCTGCGCATACCCTCGAATCTCCCTTCGCTAGTCTTTCCGAAGTTGAATGCTAACGCCCGGCATTGTCCGAGGTCCACATGACGAAGCAATGCCCCCAACATCTCCGTAAATGGGTGATTCGTTCGCTGCGCGATGTGGGACAATGAATGCGGTAATTCCTTTTGATACCAAGGAGCGCGCAATGAAGGCCGTATACGCATCCACCGTCAACCATGCCGATCCGCTTGCCGCGTTGGCAGTGGGCGAGCAGCCCGAACCCCAGGCCCGCCCGTTCTGGTCGACCGTTTCGGTGCGCGCGGTGACCGTAAACCATCACGACGTCTGGTCGCTACAGGGTGTGGGTCTCGCCGCCGAACAGACGCCGATGATCCTGGGCACCGATGCCGTGGGCATTCTGGACGAGGACATCCCCGGCAAGCATGGGCTCAAGGCCGGCAGCGAAGTGGTGCTGTACACGTTCGTCGGCACCGATGGCGCGGGCGTGGCCCCGGGCGAGCGCCGCACGATCCTCTCCGAGAAATACCCCGGCACGATGGCCGAGAAGACTTCCGTGCCGTCCGCCAACGTGTTCGCCAAGCCCGCAAGCCTCACCACGGCTGAGGCGGCCGCACTCGGCACCAGCTGGCTGACCGCCTACTCGCTGTTGTTCGATGCCGCCGGCATCAAGCCGGGCGACTCCGTGCTCATTCAGGGCGCGGGCGGCGGCGTGTCCACTGCGGCCATCCAGCTCGCCCATGCCGCCGGTCTGGAGGTGTTCGTCACCTCGCGCGACGCGGACAAGCGCGCCAAAGCGCTGAAACTTGGCGCGAACGCCGCGCTGGAGACCGGTGCGCGGTTGCCGCGCAAGGTCGATGCGGTGATCGAGTCCGTGGGGGCGGCCACATGGGGCCATTCGGTGCGGTCGGTGCGTCCCGGCGGCACCATCGCCATCTGCGGCGCCACCACCGGTGACCAGCCCGGTGCGGAGCTCACGCGACTGTTCTTCCAGGACATTCGCGTGCAGGGCTGCACCATGGGTTCGCGCGAGGATTTCGCACGATTGCTGCGCTTCGTGGAGCACGCCGACCTGCATCCGGTGATCGATTCCGTGGTCAGCGGGTTGGACGCCGCCCCCGAGGCGTTCGCCAGAATGATCGCCGGCGACATGTTCGGCAAGATCGTTATTGAGCTGTAAGCCTCACAGAATTATGTATTGAGAACGATTCGCTGCGTGGCTTAACTCCGCTATCAGGAGTACAGTGGGCCTTATTCTCAATAACTAGGGAGTAAATGATAATGGCAAATGAATCCAAGCCCGAAGTCGCGGTGGTCATGGGATCCTCCAGCGACTGGGAGACCATGAAGCGTGCCTGCGATATTCTCGACCAGTTCGGTGTCGTCTACCACAAGCAGGTCATTTCCGCGCACCGCACGCCCGAGCTCATGGCCGAGTTCGCGCACAATGCCCGCGCCAATGGCCTGAAGGCCATTATCGCCGGTGCCGGCGGTGCCGCCCACCTGCCGGGCATGATCGCCGCGCAGACCACACTGCCCGTGATCGGCGTGCCCGTGCGCTCCCACGCCCTGTCCGGCTGGGATTCGCTGCTGTCCATCGTGCAGATGCCCGGCGGCATTCCGGTGGCCACCACCGCCGTCGGCAACTCCGGTGCCACCAACGCCGGCCTGCTCGCCGTGCAGATGCTCTCCGCCTTCGAGCCCGAACTGGCCGACAAGCTTGAGGATTACCGTAACGAACTGAAGGAAAAGGTGGCCGAATCCAATGCCCAGCTTGTCTGAAGAAACGGGCGGCCGCGTCTCCATGCTGATGCCGGGCTCGACCATCGGCATCATCGGCGGCGGCCAGCTCGGCCGCATGATGGCTCTGTCCGCCCGCTACATGGGCTTCCGCGTCGGCGTGCTTGACCCAACGCCGAACTGCCCGACCGGTCAGGTGGCCGACTTCCAGATCACCGCCGAGTACGATGACAAAACCGCCATCCATGATCTGGCCGTGCAGTCCGACGTGCTCACCTACGAGTTCGAGAACGTGGACGCCGGCGCCATCGACGAGGTGCGCGGCATCACCGCCACCCCGCAGGGCACCGACTTGCTGCGCGTGACCCAGCACCGCGTGCGCGAGAAGCAGTTCATCAACGACCACGGCACCGCCACCGCACCGTGGCGCGCTGTCAACAACTTCGATGAGCTTGACGCCGCATTGGGTGATATTCATTATCCGGCCGTGCTGAAGACCGTGTCCGGCGGCTACGACGGCCACGGTCAGCTCGTGCTGCGTTCCGACGCCGACTTGGAGAAGATCCGCTCCCGCTCCGACCGTGGTGGTGGCTTCCCGCCGAGCATCCTGGAAGGCTTCGTCGACTTCGCATTCGAGGCTTCGATTCTGGTCTCCGGCAACGGCAAGGACTTCGTCACCTTCCCGATTGTGCGTAACGAGCACCGCAACAACATCCTGCATATGACCATCGCCCCCGCCGAGGTGTCCGAACATGTGGCTCGCGAAGCGCATGAACTGGCGATTCGCCTGGCCAAGGGCTTCGAACTGGCTGGCACGCTGGCCATCGAACTGTTCATCACCAAGGACGATCAGGTCATCGTCAACGAGCTCGCCCCGCGCCCGCACAACTCCGGCCACTACACCATCGAGGCCTGCTCGATGGACCAGTTCGACGCCCACATCCGCGGCATCGCCGGCTGGCCTCTGCCCAAGCCCAAGCTGCTCTCGCCGGCCGTGATGGTCAACGTACTTGGCCAGCATGTGGAACCGACGCGCGCGCTGATCGCCACCCACCCGGAGTGGAATGTGCACGACTACGGCAAGGCCGAAGTGCGCCACGACCGCAAGATGGGCCACATCACCGTGCTCACCGGCGACCCGGCCAAGACGGTCGCTGACCTTGAGGCCACCGGCTGCTGGGACGACCTGAAAAAGAAGGCGTGACCTTACCGATGGTTGAACATATCGAACGCCAGACCAAGCAGAAGGACGCGATTCGCGCCGCCTTGGCCGACTGCGAGGAGTTCATCTCCGCTCAGGACCTGCACCGCAGGCTGGAGGACGAAGGCTCGAAAATCGGCTTGGCCACCGTATACCGCCAGCTCAACGCCTTGGCCGATGCCGGTGCCGCCGACACGATCCGCCTGGACGGCCAGCAGCTGTTCCGCCTATGCGGCGACGACGGACATCACCACCACTTGGTGTGCAGGCGGTGCGGCAAAACCGTGGAAATCGACCCGCCCAGCGAGGCTTGGCTGCGCAAAGTGGCCGACGGCCACGGCTTCACCGTTGAATCCCACACCTTGGAGGTCTTCGGACTGTGCTCTGATTGCCAAAAGGAGCAGAAAGCGCAGAAGGCTCAGAAAGCAGTGAGCGAATAACAAATGGGATCGGCTTCAAAGCCGATCCCATTTGTTATTTCGCTGCTATTCCACTGACTTCAGCGCGCCGAGCATGCTGTTTCTTTGAGGTCGTGTTCTGCACGATGCCTTTCACGCCGTCCAGCTTCATGAGCTTGGCGCTGCGCGACTCCACATTGGAGGTCTCGTGGTTCTTGAGCCGCACCATATAGGCGTTCGACTGGTGCTGCTCGCCGAACACGTGCTTATAGCCACCCGAAGTCATGAACATGAAATGCCCGAAGTAGGGAAGCCGGCTTGTCACGCAGCTTGCGTTTGGCCGCTACCCAGGCCGGTACCACGGTGCTCGCCCAGGCCAGCAGGAACGCCGCCAGGGTGATGGCAGGGTGGAACGCCAGCATGACACGCCGATGTAAATGCAAATGATAATAATTCTCAATACATGTTATTCTGTCGTGTTGGTGGCTGGGCGATGATGCAGCAACAGCAGCATCGCCCAGCCGTTCGGCTAATTAGAGAGGAAAACCCAATCATGTCCATCATGTCCAACGCCAAGCGCGCGCTCGCCATCGCGGCCGCCGCGGCGACCCTGCTCTCGATGGCCGCCTGCGGTTCCAGCAACGCCGCCAGCGGCAAGTCCGATTCCAGCGGCGCCGCGTCTTCCGGCAAGATCGAGGTCGTCGCCTCCATCAACCAGTGGGGTTCCGTGGCCGAAGACCTCGGCGGCAGCAACGTCGAAGTCACCAACATCATGACCAAGACCAACGTCGAGGCGCACGATTACGAGCCCACCAGCCAGGATGTCGCCAAGTTCGGCACCGCCAAGGTAGCCGTAGTCAACGGCGCCGATTACGACCCGTGGGCCACCAAGGCCGCCCAGCCGACCAAGGCCACGCTGGTCACCGCCGCCGAAACCGCCGGCATCAAGGAAGGCGACAACCCGCACGTCTGGTTCTCCGCCAAGGTGCGTTCCAACACCGCCGACGCCATCACCGCCGCCTACCAGAAGGCCGACCCGAGCCACAAGGACGACTACGCCAAGCTCAACAAAGAATGGCACGCCAAGGAAGACCAGCTTGAGTCCAAGATCAAGGAGACTTCCGCCAAGACCGAGGGCCTGCCGTACGCCGCCACCGAATCCGTGGCCTGGTACCTGGCCGACGACCTCAAGATGACCGACGCCACTCCGAAGGGCTACGCCCAGGCCTCCGCCAACGAGAGCGAGCCGACCCCGGCCGACATCAAGGACTTCCAGGACACCCTGAAGGCCGGCTTCATCAAGATGTTCGTCTTCAACAGCCAGGAAGCAAACTCCACTACTGACCAGATCACCGGTGCCGCCAAGGACGCCAACGTGCCGATCGTGGAGCTCGCCGAGCAGATGCCGAAGCAGTACACCAACCTGCTCGACTGGATGAGCGCACTGGTCGACCAGTTCGCCGCCGCCGTGAAGTAATGCGGCAGTAGCCGTCAATCCGCAACAGCGATAAGGGAAATAATCAAGTCAGATAGCGAGGCGTTGTCTAGGGGAGAACAGAACACTTCGCTATCAGGGATAGGCTCCTTATATATCAGGGTGCTTCGGGGATGTCCCGAGGCACCCTTTGCGTTAGGGTGAATAGTTAGGAAACGGTAAGAAAAATAGTGGAACTATGGATTTTCCAAGGTTCAGCGGCAACAATATGCCCTTGAAAAGTCACATACGGAAACAGGCGAATGAGCGAGAACACTAGTAATACCACCACAGTGAAACCCCATTTCAAGCTTTGGGCCAAAAAGGTCGAAGCCAATGAAGTCACGCCCCAACACCCCCACAAGCCCTTCCCCGGCTGGGTGTACGGCGTGCTCTTCGTTATCTTCGACATCATTGTCGTGACGGCGCTCGAAGTGGGCGTTTCGTCCAGCTCCACCCGTGTGCAGCTGTCCAGTCCGACCGTCGGATTCGGCTTCGTGAGCAAGATGTGGACCGACGGCAATTTCGTATTCGTGCTCAACGTGATACTTGTCGCGTTGCTGTACCTCATGTTGCTGATGCTGTTCAACCGGTTCTGGACGGCAAGCATCGTGATTCTCGCGGTCGGAATCATCGTGGCCGCCATCGAACATTTCAAGGTCGAGATCCGTTACGAGGCCATTCTGCCCGCCGATCTAGGCTTCCTTGGCTCGAACACCGGCAACATGCTCACCTTCATTCCGGCCGGTGCGCATGTGACCATCCTCGTGGCACTCGGCGCGTTCGCCGTACTGCTCGCGCTGATTCTGGTGCTGCGTCATTTCGATGGGCGCAAAGGTCGCATGATTCGTACGGATAACCTGAGCCTGAACCTCACCTCCCGTCTGATTCTTCTGCTGCTGCCGATTCTGGTGTTCGCGTTGTACTGCATTCATGTGAGCACCACCGATTCGCTGGCCAACAAGTTCTCCCGCGCCTTGGGAGACACGCCATCCATGTGGGATTCCGTGTATGACGCGCAGCGCAATGGTCCGCTCGTGGCCTTCACCCGCCAGCTCAACCCGAAGATCATGGACAAGCCGAGCAACTACTCCGAGGAGACCATGAAGAAGGTCGCCGCTCGCTATCAGAAGGAAGCGGAGACAATCAACGCCTCCCGCACCAACAACCTCACTGATTCGACAGTGGTGTACGTGTTGTCCGAATCCTTCTCTGACCCGAGCCGCGTGCCGGGACTGAAGAACAATAAGGATTCGATGCCCAACATCCGCAAGATCAAGGCGGGCACCACCTCCGGCCTGATGCTCTCCTCCGGCTACGGCGGAGGTACGGCCAATCTCGAATACATGGGACTTTCCGGCCTGAGCATGGCCAATTTCGAGTCCTCCCTGTCCAGCCCGTACCAGCAGCTGGTCCCGAGCCAGCATTGGACTCCCACCATCAACCAGCTGTGGGGCGCGCCCGTCAACTCGCTCGGCTACCACCCGTACGAATCCAGCATGTACTCGCGTGCCACGAACTACAAGAAGTTCGGCTTCTCGCACTTCTACACGTTGACCGGTCCGGACGTGATCAAGTATCAGGACAAGATCGACGAGTCGCCGTACGTCTCTGATAAGTCTTCCTATGATTCTGCGTTGGAAGGCATCAAGTCCGGCAAGACGAACAAGTTCATTCAGATCATTACCATGCAGAATCACATGCCCTACCACGAGTGGTATGAGAATAACGACTACACCGCCGAATCCACCACGGGTACGCCGCTGGGTGATGATGAACAGCAGTCGATTGAGACCTATCAAAAGGGTGTGGAGATTACCGATCAGGCCACTCAGGAGTTCCTGAATGAACTGGATGCGCTGGATAAGCCCGTCACCGTGGTGTTCTATGGCGACCACTTGCCGGGCATCTACTCGTCCGCCAGCGAGGATGACAACAACTCCTTGGCCCTGCACCTGACCGATTACTTCATCTGGTCGAATAAGGCTTCCAGCTCCCAAGGCAATAAGGCAAGCGATGCAGCCTACTCCTCGCCGAACTTCTTCGTGGCGCAGGCCGCCGATCACATGAACGCCAAGGTCAGCCCGTATCTAGCGTTCCTGACCGAAATGCATTCCAAGATCGCCGCCATGGAACCGCCTGTGGTCAACAAGATCCAAGGCTGGGATCGTATCCCCGAAGGCCAGAACATCTATCTTGATCAGAACGGCAACCCGATGTCCACCGATGACTTCGACAAGGAAACCAAGCAGTTGCTTGCCGACTACAAGCTCATCCAATACGACATCACCGCCGGCAAAAACTACCTCAAAGACACGGACTTTATGACGCTGCCGTAAAGCAGACAGCCTAGTAGGCTGTCTGTAGGCAGCGTGCGAGCCGACAGACGAGCCAGCAAGGCGCGGGGCGTAGCCCGTCCAAAATTGCAGTAGCGCTGCCGTAAAGCAGGGGGGTGCTTTCATGACGAACCAGACTTTCGAACAACTGAAGAAGACTTACGAATCCGGTCGTACCCGGCCGCTGGCATGGCGCCGCGCGCAGCTGAACGCACTACGCCGTCTGGTTACGGAGAACCGTGATGCCTTTGTCTCCTCGGCTATGGCTGACTTGGGCAAGCCCGCGGCTGAAACCGTGCTCATGGAACTGAACCTGGTGGCTGGTGAAGCACAGTTCGTGCGCAATCGTCTGAGCCTTTGGACCGCCCGGCATCCCAAAGCGATGCATTGGATGTTGCAGCCGGCTGCCGGATGGACGATTGCCGAGCCCAAAGGCGTGGTGCTCATCATTTCACCGTGGAATTATCCGGTGCTGCTGGCCTTGGAACCAATGGCTGATGCGCTCGCTGCCGGTAACGCCGTCTGCTTGAAACCGTCCGAGCTTTCACCGAATACGTCCAAGCTCCTTGCTGAGTTGGTGCCGCAATACCTTGACTCCGAGGCCGTGCGCGTGGTCGAAGGCGGGCCCAAGGAAACCGGCGAACTGCTGAAATGCCCGTTCAACCACATCTTCTATACCGGTGGCGGCCACGTCGGCAAAATCGTCATGCGCGCGGCGGCCGAGCATCTGACGCCGGTCACGCTGGAACTCGGCGGCAAGTCGCCATGCTTTGTGGATCGCACTGCGGACATCAATGTGGCTGCACGCCGCATTGCGTGGGGCAAATTCACCAATGCCGGGCAGACTTGCGTGGCACCCGACTATGTGCTCGCCACGCCGGATGTGGCCGAGGCTCTGGCCGAGCGCATCGCCGTAGCCATCACCGAATTCTATGGCGAAGATCCGAAGGCCTCGCCTGATTTTGGTCGTATTATCAACGATCGTCATTTTGAACGACTGTGCAAGCTATTGCCGGTCGGCACCGTGCCGCCTGAGGAGCCGAGCTCGCCGCTGGTGCAGGTGGCATCGGCGGTAGGCGCGGCCATGGATATGGTTGGGCGGCGCTTCAATGCCGTGACTACTGGGCGCGGTGGCGCGGGGGAGATGGCCGGCAGCGCGAACAATGCGGCGAAGCCGACGGCCGGTTCGAATATGGCAGCCGCTGATGATGGTGCGACTGCCTCGGCCGCTGTTGAGCCGAGCGAGATTCACAAGGTGCCCGGCGTGTTCGACCTGGCCGGTCGAATCGTTTGCGGCGGCAAGGTCGATCGTGCCGCCCGGTATATCGCGCCTACCGTGCTGTACGGTACGTCGCCAGATGCGCCAGTAATGAAGGAGGAGATTTTCGGGCCGATTCTGCCGATTCTGGTGGTCGAGGATGCCGAGTCCGCAATCCGATTCATCAACAAGCGGTCCCGGCCGTTGGCTGCATATGTGTTCTCGCGCGATCACGAGGTTCGGCTGACTTTCGAACGTCAGACCAGCTCCGGAGCCTTGGGATATTCGCTGCCGTTGGGCCATCTGCTGTCCAGCCGGTTGCCGTTCGGTGGCGTGGGCGCGTCCGGCATCGGCACCTACCACGGCAAAGCAGGCTTCCTCACCTTCAGCCACGTCAAAACCGTGGTTACCAAGCCGCAGTTCCCCGACACTCTGCGCCTCGTGTACCCGCCCTTCAATGAAGCCAAGGCCAAACTGTTCGACATCATCGCCAAATTCAGCTAGCGTGATATCGCTCGCTGATATTGGGTGATGGCGTTGTCATAGTGACGTTCGCTGTCCCGGTAATTACGTCAATCGATTGATTCGTGTACCGGGCCAGATTTTTCTGTCCTAGTATTTGATTTCGGGTCATTTTTGCTTACCGGGACAAAACTGACGCCGGAAGTATCGTCCGCGTATTACGAAAATGGCGGAATAGTGCGGTTTCGTATGGAAGGGAATTTCAAATATTCCTATATTCGAGGGGTTCAGCTGTCCTGGTTTGCGAAAAAGAGCCGAAATCGGCTACCGGGACAGAAAAATCTGGCCCGGTAGCCACGTCAATCGATTGACATGTCTGCCAGGCCAAAAATATGCAGCAGATGCGTCGCTTCTGTTACTTCAGGGCTTTGAAGCCGATGTCGTGGCGGTAAAACAGTCCGCGCAGCTCGAGCTTGTCGATGATTGCGTAGACCTTGTCCTGGGCGGACTTGATGTCCGGAGCGGAGGTTTCGACGAGCAGCACGCGGCCAGAGTTGGCCACAAGGTTACCGTGCTCGTCAGAGGCGACACCGGCGTAGTAGACGTGCGAATCCTCGTCGACTTCGATTTCGGGCACACGGGCACCCTTGATGACGTTCTCCGGGTAGCCGTTGGAGGCGATGACCACGCCGAGGGTGGCGTTGGACTCATCCCAGGTGAATTCGGGGGTTTCGTCGTCGAGAATGGCGGAGATGCCGGCACCGAGGTCGGAGGTGAGCTTCGGGAGCACGACTTCGGTTTCCGGGTCGCCGAAGCGGGCGTTGAATTCGATGACCTTCGGGCCGTCGGCGGTGGCGATCAGACCGGCGTACAGGATGCCGGTGAATGGCGTACCTTCCTCGGCCATGCCTTCGACGGTGGGGCGCACGATTTTCTCGATGGCCTCGTCGACCACGGACTGCGGAATCTGCGGCACCGGGCTGTAGGCACCCATGCCACCGGTGTTCGGACCCTCGTCGCCATCGTGGGCGCGCTTGTGATCCTGGGAGATGGGCATCGGCCAGAAATCGGTGCCGTTGACAAAGCTCATCAGGGAGAATTCCTGGCCGTCCAGGAAGTCCTCGATAACGACCTTGGCACCGGCGGAGCCGAAGCGATGGTCGATGAAGATGTCTTCAAGCGCACGCTGGGCGGTGTGCTCGTCCATGGCCACGGTCACGCCCTTGCCTGCCGCCAGACCGTCGGCCTTGATGACAATCGGGGCACCGTGCTCGTGTACGTAGTCCTGCGCCATCTCGAGATCGCTGAAGGTCTTGTATTGGGCGGTCGGGATGTTGTGTCGGTCCATGAGCTGCTTGGCGAAGTCCTTGGAGCCTTCAATCTGGGCGGCGGCCTTGGACGGGCCGAACGCCTTGATGCCGGCGGCGGCGAAATCGTCCACGATGCCTTCGATCAGCGGGACTTCCGGGCCTACGAACACCCAGTCATAACCATTGTTCTTCACGAATTCGATAAGTGCGGCGTGATTCGACTGGCTCAGCTGCGTGGTGTGGATACCGTCCTTGAGCATGCCCGGGTTGCCGGGAGCCACGGTGACTTCGTCGATGCTCGGTGCTTTGAGCAGCGTGTAGGCAATGGTGTGCTCGCGCGCGCCGGAGCCGATAACCAATACTTTCTGACCCATGTTGTTCCTTTCCTGCGGAAAGCGAGTTACTTCAGTACGATTTGCGTGCCGGTGGTGTCGGCGGTGATGGAGCCGAGCACGTAGGCGGGCTCGTTGTTGTCGGCGAGCAGCTTCAGCGCCTCGTCCTTGCGAGCGGGGTCGATGGCCAGCACCATGCCGATGCCCATGTTGAAGATGTTGTACATCTCCTTATGATCGATGTTGCCGGCCTTCTCCAGCACGTCGAAGATCGGGAGCACGGGCCAGGTGCCGAGCTCGATTTCGGCGGCCAAGCCGTCCGGAATCATGCGCGGGATGTTCTCGATGAAGCCGCCGCCGGTGATGTGGGCCACGCCCTTGACCACGCCCGCCTTGAACAGGGGAGAGAGGGCCTTGACGTAGATCTTGGTGGGGGTGAGCAGCACGTCGCCGAGCTTTTCGCCGCCCAGCTCGTCGAGTTCGGTGTCCACGGTGTAGCCGGCCTGCTCGAACAGGGCCTTGCGCACCAGGGAGAAGCCATTGGAGTGTACGCCGGTGGAGGGCAGGCCGATGAGCACGTCGCCTTCAGCGATGGTGGAACCGTCCACGATGGCGGACTTTTCGGCAACGCCGACCGAGAATCCGGCGAGATCGTATTCGTCTTCGTCGTACATGCCCGGCATTTCGGCGGTTTCGCCGCCGACCAGCGCGGAACCGGCCTGTACACAGCCGTCGGCCACACCGGCCACGACCTGCTCAAGCAGTGCCGGGTCGTTCTTGCCGCAGGCGATGTAGTCAAGGAAGAACAACGGCTCGGCGCCCTGGGCGGCGATGTCGTTGACGCACATGGCCACGCAGTCGATGCCGATGGTGTCGTGCTTATTGGCCAGCTTGGCGACCATGAGCTTGGTGCCCACGCCGTCGGTGCCGGAGATGAGAACCGGCTCCTTGTAGCCCAAGGAGGCCAGATCGAACAGGCCGCCGAAGCCGCCGATGCCGCCGACCACGCCGGGGCGGTTCGTGCGGGCCACGTGCGACTTGATGCGCTTGACGACTTCGTACCCGGCTTCGACGCTCACGCCGGCGTTCTCATATGCTTTTGGCATTTGGTTGGCCTTTCTACTTATTTTGGCTCCCCTCTGGAGGGGAGCTGTCGGCAAAGCCGACTGAGGGGAGGCAAGCGCCTCTGGTTCAAAGAATTGTTATTGAGTGGATTGGTGGTGAGCTATTCGGCATCCGGCTGCACGGTGTTGTACTCGTTGCCGATGTACTTGCTCTTGTACAGCGCGAATTCAGGCAGACGCACACGGTCCTCGGGCGTGAGGGACTTCAGGAAGTCGGCCTCGTAGTCGTCGAGCGCAGTGGGGTAGTCGCCGTTGAAGTAGGCGACGCACAGGCCACCGTATGGGGCGTCGGCGTTCAGTCCGATGGATTCGACCAGACCGTCGAGCGAAAGGTAGGCCAAGGAATCCGCGCCGATGTATTCACGGATTTCCTCCACGCTCATCTTGGCTGCGATGAGTTCCTTGGTGGTGGAGATATCGATGCCATAGAAGCAGGGGTACTTCAGCGGCGGGGAGCTGATGCGCATATGCACTTCAGCGGCGCCGGCTTCCTTGAGCAGCTGCACGATGCGCTTGGACGTGGTGCCGCGCACGATGGAATCATCGATAACGATAACGCGCTTGCCTTTAACCACGCTGCGCACAGCAGAGAGCTTCATACGCACACCCTGCTCGCGCAGTTCTTGCGTGGGCTGAATGAAGGTGCGGGCCACATACTGGTTTTTGATTAGACCCATTTCGTTGGGCAGGCCTGCTGCTTCCGCATAGCCGGATGCGGCGGACAATGAGGAGTTCGGCACGCCGATAACCATATCGGCCTCCACCGGGGATTCGGCGGCGAGACGTGCGCCCATGCGCTTGCGGGCGGAGTGCACGTTGACGCCATAGATATCGGAATCCGGGCGGGCGAAGTAGATGTACTCCATCGAGCAGATGGCCAGCTGCGTGTTGTTGGTGTACCTGTCTCTTATACACATCTGACGCTGCCGACGAAGGCTTAGGTGTAGA
>ENA-OXVF01000037-OXVF01000037.1-human-gut-metagenome-genome-assembly--contig:-NODE-37-length-18658-cov-23.752567_pt1 | contig 18658 bp, 6 predicted proteins | sample MGYA00249575_ERZ652693 | MGnify/ENA primary metagenome ERZ652693 (study PRJEB26925, sample SAMN05826740) | human gut metagenome | biome: ENVO:2100002; feature: ENVO:00000062; material: ENVO:00002003...
TCTACACCTAAGCCTTCGTCGGCAGCGTCAGATGTGTATAAGAGACAGGCGCAGCTCCTGCGGTTTGTTGATTACAGCCTTCTTCTCATAGGTGTAAGGAGCGCCATTGTGCGGGCCTCCGGTGACGGCGTCGCTGGTAGCGCCGTTGAACACCTGTTGCACCGATGCGGTGTTGCATTTGGCCCAAGGACTCATTCGGAAGTCGAGTGAGTTCCGGTTAGTAGCTGTACCGGAATCGATGCCATCGGCAGTCACGCTGTAGGACTGCGCATGTCCCTGCTTGGTCCAATGCACGGTGCATGTACTGCCGGATCCGGTGGTGTAGACGTCAGTGGGCGGCTGGACCTTGTACTGCGGGACAAAGCTGCTCTTGCCCGTGCCGGAGGAAGCATCGCGCTGCGGCACCACGGTGGCCGTTACGGTGATTTCCCGGGTGTTCAAATCGTTCTCATTGATATCGAACGTAGCGCCACTGTCACTGCAATCGATGGTGTCCTTGACGTCTCCTCCCAAGGAAATTCGCCGGCAGCCGGCATTGCGGTTGTTGCCGAGAGTGACTTTCGCCGTTACCGTGGTGTCGTCGTTCGACAACGCAATGTTCGGCGCATCCGGGTCTCCCCAGATCTTCTCTGACGGCGATGCGGCGGACTCGGCACTCCAATTGATTTTGTTATGGGCTTTGACGGTCGCCGTAATGGCGGTGCCATCGGAAATGTCGTTGTTGTTGAACGTAAACGACAGCTCGGTGGCCGTATTGCCGGTTTCCTTGGTCTGCGGAGCACCTGCACCGGTGACGGTCACCGAATAGTTGTCGACGGCGCTGAAATCACCGCTCGGCGCTTTCCACGTCACCTTGGCGGTTTTATTGCCACCTGTGACCGTAACATCGGTGGGAGCGGACGGCACCTTGTCCGGTGTGGCTTCGACGGCGGTGGACGGCTTGGACCAGCCGACGTCATTTCGCGCGGCGACGGTGAAGGAATAGGTTTTGCCGTTCTTCAGACCAGTGACCTGGCATGAGGTGACGGCACCGCAATCCTTCTCTCCGGTGGCGGCACCGGTCCAACTGACCTTGTAGTTGGTGATCGGGCTGCCATTGGCGGCACCGGGCGTCCATGTGAGGCTGACCGCGCTGTCCTGCGGTTCCCCGGCTACGGGGGAGAGCAGTGGCGGCTCGGGCTTGTCGATCACGGACACGGTAATCGATGCGGTGACTTCACGATCCTTGGACTTGGTGCCGTCTTGCACGGTGACGAGCACGGTGTTCGTGGAAGCACCTACATCGGATGCGACGGCGATGGTGATGTTTCCGGAGGCATCGCATCCGGCGATGGTGAGTTTGGTGGCGTCATCCGCCTTGCAGCTGATGACGGTCAGTGAGGAATCGGGGAACGGATTGTACGCGCCGGTAAGCACGTTCACGGCATCGCTGGCACCGGCCTTGATCTTCAACGTCTTGTCGCCGACGTGTGCCAGCGGACGGGTCGAAGACACTACGCGCACGGTCACACCGGCATTCACGGTGCCCGCGCCGTATGCGATTTGCACGGGAATGGACGCGGTGGTGCCAGGAGCGGCATCCTTGGTGGCGGAAACCTGCAAGCTACCGGAACGGGACAGGTTTGCGGTGATTTGCCTGGATGATGAGCTTCCACCGGAATACGTGTATTGCTTTTCGTCGTCATACACGCCGGACGGTGCATGGGTGAGCGCCGTCAGATCAACGGTCTTGGGGTCCGCGCCCGCCTCGACATCAATAGTGGAGGACGAGAACGTGGGCGGCGGCACATCGCGGCCTATCACCGTGATCTGGAGAGTGATCACTGCGGAATTGATGATCTTGGTCTTATCCGATCCCTGCTTGCCATCCACAGCGGTAAAGGTAATGGAGGCGGGGCCTGCGTAGTCTTTTGCCGCAGTGAACTTCAGGGTCTTGTCGTTCACGTAGAAATCGGAGTTGGAAGCCTTGGTGGCGCTGACGGAATCAGCGCTTTCGATATACGGTTCCTTGCCGGCGCCGACGCGGACATAGTCATTGATGTTGATTTCAATGGTCTCGCGCGAGTTGACCTTCAATTCCGGTGCCTTGGGACGCAGCGTGGGCGGAAAGACACCATAGGCCGGTACCTGGATGAACGCGGTGGAGGTGATGTTGTATTTCGTATTGGTCACCGTGTAAGGCACGGCTCGCGCCTGTGACGTCAGGTCGACGGTGATGGTGGTCGAATGCTCGCCGCCCTTGACGTGAGCGTGAGCGCTGGCGGAGGGATGCACGCCGACCTTGAGCTCATTGGCTGTGCCGGAAGGATTGGCGATCCACTGGGAAACATCCACATCCACGGACTTCTTATCGATGGTGGCGGCGGACGGCACACGATAGTCGTAGGCGGTAGGCGGCTCGATGGCGGCACTCGGATCCACGTTTACCGTGAGGGTGGCCGTATCGGACAAGCCGGCCTTGTCTTTGACCGTGTAGGCGATATAGTCGGTGGTGGCGCTGCCGGGCGTGGTGAAGGAGATCATATTGTCTTTCACGCTCACCCCGTCGAGACCTTGGACCTCGACATGCTTGTCGACGGTCAGATTGGTGTTGTCGCCGGAGATGTCGTTCTGCGCGACCGGCACGGTTGCGGCCGTATTGGGCCTCAACGTGATTTCGTCATCCCTGGCGTATACGCCGGAGTCGGACGATCCTTGGAATACGCCCACGCGGATCTGCGCCTGTGCGCGCTGACCGGTCCAATCCTCCACGGCATAGGAGAAGGTGTCGGTGCCGGACGAATCCGGATACGCTTCATAGACCAAGTAGTCGGAACCGACTTCGGATATGCGGCCCAGCGTGGGTGCCTTGTTGCCCAGACCCAACAGCTGATCGTCGTCGCCATCCGTGTCTATGCCGGTCAGTGTGATGGGGATGCGGACCTTCTGCCCGGCGGCAACCTGCGCTTCGGCGTCATGCGGGGTTGGCGCGGCCTTGCTCGCTGCGTCGCTCTTATGCACGGTAATGGTGATATTGGCGGAAGCCACATTACCCAGATTGTCTTCAACCGTATAGGTGATGGGGAAGTTGCCGGTCTCGCTGGATGCTTGGTAGCGGACCGTGTCTCCAGAGACGAAGGCCAGACCCTTGAACGTCCCCTTGTCGTATTGCAGGTTGTTCTTGAGTTTGACCGTGGTGCCATCCGAGTAGGCCACATGGTCAAGCACATCCACGGACACGATGCCGTCGGTACGCACCTGGGCATTGATATTGCTGGCCTTGGGCACTGAATTCGAGGTGGCCAGAGCCGGCGGCTGCAACACGATGGTGCCCTTGGCGGTTCCGGAGGCGTTGGCCACGGTGTAGGTAAGGGCGACGGGCTTCGTGGGCACCTGACGCGCGGTGATATACACGCGCTTATGGCTGACGAGACCAACCTTGATGCCGGAGTCGGCCGGTGCGCTCACCGTGGTGACGGACAGCACACCGCCCATCGGATCGACGTCATTGGTGAGCGGCTCCACAATGGCGGTATTATCCGCGCCAAGCAGGGCGACATCGTTGGCGGCAACCGGTTTGGCGGCCTCGCCGGTGGCAGGCTGCACCTCGACTCGAGCCAATCCGGTGGCCGGAATCGAACCTTGAGTAATGATGTAGGGCACATAATAGGTGCCGGGATTGGTGGCCTTGAACGTCAACGACATATCCGCCGCATTGGTGGTCGTCGAAGCGCCGTTGGGCGTATCCACCTGAGTCAGTTGTGCCGGCTGCAAGGAAGTGCCATGCACATAAGAGGACAGCTTGACGACGGTATCCGTGTTGGGAACGGTGGTTTTCGCTACCGGGTCGATGACCGCGGCCAAGGTGTTCGCGGGCTTGACCGAGAAATACACCATGCCGGTGCCGGTTGCCGTGCCGTCGGAGACGGTGACCTCGACGCCCACACGTCCCGACGCCAGCGCACCGGTGTTGAACGTAAGCTGGCCGTCGGCTCGGGTGGACACCTGCACCTGGTCGGTGTTCTGGGCCACAGCGGAGACCAGAGTGAGCGGGTCTCCATCCGGATCGTTGAAGCTGCTCAGCGCATTGGCGGTATAACTGGCTCCCTGCTCCACATCGATCTCGGGAGGAGTGTCGAACTGTACGGGAGCGTGGTTGCCTCCATCATTCAGGGTTACGGTCACCGTGGCGGAAGAGGTCTGGCCGCGACCATCGGAAATATCGTAAGTAAAGGTAACGGTGCCTGCGGATGCGGCGGAGGCATCGAGTTGCAGATACCGGCCGTCGTAAATCGGCGAAATGGTGACGTCTTTGTTGTTTGGTGCGCCAACCTTGGTGATTTTCAGTACGGAACAATCGGTCTGCTCGTCATTGCGCAGCGCGTCGAGAATCTGTTCCGAACCGGCTCGTGCGCCGATTTCATCATCCTCGGCTTTGATTTGGCCGGATTGTGCGGAACAGGTCTTGGAGAAGTCGTGGTGGTTGCTGGCCGAGTCGTTGTTCTGCTGTTCTTTCTCGGTCTGCTCGGTCTGTATTTTGTTCCACTGTATTTTGATGACTTTGGTGGAATCCTCAGGGTTCCACACATTGCCGTTAACCGTGTCGTTGAGCACCACAAGGCGATGGTTGGTGCGGAACACCAATTCGGAAGTAGTATTGACGGATTCGAGGGTTTGCGGCTTGACGCTGGTATCCGTGGGGGAGCAGGCGCGAATGTAGTTGCTGGCCTTCTGGCTCCAAGCCGAGTACACGCAGCCCTTGGACGATACCGGTCGTGCTGGATTCGCCTTGCCCCCGTTGGCTATGAAATTCGCCTTGGCATTGGACTTCAACGGGATAAGCGCAAGGCCTCTCGGTGATGCCGCGGCCACCCAATCGGACTGTATGTCATCGGTGGGAGGCTCCTGAAGGGTGAGGGTGCCGGTCGTGCCGACATCGACGCGGCCGCCCTTGAATATGACGGTTTTGCCGGTTGCGATTACCGGCGTGCTCCCGATGACGGTAAAGCTTTCAACGGTCTGCTGCTTGCCGTCGGTCAGCGATTCGAGGGTTTTGGCCTTGGCGCTGCTGGGATTGTCAAGACGCAGCACCATACCGTCGGATGGACGGTATCCGTAGACCTTGCCATCGTGGGTTACTGCGATGCGCCCGCCCTCGCCCAGCTTTATTTTCGGATCGGAAGTGGTGGGGGTCACGGAATCAAGGTTTTCCGACAAGCCGGTCCACACATTGCCGGTCTTCTCGTTGATCAGGGCTGCGGTATCCCCGCCGACCACAGTGGTGGTGTTGGCTTTGATGTCGGTCTTGACACCGGTGCTGACCGTGGATGCCTTGATGGTGGAGGCTTTGGTCGTTTCGGTCAGGATGGTGTCGCCATTATGCTGTGCGATGTCGAATCGTGGGGCGGAGGAGGAGACGCCGGCGTCGGCCTCCTTGTTCTTTACGTTGAATCGTGCGGCCTTCTGGTTTTTCAGCGAAGTGACCCATACGGTGCCATCGTCCAGTTGCACATGGCGGCGCGTGACGGTGCTCATGATCACCGCGCCGGCAACAAGTCCCAGAAGCAGCAGGAGCGTGATTACGGGAACCGTCCACGTATGCCCTCCGGAGGGCATAAGGCGGCGCAAAGCCGCGCTGATGCGTCGGCGACGATCGTATGACTGGGACGATGTGGCCATCTGAACTCCCTGACCCCTGTTTTCTCTGGTTGCTGGTGTAATGACAACGCTTTACGGTTCCGATACCTGCCGTTCCTGTTGTCCATTTGGTGAATTCGCCGCTGCTGGGCGCACGTCTGATGCGATACGCAATGCCAAGGTGGCATGCCCGGCAGTGGCGAGCGGATCATTCTTGCGGCTTGGCCGCACAGGCGATGGCGGGGCTGACGGACATCTGGCGGTTCTTGCGCACAATGGACACCTGAATGCAGGTCTGCGAGCCTTCCTGCGCGTTGACGGTCACCGTGGGATCTGACGTTGTGACGGTTTGCGCGCTCTGGTCGGTATTGCTGCCCTGCACTATGGCCCACGCATAGGTATCACCGCTTTGCGGGTCTGGATTCGTCCAGGTGAACGTCACGGATGACCCATCCGCCGCATAGGTGCCGTTCAGATTCTCCGGGGAAGGAATCTGGGCGTTCGCGGTATCGGTGATCACGTCATCCTGATTATTGCGGTTGTTGTCATCATCCTTGGTGCCGGGCGTCGCCACCTGTTTGGTATCTGATCCGGTGGCGCTGTCCATGCGGGGAACGACCACGAAGGCGAATATCAGTGCCGCTGCGGTGATCGCCGCAAGTATACCGACGGTAATACCCACCGGTTTGACCCATCGCCGTGACGAACGGGTGATCTGATCTCGCTGGTCCGTGGCCCGGCGCCGACGCTCGATGTCTTTGGGATAGGCCGGCATCCCTTCCACGGTAACGGGAGTGGCATGCCCGAAATATGCGAATTGCACACGCTGCATGGCACGTGCGAACTCCAACGCGGAGTAGTACCGCTGGTCGGGGTCCTTGTTCAGGGCCCGGCGCAGCACCGCTTCCACATCGGCCGGCACGTCGGGGCGGTTGAGGCGAGGCAATGGCTGGTTGACGATCAGCGAAATCAGTTCCGATTGCGAACGCGGGTGATAATCGTGCTGGAATGGCGAGCAGCCGACGAACATGGCGTACAGGGTGGCCGCCAGTGAATAGATGTCGGCGGCTTCCGAACCATTGGTCAGATGCTGAAGCACTTCAGGCGGTGCCCACGGCGGCGAGAATCCGGTTTCGGTGCGGTCATACACATCGGTGGAGATACCGAAATCACCCAGAACAGGCAAGCCCTGCGAGGTGATGAGAATGTTGCTGGGCTTGATGTCGTGATGGATGATATTGCTGCGATGCGCGGTGAACAGCGCGCTTGACAGCTTGATGCCGAGGTCGAGTACCTGCTCGCAGGTCATGGACCGGGCCTTCATGATGCTGTTGTAGGTGCCGCCCGGCGCATATTCGATGACGATGTAGCCATGGCCATCGGAGGTGACGCCGGCACCATATACCGGCAGAATGTACGGGTGGGATGACAGCTTGGCCATGAAGTTGGCCTCGCGGTTGAACAGGGCAGCGGCCCGTGGGTCAAGGGTTTTGGCGCTGGCCTTTACCGCCACCGGGCGTGCGGGCATACGCTGGTTATATAGGTACACCGTGGCGGTGGCACCGCTTCCCAACATCTGGACGAAATCATATCCGGGCAGCTTCGGCGGTCTCATCGGAATGTTGTCCATCTGTTCCCTCCCTCCTTGGAAAATGCGCTCTCCCTGCATTCGTTCTACAGGATACCGTCAAGGGTACGATTCTTCGTCGGGTTCGGTAAAATTTTTCCCTCTGTGACGGTCGGGTTTAGGCTGGAGCCATGATGACGAGACTTGAACCTGGAACAGTGCTGGACGGCATCGACCGTGATGGAGCGGCGAGGCTGATTGTCGGCACGCCTGGAAGCGGCAAAACTGAATTCGCCTTATCGGTGTTGATGGCGGGGCTGCGCCGCTACGGTGGCACGCAGGCGGTGATGGCCGTATCCGGCCGTGTGGCCGCCGACGCATTGGGCAATCGGGTGATTCGTGAGCTCGGGTTTTCCGTGCAGGCCAGGCCGGTCACCACGCTGGGTGCCGTGGCATTCCGGGCCATATCGGCTTCGCGCGAGGGAACTGGATTGCCGTCGCCTCGATTGCTGAACGGTGCGGAACAGGATGCTTTGCTGCGTCAAGTCATGGCCGTGCATCTGCGCCATGCCGTAGCGGGAGATGATTGCGGCACCTGTGATTTGCTGCGCGTCTACTTTGCCCAGGATGACTGGGCGAGACTCATACGCGATGCCGGTGCCGGCGAGATGCCCGGCTCGGCCGCTTCCGCACAATCAAGCCTCTCGCAACAAGGGTCGGATTCGCCGTCTCCGACGTCGGCAGGCGGCTCGACCAGCGCGGATAGGTTCACGCGAGGTATTTCAGATGCGTTTATCAGCCAGTTGCGCGATATGCTGGCCCGATTGGATGAGCTCGGTGTAGGCGTTCACGAAGAGCCACGTCTCTTGGACGCCGTGACGGAGGACGCGCGATTGTCGGTGCAATGGCGTTTGGCTTTCGCGTTGCGCCGTGAATATATTGCAGCCCAAAGCGCGGTATATCCGGGGCAATACCGTTTGGATGCCTCGTATTTGCTGGTGGCAGGCGCTCGTGTGGTGCGTGAGGCATTCGCCGCCGATCACGCGGATGATTCCGACCGGCCTATGTGTGTGGAGGCGTTGGGCTTGCCCCGGCTGCTGGTTGTGGATGATGTTCAAGACACCACGCTGGCCGGCATGCGCTTCTTGGAGGAGTTGGGGAATGCCGGCGTCAAGTTGGTGCTGGTCGGCAACCCGGATGAATCGGTGCAGACCTTCCGCGGATCGTATCCGGAATATCTGATGCGCCGTGCCGTGGAAGGGCGGCTGAAGGCCAAGGAAGAACAGCTGGTTGGCGGCAGTGCCGTCGCTGATCAGTCGCACATGACGATGGCTGATGTGATCGCGTCTCGTATTTCGCTGTCGATTCCCTCGCCGGAAGACGAGCCGCTGCCTCCGGCCGAGCGTCCCGGCAAGCTGACCGCCATACTGGGCGGAGTCGATGCAGCGAATTATCAGGCGGACGGCACGGTGACCGCCGGCCTGTACCGATCCTCACGTGAGGAGCTGGATGATGTGGTCTGGCGCATCAAGCGGGCGCATCTTGACTGGCATATTCGGTGGAACGACATGGCGGTCATCACCCACGACAATGCCGCCGTGCGGCTGTTCGGCGAACGACTGCGCCGAGATGGTGTACCGGTGCGGTATTCGTCGGTCACCCGTCCTTTGAAGGACGAGACTTTCGTGCAGGGATTGTTCGCGCTTGTGGAGCTTGCCCGATTGCGTGCCGAGGGGATGGCGGAATGCCAGATGACGTTGGCTTCCTGCGCGGCATATATAAGGACTAGAGTGGCCACGTTGATGAACGGCCCGTTGGTGAGTGCCGGGGCCAAACCCGGTCAGGGGCGTCCCGCAAGGCTTGCGCCGATCGAATCGGCCATGGGGTCGTTGGAGTCGCTGGCGCATCTCGCCACGGATGATGCCATGCTGACCTCTCTGACGACGGCATGGGAAACATTGCGTGAAACATACCATGAAACACGGCGTGAAACAGGTCGTGAAACATCCTCGTCAGTGGTTTCGACGTCAGCGGTTTCGTCGTCAGTGACTTCGTTGCCAGTGTCTGTCGAAATACTCGGTGAACCGTCCGGCGATGACTTGGCCTTTGGCGTTGACGCGCTGTACGTGATGCTTGCCATTGATGATGCCGCCGCGCCGGCGCAGGCTGCGCTCGCATCCATCCACGCGGTGCTCGGCAACGACCCTCAGGCCCGCGCTTTTGCGAACCTGTGGCATCTGGTGGGCAGCGTTGCTTCCGGCTTGGAGCGGCTGCCGGCAAGCCAGCGCGTACAGCCGCGCTATGCGCTGTCTGTTGCGTGGAACGCCACCGGTCTGGCACCGGTCTGGCAGCGTGCGGCATTATTCAACACGGCAGAGGGGCGTACGGCCAATGACCGGCTGGACGCGGCAATGCGCCTGTTCCAGTTCGCCGATGATTCCACCGCCAGTCGAGACATCACGTCATTCATGGCACAGGTTCGGGGCATGGAAGTGCAGGCCGATTCCTTGGCCCACATAGGACCGGTGGAAGACGCGGTGACATTGACTACGCCGGCAGGCGCGGCCGGACGCCACTGGGAATATGCGTGGATACCGGTGGTCCAGCAAGACGTGTGGCCGAACCTCGCCGGGCGCAACACCATGTTCGGTGGTGAAGACCTTGCCGAGCTCGTGCTGAGGGGAGCGCTTGAAGAAAGCGACAAAACCGGGCATGATCCGCGGTTCGCGGCTGTATTGTCGGGCGAGAAGAAGAGTTTCCTGGTCGCGCTGACCCGTGCACGGCGAATCATGATCAGCGCGGTATGGAACGACAGCATGAGCCCCTCGGACTTTCTCTTCGGGTATCTGCCGGAATACTATCCGCGCAACCGGCAACAGGCGCCTTTCACCACAGTGGGGGCACATGCGGGATTCGCCGAATATGATCTGGCCGGATTGGACGCCGACCCACGTGGGTTGGTCAGCGCCGCCCGCGCGGTTCTGGCCGCTGCTCAACCGCAGCAGGCTGCCGCAAAGGACGCCGCGATTGCGTTGACACTCCTGTTAGAGCATGGTGTGCGCGCCGCAAATCCGCAGAGCTGGGCGTTTGTGGAATCGCCGGCCCAATCGGATAGCGCGTCATCTGGCGGTGCGTCATCTGGCGATACCTCATCTGACAGTGCCTCATCCGACAGCGCGTCATCTGGTGGTGTACAGCCTGACGGTATCCAAACAGGGAAAGGCAAGACGGATGCGCAGGCCGCGCCCATGGTCACCTTATCTCCATCGGCGGTCGACAGCCTATGGGCGTGCCCGGTGTGCTGGATGCTGGAGAACCGGTTCGCCGGTCCTCGCCCCAGCTCCGTGGCCACCAGTTTCGGAACCCTCATCCATGCGGTTGCGCAGCAAGGCAGCGAGGAAGGGCTGGACCATCTTTCCCACAATGCCCAGGCGTTGGCCGCACTGGGCTTGGACTCCACGGCCGGCGCGGAACGTCGCATCGAGGCTGTCTCGGCACGGCTTAATGCCATCTATCAGAGCAAACGTCCTGATCCGAATGCCATAGCCGACACCCGGAACCGCTATGAGGCCACCCGTAAGGACGAGTCCGCGGCGGATACCCTGCGCAACATCGCCGATTACTTTGTGCGCAGCGACGCCGATCCGGAAACGTATCTTGGCAAGAACTCCAGCAACTTCAGCATTGGCGCATTGGCCGGTGCCGAATGCGAACGGGAGTTTGCCGCACGATTCGATGTGCGTGACATACTCGACGCATACAATGCCGTGCCCGGCCTGCACCCAATCGGTCGGAACACGCTGGTCCGTCTGATGGGAGCACTGGTCGGAGGGTGGCCGGAAGGCATGGACGAGCATCTGACCGTGAGACTGTCCGGGCGCATCGACCGTATGGAAACCCGCGTACTCGCAGACGGCGGCGAATGCATTCGCCTCATTGACTACAAAACAGGCAGAACGCCCACGGTCAAACAGATTTTCAATGATTTGCAGCTCGTGTGCTATCAGCTTGGCCTCGTGTTCCCCGAAGACGGGCCGCGCGGTGCCAAGGCACTTGCCGCAATGCCGCATATCAGCCAAAGCGTGCTATTCCATGTCGGGCAGAATGCGGCACCAGCCAGAAGCTACGCTCCGGAAGGTGCCTTCCAGCCGCCGCTGTTCACTGATGGCTCGTTGAATGCCGAACCGTTCACGCCCCGATACTGGTATAAAGACCCCAACCGTTTCTTCGACATACCCGCCATAGATCCGGCTACTCCTCCCGAAGGTGTGAGTGCCGAAGCGTGGGCGCAATTCGCCGCGCTCGCCGGTACGCAGACGTTATGGTCGCTGACCATGATCGCCCGCGTATTCTATGCCGCGGCGGCCAGCAGATCAGCCATCATCGAGGCCCATCCGCAAGACACCCATATCGGATTCTGCCGTATGAAGAACGTCTGCCCTGCCTGTGCAGGCCAGATCGACACGATTTTCGAAACGAGGCAAGCATGAGCACGTTCACTCCCAGTGCGGAACAGGCCGCCATCATCGATGCGCCAGTCGATGCTGACGTATTGGTGGTTGCCGGTGCCGGTTCCGGCAAAACCTTTACGATGACCCAACGCATCATCGCGCTTATCAATCGAGGTGTGGCACCTGAACGCATCCTGGGCCTGACCTTCACACGCAAGGCCGCAGGCGAACTGCTGGAACGCGTCTCCGCCGCAGTGGCCGGTGATATGGCGGGCTCTACGACCGCCACGGTGTCTGATCGGGCATTCCTCAAGCCGGCCATTTTCACGTATGACGCCTTCTTCCAGACCATCGTGCGCCAATATGGACTGCTTGTCGGATTCGATCAGAACACGCAACCATTGAGCGCAGCCGGAGCGCTTCAACTGGCCACCGAAGTCATCGACAGTCACATGGATCTGGCGTTCAGTGAGGATTTTGGCGCCTTCTCCAGTTTGGCGAACCGTGTTCTGGCGTTGTCGGATGCCATTGGCAGTGCCATGATCGGTGCCGGCTGCACCAGCTTCGATGATGCGATCAATCGAGTACGGCAATGGGATTCGGCATTCATCAATCGATTGCAACAAGCCGTTGCAGACGAACCCATGCCCGAGGACGAGCCGAAAATCCCCAAGATCAAACGACTGAAGAAAGATACCGACGCCAGCTGGCAAGCCAAGCTCGATGACCGTGCCGAACATTTGCACGCCCGCTGCACCTATCATTGCGGTGCGCTGCTGGAGACCACACGCAAACGCGATATTCTGCTCCAGCTGGTGGAGGCCTATGCCCAAGCCAAGCGGGAACGCAATATGGCCGAATTCTCCGACTTCACCATTGCCGCGTATCAGCTTATCGAGCGCTTCCCCTCCATCGGAGAGCGTACGCGCCGCAGGTACAGCCACGTGCTGCTCGACGAATATCAGGACACCTCCACCACGCAGGCCGCTCTGCTGGCAGCACTGTTCCACGTGGATGCGTCACAGAGGTCCGCCGTCAACGCGGTGGGTGATCCGTTCCAGTCGATTTACGCATGGCGTGGTGCCAGCCCTGGTGCATTCCGTATGTTCCAGCAAGATTTCCACCTGCCTGCCGGATACAAGCCATTCCCGTTGTCCGTCACCAGGCGCAACAGCCGTATAGTGCTCGAAGCCGCCAATAATCTCACGCTGCCGTTGCGCTCCAATCCGTCGCGTCCCTCCAGCTCATTGATGCGTGAGGTCGATGTCTCATCGCTCGACCCCATGCCTGATGCCCCCGAAGGAACATTGGGAGTACTGGGCTTCGCCACGGCCGGGCAGGAGATCGACGCCGTAGTGCGTTTCTGCAAGACGGCCATCGCACGGCACCGTTCCGCAGCCGAACAACAGGAACAGATGCCGGGCGAACAGAAAGCGCCGGTCGCCGTGCTGTTTCGGTCCAAATCACATATGCCCGAATATCAGGCGGCATTGGAACAGGCCGGATTGACCACATTCGTGGTCGGCTATTCCGCGCTGCTGGAACGTCCGGAAATCCGCGATCTGATGGCGTTGCTGCACGTGGCCGCCGACCACACCGATACGGGATCGCTGATGCGCTTGCTGGCCACGCCACGATTCACCATGTCCGCAGCGGATTTGACCATGTTGGCCCGTTTTGCTGAAGAACAGAACATGGAACAACGCTTCCAAGCATTGGTGCAGGCCGGCCTTGCCCAACCGGATACACCAGCGAATGAATGGGCGGCTGTGGTGCGTGAGTACCGCGATCAGGTGGCCAATGCGGTATTCCTGCCAGACGTATTGCTACGCGGCGACCTGGTAAAACTGCTTGAACGGTTGAGCGCACACGGGCGCAACGCCATAACCTGGGCCGCGGTGATGCTCCGTCAGGTGCATGATGCCGTCGGGCGGCCACTGGGCGACGTGATTCGCGCCGGCATAGAAGCGTTGGATCTTGACATCGACACCGTATTGGCCGGTGTGCTGCATAATCCGCAGCACCGCGCCAATCCCGCTTTGGCGCATATGCCTATGGATGCGATTGTGGATTTGGTGGATACGTACACGCAAGAGATTGCCGCTGAGCAAACTCCCTCGTTGCATGGGTTCATCACATGGGTGGATCATCTGGCTTCGGTGGAGGATGAAGCCGCCAGTCTCCCCGACGCTCCGGTGGATGTGGAACTGATGACCGTACACCAGTCCAAAGGGTTGGAATGGGATGCCGTTGCGGTAGTGGGGCTTACCGCCGGCGGATTCCCCAGCAATCAGGGCGACCATCTCAAGATCGTGCTGGACGAACACCATACGGGAGGCACCGAGCAAGGTCACTGGACCGCACCCGAATATCATGAGACCGCCGACTCCTGGCTCACCAACCCCACCGCCGTGCCCGTGCCTATGCGCGCCGATGCCGGCATTTTGCCGCGATTCCCCCATGATGCCGATGTGGAAGCCGACCCCATCGCATCGTTGGCGGCTTTGGATGATGTGGAGCTTATCGATGATGAAGTGTTCGGCTCCATGCGCGAATTCGGCGATGGCGTGGAAGAAGTGGATGCATCCGGCTGGTATTTGACGCAGGCGGAGGAATATGGGCGTCGGCTGCATGCCGACGAACGTCGATTGATGTATGTGGCGCTTACCCGTGCGCGGGAAGATGCCCTGATGACCTATTGCGCCTATACGGGCGAATCCGGGCGGGACCCGTCAGTGGTGCCCAAAGGCTCTCGCGCCGCTCAGCCATCCAATTTCTGGCTTGAAGTGCATGACGCGCTCCAAGCCCGTGAACATGCGATATCGGCTCAGGACTGTGTGGAACGGCTGCAAACCGCCAATGCCGGGAAGCCCATGCTGATCTCGGCGCAAGGCGAAGCGATTGCCCCTCCCGAAGGGTTCTTTATCGGAGAGCATGCCGCGGCATACAGTGACGCCGTGGTGGGGGAGGCGTGGCAAACGCCGATTACGCAGACGAATGCCGCCGTCGAATTGCCGTGGCCGGCTACCCTCAGCGACGCGGTGCATGAACAGCTGTCACGCGGCATCGATGTCATCGCCGCAGATTCCTCGTCACTTGAGCAGCACCAAGACGCCGGCCCACTCCTGCAACGGGCACAATTGCTGGTGGACGACGCCGATTTGATGGCCGATGCCGCCAGCGGCCAGTCGCTTGATGAGGCAGTCAAAGCCAAGGCGCAACGCGTTCTGGCTGCAGGACGCCAGAACGTGACAAGCCTGCAAGCCCGCGTAGGTGGCATGAACGAACGGGAGGAGCGCCTCTACTGGCGTAGCATTATCCGCCCGATTCCGCGCATATCGTCTCCGGCGGCCGAGGCCGGCACGCAGTTCCATGCGTGGGCCGAGCAATTCATCAATGCCGGTAAGCCGGATGAAGCGGTACTGGCATATGAAGCCGAACCAAGCATGCCGCATACAGGTCAGGATGCGGGATTCGTTTCCCGGGAAGCCATGTTGGCCGATTTGGCCGAACGGGAGCGGCAATGCCGCAAGCCATCCACACGGCAGCCCGCTGTCCCACAGCCCACGGCTCAACAATCCGTATCCGCCGTATCCGCCGTATCCGCCACTTCCATAAGCAGCGACAATGCCACCGAGTCCAAGCTGGTGGCGTGGCAGCGCAGACTGGCCGAATCATCGTGGGCCAAGCGCATCCCGGCGTGGACGGAGCGTGCCATCGTCGTGGACGTGCCGGGCGTGGGCCTGGTCAATGGCAAACTCGATGCGGTATTCATCGGTGGACTTGACCCGTCCAGCACCACCGCACGCTTTACCGTGGTCGACTGGAAAACCGGTCGTCGGCCCACCAAGCCAGACGACATCACCCGCAAACTTGCCCAGCTCGACATGTACCGACTGCTGCTGGCAGCGGTCGAAGGTGTGGAATTGGACAGTATCGACGCCACTCTCTACTATGTCAGTGAGCCCGACGAGGGCTTGCGCGAGCTTCACGCCCGCGCGAAAACCAAACAGGAAATCCTTACCGAGTTGAGCTCCGGCATTCCCGAACAATCTGACAACGACTGAGCCCAAAGGCTCATGACCTGTACAGCATCGGACGGCCTTCACCGGTGGAGAGACCTTATGCATCGCAAGGCATCTCCGACGATGAAGACGACTGGCCACGTACCGGTCCGCGGTTGAAACGCACCGCGTGACGTTGCCCGGGAACCGCTACCCTCGGATGGCACGTGTGGGCGGGCGCACGTGCCGGACAACGCACCAGTAAGGAGTTATTGTGTCCACGACTCGCGCGGTTTCGAAGTCGTCCGCTGCCCACTCGCCCTACCAGCGCCTGTTCATGCTGCCCGGAGCCAAGGCGTTCTGCCTGTCCGGCGCGGTGGCACGATTGCCGATCTCCATGATGAGTCTCGGCATCGTTCTGGCGCTCAACCATCTCTACGACAATTGGACCATCGCCGGCACCATGAGCGCCGCCTATGTGCTGGCCATGAGCTGCGTCACCCCGTTCTACGCCCGCGCCTTCGACCGTTTCGGCCAAGCCCGCGTGGGCCGGCTTGCGCTCGCCGTGCAGATTGTGGCCATGCTCGCCTTCGCCTTCGCGGCGTTGGTGCGCGTGCCGATTCCGCTGCTGTTCGTCCTGGCCATCATCATGGGTCTGACGCAGTTCTCATTCGGCGCATTGGTCCGAACACGCTGGTCCTATGCGTTGCGCGGTGTGGAAGATGGTGAACAGCTGCTCAACACGGCCTACGCCATGGAAGCCGCCATTGACGAGATCGTCTTTATTCTGGGGCCGATTCTGGCGGCTTGGCTGGCCACCTCCGTGCATCCGGTATCCCAACTGTTCGTGCCCACCGTGGCATGCGGTATCGGCGGCACCATATTCTTCTCGCTGAAATCCACCCAGCCACCGGTTATCGTGGAACAGGTCACCGTGGCCGCGCACGATGACGGCAGCCCTGCTGCAAGCGAAGATGCCGACCAGCTGACCCTGCGCCAGCTCAAACGCAGCGGCGCCAAGCCCAAGAGCGTATTGCTCTATGCCGGCGTACTGCCGTTGCTCGCTGTGTTCATCGTGTTCAATATGAGCTTCACGTCCTTCGACGTGTCCATTACCGCCACCATGAAATCCATGGGACTTGAGCCCTTCCTCGGTCTGCAATTGGCGATGTTCGCGGTCGGCTCGTGCATCGGCGCGCTGGTGTTCGGCTCTTGCCGACTCAAAGGCTCCCATTGGGCGCATATGGTGATGTTCCTATCGCTGCTGACCGTCGGCTACGTGTTCTTCCGGCTGTCAATGGACAATCTCATCCTGCTGGGCGTCTTCGAAATCCTCGCCGGCCTGACCGTCTCGCCGACGTTCGCCACCGGCAACCTCATCGTCAAGGATCTGGTGCCGGCGGAATCCCTGACCGAAGGGCTGAGCTGGGTAACCACCGCAGGCACGGTCGGCACGTCGATCGGCTCGTCCGTGGCCGGCATTGTGCTTGACGCCTCCAACCCTCATGTGGGCATGATGCTGCCATTCATCTTCACGCTGGCGTCCGTGCCATTGGCGTTGGCCGGATGGGCCTTGGCCAAGCGGCGTGGGTGAAACGGGATCGGGCTACGCCCGATGGATGGTTGGCGGCTTCGCCGGGGTCTCTCCCTCAGTCCGCTTCGCGTCCAGCTCGAACGCAATTAATGATGGCTTTCAGCCAACTGAATTATTGCTCACTGTCGTTCGCCCTCACCTAAAAACGCCTCCGGCGTTTTCTTCACGGTTCGGCTCATCAGAGGGAGCTCGACTTCACGGTTCGGCTTGTCAGAGGGAGCTCGATTCTGTGGACGGGATATTGGCGTGAGGGCTTGGCGGTGATAGGCTGATTGCCGATTGGAAAACGTTCCGGGTACATTGCCGGGCAGGTACGGGTAGACAGGGAAGAAGACATGATCAAGGTTTCGGTGGTCGGAGCAAAGGGCCGCATGGGCTCGCACGTGGTCGAAGCGGTGAACAAGGCCGAGGATACGCAGCTGGCGCTCGCATTGGATGCCGGCGACGACCTGACCCAGGTCACCACCGACAACACCGATGTGGTCGTCGAATTCACCGTGCCGTCCGTCAGCCTGAACAACGTGCTGACCCTGATCGGCCAAGGTGTGGACGTGGTGGTCGGCACCACCGGCTGGACCGACGAGAAACTCGCCCAGGTCAAATCCGCCATCGCCAACGGCCCGAAGCCCGAAACCCAGAAGGTCTTCATCGCACCTAATTTCGCGATCTCCGCCGTGCTGGCCGACTACTTTGCCACCAAGGCCGCGAAATACTTCGAATCCGCCGAAGTCATCGAACTGCACCACCCCACCAAGGTGGACGCCCCCTCCGGCACCGCCATCCACACCGCCCACGGCATCGCCGAAGCACGCAAGGCCGCAGGACTCGCCCCCGTGCCGGACGCCACCGAAACCGATGGCGGCTCACGCGGCCAGGTGGTCGACGGCATCCACGTGCACGCCGTGCGTCTGCGCGGCCTCAACGCCCACGAGGAAGTGCTCTTCGGCAACGCCGGCGAGCAGCTGACCATTCGGGCCGACAGCTTCGACCGCACCAGCTTCATGCCCGGCGTCCTGCTTGCCGTGCGCAAGCTCGCCGGCGACGCTCCGGCCGGCCTGACCATCGGCCTCGACCACTTCCTCGACCTGTAATCGACCCGCAGTCGACCAGTAGTCGCCCCCGCATTTCAGGCAGGGAAGCGCGCCGGGACGCGCATCACGGCATTGCCACCGGCTCCGGTCATAATGCCACGCATTCAGCAACAATCAAGGTACGTAATATAAGAGTCCACAATGGGAAGTACGGTGAACACTATGAGCGAGCATGACATGCACCTTCTTGAGCCAGCACCTTTCGGCCGCATTCTGCCGGCTATGGTCACCCCGATGAAATCCGACGGCAGCGTCGATTTCGCCGCCGCGCAGAAGCTCGCCAAATACCTGTCTCTTATACACATCTCCGAGCCCACGAGACCGGAGCCTATCTC
>ENA-OXVF01000042-OXVF01000042.1-human-gut-metagenome-genome-assembly--contig:-NODE-42-length-17636-cov-24.277800_pt1 | contig 17636 bp, 7 predicted proteins | sample MGYA00249575_ERZ652693 | MGnify/ENA primary metagenome ERZ652693 (study PRJEB26925, sample SAMN05826740) | human gut metagenome | biome: ENVO:2100002; feature: ENVO:00000062; material: ENVO:00002003...
CCACACTACGGAAAAACACTGCCGAACCTGTCGAACAAACATTGAAGCAAAACAATCTGAGCATTCGGCGAACCGCGGAGAGGATCGGCCGGGACAAGTCCACGGTGTCACGCGAGCTGAGGCGCGGCCTGTGGTTCGCGTCCAACGAGAACGGGTCGTACCGTCCCTACCGGCCGAAACGGCTGAAGACCGGGCCGTGGACCTCGGGTCCGTTCTATTCGGCGCTGGCCGCGCAGAGGAAGGCGGACCTGCGCCGGCGCGGATCCCGCAAGCCGCGTCGCATGGACTCGGACCGGCTTCGCGCCTGGGTGCTGGACTCGCTGCGCAGGGGGTGGAGCCCGGAACTGATCGAGGGACGGTTGAAGGCCCGGTACGCCGGCGACCCGTCGATGCGGATCAGCCACGAGTGCCTTTACCAGTGGATCTACGCCAAGCCGCAGCGGGCGCTGGACCTGCGCCAGTACCTGGCGCGCGGCAGGAAACGCCGGACGAGGAAAAAGGGCAGGAAGGCGAAAGGGCCGCGCATCCCGATGCGCGTGCCCATCGCGGACCGGCCCGAGGCGGTCGGATCCAGGAAGGGGTTCGGCCATTTCGAGTCGGACACGGTGGTCGGCGCCGCGCCGTCGAGGCGCTGCATGAACACGCAGGTGGAGCGCAGGAGCCGCAGGCTGTTCGCCCGGCTCGTCGACGACAAGAGCGCGTCCGCCACGGCCAGGGCCGAATACGAGATCTTCAAGGACATCCCGCCGGCCGCGCGCGTCGACCGCACGCGGGACAACGGCACGGAGGCGAGCCTGCACATGCTGGTGGACGAGGCGCTGGGCATGCTCACGTACTTCGCCGACCCGTACAGTTCCTGGCAGCGTGGCAGCAACGAGAACAGGAACGGCAGGATCCGCCGCTATCTGCCCAAAGGAACCGGGTTCGAGGACTTGGCCCAGGAGGACCTCGACGCGATCGTCGGTGAGATCAACGACACCCCGATGAAGCTCCTCGGCTACAAAACGCCCAACGAGGTATGGGACGAGGAGATCGCCAAGCTACAATCGAAGGCAGCCAGCCCGAACACAAGCGTTGCGCTTACAAATTGAATCCGGCCCGCCGAGGCATTCGCCGACGAACTGCTATAATTGCAGGACCAACAGGGGGTGTTGCACCTCTAAATAGACATCGGGCACACGGTTTGCGCGGTGGTGAGCAGTGAGCGGTGAGTATTGAGCGACGTACGGCGACTCACGTGCGCTCACACAGTGGTGAGTAATCCGCCAAACAACACCACGAGCAGGGCGATGGTTTCAATCACGAAGTACAGAATGAAACTCGCCCAGCTTTTGGTCAGTACGTTCAGCGGCGAGGTCTTCCGGATAATCACCAGCAGACCAACAAACACCAGGGCGTATACGGCGATGCCGATCGCCGCCCCCATAATGCCGAGGTTCGCGGCATTCGCCAGACCGGCCTGCTTGCCGTAGACCACGTACGTGGAATACCAGAAGTTGAGATTGAGCATGCTGAGTCCCGCGATGAACTGCTCACAGGCCAGCCCGAGCACGAACACGATCAGCCATGGCCAGGACGGCGAGACGACCACCGCCATCGCCAATCCGACGTACGTGATCACCACGGCCACCCAACCGACCAGTGCGATACCTTGCGGAGACACTCCCCCGAGCACGGCCACAATGGAGTCAGTATTATTCACCGCCAGCGAGCGACCGAACCAGTATGGCGCGATGATGGCGCACAGTACGGCAAGAATAATCAACGCCCAACGCAACGGATGGGAGCGACGGCGCTCGATATCAGCCAAAGACAAATCGGTCTCGGGTATGGAAGCCTCGGGGTGCCTGGAAACCTCGACGGTCTCTACTTTGCCGCCTACGATTTCCGTCGCCTCGTTAGGTTCTTGCTCGTTGGATTCCTGCTCCATGCACCGCCTCGCCGATTACCTGCTTATTGCCATGTATTGCCATGCCGATTATTGCGATGCCTATCTTAGCGTGCGTGTTGGGCAAGTACCTGATGTTCCCTGTGGTTTCGCGCACTGATTGGATACAGACAGGCTACTGCTGTTGCCCGTCTGTATCCGGCGACTTGTCCGCCGCTGTATCCGTCTGTTCCTCAGGCAACGTATTGGCAGCCTGTTCCTTACGCCGCCTGCCGTGCAGCAGGGCCTCGAGCATGTCGACCTGACGCTCCAGTTCGTCGATACGACGTACCTGCTGCGAAATCAGCAAGTCGCGTAGGTCATTGTTCTGCTCTTTGCGGGAGACGGGGAAGATGATGGCGCGACGTTCGGGCGATACGTGGAAATCGGATTCGCTGCCGGTACCAGCCGGAAGTGACGATTCCGCCGAGTCGCGCCAAGCTCTCGCTGCTCGCGCACTCTCCGGAATGTTTGGTGCGCCCGCGGCTCCCGAGCGGAAAAGCTCCGAATCTGAAGCCCCCCCCCCAGCTTATTTTCCACGCCGGCTTTGGCATTGCCGGAGTTCAGGATTTCGTCTTGCGATTCACGCCAGCGGGCAAGGCAACGTTCGATGCGCTTGTACCCGATTAGAGCCGGATCCAATCCGGCTTCACGGAACATGCGCACGGGTGAGGCACCTTCGTTGTAGTGGACTACACAGTAACGCTTGAAATCATCGGTATAGGTGATGCGCTTCGCCGTGGCTTCCGCCACTGCCGACAACGACTTCAGATACTTGATCTCCTCGGGGCTAAAAGTCCCTCCACCACTGGTCATCCTCATCCCTTACACTCGTTGGAAGGCTCATTGCACACCCCCCTTGATTATGGGGTGAATGCCATAGTTCGGGATAGTAATACTTATAATTCGGACATGCCTAACCCCTAGTAGGGTCGTTTTTATCCCCGTTTAAGTGGAGCCTGAGTAGTGGCTGGACGGCAACTGAACGATAATCGGCCCACGAATGGGGTATACAGGCCCATCCTTCACCTCCCCTACGATTGTGTTCGCTTGGCGATTGTTACCGAGCCTGCGTGAAACGTTTGTTGTGGTGAAACACAAGTTATTTTCGATGCCCGGCCCCATTACATTCAAATCAAAATGCCATACATTGCCCATAAGATTCGGAGATGGTCCACAAGTCATCCGTCTGAGATGCCGCCAATATGACAAATGGCCGATCTGAATAATCAGATCGGCCATTGTTATAGCTGCTCAGTCATAAGCAGCAGTCAAGCTCACGCGTTGAGAGCGCGCTTGGTGGAACGGGACTTGACGAACACGGTCACCGCGGCACCCGCGATCAGCAGACCGATCACGGAGAACAGCATGGTTCCGGCGGCACCGGTGAGCGGCAGCTGGGTGATGTTCTTGACGTTGGTGACCTGGAAGGTGCCCTTGTTGTCCTTGGACAGGTTCCAGGCATCCTTACCAGCGAAGGTGGCAGCAGCATCTGCGGTTGCACCGGTAGTGATCGTGAACTTGCCAACGAAGGTGCCGTTGTAGCCAGTCGGGACCTTCGTCTCAATCACGGTGTAGGTGGTGTTGAGCTTAAGACCGTTCAGAGTGTACTTACCCTCAGCGTTGGATTGCAGTGTGTCCGTGGCGCCTTCAGGGTAAATGCCATCAGCATTGGCGGTCGGCAGAGAATACGCACCGTTAGAGCCATTGAACTTAAGCGGAGTCTTCGCTTTGAGCTCGTCAGCGGACAGACCGCTAACATCGCCTTCGTACACTTGGAACTCAGCACCAGTCAGAGCAGCAGCGTTCTTGTCGACTTTCTGCCAAGTCACGGCACCAGCCTTGGTGGTTTCTTCCTTGCTGCTCTTCAGGTCGACAACGCCGGCAGCGGCGAGAACGCCAGTGGCGTTGTTCACGGACGGCGCGGCGCCCGTGATAGCAGTGCCAGCGAGAATCGGAGCATTGCCATTCCACACGAGCTTGTGAGTGTCATTATCTTCGACGACCAGCTTTCCACTCTGGTCGACAATCAAGTACAGACCACCCTCAGCGAAGGTGAAGGTCTGGGTCTTGCCACCGTTAGAAGCCGTCGGGGTAATGTCCGTGACAGCCAGATCCTTAAGCGCGTTCACAAAAGCGGTGGTCTGCGCGGCAGTCAGGGTAGTGTTGCCCAGCCAGGCCCACTCGTTCAGGGAATCACCCTTGGTCTGGTCGTTGTAACCAGCAGCAGCGAAAGCAGCATCCACTGCCTCACCGGAGACCAAACCCTCCAGCTCAACGCCAGTGTTGCCATCAGACACATACTTGGCGAGCTCAACGTACTTGAACATGCGCAGGTTAGCCTGCAGGTCAGCGGTGTCAACCGGCTTGGTGTAGAACTGGTTTGCATCCGTGGCGTTGACTGTGATAGTCGTGCTGGAGATGTTGGCCTCAGCCGCGTTGGCGGTGGTGGCGCCGAAGGCCATGCCACCGAGCAGGGTGGCCGCAGCAGCGGCACCCGCGAAAAGCTTCCTCAACTTCATGAGAAACCCTCTCTTCCTTATTGTGATTGATTTTCTTGCAATCGCGGAGGCTGCAGACCCACAGCAGGGCCTCCGTGATCCGCAAATCCTTATTGTTTTTTCGGGAGGGAAGCCTTCATTGCCCCCCTCAGTCCGCCTTCGGCGGCCAGCTCCCCTCAGCGAGAGGAGCCAAAACCACCTCAAGTTTCTTGAAATCAGACCAGCTGACGCTTACGCCAGACCGTGTAGCCCGCAGCAGCCAGCAGGGCCAGCAGGCCCAGGCCACCGCCGAACACCATCCAGTCACGACCAGTCGTGCCACCGGTCAGCGGCAGACTGGAGATAGCCACATACTTGTTCGTGAACTGTGCCGACTCCGTATTCGTTCGGTCGGAATCGTTCTCGCCGTACTCGTAAGAGACAACGGCATCCGTCCTGGAGACCGTGACCTTGACGGTCACCTTATCGTTGTCATACTTCCAACCGGCAGCAGGCTTTTCGGTGTCCTCCGAAGCCTCGAACGTGTAGACCAAATTGTCAGCACCGGTCGGAACCCTGAACTTCAGGTCCCCATTGCCGAAGCCAACCGTCGCGCTCGCGCCGCTAGCAGTCAATTCGTCCTTGGACACAGTCGTAGTCAGTCCATTGTTGGCCAAGCCGGTAACGTCAGCGCACTTACCAGCATTCGCATCCGTGCTATCCACGCACTTCAGGTTGAAGCCGAAGTCCGAATTAGCAGCATGTCCCTGCACAACCTTCGTCACCTTGACATCCGAAGCGGGCAAGGTCACGTAAGAAGGCGTGTTGGTTACCGTGAAGGCACCGGATTGTGCGGTCAAACCTTGTAGCTTGAGGTCAGTCTTATCAACCTTGGAGTCATAGCCTTCAACCTTGACCTCGGAAACCGAGTATGTGTGCCCCTCAGGGCCGGCAGGCACCGTGAACTCGTGAGTCCAGTTGCCGGCGGCATTCAGAGTTGCTGAACCGTTGGCATAATCCTCGCCGTCCTGCTTGAGCTGGACCTGCACGGAATCATTCGCGTGATTCTCGTTGTCGTCGGACCAAGTCTTCGTCACCGTAATCTTGGAGACCGGAAGGGTGATGGTCGGCTTCTGCAGGTAGGCGGCGGTCTGCGGATCGCTCGTCGTCGTGCCGCCCTGCGAGGAGGTCACCACGGTCTTGTAGTCGACAGTGGCGCTGGAGTTGTCGTTCGTGTAGAAGTTGTTGTCGCCGGAGGCATTGGCATCGTCCTTGTGGTTCTTAACAGCCTCGTCGAACGCAGCCTGCGTCGGCTTGACATTGAAGCTCACCGTGTAGGTGACGCCGTCCTCAAGCGTGTCGTCGTTGGACATGACCGGCCAAGACACGGTGCCATCAGCCGCAACCGTCGCCTCCGGGGCGTCATCCCACGCCGTGATCTGGCCGTTCCGGGTCTTCGTGTACGCGAAGCCCGCGGGCTCTCCATTCACGGAGGCGCCGTCGGAGCTCACGACCCAGCTGGACAGCTTGTCGTGAATCGTCACGTCGGCGTACTCAGCCGTCTTGGTGATCTCCTGATGAATGGACTCGAAGATGTTGTTCAGCTGACCGGCATCCGTGGCAGCCTTGTAGTAGCTGCTGTTCTCAGCGCGCTGCCCGAAGTTCAGGTTCCTCCACGAAGCGTTTCCCCACCGATTCGTTGCAGTGGCATCCGGGTAGTTGCTGGAGATGCCGTGCATGTACTTGTTCAGGTTGCTCGAGGTGTCGCCGGGGTTGGCACCGCTGACGACGCCGATCGAGTAGATGGTCGTCCCGGCGTCCTTCAGGCTCTTCGCCTTGTTCACCGCGGTGGCGGCGACGGTGGGGTCAAACCCGCTGCCGTGGTTCGGCTCGCCGTCGGTGAAGAAGATGACGACCTTCTTCGCATCGGGACGGGCCTGGGTCAGCGCCGCCTGGGCGCGGTTGAAGGCGTAGTCGGCGGAGGTCGCGCCGGACGCACTCAGGCCGTTGACCGCGCTCGTCAGGCCGGAGACTTCATACGTCAAGTTGCTGACGATCTGCGTGTAGTTTTCGTTATACGACCCATCCCAATAGGTATTATTGCCGACCTCAGGCGACTCAGTCCCGGCGAACTTCACCAGGGCGATGCGGTTCTTCTGGCTCGGGTCAGTAATCTTCTCGTTCTCTTCAGTCGTCGCATTGATGAAGTTATTGACCGCGGTCTTGAGCGAGTCAATCTTCGTAGGCTGGTTCCAACCGCTAGCAATCTTCTCGGCCATCGAACCGGACACATCCAGCACCAGCACGATGTCGAGCGGCTGGTTCGTCACGATCTCGCCCGTATCCGCGCTCTTCGCACCGGTGACGTTCAACGCCACCTTGTACGTGCCGTCTCCATTGGCGGTAACGGTCTTCTCGCGGGCCGGAGCAGACAACGTCGGATCATCCGGCACGCCGTTTGTTCCCTCGGTGGAAAGAGGAGCAGGCGCGCTGGCGGCCGCCTTCTCATCGGTGGTCTGCGATTGTGTCGTGGAGGCATTCCCATCGTCCGCCATGGCGGTTGCGCTCACACCGGCGACGCCACCGAGCATCGCCACGGCGGCAACGATCGCCACTAACCGTTTGCCTTTCCTGCCCGCCGCGGCCCCTACCGCTGCGAACCATTCTGCAATTCTCTTCATAACCTTGCCTGTCTCTTACGATCACGTACGCCAAAACCCGGCGTTACGCTTATAAGGCGTTACGGTATTAAGCAAAAAGCACGAATGCGTACACCCGGGTAGAGGGAATTTTTTACCCGACATTGAAAAGAACCTTGGAATTTTTGAAAAGTGGCACCCTCGTCATCCACCCTGCGATAACGCACTTTTCTTCTCGACGGGGCGTGCCGGTCCCACCATCTGGGAACTGAGGCGGATTTGCCGCCGCTGCGCGGGGGCCGGAGTTACTGACGACCGTCAGTATGCCACTGCTCCGCATGTGTGCAGTATCACATACCGCTACGCATACACGGAGACATACTACATGCAATTTCTGTGAACGCAAACATACGACTCACCAAGGCCGTGTTCTGTTACGGGCGGTGGTGTTACGGGCAATGTTGTGGGTAGTACCCTAGCCACAAACCTATATAGTGGAGCGGATGACGGGAATCGAACCCGCGTAATCAGTTTGGAAGACTGAGGCTCTACCATTGAGCTACATCCGCGTTAAGCGTCGCTTTTGGCGACTTGAGTTATTATACATATTTCTTCGGGGATGGCAAACGCGTGTGGCTGCAGCAGGACCAGCCAATCTAGTTGATGGATTGCGGCTTTGCCGAGGACTCCCCTCAGTCACCTACGGCGACAGCTCCCCTCAAAGAGGGGAGCTAGAAACCGTCGAAATCACAAATGGATGAGCTGGGACTCGTATGGTTGGAGGTCGACGTCCATCGCGTTCAGAATGCCGTTGCAGGCGTTGAGGTGGGCGTGCTGCGGGTCGGGCGAGAAGTTGAACAGGCCGACCAGCGTCTTGCCTTCGTGCTGACGAATCACAGCGAGCACCGAATCATTGAACGTATCCCACGTGGACACCCAAGCGTCAGGCGCGAAGCAGGGATCGTTGCGCATCGCGCGCAAATCCTCCATGCCCTTCCACAGCTGGTTCTGCAACGTACCGGACTTCTTGCGCAGAGCGGCCTTGGTCCAGTCGAACTTACTACGGTGCAGATTGCGGCTGTCTTCCACGCGATCCGGGTCTTCCTTGTAATCCCAGCCGTTGAGCTGGGCGATTTCGTCGCCGCAGTTGAGCATCGGGAAACCGCGCAGGAAGCTCATGGCGTGGTGCATCATGAGGTCGCGATCCACCGAGGTCTCTAGCAGTGGCTTGTCGTGCGTGATGATGGCCTTTTCGATGCCGCACAGGCTGGCGGTGGTGCCGCAACTGCGGGCGTCGCGCGTGGCTTCGTCGTAGTTGTAGAGTTCGCCCATCGACCAGCTGCCGGGGGTTGCGCCCTCGTAGAAGTGGTACAGGAATTCCTTGTGCTTGAGCGGGTCGATGTCGAGGTAACGCTCCACGTCTTCGTCCAAGCCCCAGCCGATGTCGTCATGGCAGCGCAAATAATTCACGAACCAGCAGTTTTCGGGCAGCGAGTTGAGCTTGTCGATCTGGTTCTTGAGCAGACGCACGTCGCGGCTGGCGAGCGCGCTCCACAGGTTGACCATGATGGAGACGTTGTACAGCATGTGGCACTCGGGGGCCTCGGGCGTACCGAAGTAGGCGGCGAGCTCCTTGGGGGCCATGACCACCTCGCCCTTAAGCACCACGGCCGGGCAGACGCATTCCAAAATGATGCGCAGCATGCGCACGATGGTGTGGACCTGCGGCAGGTTGCGGCAATTGGTGCCAAGCTGCTTCCAGATGTACGGCACGGCGTCGATGCGGAATACCTCGACACCGAGGTTGGCCAGGCGCATCACGCTGCCCATCATGGCTACGAGCACCTTCGGGTTGCGGTAGTTGAGGTCCCACTGGAACGGGTAGAACTGGGTCATCACCCACTTGTTCATCTTCTCATTCCAAGTGAAGTTGCCGGGCGCGGTGTTCGGGAAGACCTGCGGCACATCCCGGTCGTAGCGGTCGGGGATGGTGCGGTCCGGGTAGCAGAAGTAATAGTCCTGATACTCGGGATCGCCGGCTTCGGCTGCCTTGGCCCAGCGGTGGGTGGAGGCGGTGTGGTTCATCACGAAGTCGATGCACAGACTGATGCCGGCGCGGCGCAGCTTCTTGGCCAGCGCGGCGAGGTCTTCGTTGGTGCCGAGCTTCGGGTCCACGGTGTCGAAGTCCTGGACCGCATAGCCACCGTCGTTGTTCGGGTGCGGCATGTCAAGCAGCGGCATCAAGTGCAGGTAGGTGAGCTTCTGCTCCTTCAAGTACGGAATCTTGTCGGCAAGTTTCTTGAGGTCGCCGGCGAACAGGTCGGTGTACATGGTCATGCCGAACATATCGCCGCGCTTGTACCAGCCCGGGTCCTGCTCGCGGGTTTTGTCGAGACGCTTCAAATCGGCGGGACGGTCAGCGTAGGCTGCGGCCATGCTTGCGACGAGTGCGTCGAAGGCGTCGTGATCGTTATATAGGCTCATGAAGAGCTGTTCGAGTTCGTCTTGATGAGCAGCAAGGCGAGCGTTGAACACGGCGCTCGAAGCGGGACGCTTGGCGGTTGCGGACTTGATCGCCGCTGCCTTGGAGGTACGGGCCGAACGGACGGCAGTCGTCGCCTTAGTCGCTGTGGTTCTGGCCGTACGAGACGTCGTGCGCTTGGTTGCGGTTGTCTTGGTTGCCGTGGAAGTCGTAGCGGTTTTGGCCGCTCGGGTTGATGCTGTCTTGGCAGCCTTCTTCGCCACCTCGGTCTTCTCGACCGATTCCACTGCCTGTGCCGACTGGTTGCTTTGAGCCACCGGCGCTATTCCACAGAAATCGTCACCACCGCGGAGGCAATCGGACCATCGTGGCTCAGGGAAATATGGATATGCGGCATCGACCCCGCACCGAAAGCCGAGCGCTGCGCCGAACGCGCATTCCGCCGCTCCTGCATCACTGCATAAGGCCCGTTATCGGAAGCAGGGGAATAAGCAGAGGAATAGCGAGCGCCTGCAGCCGAATTCGCGTAATCAGTTTGGAAGACTGACGCCGTCCCCTTACCCAGAGACACATGCGGCACACCACGGGAATCATCCAAGATCTCGATTTCAGGCCACGGGAAATTATCAAGCGTGAACGGATAGGGGGCATCGCCAAGATAATCGCACCACGCTTTGAGGAACGCCTCCTTGCCTGCCCACTTGGCGGACAGATGCACGGCCTCGTCATCGTTCTTCAGCCGTGCACGATCCGCCGCCTGACGTACCTCACGAACGGAAAACAGCGAGCGCATGCGCGAGCCGGGTTCAGACAGCTGCTCGGCGAATGCGGCGACGTCAACCACGTCATGACCTAAACCAAATGTGCCCATAGCACCTATTATCAGCCATTCAACACGTTGACAACACATCCAGAATAACGAGGTTCACACGGAACGCGGCATCCACAAACGGAAACCCTCGGCCGCTCCGCAAGCCGAATCCTGAAAGTCAACACCAAGTCAAACTGTTGACTAACGGTGGACACGGCGTAAAATGTCGATATTCCGCCCGACACTCCAATACGTAAATCGATTGACGTCAAACGTTTGACTTTTTAACGCGGTTAACACAATGATCCAATGAAGGATAACTTCACAACAACCAACCACAACCAGCCAATGAAGCCAGCAAGGAGGTAGAACCGTGGTCACGATGAAGCAAATCGCCAACCGCGCCGGCGTTTCCATCTCCACCGTCTCTCTGGTGCTCAACAACCGCGATATCGGCCGCGTCAGCCCCGATGTCGCCGAGCGAGTCCGCGACATCGCCGCCGAACTCGGTTACCTGACCAACCGTCTGGCCAGCGGGCTGCGCACCAGCAGTACCCGCACCATCGGATTCCTCAGCGACGAAGTGGCCACCACGCCGTTTGCCGGCCGCATGATTGAGGGCGCGCAAGACGCCGCCCGCATGCCCGCGTTCTTCGACAAGCACCCGGATGTCGACGGATTCTTCTGCTTCAACGACACCCGCGCTTGGGCCATCTACACCGAGGCCACCCGTCGCGGGCTGATTATCGGCAAAGATATCGCGGTGGTTGGCGTCGACAATCACCAGGTTGTGGCCGAAGCGCTGGATCCGCCGCTTTCCACTGTGGAACTGCCGCATTACGAGATGGGCTACTGGGCAGTCGGTAAGCTGGTCTCGCTCATCGAAGGCGAGGCACCCGATCCCTTTCCTCGTGCCGGATACCCGGTCGAGAAGGTTCAGCCGCCGCCACTGAGCGAGCAGTCACCCCAGCTTGAATGCCAGCTGCGCATCAAGCAATCCTGGGGCCGGCCCCGCTCCCAGCGATAGCCTGCCCAAAAATCACGCATCTATCCCACTTGACCCGGTTTCGACTGTATGTCGAAGGCGCTATTGCTGTTTTCGTGGGTGGTGGTTCGTTGTTGAACCGTTGCGGGAGTAAGAGACGACGAACCGACATCCACGAAAACAGCAATAGCGTCAAAAAACAATAGGGTCGGGAAGAACACCGTAAATGACGTTCTTCCCGACCCTAATCGCGAGACACTCCCCTCAGCCGGCATTCACCGACCGGGGGAGCCAGAGGGGCATCAGGCCTCGTAGTAGCCGTCGGCGCCGAGGCGGGCGTCCGGGTTGAGGAGCATAGCCTTTTCGACCTCGTGGTGGTCGTAGCCACGGTGATCCTCGCGGAAGCGACGGTTGTCGATCGGCTCGTAGAGCGCGGCGCGACCCATCATGCCTTCCTCAAGGTGACGCTGGCCGGCGGCCAGGCGGGCGTTGGCACGCTCACGCCAAGCTTCCAGTGCGGCCTCACCATCGGCCTTGGCCACGGCCGCCTCGAAGGCACCGGGGTGAACCAGGGCCACGAAGCCGGAAACATGTCCGAAGCCGAGCGAGGTGGCCAGACCGGCCTTGACCGGGCGACCAGCGGTCTCGCGACCGAACTCGTCCTCGCCACCGCCGATGCGCAGGGGCTTCCTAACCCAGACCATGTGGTCGTCGCGCTGGAGCTTCGGATCCACGCAGTCGAGCGCCGCGTTCGCCGGAATCACGCCGGACTTGAACAGCTGCGTCAGACCGTTGACCTGGAAGATGCAGGCACCACCCTTGGCGTGGCCGGTAAGCGTCTTCTGCGAGATCACGAACAGCGGGTTGCCGTCGGTGCGGCCGATGGCGTGGGCCAGCGTGTTGTGCAGCTCGGATTCGTTCGGGTCGTTGGCGTTGGTGGACGTGTCGTGCTTGGAGACCACGGCGATGTCGTCGGCTGAGACGCCGAGCTTAGCCAGGTCGTGCACGAGCTTGGAGTCCTTGCCGCCGAGGCCGGCAGCCAGGGCACCGAGGCCCGGAGCCGGGATCGAGGTGTGAGCGCCATCCGCGTAGGAGTGGATGAAGCCGACCACGGCCGCCACCGGCAGGCCGAGCTTTTCGGCGATGTCACCGCGGGTCACGAGGATCGTGCCGCCGCCCTGGGATTCCAGGAAGCCGCCACGGCGACGATCGTTCGCGCGGCTGAAGAAGCGCGCGTCGATGCCCTTGCCGTACATTTCCTCCGAGTTGGCGGTGGCGTTCATGTTGCCGAAGCCGATCACGGATTCCACGCCGATGTCGTCGATCGCACCGGTGACCACGAAGTCGGCCTTGCCGAGGGCGATCTTGTCGACGCCTTCTTCAAGGGAGACGGCCGCGGTGGCGCAGGCGGAGACCGGCTGAATCATGTTGCCGTAGCCGCCGATGTAGGACTGCATCACGTGAGCCGCGACCACGTTCGGCAGGGCTTCCTGCAGGATGTCGGTCGGGATCTCGTGGTTGAGGAAGCGGTCGAGGTACAGCTTGCGCATCGACATCATGCCACCGAAGCCGGTGCCCTGGGTCGAAGCCACCAGCGAGGGGTGGATGGACTCGAGGATTTCGGCCGGGGTGAAGCCGGCGCCCAGGTAGGCGTCCACAGTGGTGACGATGTTCCACAGGGCGATCTTGTCGACGTCGCCGACCATCGAGGCGGGAATGCCCCATCGGGTCGGGTCGAAGCCCTTCGGGAACTGGCCGCCGACTGTGCGGGTCATGGTGGCGCGGCGCGGCACGCGGATCATCGAGCCGGCGTGGCGGGTCACGTTCCATTCGCCGGATTCCTCATCCGGGGCGATGGTGGTGTGAGCCTCGTCCAACTTGACGTATTCGGTGGCGACTTCGCGGGTGGGCACAGAGAAGGTGACGTCGTGGTCGAGGAAGACCTCGGCTTCCTCTTCGTCAGCACCGTCCTTGTAGTCGTTGCCCATGCCTTCCTCGAACGGGCGGATGCCGGAGCGGGCCACGACCTCGTCGTGGTAGCGCTCGGCGATGTCCTCTTCGGGCACGAGGTTGCCGTCGGTGTCGTACCAGCCGGGCTTCGGGCTGTCGGCCCAAGTCAGCAGGCCCATGTTCCACGCAAGTTCGAGCACTGCGCCGGCGCTCAGGTCGACGGTGCCGTCCGAGTGGATGCCGAGTTCGGCCTGGGCGCGCGTACGACCGGAGCCCCACGGGCCCAGCTCACCGACGGAAACGATGACGATTTCGTCTTCCGGCTTGGCAGTGACGTTGGTCCAATCGTTCAAGTCGACCGGGGCCTGCTTGGTGACGATCGGTGTGGGCAGCGCCTTGATTTGCTGCCCACGCGAGGAGTCGGACAGTCCAGTGGACCGTCCGGCGACGGAGCCATCCGTTTCCTGAGACGAGGCCGCAGCAGCTTCCTTCTCGGCGTCGGCCATGGCCTCCGCACGCAGGGCCTTGATGTCGATGGGCTCGGAGCCGAGGCCACCGGTCAGGTCCACATCGAGCGGGGCCTTGAGGGCCTGCTCGCGCGATTCGGCAGTGCACAGGTCGAGCAGCTTGGCCGCAATCTGTGCGGTGGAGTAGGTGCGGATGCCGTGACGTTCAACGACGGCGACCAGCGGGTCGTTACCGCCCATCAGGCCGGTGCCACGCACCCAGCCGATCTTCGGGTGAGCGAAGGTGACGCGGCTCGACCACACCTTTTCAGCGCGGGCACGGTTGACGATGGCGTCAAAGGCGCTCTTGACTTCGCCGTAGGCACCGTCGCCGCCGAATACGCCGCGGTTCGGGGAACCGGGCAGCACCACGTGGAGCTTGTGCTGCACGTTGGTGTCGGCACCGATGTGGCTGAAGCCGGCGATGGCGCGTTCCACGCCCCACAGCATCAGTCGGGCCTGCGATTCGAACAGGTCGCCGGAGTCGGCGAGCGTGCCATGGACCGGCGGAGCGGCGAACGGGAAGAACAGGGTCGGCTCCCACGCGGGCTTCAGAATCGTGGTGGTAGCACCGGAGGTCTTCTTCTGCTCGTGGCCCACCCAGTCGACCAGTGCGTCGACGTCGCGGTAGCTGGAGAGGTTGGCCGGAACCAGCCACAGCTTGGCGTTGCCGGTAGCGTGCTCGCGGTAGGCCTGCTTAGCCCAAGCCTTAATGGACGGCTTGAAGCTGTGCGAGGTGGCCACCACAGTGGCACCGCCTGCGAGCAGGCCTTCGACCACCTGAGCGGCAATCGAGTTCGGGCTCACGCCGGTGACGATGGCGATATCATTCGCGTAACGGGAGGCGTTCTTGTTGGACGCAACCTGTTCGAGGGCCTCGGAGCCGGCCTTCTGGAAGACGGCCTTGAGTTCTTCGCTCTCCGACTCGTTGGCGAACCACTGGGCTTCGGCGGCGATGGTCTTGCCAAGGCCGATGAAGCTGCCGTTCAGGGCGGCGGGATCGTTGTCGTAGTAGGCGCGGGCGAGGTCTTCGCGGGCGGAAGCCCACCGATCATCGAAGAGGATGGCCTTGTTGGCGTCGAAGCGCGGAGCGACCTGCTTAGGCCAGTCGGAGCCAAGTTCGGCTTCAACCGCGGCCACGACGGCGGCGTTCTCGTCCTCGGATTCTTCCGGAGCCGGAGCGGCCACGCCGAGCTCGTTCAGCACGAAGCGGGCGGTGGCGGCGAGCACGCCGTTGGAACCGGTGACCTTCTCGGCGAAGGCGTCGAGCGCGGCGGAATCGACCACAGCGCCACCAGCGGCACCACCGGCGGACGGCAGGGCCACGGCAACACCCTTGAGCTGGGCGACGACCTCAACGGCCGCATCAATCAGCTTGTCGGCTTCCGGCTTGTTCTGCACGGCGGCGGTGGGCAGTTTGGCCAGGTCGCCGCCACGGGAGCTGGCACCCTCGCGAGTGTCGAGCAGCAGTGCGGCGAGCACGCTGGCCACCCAACCTTCACCGAGCTGCCATACGTTGGTCACGCGGTCGCGGATGTACTGCTGCTTGACGCCGGCGGCACCGAACAGCGAGCGCAGGCGGTCGCGCAGCGCCTCGGATAGCACGGCACCGAACGGCTTGTAGTTCGGGGCGGCCTTGTTGACGATTTGGGCGAGCTTGTCGAGCGTCGCTTCAGCAGCACCGTCCACGCTGGCGACTCCCAGCTCGGAACTGATGTCCATGAGCAGCTGGTTGCGGCGAGAAGAGACACCGTTAGTCAGGGTGTCGGTGGTGTCGTTGCTGCCGATCTGGTCGATGCGCACCTTGGCGGAGTAGGCCATGAGCACGCCGATGGCATCGGAAGCCTTGAAGGGCAGGTCGGCGACGGCGGCACCGGACGGCGCGCCGGCCGCGGCCTGCCCTGATTGCAGGCCGCGCGAGGAGTCGGACAGTCCAGTGGACTGTCCGGCGACGGAGCCATCCGTTGTCTGAGCAGCCTCAGTCACGGCATTTGCCGGAGCGGCACCGGAACCGAGCTCGGCAACGGCGGAACCACCGGCAGGAGCGGTTTCGACCGGGGCCGAGGCCGCAGCCTCTTCCGGCTCATCGTCGGGAACCAGCGAATCGGTGTCGGTCATGTAGACGCGGCCTTCATCGCGGCCGACGTTGTAGACGACCGTATCGTTGCCGGCGAACTCGGGCAGATGCAGGGTCTTGGCACCGAGGTTGGCCAGGGTCGGGGCGTTGCCGAGGCCGACTTCGACGTATTCTTCCACGCCGAGGCCGCCCTGTTCGCGCTGACCGAAGAGCAGCGCCTGGGTTTCAATCCAACGCACCGGGGAGGCGAACTGCCAGGAGAGCAGTTCGGTCAAGAGCAGACGGCCGAGCTTCTGGTCGTCATCGGCGTAGGAATCCCACACGGCCGGGTCGTCGAGCGCGGCCTTGATACGCTCGGACGGCACGACTTCGAGGATCTTGGCGGCGAATTCCTTGGTCATCTCGAACGGGGTGGCCACCAGGTTCGGGATGTAGCGGTCCACCAGACGGCCACGGTAGTCGATGTAAGCGGGAAGCAGCGCGTCGAGCTTGTCGCGGAATTCCGGCACGCCCTTGCGCAGCAGTGTGGAGTGGAACGGCACATCGATGCCGGGCACCAGCATGAACGCGGGCTTGCCACCGAATGCGGCCACGCGGCGGGCGGAATCGGCCTTCAGAGCCTTGAGTCCGGCGATCGTACCGGCGATGGCGTACTGCTGGCCGGCGAGGTTGTAGTTCACGATCTCCAGGAATTCGCCGGACGCCTTGGCCACGGATTCCACGTATTCCTTGACGTGCGCGTCGTCCACACCGAACTGGTTCGGGCGCAGGGCACCCATGCGGTAGTTGGAGCGACCCTGTGCGTCACGCTCGATGAGGTGGTGCATGGTGGAACCACGGTGGAACACGAGCTCCAGCACGGTTTCCAGCGGAATCACGTCGGCGAACGCGGACAACGCGTTGTATTCGCCGAGCGAGTGGCCAGCGAAGTATGCAGGCCAGATATCGGCGCCGGCTTCGCGCAGACGGGCGGTCTGGGCAAAAGCAACCGTCGCGAGCGCCACCTGCGTGAACTGCGTCAGGTTGAGCAGGCCTTCGGGGTGACGGTAGGTCACGCCGTTGGCGGTGAGCTCCTTCGGGTTATCGCGCACGAGGCCCAGGATCGAGAAGCCGAGCTTGGAGCGGGTGAGCTTGTCGGCGCGCTCCCACACGTCGCGGGCGGCGGCGGACTTGGCACGCTCGTCCAGAACCATGCCCTGCTTCTGGATGCCCTGGCCGGGGTAGACGAAGGCGGCGCGCGGTGCGCGGACCAGTGCGGTGCCGCGGGAGACGAGCTGGCCGTCGATACGGCAGGTGACTTCGAGGGTCATGCCGCCGTGGCGCACCTTGCCGACGCGCTCGACGGAGATTTCGACGGTGTCGTCAAGCTGAACCATGCCGTACATGTTGTAGGTCCAGCCGGCAATCTCGTAGTGGGCATCCTTCTCGTCCAGCGCCTGCACGGCGTGCTGGGCGGTGGCGGACAGCCACATGCCGTGCACAAGCGGAGCGGCCAAACCGGAGATGCGAGCGCCACGAGTGGAGGTGTGGATCGGGTTGAAGTCGCCGGAAGTGCGGGCGAAGGCGGTCATGTCGTGTGGGGCGACGACCTTCACGCGGCGCAGCAGACGGCGCGGCGTGGGCGCGATCTCCTCGTGCTCGGCGTCGCCGAACTCGGGGGCGTCTGCCGGCAAAGCATCGGAGTAGACGCGGCCGCGGATCGCGAAACGCTCGGTTTCGCGGGCAAGCAGCTGTCTCTTATACACATCTCCGAGCCCACGAGACCGGAGCCTATCTCGT
>ENA-OXVF01000043-OXVF01000043.1-human-gut-metagenome-genome-assembly--contig:-NODE-43-length-17459-cov-29.716502_pt1 | contig 17459 bp, 8 predicted proteins | sample MGYA00249575_ERZ652693 | MGnify/ENA primary metagenome ERZ652693 (study PRJEB26925, sample SAMN05826740) | human gut metagenome | biome: ENVO:2100002; feature: ENVO:00000062; material: ENVO:00002003...
CCGCGATTTAAAGGCCGCACTGGAACACAAGGAGTGATTGGACGGGCTGATTGGCTGGCGGCTATTAGTTGGGTGGCTGTTGGCTGTTGGCGGCTGACTGGCTAGCGGCCGATAGCCAATGACTGGGCTGATCGTCAGCCAATCGGCTGCCTATAGGTCTCATTGATACATTCGGTCATCCGATTAGTGCATTTGCGCGGACAATTAGTGCATTCGATCATCGGATTAGTACATCAGTGTGCAATTATTAGTACAATTAGCCGCCTAATTAGTACATTAGGACATAAAACAATGTCCTAATGTACTAATTAGATGCTAAAATACGATAAGTGCCATGTCCTAATGTATGAATTATCGCTATGAAGGGCGGAATGCGATGACGCAGGATGAACTTATGCAAGTGCTGCAGGCCGGTGAATCATCTATGGTCGAGTTCAAGCGCTGCAGCGAATTGCCTCATACGGATACTTTTGAGACTGTATGCTCATTCGCCAATCGTTCTGGTGGCAGCATTTATCTTGGCGTTGACGATGACGGTCAAGTGCTCGGCGTCGATTCTAAGCGCGTTAGTGAGATAGAGCGCAACGTTGTCAACGTAGTGTCTAATCGTAAGATGTTCGAACCGGCTCCAATGGTGGAAACGGAACATATCGAGTACGACGAACGGATTATTGTTCGTATTTGGGTAGCTCCGAGTTCTTCGGTTGTGCGGTTCAAGGGCGCAGTGTTTGATCGCATTGCTGATGTGGATACACACATCGAAAGCGATATCCAGATTAGTCAAATGTATATTCGCAAGCAGAACTACTATTCCGAACGGCGAATTTTCCGTTACGTGACTCCGTTTGATTTGCGTCCTGAGCTGATTGCGCGAATGCGGCAGCTGGCGGTCGCTCAGCGAGCTGGGCACCCTTGGGGAACTATGTCTGACGAAGAACTGTTCCGCAGCGCCAAGCTATACGATCGTGATTACACGACCGGCGAAGAGGGCTTTAATCTTGCTGCAGTGCTGCTCTTGGGCAAGGATGAAGTCATTTCCTCGGTTTGCCCAGCGTATATTACTGATGCCGTGGTTCGGCGAGACAATATTGACCGATACGATGACCGACTTATGGTGCGGACCAACTTGTTCGATTCGTACGAGCAACTCCGTGAATTTACTGAGCGGAATCTGCCTGACCACTTTGTGTTAAAGGGCGATAAGCGAGTGAGCCCGCGTACGATGATCGCCCGTGAATTGGTGGCAAACAGCCTCATGCATCGGGAGTATTCCAGTCCGGTGGTGGCGCGTGTCACCATTGATAATGAATCCATCCGGACGGTTAATGCTTCGCGCTCATTCTTTGAAGGTCGAATGAAGCTGGGCGAGTTCACGCCAATGCCAAAGAATCCGATTATCGCTAATGTGTTTGTGCAGACCGGCATAGCCGAGCAGCTGGGTAGCGGACTGCGGAATCTGATAAGAGCGTCCCGGCAATATACTGAGCGAGAGCCTGAGTTCCGCGATGGTGACATATTCGAGGCGACGATTCCTATTGTTCCTGCGCTGAAGACCGTGGATGGTTCTGGTTTTGCTAGCGTGAGATCTGTAGTTGAGAAAGATGCCGAAGAGGGTGCGAGGCTCATTGGCGGGGAACGTGTGGATGGTAAGAAAGCAGATGCAACCGCATCGGGTGAAATTGATTCGCGGGCAGCGATGCTGTCGGCGATGAATCGACGCTTGACAGAGGTTGACTATGTGACTGTACCTGAACTCGCCAAGATAACAGAGCTCGATAACAGAACAGTCCGTAAATTCCTAAACGGTTTAGTTGCGCAAGGAAAGCTGATTGCTGAAGGCAACACGCGTGGTCGGCGTTATCGGAAGGGATAGCGGGCGCGATATCTCGATGCAGTGGGATTCACTTAAGGGCTACGGCAAATATGATTCGTAGCGATTGGGCCAGCGCAATTCGAATGGCTCATGACTTTGTGCGTCGTTTGTGGTCTCTGAAGTTGTTTGCTGGGTGACGGTTTTGTGATAAAATCGCTCATATCAAAATGTTTGCGTAAACATTTTGGCTGCGCCGAAAGAAGGAGTCGACGTAGGTCATGTATCAGGCAAAGAGGCCGGCGCAGTGAAGCAAAGGCCGATTTTTCCGGTATAAGGCGGATAGCAGGAACACTAAGGAGACCAATGAAGGTACTGAGCAAATCGCTTGCTGCAATGGTTGCGGCGGCAACACTAGTGGGAGGAGGGGCGTTTGCGGTTGCCGGCACTGCGTATGCGGCTGATAACGATGCCATTACCGTGACCCCGAACCCGTGGTATGCCAACAGTTTCGATGGCTGGGGCACCTCGCTGGCTTGGTTCGCCAACGCCACCGGCAGCCTCGGCGAGGAATCGGCCATCACCACCAATCTCGGCGATGACGCTTCCAAGGCTAAGGCTGTGGAATACGGCAAACAGCTGCGCGAACAGTTCTACCAGTCCATCTTCGGTGATGAAGGACTGGACCTGAACATGGCCCGCTACAACGTGGGCGGCGGCAATGCCTCCGATGTTGCCTACGGCTACCCATTCATGCGCCAAGGCGCTGCCGTGCCTGGCACGTGGAAAGATGACGCCACCGGCTCCGGCACGTATGGCAATGGCGTAACCACCAAGCAGGCCGACAAAGACAAGCTGGCTGCGGCATTCGACCCGACTGACGACAACCAGTATGACTTCTCCAAGTCCGCCGCCCAAGACTGGTGGATTGAGCGCGGTGCCACCGGCGATAACCCCGACATCACCGATGTAGAGGCCTTCGCCAACTCCGCTCCGTGGTTCCTGACCAACAGCGGTTACGCCACTGGTGGATACAACTCTGGTAGCAATAATCTTGCAAACCCTGAGAAATTCGCTCAGTACATGACCAAGAACGTCGAGCACCTCGAAAGCCTTGGCGCAAACGTTGACACGGTCGAGCCGTTCAACGAGTCCGAGACCAGTTACTGGGGCACTCCGGGCGACATGGCTTCGAAGTACACCGATGAGAGCGATGACAACACCAAGCTCATTAACAACTACTGGGATAAGTACTACTCCGACAAAGATAAGTCCGTCACCCCATACTCCAACGCGCTGAAGAAGCCGCAGGAGGGTATGCATGTCAATAACGCCCAGCAGCAGCAGACGATTACCGCACTCGCTGAGGCGCTCAAGGACAATGATGACACCATCATCGCAGCCACTGATGCTACAAACTCCGCTGACTTTGTCAAGTCGTACAACCAGTACCCGCAGGCGATCAAGGACCTTATCGATCAGTACAATGTTCACGCCTACTCCGACGGCAGCCAGATGCAATCGCGCGATATCGCTCAGGCAGACGGCAAGAAGCTGTCGATGAGCGAGGTGGACGGCTCCTGGCAGTCCGGCTCCTACAACCCGTACGGTTTCGACAACGCGCTGGGCATGATGAGCAAGATCAGCTCCAACGTCACCCGCCTGCAGTCCAAGGACTTCACCTTCTGGCAGGTGGTCGAGGACCTCTACAACATGCAGATGGGCTCGAACGTGAACCCGGCCGGTGAAAACACCAACTGGGGCACCGTGCTGATTGACTTCGACTGCACCGTGGCCGGTAAGGACGGCAAGCTCTACTCCGAGCGTCGCGTGAACAACAACGGCGGTACCGCCGATGGACTTGAACCGTGCACGGTTATTGCCAACGCCAAGTACAACGGCGTCAAGGCCATCACCCACTTCATCCACGCGGGCGACAAGGTCATCGCCAACAACGATGAAGACAACAACATGACTGCCACCTCCGCCGATGGCAAGACGCAGACCGTCATCCACCGCAACTCCGGCACCTCTGACCAGACCTTCGTCATCGACCTGTCGAAGTACGGCGAGATTGCCGACAACGCTTACGGTGAGCTCTATCTGACCACCGAAACCTCTGCCGAAGACAAGAACGTGGGTGTCGATTCCGCCACTCCGGAAGTCTTCGCCAAGACCAGCAACGTCAAGCAAGCTGAAGGCTCTGTGGTGATTGACAAGGCTGCCAAGACCGCTACGGTCACTGTGCCCGCCCGTTCTATCGCCTCCATCCAGCTCACTGGCGTGACCGGCTACGCTAAGGATGCTGCCGTCGAGACCGGCGATACTTACCAGCTCGTTGGTAAGCAGTCCGGCAAGGCCGTGGCTGATACCACTTCTGGTGATTCCGCGCTGTCCCTGGCCAACGTCGCTTCCGATGCCGAGAACGCCAAGAAGCAGACTTGGACCTTTACCCAGATCGAGCAGCCCACCGACTCCGAGCGCCCTGATCTCAAGGCTTATGTGATTACTAACGCCGAAGGCAAGGTGCTGGTGTCCAAGGATGGCACGAACGCGCTTTCCAACGAAACGGTTGGGGCCGCTAAATCCGACCCGGCTGCCAAGTGGATTCTCAACACTTCCGATGGTTCGACCTACCAGCTGCTCAATGCCGCGACTAAGACGAACCTTGATGTGGATAACTCTGGTACCACAGTCGGCACGAAGGTTGGCTTGTGGCAGTCACCGAGCGGCACTTCGCCGTCCGCCAACCAGACATGGACTCTGCGCAATGTAACGCCGACCAGCCAGAAGACCGTGAACGTGCAGACCGCCGTTAACGAGAAGGCCGTGCTTCCGGTCGAAGTCACGCTCTACTACACCTGGGGCGAAGGCAAGGCCACGGTTGCCAACTGGGATACTTCCAAGGTCGATGTGGCCAAGGAAGGCGCCTACGAAGCCACCGCTACCGCCACCGATGTGTACGGCAACGAGTTCAACGTCACCGCTACGGTCTACGTTGGCGCGCTCACCGTTTCCGATCCGGTATCGGCTACAGTGCTGGCCGGCACCAGTGCGAGCGAGGCGAAGGCCGCGCTTGAGGCTGCGCCGGTGTACCTACACGTCAAGGCATCGCCTGCATTCGAGGGCGATGCGGCTAAGGTTACGTGGAACTTCGATGGGCTTGATACCAAGCTCGCCGATGCCAAGGCTGGCGACAACATTGCCGTGACCGGCACTTACCAGCTGGACGACGCGACCACGATTGCACTGAAGGGCGCGATCTATGTCACCGCCGCCACGCCTGAGAATGTGGCCGACACTGCTTCCAACCTGACCGTGACCAACCAGCAGACGGAATACAGCAAGGGCGATCAGTGGAAGAAGCTCACCGATGGTGACACGTCAGCTGAAGCCTGGGTGACGTGGAACTCTGCTGGTGACTATTCCGCCAGCCCGACCGCCACGATTGACTTCGGCTCTGAGTGTGAGCTTAGCAGCGTGACCATTACGTATGGTGACAAGGCTCCGGCTTCCGCCAAGGCCGAGTACACCACTGATGGCGAGACGTGGATGCAATTCGGTAGCGATGTTAAGCCTGCCGCAGGCCAGACGGTGACGTTCAAGGCCGATAAGGGCACAGTGAATGCCACGAAGATGCGCATTGTGAACACCGTGAACAACGACTACATGAACGCCACCGAAATTCAGGCATTCGTGACGCCGGTTCAGGGTGCTGCGAAGAACATCGCCGCGGCCTCTGGCACGAACTTCTCGGTGAACTTCCAGGAGGGTGCCTCCGCTTCCAAGGCCATCGATGGTGACACTACGTCAAAGGGTTGGTCCACTTGGGCTTCCACCGCCTCGACGGTGGACCCGGTCGCCACGTTCACCTTCGACGAAGCTCAGACCATCACCGAAGTGAAGACCTTCTTCTACTACGATGGTCGTGCGTCTTGGCCGAAGAGCCAGACGCTGGAATACCAGGATGAGGCTGGCGAATGGCATGGAGTCGGTACCAAGGATGGCTGGAAGATACAGGCCGGCGATGCCGGCTCTGGCTCCGACGGCATCACCGCCGCCGACACCCCGACCGTTGACTTCGTGCTCGGCACCCCGGTAAAGGCCAAGGCCATCCGCCTGACTAACACATTGCAGGACACCAAGGTGTACATCAACGTGGCTGAGATCCAGGTGTTCGCACAAGACAGCACGGTACTCACCCCGCAGCCAGCATCCGATGCCACGCTGGGCGACCTGCGTCTTGACGGCGAAACCGTTGAAGGCTTCGACCCGTCCAAGACCGACTACACGGTTGATCTGCCGGTCGACGCCGAGGCAAACCCGGTGCTGCAGGCCTTCGCCACCGACAATGCCGCCGCCGTCAAGGTGACTGGCGACGCGGTTGAGAACGGCAAGCTTGGCGGCAAGGCCGCCATTACGGTGACCTCAGCCGACGAGTCTGAGACGAAGACCTACACGGTGACCTTCAACGCCTTCACTTTGGCTTCGCTCAAGGTGATCGGACCCACGAAGACCGAGTACGCCATCGGCGACAAGCTCGATACCGCCGGTCTGAAGGTGACTGCCGTCTACCAGAGTGGCGACAAGACCAAGGAAGTGCCGGTCGCTCTTGACGACCCGCAGCTTGCGATTGGCTCGTTCGACTCCACCACCGCAGGCAAGAAGGCGATTACCGTCTCCTACCGTGGTGTGACCGCGACCTTCAACGTCACGGTCAAGGCCAACGCAGTCGCCCCTGGCCCTGAAGAACAGAAGCCCGGCAACACCAACAAGCCCGGTGCCACCGGCAACGGCAACAAGAACACGGTGGCCAACACCGGTTCCAGTGTTGCCGCCATCGCTGGCGCTGTCGCTCTGCTGGCCGCTGCCGCGGGTGCACTGTTCATGCTGCGCAAGCGTGCATAGCACCCTCGCGCAGTAATGGGGGAAGGAACAAGCCGGCAATATTGACTATTGCCGGCCGGTTCCTCCGCTCTTTGAGCATAATTGGTCCGACAAGTTGAATACTGAGTTTTCAGTATCGGTATATTGATTTGTCGGCCCTTTTCTGACTTCGCGGATAGCGACATAACTGTTTGTTCAAAAAACCGTTATCATCAATCAAGGAACCAAATCAATGAAGATAAACAATAAGGGCAAGGGCGCTCTTATCGCGGCAATTACCGCCGCGGCAACGCTATTGTCATGCGGGCTGGCCGCTGCAAGTGCCAGTGCGGCAGGTGTGGATTACCTGCCTGCCATCGGCCAAGTGCCGACATACACCAAGTTCCAGCCCACAGCCGATCCGGGCAAGAACGCTAGCGATTACTTCCAGCCATATTGGTATGCCAAGAACGCCAATGATAATGGCGGCACACACATCCAAGCGCACGGTGGCCAAGTGGTCAAGGTTGGCGACGCCTACTACTGGTATGGCGAAGACCGTTCTAACGGTTACGACAACAGCCCCGGTGTTCATGCTTATATGTCGACAGATCTATACAACTGGACCGATCTTGGTGTGGCGCTGCGTGCGGTGACCAGCAAATCTCAGTTGACGGATAAGAGCAATGCCGATTACGCCTACTTCGACAAGGCCTACAACCTGACCAAGTCCGACGGCAGTGTGGACGCTGCCAAGGCCGACGCAATCTTCCCGTACCTCAACACCAACCCCGATCAGGATGGTGATGGCGCGGTTGATTCCGTACAGGGCATTTTCGAGCGTCCGAAGATCATCTACAACAAGAAGAACAAGCAATACGTGCTGTGGTGGCATTCCGATGGAAGCACCACGCCGGGCGGTTCCAACTATGCACGTGCACTTGCGGGCGTGGCTGTTTCCGACAATCCGGCGGGCCCGTTCACTATGGTGGGTGCCTATCGTTTGCCTAACCAGAACAATTGGAAAGAAGCCGCAGGTAACCCCAGCTGGGGTGAGAACGGTGACAGCCGCGATATGACTGTGTTCGTGGATCCGAAGGACGACAGTGCCTATGTACTGTATTCTTCCGAAGCCAATGCCACGCTGTATATCGCCAAGCTTAACGATGATTACACCAATGTAGTCAAGACCACGAATGTGGACCAGTCCGAGGGACAAAAGCAGTACTCTGCTGACGGGCAGTACCCATACATTCTTGCAGACGGTACTACGGATGCCCCGGTGCGTGGCGAAGATTTCCAAATCGTCAAACAAAATGGTTCGCTGGAAGCTCCTGCCGTATTCCAATATGACGGGCGTTACAACATCATCGCATCTGGTGCAACCGGCTGGGACCCGAACAAGCAGACCTACTACACCGCCGACTCCATGCTGGGAAGCTGGACCCGTGGCGTGGAAAAGGACGATGCCAACGAGAACACGTGGTACAACAACATGCCGGAAGGCGCGGATGGTCTGTTGTCTGTGGGCGATACCCGCGGCACCACATTCGGTTCGCAGTCGGCTAGTGTGCTCGCAGTAGACCAGGAGAAAGGTCACTTCATCTACCTTGGTGACCGTTGGGATTCCGGTAAAGCCGATTCCACCTATGTTTGGCTGCCGCTGACCATCGGTGAGAACGGCACCATCGAAATGCATAATCCTGCTCAAGAAGGCGAGCCCGACGGCTGGGATCTGAACTATTGGGACAACCATGGTAGCGCCAAGGGCAAGCTGGTCAACTGGACTGTGGAAACCGGCGATGATCTCCCGAAGACCGTGAACACGGGCGGAACCGTTACTCTGCCGGACACCGTCAACGTCAAGGAAGGCGACGATACCATTGCTACCAAGGTGACATGGAATGTGGAAGGCGGTACGGCAGTCAGCAAGTCGACCAAGGCTGCCGGCAGCACCTACGCATTCAATGTGCCGGGAACCTACACCATTACAGGCACTCTTGCCGAGAGCAGCAACTTCAACCCGGGCCGCACATTCCGCAGAACCATCGACGTTTCCTGCTCCAACCCGATTTCCGGAAGTTGGAAGGAAGCCCATTGGAAGGGCGGCAGCGCGTGCCAGGTCGCCGCATCCGGCGGTACCTATGACTTCACCGTTACGGACAACGCCAATCGTGGTGTCTGGACGGATCGCAACGAGGGCAGCGCGGTGTACCAGCCTGATGCTCTGGACGTGAACGAAACGTTGGAAACCACGGTCAAGCCGCTCGACTTGGGCGGTAATGGCGATCCGCGTGCCGGCCTGGTGGTTCGTAACGGTCTTGCTGACGCTAACGGCGGCAAGGGATATGCCACGTTACTTGCCAGCCCAAGCGGCATTTACATGCAGTACGATTCCAATGCCGATGGCTACATCGATAAGGAAACATCGCATGTTGGTGCCGGCTTCGGCGACCAAGTGCAACTCAAGCTGGAGCGCGCCGCAACCGATACCCTGAAAGGCTACTGGCGTGCTTCCGCGAACGATGAATGGCAGGATGTCGCTACGGTAACGCTGACCGGTGCGGACGCAACCAGGCTCGATGCCGGTGTCTTCGCCACGTCGAACAGCAATGCCGGCGCATTCACCGTGGCCTTCAACGGCACTGCGTTCGGTTCGCAGACTGCTGCTGTGGAGTCCATCGCGGCCAAGGGCCCTGAAGCCACTATCGCCAAGGGGCAGATGCTCGCGCTTCGGGACGTGACGGTTACCGCCACGCTCACCAATGGCAAAACGCGTGTGCTGGAGCCAGATGAATACACGTTGGAAGGCTTCGACACCACCAAATTGGGCGAGCAAACCGTGACGGTGCGTCTTGTCGCTGATTCTTCAGTAACCGCCACGTTCACCGTGACTGTGGAAAGCAACCTTGCCCGGTTGTTCTGCTCGTCCGCTGCGGCCTCGAAGTATGAGCCGGCCAGCAGCTGGGCCTCCGCTTCTACGGCCGACCTGACTTGCGACAACAACCTGAGCACCAACTGGTCGAACTGGGGCACCGGCGACACCTCGCCGTGGCTCAGCTACACCTTCGATAAGGCATATCAGCTGGGCAAGCTCAGCGTTGCGGTGGATAAGGCCAAGGGCGAGGCCGCTCCGAAGAGCTTCACTGTATCGTACCTAGCTGAAGACAGCGCCACGTGGACTGATGCCACGCTGCCGGCAGTCACTGTGAATGGTGCTGCTGGAGCCGTGACGGAAGCCGATGTGAGCGCTCTGCCCGCCACCAAGGGCATTCGCCTCAACTTCACCTACGCCGATGGCAATGACTATGCCAAGATCGCTGAAGTACGCATCGCCGAAGGTGAAGCGACACCAGAGCCGCAGCCGTCTAGTAACGCCAATCTTGCTGATCTGACTGTGGATGGCAAGACGGTTGACGGATTCTCCGCGGATACCACTAAATATGCCGGTGCGCTGGCTGGAGATGCTGCTTCCTACCCGACGGTGGAGGCGACTGCTGCTGACGCAAAGGCTACGGTGCAAGTGGAGCAGGCTTCGGCCGAGAACAACGGCGTGGCCACGGTGACTGTAACTGCTGAGGATGGCACGGCGAAAACCTACACAGTGACATTCGGCGAACTGCCTCAGTTGGCTGAGCTTGCTGTGGAAGTGACCAAGGATTCCTATCAGGTAGGCGATAAGTTCAACGCTGCCGATGTGAAGGTATCCGCCATTTACAAAGTCGGCGATACCGAAACGCTGCGCAAGCTGATTGATCCAACTGATGGTGATCTGAAGTTCACTGGCTTTGATTCTGCCACCGCAGGCACGAGGACCATCACCGTCTCTTATCGTGGCGTGAACGCGACGTTCGAAGTCACGGTCACGGCCACGGAGGTCACTCCCGGCCCTGGAGAGCAGAAGCCCGGCGATACCAACAATCCTGGCAACACTGCTAAGCCCGGTAGCACTGCCACGAATAAGCCGGCTGCTAATGGCGCTGCGCCCCTTTCGAATACGGGTGCTGCCGTGGCTGCCATCGCGGTCGTGGTTGTGGTGCTGGCAGCTGCGGCTGGTGCCTTGCTCGTCATCCGCAAACGCCGCGCATAACCATGGCAACTGCTGAGTAGCGTGGATTGCGTTGCTATTGAGCAATCTGCGATTCACGCCACTCAGCGAGTGCACCCGAGTGCGCCCGAGCTTGCGCAATGCAGGCGCAATACAGTGCAAACAGTACAAAGCAACAATAATGGCCGGTCTGAGCCAGCTGCTCCATGCGAGGGCAGTTGGCTCAGACCGGCCATTGTGTCTGCAAGTACATGCAATTAGAGCATGAACATGTGGAAGCCGTTGAGCGTTACTGGTTGTTTTGCTTTGTTGTTGCGCTCAGCAGTGCGACGGACGTCCGCCCGCAGTGTAGTGCAGCGCTCCGTGAACCAGCGCCGATGTGAAATGCATGTTGCACATGCCCGCTTCTTCTGCTTCGTGCGTGCAGCCGGCGATGCTGCATAGGTTCATACCCCGAATCATGGTCATACCCCCTCTTTGGGATGGCATCCGTGCCGCCATCTGCCTTCAGAGCATAGCGGACAATTGTTGCATTGCCTAGGCGGTACAACGCTTTCTGTGGCCTGTATCACATCCTTGCCGGCGTTCTGCGGCGTGGTTGGGCGTGTACATGTGCACTTGTGCGGTTTTGTTGTGTGTGATTTGGGTATACGGATAGAGTTTCTTCTCTGCAGTGGCAAGGGCCTCTCGGCCGGCGAGCCGGCTGATTTCTCCCATGCGTTGCTCAATGATTTCCGTTTTGCGAGTCTGAACGGCAAAATAGCTCTGGAGAAGTGCCACTTCTTCTTTCTTTGGATCACCGTTTTGAGCAATGAGATAGCAGGCGTATCGGGAGTGCTGAGTTCGCTGGTTTTGCGTGTGATTTCGTCGCGGTTCATGGGTGTGTCCTTATGTTTTTCATGACCATTTTCGTGACTCCACGAAAATGGTCAAAGCGAATAATTGCAATGGTTTTGAGGTATGGGCGCGCTCCGCCCAACTGGTCTGTCTTCGTCCGCCTTTTCGACCAGATACCTCATGGAGCACAATGCCAACGTCGCTACCGTTGGCCCAGCAAATATTCTTAGACGACGCCCCGAAGTGAATATCTATGCGGCTTTCAGAATATCAAAGAGCGTGGAGTGTGTGCATTATGCGTTCCAAAAATAGTTTCTAGTAATGAATTGTTTACGGTGTGAGATATTCTTGGGATGTTTGCGGCGCTCTGCCGTGTAGCGAATGGAAATGGATGGTGCTCTTATGGGATTTGAGCAGGAAGCAGTTAGTGAACTGTATGCCAGCGTGTGGGGCAATCGTTCGACAATGCAGAGGGAATTCACTCGTGGAGCCCATGGTGAGCAGTTCGTGCTCCGGGAGCTGTCCATGAAGGGGACGCAAACGCCATCGCAATTGGCATCGGCGCTGCAGGCCAGTTCCGGCCGCATCTCCACTGTGCTGTCGTCTCTGGAGAAAAAAGGCTGGGTCACGCGTGACATTGATTCCAAGGATCGGCGCATTATTCGCGTGAATCTCACTGATTCCGGGCGCGAGCAGTCTCATCGGATGAGAGAGGAAATGCGTTCCGCGATTTGCTGGATTTTCTCGCAAATGGGGGAGCGGCGCACGCGCGAATTCGTTGACCTGGTGTCTGAGTTCACCACATATATGTCGATTTGCCATCCGGGACAGCCTCGGCCGACTGCTGAACAGGTGCGTGAGGCATTCGTGGAGCGGGGCAAGCGCGTGGCTGAACACATGGCAGCTAAGCGCGCGGAGAACTAATCGGCAAGGCTAATTGAGGACGCTCACAGCGAACATGCAGAAGTGCGCGTAATATCTCACAGTGTAAGTAATCAAACAATAGAAACTATTAAGACATCGTGAACCGATAATCGCCGATAACCCAGCCAACTTAAGAACCAATCGTCAATAACCAATAACCAACCCAACCAACACAAGGGGAAACCAATGCTTCGCATCATGAAATACCTCTCCAAAGCGGAGATCGGTCAGATGCTCATCGCTCTGGTGACCATCGTCGGGCAGGTCTACTTCGACCTGAAACTGCCCGACTATATGTCAGACATCACCACGCTGGTCGAAACGCCGGGCAGCCACATGAAGGACATTTGGATTGCCGGCGGCAAGATGCTGCTCATCTCGCTCGGATCCGCGGCGTGTGCCATCATCACCGGCTACATCGCTGCGCGCGTGGCCGCCTCGTTCACCCAGCGTCTGCGCTCGCTCGAATTCCGCAAGGTCGAGTCCTTCGGCCCGGCCGAAATGAGCAAGTTCTCCACCGCCAGCCTCATCACCCGCTCCACCAACGACGTCACGCAGGTGCAGATGTTCATCACCATGGGTCTGCAGCTCATCGTCAAATCGCCGATCATGGCCGTATGGGCCGTGTGCAAGATCGCCGGCGAAGGCTTCGAATGGACGCTCGCCACCGGAATCGCCGTAGTGATTCTGCTGGCGGCCATCGTCATCATGATGGCCATGGTCATGCCGAAATTCAAGGCCATGCAGGCCCTGACCGACAACATCAACCTCGTGGCCCGCGAGAACCTCACCGGCCTGCGTGTGGTGCGCGCCTACAACGCCGAGGACTACCAGGAAGCCAAATTCACCAAGGCCAACAAGGACCTCACCGACACCCAGCTGTTCACCAACCGCGTCATGGCGTTCATGATGCCGCTGATGAACACCATCATGAACGGTCTGATGCTTGCCGTCTACTGGATCGGTACCTACCTGATCGATGCCGCCGGGCTCAAGGACAAGCTCACCGTGTTCTCCAACATGGTCGTGTTCTCCAACTACTCCGTGCAGGTCATCATGAGCTTCCTGCTCATGAGCATGGTGTTCGTGCTCTGGCCGCGCGCCGACGTGTCCGCGCAGCGCATCATGGAGGTGCTCGACACTGAGCCAATCGTCGAGAACGGCACCAAAACCGCCGCCGACGTGGCCAAAACCGGCCAGAGGGGCACCGTGGAATTCCGCAACGTCAGCTTCACCTACCCGGATTCGCGCGAGGCGATGCTGGAAGGCATCAACTTCACCGCCGAGCAGGGCCAGACGGTGGCGTTCATCGGCTCCACCGGCTCCGGCAAGTCGTCTCTTATCAATCTCGTGCCGCGCTTCTATGACACCAGCCAAGGCCAGGTGTTGGTCGACGGCGTGGACGTGCGCGACTACGACCTGAAGGCCCTGCGCGACAAGATCGGCTACGTGCCGCAGCAGTCCGTGCTGTTCAAGGGCACCGTGGCCTCCAACGTGAGCTACGGCGATCAGCCGGGCGACCCGGCGGAGGTCGAGATGGCCGATACCTCCACCCCGGCCGGGCGCAAGCGCGAGGCCGCGTTGATCGCCGCTGGCGAGGCCGCGGAAGGTGCCGATATACCGGCCGAGCAGCTGAATCGCGTCAAGGCCGCCGCCGACGTGGCGCAGGCCAGCGAGTTCGTGGCGCGCATGGACGGCGGGTATTCCGCCGCGATCGCCCAAGGCGGATCGAACGTGTCCGGCGGCCAGAAGCAGCGCCTGTCGATTGCGCGCGCGGTGTACCGTCACCCGGAAATCCTGATTTTCGACGACTCGTTCTCCGCGCTCGACTTCAAGACCGACCGCGAAGTGCGCGACGCGCTCGCCCGCGAGGCCAAGGATTCCACCAAGCTCATCGTGGCCCAGCGCATCGGCACCATCATGAACGCCGACCGCATCGTCGTGCTCGACGACGGCAAGGTCGTGGGTCAGGGCACGCACAAGGAACTGCTCGACAACTGCGACGTATACCGCCAGATCGCCGAATCCCAGCTCAGCCAGTCGGAGCTTACGGCATAGGGGGGGGCGGCAGCGGTAGCTCCCCATGTCAGGGGCTGAGCCGTAAAGGGAACAGCCCAGTGGGCTGTTCCCAAGCGAAGACGAGCTGATAAGCGAGCGAATAAAACAGCACAGCTGACTGAGGGGTAGTCGCGTACGGCTTCTCTCCCTCCGGCGCTTCGCGCCACCTCCCTCATCAGAGGGAGGTCAATACGGACTTTTAAGGAGTAAAACAAATGCCAAGAGGACCAATGGGCGGCAGGCGTGCCGTCGAAAAGCCCCATGATTTCGGCAAAGTCATGGGCAAACTCGTGAACTACTGCCGCAACTATCTTCCCGTCATCATCATCGCGCTCATCCTGGGCGCGGCCGGCACCGTCTGCCAGATCATCGGCCCGGACAAGCTCAAGGACATGACCAACGAAATCGTCAAGGGCCTGCCTGCCATCGTTAACGGCAAGCCGGTGATGAACTCGGTCGATTTCAACGCGGTCGGCCGTATCGCCTGGACTTTGGTGGCCCTGTACGTGGGCTACGCCGTGCTCGGCTACGTGCAAAGCTGGATGATGGCCAACGTCACCCAGCGCACCGCCCAGCGACTGCGCGAATCGATCTCGGTCAAAATCAACAAACTGCCGCTCAAATACTTCGACAAGGTCAGCTACGGCGACGTGCTGTCCCGCATCACCAACGATGTGGACGCCATCGGCCAGACGCTGGGGCAGTCGCTCGGCTCGCTGATTACCTCGGTGACGCTGTTCGTGGGCGCGCTGGTGATGATGTTCTACAACAACGTGATCATGACCCTGTGCGCCATCGGTGCCAGCCTCATCGGCCTGATCATCATGATGGCCATCATGAAGTCCTCCCAGAAGTACTTCGCCCGGCAGCAGATGGCGCTAGGTGACGTCAACGGCCACGTGGAGGAGATGTACGCCGGCCACCTCATCGTCAAGGCATACAACGGCGAGGCCGATTCGATCCGCCGCTTCGAGAAGTACAACTCGGACCTCTACGAGTCCGGCTGGAAGTCGCAGTTCCTCTCCGGCCTGATGATGCCGCTCATGAATTTCGTGGGCAACTTCGGCTACGTGGTGGTGTGCGTGGTGGGCGCGGCGCTCGCGCTCGACGGGCAGATCGAGTTCGGCGTGATCGTGGCGTTCATGATGTACATCCGCCTGTTCACCCAGCCGTTGGCGCAGTTCGCCCAGGCCTTCCAGAACCTGCAGCGCTGCGCGGCCGCCGCCGAACGCGTGTTCGGCTTCCTTGAAGAGCCGGAGATGGAAGACGAATCCGGCAAGTCCGCTTTGCTTGGGACCAACGGCCACGAAGTGAAGGGCGACGTGGAATTCAGCCACGTACAGTTCGGTTACGAACCGGGCAAGCCGATCATCCACGACTTCTCCGCCTCCGTCAAGGCCGGGCAGAAGGTCGCCATCGTCGGCCCGACCGGTGCCGGCAAGACCACCATGGTCAACCTGCTCATGCGCTTCTATGAGATTTCCGGCGGCTCGATCGCGATTGACGGCGTGGACACCAAGTCCGTGCCGCGCTGGAACGTGCACGACCAGTTCTCCATGGTGCTGCAGGATACGTGGGTGTTCCGCGGCACTGTGCGCGAGAACATCGCCTACTCCAAGTCTGGCGTGACCAACAAGCAAATCGAGGATGCGTGCAAGGCCGTGGGCCTCGACCACTTCATCCGCTCGCTGCCGGACGGCTATGACACCGTGCTCGACGACAAGTCGTCGCTCTCCCAGGGCCAGAAGCAGCTGCTCACCATCGCCCGTGCGATGGTGCAGGACGCGCCGATTCTGATTCTCGACGAGGCCACCTCATCGGTCGATACCCGCACCGAAGAGCTGATCCAGAAGGCCATGGACGCGCTGACCGTGGGGCGTACGAGCTTTGTGATCGCGCACCGCCTCTCCACGATTCGCGACGCCGACATGATTCTCGTCATGAACCACGGCGACGTGATCGAGCGCGGCACGCACGACGAGCTGCTGGCGGCGGACGGTTTTTACGCCGACCTCTACAACAGCCAGTTCGCACTCGCTGACTGACGGATTGTTTCCTGCGTTAGCGGATTAGCGGATTAGCTATACTCGGCTCCCCTCTCCGAGGGGAGCCGTCAGCGTAGCTGACTGAGGGGAGCAACCCATCGGTCCACCCGAGGGAATGCTCCACTGGATGTGATACTGATGATTTCGTACATTAGTGTGTGAAAAAGCCGCCGGGAAAATTGGGGGATTGGGCGGCGGTGCGGTTGGCGTTGAGAATGGCGCATTCGAAGGGGAAGTGAGCGCGCAGCTGGGTGGCCGGGGTGGTGAACAGGGCGGTGGCGAGGCCGTCGGCCAGTGTGACAGGGACGTGTGCCGCAACGGTGTTCGACGAATCGTCGGTATCGCGGTTTGCCGTTGTCGAGGCATTGCTGCCATGCGTCGATGTCTTCGTGGTTATGGCGCTCGATGGCGGCGTGACGGCCACCCATGTGGCGGCTACATCGTCAACCGGTAGTCCGTCGATGGCGTTGAGCAGATGGTGAAGTTGGTGACCTGCGGCGTCAGACCAGTGGCGGCGGCTGGGGGAGCTCGCGCAGAATGCGCCGTGGCTGATTTCGACCGTACCTACGGCGTTGGCCGGATCGGCAGGATCTTCAAGGGCGATGGTGATTGGTTCGTCCGTGTGCACTAGCAAATCACCCCCGGCGTCGATGACGTATTGAATGGGTTGAGGGTGACCCGCGCCATCACCCAACATCCCCGCAAGCAAATCCACCAAATACCCCTTACCGCACGCGCCGAAATCGAGCGCGACCGGTCCGCGCGTCACCAGTGTTGTGCCATGCCGCTCAACGTCGGCTGACCAAATGGCTCGTCCGTGGATCTGTCTCTTATACACATCTCCGAGCCCACGAGACCGGAGCCTATCTCG
>ENA-OXVF01000061-OXVF01000061.1-human-gut-metagenome-genome-assembly--contig:-NODE-61-length-14157-cov-23.456815_pt1 | contig 14157 bp, 9 predicted proteins | sample MGYA00249575_ERZ652693 | MGnify/ENA primary metagenome ERZ652693 (study PRJEB26925, sample SAMN05826740) | human gut metagenome | biome: ENVO:2100002; feature: ENVO:00000062; material: ENVO:00002003...
GAGATAGGCTCCGGTCTCGTGGGCTCGGAGATGTGTATAAGAGACAGGGCGAAGGTTTTATGCAGCGACTCCACGCCATATTCACGGGTAAATTCAAAATGCGGAATCGCCCCAACAACGTCTGCCCCTAAGCGTAACGCCTCTTCCAGCAACGCTTCACCATTGGGATACGACAAAATCCCTTCCTGCGGGAAGGCGACGATTTGTAGATCAATCCACGGCGCAACTTCCTGTTTCACTTCCAGCATTGCTTTCAGCGCAGTCAGCGTTGCGTCCGAAACATCGACATGGGTACGCACATGCTGAATGCCGTTGGCAATCTGCCATTTCAGCGTTTGCCATGCGCGTTGTTTCACATCGTCATGAGTTAATAACGCTTTGCGCTCGGCCCAGCGTTCAATGCCTTCAAACAGCGTGCCGGACTGATTCCAGTTCGGTTGTCCGGCGGTTTGCGTGGTGTCCAGGTGAATATGCGGCTCCACAAACGGCGGTAAAACTAAACCTTGTTCGGCATCCAGGCTGTTTTCAGTTACGGGCATCACACCAGATTGCGTATCAATGGCGCTGATTTTTCCGTCGTGAAGATGAATCTGCCACAGCCCCTCTTTGCCGGGTAACCGGGCGTTAATAATTGTTTGTAAAGCATTATTCGACACTGTTAGCCTCCACATGCGTCATTGCTGCTGTCGTTTTACGATTCAAAATCGGGTTAAGGATCAGATAGCTCAGCGCGCCACCTAATACCGCGTTGACCGGAACAATTCCCGGTAACCAGTGGCCTGCGGCAATCCCCAGCGCGACAGCCAGAATCGCCACCCAATTGACACTCATCATACGCGTGGTCGCAAAGTGCTCATAGCGGCGACGGTTCATCAGATAATCAGCGATGATCACGCCGCCCACCGGAGGAATAGCTGCCGAAAGGAAGGTCAACCAGCCGACAAAATTGTTATACAGCCATAATGCGCAGACCGTACCGATAATACCGTTAATCACCGAAAGGGTTTTGCTCGACATACCGGTAATGTTGGCGAAACCTAAACCCGACGCATAGAGCGCGTTATCGTTGGTGGTCCAGATATTCAGCCCCAGCACCACAATCGCAGGCAGCAGAAGGCCCTGAGCAATCATCACATCAGAGATATCCGCCATCCCCAGTGCCGCCGCGCCCGCTGCACCGAAAATAAACATCAACGAGTTGCCGAGGAAAAAGGCCACCATCGCCACCAGCACCGCCAGTTTGGCATTACGACCAAACCGGACAAAGTCAGCGGTGAGCGTGCCCGCACTGATAAATGACCCCACAACCAGCGCCAGCGCGACATTGAAATCTAACGGTTGTGCGGGAACGACCGCTTTTAATGCGTCCAGGCCGCCCATGCCGTTAACGGCCAACCACACGGAATAACCGCCAAGACAGGCGATAGCCGGAACCGCAATCACCGAAAGAACTGTCAGCGCCGAAATGCCAAAGAAGACGGTGACGGTCATCAGTAAACCGGAGACGGCAATCAGCAAATTAATATCCAGCCCGGTTGCCTTGCCCACCGGAATAGCAAACATCGCCACGCCAACGCCAAACCAGCCAACCTGGGTGCCGCCCAGCAGCAGTGAAGGCAACCATGAGCCTTTAACACCAAACGAGAAGCGAGCAAGAAGATGGGTGGTCAGGCCGGTTTTTGCGCCAATGTAACCAAGAAATGAAGTGTAAATACCGAGGAGAAGATTACCGATGAGAACTGCGAGGAAGAAATCATGATAGCTAAGACCGGTTCCGAGAGTGCCGCCGGTCCACATACTGGCGGAAAAGAAGGTTAATCCCAGCATGACGAACGTCAATGCCAATACCCCTTTCCGCGCCGACTGCGGGACTGGCCCCTGGCTAAAGTTGTTATCTTGCGACACGAAATTCCCCCTTTTTGCTGTTTGAAACCCAAAAATCCGCCGCATTCTATTCATCTGAAGATAAAAAGCAATCGTTTTCGTATGGGGATATATTTCTTATATGAATGAGTACAAAAAGGCGGGGGGAACTTATCTGTGTAAAAACAGTGGGTAGGCATGATAAGACGCGTCAGCGTCGCATCAGGCATCTGCGCATGGTGTCGGATGCGGCGCGAGCGCCTTATCCGACCTACGGTTCAGGCCTGTAGGCATGATAAGACGCGTCAGCGTCGCATCAGGCATCTGCGCACGGTGTCGGATGCGGCGCGAGCGCCTTATCCGACCTACTCTTCCATCGCCTGGCGGATCTGATCCAACGACGCAGGATCATCAATGGTCGTCAGATCCCCAGGATCGCGTCCTTCGCAAATCGCCTGGATCGTGCGGCGCAGCATTTTTCCGGATCGCGTTTTTGGCAATTGCGAGACAAACCAGACGTGCGCCGGGCGGCCAAAGTTGCCAATCTGGCTGTCCACCAGCGCCATAATCGCCTTCTCTTGCGAGTGCGCCACCTCACGGTCTTCCAGACTGTCGCTCTCTTTCGGAATGACAAACGCCACCGCCACCTGCCCTTTCAGCGCATCTTTCACCCCAACCACCGCCACTTCGGCAACGACCGGATGACTGGAGATACTCTCTTCAATCTCACGCGTACCCAGCCGATGTCCGGCAACGTTAATCACATCGTCAGTGCGCCCGAGAATAAAGTGATAACCGTCAGCATCGCGGATGCCCCAGTCAAAAGTGGCGTACACCGGACGGGAAAACAGCGACCAGTACGTCTTCACAAAGCGGTCGTCATCACCCCAGATGGTTTGAATACAGCCTGGCGGCAATGGCCCCTCCACTACCAGCATCCCTTTCTCATTGACGCCACACGGTTCGCCGGTGACTTCATTGAGCAACTGCACGTTATAGCCATACATCGGCACGCCGGGGCTTCCCAGACGCGTCGGCCTGTCATCCAGACCGCGAGCAATCGCCATAATCGGCCAGCCGGATTCGGTCTGCCAGTAGTTGTCGATGACCGGCACATCCAGCGTATTGCTCACCCAACTGGCGGTCGGCTCGTCCAGCGGTTCTCCAGCCAGATAGAGCACTTCCAGCGACGAAAGATCGTGTTTGCGAATTTCAGCGGTAGGGAATTTTTTCAGCACGCGAATGGCGGTCGGCGCTGAGAACATGCGGCTAACCTGATATTTCTCGACAATTTTCCACCACACGCCGCAGTCCGGCCAGGTCGGCAATCCTTCGTAAACGATAGTCGCCATCCCCGCCAGCAGCGGCGCGTAAACGATATACGAATGCCCTACCACCCAGCCGATATCCGAAGCACAAAAGAACACGCCGCCCGCTTTGCCGCCAAAAATGGTGTCCATCGAGGTCGCCAGCGCCACCGCATATCCGCCGACATCACGCTGCACACCTTTAGGTTTGCCGGTCGTGCCGGAGGTGTAGAGAATGCAGGAGGTTTCGTTGGATTCCAGCCACGCCACCGGCACCCGCGCGCCGATGTGCTGATGGCGCAACGACGCGAAATCGACATCCCGCCCGCTAACGCGCGCCATTTTCGCCAGCCCGCGATCCACCAGTAAAACGTGACGCGGCTGATGCTGTGCCTGACTTATCGCATCGTCGAGCAATTTTTTATACGGAATGATTTTACCGCCGCGCGCCCCGGCATCAGCCGAGACAATCAGCACCGGTTTGGCGTCATCGATTCGCGCCGCCACGCTGTGCGAGGCAAAACCCCCAAACACCACCGAGTGAATAGCACCAATGCGCGCGCAGGCCAGCAGGGTAATATGCGCTTCGGCAATCATCGGCATATACACCAGCACCCGATCGCCACGCTGCACGCCCAGTGAGCGCAGCATTGACGCCACCGCATTCACTTCGTCATGTAACTGGCGGAAGGTAAAGGTACGCTCTTCCTCTGTTTCCGAAGAGACGGCAATCAATGCCAGCGCCTCTGGCTGTTTCTCCAGCCAGCGATCGATAGCGTTGTGACACAAGTTGGTTCGGCCTTCACAAAACCAACGGGCAAACGGCGGGTTGCTGTGGTCGAGCGTTTGCGTAAAGGGCGTCTGCCAGTCAATACGCCGGGCCTGCTCGGCCCAGAACTGCTCCGGTTCGTTAATCGAACGCTGATAAAATTCGCTAAAAGACATAATGCTCTCCTGTTGAACTTACGCCTTACCGCCGTTTACTTAAATGACGTACAGGTCGAGATACTCATTGACCGGCATCTGTTCCAGGCGAGTTCTGTCGAGAGAAACCTCCAGAATGCGCTGCTGCTGGCGAGTCGGGAACTGGCGCGCGAGATTGATTTTGAATTTATCGACCAGCTTCGGAATGCCATCCTGACGGCGGCGAGCATGACCAATGGGGTACTCCACCACCACTTCTTCAAAGCGCGTGCCGTCGGTGAACTCAAGGGTTATGGCATTGGCGATGGCGCGTTTTTCCGGGTCGTGGTAGTCAGCGGTAAACGCCGGATCTTCAAAGCAATTGATCTTCTCGCGCAGGGCGTCGATGCGTTTATCTTGCGCAACGTTGTCCTCGTAATCTGCCGCCGTTAAGCGCCCGAACAGCAGCGGGATCGCCACCATGTACTGAATGCAGTGGTCGCGGTCAGCCGGGTTATTGAGCGGCCCTTTTTTGTCGATGATGCGAATACAGGCTTCGTGGGTGCGAATGGTCACTTTTTCGATATCCGCCGCCGTTTTGCCTGCTGCCTGCATCTGTTCATAGAGCGTCATCGCTGCTTCAACTGCCGTCTGGGAGTGGAACTCCGCCGGGAAGGAGATTTTGAACAGCACATTTTCCATGACGTAAGAACCGTACGGGCGCTGGAAGCGGAACGATTCACCTTTGAAGGAGACGTCGTAGAAGCCCCACACAGGCGCAGTCAGGGCTGACGGGTAACCCATTTCGCCCGTTTTCGCCATCAGTGCCAGACGTACCGCGCGGGAAGTAGCATCGCCCGCCGCCCAGGATTTACGCGTGCCGGTGTTCGGCGCATGGCGATAGGTGCGCAGCGACTGACCGTCCACCCACGCCAGCGAAACGGCGTTGAGAATTTCCTCGCGGGTCAGGCCGAGCATTTCGGCGACCACGGCGGTGGAAGCCACTTTCACTAACAGAACGTGGTCGAGACCAACGCGGTTAAAGGAGTTTTCCAGCGCGATGCAGCCCTGAATTTCATGGGCTTTGATCATTCCGGTCAGCACCTGTTTCATGGTCAACGGCGCTTTGCCGCTGGCGACCGCGTTGCGCGAAAGCCAGTCTGCCGTTGCCAGAATGCCGCCGAGGTTGTCGGAAGGATGCCCCCACTCCGCCGCCAGCCAGGTATCGTTGAAATCGAGCCAACGGATCATCGCGCCAATGTTAAATGCCGCCTGGACGGGGTCGAGCTGAAACTGAGTTCCGGGAACGCGCACGCCGTTGGGTACGACGGTGCCGGGGACAATTGGCCCCAGCAGTTTTTTACAGGCCGGATATTCGAGAGCTTCCAGACCGCAGCCGAGCGTGTCGAGCAGGCAGTAATGTGCGGTGTCGTAGGCTACTCTGGAGCTGATTTCGTAGTTCATCACGTAATCGACGATATCAACGATTTCACGATCAAATTCCGGGCGAATGTTGTTGATTTGAGCTGACATTGGGTACGTTTCCTTATTGTTATTCGTAGAGGTTTACTGGCGCTTATCCAGCGCGACAAACTGGCGGTCTTCCGGTCCAACATAATTGGCGGAAGGACGGATAATTTTGTTGTCCTGACGTTGTTCGATAATGTGCGCCGCCCAGCCAGTGACGCGGGCGATAACAAACAGTGGTGTGAACATCTCGGTGGGAACACCCATCATGTTGTAGGAAACAGCGGAGAACCAGTCGAGATTGGGGAACATCTTTTTGCTCTCCCACATCACTGTTTCCAGGCGATCGGCGATGTTGTACATCTTCAGCGAGCCGCCTTCCTGCGAGAGCTGCTTTGCCACGCGTTTGATCACCTGGTGGCGCGGGTCGGCGATGGTATAAACCGGATGCCCAAAACCAATGACCACTTCTTTGTTTTCCACCCGCTTACGGATATCAGCTTCGGCTTCGCCCGGCGTTTCGTAGCGTTGCTGGATCTCCAGCGACACTTCATTCGCCCCGCCGTGTTTCGGCCCGCGCAGTGCGCCAATCGCGCCAATAATGGCGGAATACATATCAGAGCCAGTGCCCGCAATCACCCGGCTGGTAAAGGTGGAAGCGTTAAACTCGTGTTCGGCGTACAGCACCAGCGAGATATGCATCGCCTTTTCCCAGCTTTGCGACGGCTTTTCGCCGTGCAGCAGATGCAGGAAGTGACCGCCGATAGAGTCGTCATCAGTTTCCGGCTGGATGCGTTCGCCGTTGTGGCTGTAGTGATACCAGTAGAGAAGAATCGAACTAAGTGACGCCAGCAGTTTGTCGGCAATATCCCGCGCACCAGAAACGGTGTGCCCCTCTTTTTCTGGCAGCGTGCAGCCGAGCGCGGAAACGCCGGTGCGCATAACATCCATCGGGTGTGACGCCGCCGGTAAGGCTTCCAGCACGGTACGCACGTTAGCCGGTAAACCACGCAGGGCTTTCAGTTTCGTTTTGTAGGCGGCGAGTTCGTCACGGGTTGGCAGTTTGCCGTGGATCAGCAGGTGCGCCACTTCTTCAAATTCACAATGTTCCGCCAGATCAAGAATATCGTAGCCACGGTAATGCAGGTCGTTGCCGCTTTTACCCACGGTGCAGAGCGCCGTATTGCCCGCCGGAACGCCGGAAAGTGCCACCGATTTTTTCGGTTTAATGACATGGGTACAGTTTTGCAGGATCGTTGTGTCGCTCATATTGTCCTCGTCATTGTTATCATTTGTAGGGTCGAGATTGTTGTCGGATGCGACGCTATGCGTCTTATCCGACCTACAGTTCAGTTCACCTCGTAGGCCTGATAAGTCGCGTCAGCGGCGCATCAGGCATCGGTTGTCGAATACAACCAACGGGCGTTTTTATTTCACCTGACCACGGGCAAACAGGTCGTCGAGCTTCTCTTCGTACTGGTAGTAGTTGATGCTTTCGTACAGCTCGTTGCGGGTCTGCATGGTGTCGATGACGCTTTTCTGTGTGCCTTCCTGACGCAGGATGTTGTAGACATGTTCAGCGGCGCGGTTCATGGCGCGAAACGCTGAAAGCGGGTAGAGCGCCATTGCGACATGGGCGCTGCGTAATTCGTCGGTGGTAAACAGCGGTGTTGCGCCAAATTCGGTAATGTTGGCGAGGATCGGCACCTGCACCGCATCGGCAAACTGGCGATACATGGCGAGTTCGGTAATCGCCTCCGGGAACAGCATTTCGGCACCCGCTTCAACATAGGCCTGCGCACGCTCGATCGCCGCATCCAGCCCCTCGACCGCCAGCGCATCGGTGCGCGCCATGATCACAAAATCAGGATCGATTTTCGCATCCACCGCCGCGCGGATCCGATCCACCATCTCTTCTTTCGAGACGATCGCTTTATTCGGACGATGACCGCAGCGTTTCGCACCAACCTGATCTTCAATATGCAATCCTGCCGCACCGGCTTTAATCATCGATTTCACCGTACGCGCCACGTTAAAAGCAGAAGAACCAAAACCGATATCCGCATCCACCAGCAGCGGTAGCGAACAAACGTCGGTGATACGGCGAATGTCAGTCAGCACATCATCAAGAGTAGAAATACCGAGATCGGGCAGCCCCAGCGACCCTGCCGCCACGCCACCGCCGGAGAGATAAATCGCCTGATATCCGGCACGCTGCGCCAGCAGCGCATGGTTAGCGTTGATAGTGCCAACAATCTGCAATGGATTTTCTTTAGTCAGTGCAGCGCGAAACGCTTTACCTGGAGAGTGTAGAGACATAGTCCATCCTTTGTTATCAACTTGTTATCTGCGTTGATAAAGACAAAGCAATGGGTGTGCCACAATTGCCTTAATAAAATTAAACATTTAATTTCAATGAGTTAAAGATAAACTCATGAAGTAATCCGCAAATATGCGTTTCAGTTAACGTTTCAGGCAATGTTTCACCGCGTTTCATTGCAACAATTATGAAACAAGACTAAACCCAATATTCGGTTTCTTAACTTTGCGGTGCGCTATGGCACATCCACCACGGCTGAATGACGACAAACCGGTTATCTGGACGGTATCTGTAACGCGCCTGTTCGAGCTGTTTCGCGATATCAGCCTCGAGTTTGATCACCTGGCGAATATCACCCCTATCCAGCTTGGCTTTGAAAAAGCGGTGACCTACATCCGCAAGAAACTGGCCAACGAACGGTGCGACGCCATCATCGCTGCTGGCTCTAACGGCGCATATCTTAAAAGCCGCCTGTCAGTGCCAGTTATTTTGATTAAACCGAGCGGCTACGATGTGTTACAGGCACTGGCAAAAGCCGGAAAACTCACCTCTTCTATCGGTGTTGTCACCTATCAGGAAACCATTCCAGCGCTGGTGGCGTTTCAAAAGACCTTTAATTTGCGCCTCGACCAACGTAGTTACATCACCGAAGAAGACGCCCGCGGGCAAATCAATGAGTTGAAAGCCAACGGCACCGAAGCGGTGGTCGGCGCGGGGCTGATTACCGATCTGGCAGAAGAAGCCGGAATGACCGGAATTTTTATCTATTCCGCCGCCACCGTGCGCCAGGCGTTCAGCGATGCGCTGGATATGACGCGCATGTCGTTACGCCATAACACTCACGATGCCACCCGCAACGCCCTGCGTACTCGTTACGTGCTGGGCGATATGCTCGGTCAATCACCACAGATGGAACAGGTGCGGCAGACTATTTTGCTGTATGCCCGCTCCAGTGCGGCGGTGTTGATTGAGGGGGAAACGGGGACGGGCAAAGAGCTGGCGGCCCAGGCGATTCATCGGGAATATTTTTCCCGCCACGATGCGCGACAGGGCAAAAAGTCACATCCGTTTGTTGCCGTCAACTGCGGGGCGATTGCCGAATCGCTGCTGGAAGCGGAGCTGTTTGGCTATGAGGAAGGGGCGTTTACCGGCTCGCGACGCGGAGGACGCGCCGGGCTGTTTGAAATCGCCCACGGTGGCACGCTGTTTCTTGACGAGATAGGCGAAATGCCGCTGCCGTTGCAGACTCGGCTGCTGCGGGTGCTGGAAGAAAAAGAGGTCACCCGCGTCGGCGGGCATCAGCCTGTTCCGGTGGATGTGCGGGTCATTAGCGCCACTCACTGCAATCTGGAAGAAGATATGCAGCAAGGGCAGTTTCGCCGTGACCTGTTTTATCGGCTGAGTATTTTGCGTCTACAACTGCCGCCGCTACGCGAGCGGGTGGCGGATATTCTGCCGCTGGCGGAAAGCTTTCTGAAAGTGTCTCTGGCGGCGCTCTCCGCCCCGTTTTCTGCCGCATTACGCCAGGGGTTACAGTCAAGCGAAACCATGCTGGTGCGCTACGACTGGCCGGGCAATATTCGTGAACTGCGCAATATGATGGAACGACTGGCACTATTTTTAAGTGTGGAACCGACGCCGGATTTAACGCCGCAATTTTTGCAGCTGCTACTGCCGGAACTGGCGCGCGAGTCGGCGAAGACTCCCATTCCAGGCTTGCTGACAGCACAACAGGCACTGGAGAAATTTAATGGCGATAAGACAGCAGCGGCGAATTATTTAGGTATCAGCCGGACGACGTTCTGGCGGCGGCTGAAAAGCTGAACTGCCGAATGCAGCGCGAACGCTTTATCCGGCATAAATTTCGATAGATGATGATCACCGATAAACTTACGCATCGGGGATGTTTACATAGGATTCAGAATTACTTCTTCTTATAAATATTTGCCGTGCCGTGGATCTTATTGTCAGTTTGACCAGAGGTCAGTACCAACACATCAGCCCCTTTTTCATCGGCTTTTTTGATCAAATCTTCTTTCGCATCTGCGGTCGACATTTCATTACTGGTTGAAATATCACCTATTTTTTCATATTGCGATGCAACCTTTTCAAATTCCGCTTTGGTCATTAATTCTGCGGCATAGACATTGGTAACGGCAAACGCTAACGCACCGACTAACATTTTAGAGATTATTTTCATATTACGGCTCCAGAGTTGTTATCACACTATCACCCACCCACATTATTGGGTTGATTAATAATTAGTTCAGTCAGGGCATAAACGCCAGTAACCGGAAATAAGACACTTTGTGATCCCTCTCGCACCCGATTATTTTTGGTAGAAATATGATGAAGTTACTTCACTTATTTATGGATGAAATCACTATGGATCCTTTGCACGCCGTTTACCTGACCGTAGGATTGTTCGTGATTACTTTTTTTAATCCGGGAGCCAATCTCTTTGTGGTAGTACAAACCAGCCTGGCTTCCGGTCGACGCGCGGGGGTGTTGACCGGGCTGGGCGTGGCGCTGGGCGATGCATTTTATTCCGGGTTGGGTTTGTTTGGTCTTGCAACGCTAATTACGCAGTGTGAGGAGATTTTTTCGCTTATCAGAATCGTCGGCGGCGCTTATCTCTTATGGTTTGCATGGTGCAGCATGCGCCGCCAGTCAACACCGCAAATGAGCACACTACAACAACCGATTAGTGCCCCCTGGTATGTCTTTTTCCGCCGTGGATTAATTACCGATCTCTCTAACCCGCAAACCGTTTTATTTTTTATCAGTATTTTCTCAGTAACATTAAATGCCGAAACACCAACATGGGCACGATTAATGGCCTGGGCGGGGATTGTGCTCGCATCAATTATCTGGCGAGTCTTTCTAAGCCAGGCGTTTTCTTTGCCCGCTGTGCGTCGTGCTTATGGGCGTATGCAACACGTTGCCAGTCGGGTTATTGGTGCAATTATTGGTGTATTCGCGCTACGCCTGATTTACGAAGGGGTGACGCAGCGGTGAGCAGATAATTTACTCTCTACGTCATCAACCTGATTTGCCGAATCCCAACCATCGGCGATGATAGCCCCCGTAATGCGTGGTCCTTATTTCCGATAAGTTTACTTGAGTCTTTAGCTTCCCATTTCAGCCTACTCTCCCCTGTGTGGGCTTTTTTCATTGGTCTGACCCGTCCTGAATAGCCAAACAATGGCAATGTTCCACTTTGCAGGGATGAAAATAAGGGGATCTGATTCAGAAGAGTTTTGAAAAGTTGGACCGCCATCGAGGCCTCGAACCCCGTACCATACAACAATCCTGGTTGTCGTCTGCTCTTCCTGATGAGCTAATGGCGGTTTTTGATATGAGCCTTACAGCATATTTTCTGTCAGGCTTGAGTGCGATGCGTAAGATACAGAAAAGACCCCACACAAACATGATGGAATTATGATTTTTTTCATATGAATGTCAACCCACACATTCACAAAACATCTGTATGAGAACATTTTTTATACATCATATAGCTGCGAAACCACTGCTGGTGCTTTTTTAAGCGAAACTCCACCGTTCACAACAAAATATCGGCGAAAAAGGAGGGGGAATGCCATTTGGCATACAGATATACAGATGAAATGATGACCTGCTTTGCGATTCACTCTCTGGTGGAATAACAACTTGCAGGTGGCTCTCTTAAATAAAAATAAACGTCGCAGATAATAAAGCTCTGATAAAACCAGACACTATCAGAAATCGCTCATAACTAACGTGTAAAGTAGTGGAGTTAATTTAACAATTTGAATTTACGCTATAGGTTTACCACTACTTTGATATTATTTCTCCTTAACTAAAAAGTTAAGTGGAGCGAAGTTAATATGTTAAACCACAGGGTGTCTATTAATTTTTTCAGTCTGTTAGTGTGCGATTATCGATAACAAAACGATATTTCACATCACCACGCAGCATTCGCTCATAGGCTTCATTAATTTGATCGGCCCGAATCATCTCTATATCAGCCACGATGCCATGTTCGGCGCAAAAATCGAGCATCTCCTGAGTTTCTGGAATGCCGCCAATCATAGAGCCGGCTATCGCGCGGCGTTTCATGATCAGGTTGAAAACTTCCGGCGATTTATGCGGTGTCGCAGGCGCACCAACCAGCGTCATGGTGCCATCGCGCTTCAGCAAGGTGGTAAAATCGTCGAGATTATGTGGCGCAGCTACTGTATTCAAAATGAAATCGAAACTCTTCAGATGAGCCGCCATCTCATCGGCATTGCGTGAGTTAACAACTTCATCGGCCCCCAGGGCTTTTGCCGCTTCGCGTTTTGACTCAGAAGTGGTAAATGCCACCACATGCGCCCCCATCGCGTGGGCCAGCTTGATCCCCATATGTCCCAGACCGCCGATGCCGACCACGCCCACTTTTTTACCCGGCCCGGCCTGCCAGTGACGTAGCGGCGAATACGTGGTGATCCCTGCACACAACAAAGGAGCCACCGCCGCCAGCTGCTCTTGCGGGTGACGAATACGCAGAACATATCGCTCATGAACGACGATCTGTTGTGAGTAGCCGCCCAGAGTATGGCCCGGTTCGTCCGGCGTCGGCGAGTTATAGGTGCCGGTCATGTGATCACAGTAGTTTTCCAGCCCGTCTTCACACTCTTCGCAATGTTTACAACTGTCGACAATGCAGCCGACACCGACCAGATCGCCCGGCGCATGTTTTTCTACCTGATCGCCAACGGCTACCACACGCCCCACAATTTCATGACCCGGCACGCAGGGGTAAACCGTCCCCGCCCACTCGGAACGGACCTGGTGGATATCGGAATGGCAGACGCCACAGTAAGCGATTTCAATTTTGACATCATGCGGTCCCGGTTCACGCCGGGTAATATCCATCGGTTCCAGCGGTTGTTTAGCGGAATATGCACCAACAGCTTTGATCTTCATTGTGTTTACTCCTGATTAGCTATGTGTATTTGGCGATGCCTAATATGTCATCGCGGCAAAACGCGTCCATTGAATATAGCCAATATTTAAACCACCCGATCCAGCCCCAACATGCCGCGAGCCTGAATGAAACAGAGCAGCAACGTTCCCCATAAGGCCATCGTCAGGTAGGGGCTTATACCGAGAATATTGAAGCCGCTTTCAATAATTTGCAGAAGAAACAGCGCCAGCACCATACCAATTATCCGCCCGCTGCCGCCGTCCGGATTAACCCCGCCGAGTACTGCCGCGAGGATTGACACCAGCAAGTAAGATTCGCCATAAGAGGCCTTAGCCGAGTTGAGTTTCGACATCATCAAAAATGCCGCTACCGCACAAAGCAAGGCGGAAATGACATAAACCCAAATCAGCACCCGACGAGTGTTAATGCCGGAGTAAAGTGTTGCTCGTTCGTTAGACCCAATCAGGTAAATGGCTTTACCGAGCGGCGTTTTCTCCAGCAATATCCACAGCCCCAGCGCCACTGCGGCAAACAACCACATCGGTAGCGGAATACCGAACCATTGCGCATGATTCAACCACAGCACCCATGAGGGATAATTGGCAATGGCGCTACCGCCTGTCACCAGAATATTTATCCCTTTGAGCAACGTCATCATCCCAAGCGTTGCAAGAATTGGCGACACTCGAATACCAGCAATCAATACGCCGTTACATAAACCGATTATCACCGCCGCGCCAGCGCCCGCCAGTAACGTAGCGACAACCGTAGCAATACCCGGTGGATACTGAGTCGCCACCCACGCCATCACCAGTGAACAGGCGTTAGCAGTGGCTATAATTGACAAGTTAATGCCACCGCAAAGCATGGTCACCGCCATAGCCAACGCCAGAATGCCCAGCACGGGCATTTGCGAAGCGACGGACTGGAAATTACTTATCGACCAGAAAATCTCCGGCATAGTAATGCTGAACGCGGCAACAGTTAGCACCAGCAGGCCGATCAAGTAAAACTCAACGTTATTACGCCACGATTTTTTCATAGCAGGCTCCGGTTCTGATGCTGACTCCACGCCGTGGCGCTAATGCTGGCAACGATGATGATGCCGGTGATCAGTGTTTGCCAGTAAGACGAGACTCCCAATAAATTTAGCCCGTTTTGCATCACTGCCAACAACACCACGCCGAGCAAAGTACCGGTTAACGTGCCGCGCCCGCCGAGCAAACTAGTACCGCCAAGCACCACCGCAGCCAGTACTGTCAGCTCATAACCCAGAAGAGAATCGGGGGCGACAGTCATCACCTGTCTCTTATACACATCTCCGAGCCCACGAGACCGGAGCCTATCTC
>ENA-OXVF01000070-OXVF01000070.1-human-gut-metagenome-genome-assembly--contig:-NODE-70-length-13017-cov-21.273723_pt1 | contig 13017 bp, 10 predicted proteins | sample MGYA00249575_ERZ652693 | MGnify/ENA primary metagenome ERZ652693 (study PRJEB26925, sample SAMN05826740) | human gut metagenome | biome: ENVO:2100002; feature: ENVO:00000062; material: ENVO:00002003...
TACACCTAAGCCTTCGTCGGCAGCGTCAGATGTGTATAAGAGACAGCCCAAGGAGTTGCGGGTTAAGCACCAGGCCGCTGAACAGATCGGCGAAAAATTGTTGATCGGCGGGCAAGCCTGGTGCTTTCATGAAAGTTCCCGATTACAGATGCATTAACTGGCGGAATTCTTTAACTTTGCTGCGGCTGACCGGCACTTCAAAATCCAGATCTTTCAGCCGCAGAATGTAGGTGTTATTAAACCACGGTTCGATTTCGCGTATTTTGTTCAGATTGACACAAAATGAGCGATGGCAGCGGAAAAAATGCGACGGCGGCAGCTTGCTGCAAAACTCGGTAATGTTCATCGGCATTACGTAGGATTCACGCCGCGTATAGACAAAGGTCATTTTCTCGTGCGCTTCGGCGTAATAGATATCGTTAATTGGCGTGACGATGATTCGCTCATCTTTCACCAGATTAATGGTGTCATTCTCACGCGTTACCGTCGCGGCAGGTGTCGTACTGCTGGTCTGCTGTTGTTGCCAGGCTGCTTCCAGTTTTTGCAGCATCCCGGTAATGCGTGATTCCTGATACGGTTTGAGAATGTAGTCAAACGCTTCCAGTTCAAATGCTTCCACCGCATGTTCTTTCCACGCGGTGATGAACACAATAAACGGTTTATGGGCGAACTGGCTGATGTTTTGCGCCAGCAACACACCGTCCAGCGACGGAATATTGATATCCAGAAAAATGGCGTCGACGCGGTTATGCTGCAAAAATTTCAACACGTCCAGACCGTCGTCAAAGGTGCCGACAATCTCCATCTGGCTGTGCTCTTTAATTAGCCAGCTCAGTTCCTGTTGTGCCAGGAATTCGTCTTCAACAATGATGACTTTCACAATATCACTCCGGCTCAAAGCAATAAGGTAGCCTGTGAGGCGACTGGGGTGCGTTGGTTAGGAATGTAAAACGCAATTTCCGTTCCTGGTTCCAGGCGGCGGATATGCAGCCCCTCGCCATACAATAACTTCACGCGATGATGGACATTCAGCAGGCCAATTTTATTGCCCGGCATTTCGTTCGCTTCGACCCGCTCAATCACCTTTGGATCGATGCCGTGCCCGGTATCTCGCACCGCAATGCGTACCCGATTACCGCACTCAGCAACGCTGATGGTGACAACGCCTTTACCTTTGCAAGGCTGGATACCGTGGACAATGGCGTTTTCCACCAACGGCTGGATCAGCAGGCTGGGAATGCAGCAATTCACCTCTTCATCAATATCATAGATAACCGTCAGCTTGTCGCCAAAGCGGGCCTGCTCAATGGCAATATAGTCTTTAATTTGATACAGCTCTTTTTTGATATCGATTTGCTCATCGTCTTTTAATTCAATGTTATAGCGCAGATAGCGAGACAAATTAAAGATCAGCTGGCGAGCAGTATCCGGATTCAGACGGATTGACGATGAAATAGCGTTCAAAGCGTTAAACAGGAAATGGGGATTAATTTTGCTTTGCAGGGCGCGAAGCTCTGCCTTATTTGCCATTTCACGTAGCTGCTCGGCGCGTGACACCTCAAGTTGCGTGGAGATGATTTGTGACAGACCGACCGCCATTTCCTGTAATGACGAGGTTATCTGATGCGCGTGGCAGTAGTAAATTTTCAGCGTTCCGGTCACAACGCCTTTCTCCCACAATGGGATCACCAGCATGGAGTGAATCTCTGGTGTGCGGTGGGCTTCATCATTGTTTTTAATGATGATTTTACCGTAATTCATCGCCTGACGGGTAGTCGGGCTAATGAAGTCATCGCCATTCTGATAGTTATGTTCACCCACGCCAACATAGGCCAGCACATGATCGGTATTAGTCATCGCCACCGCATCGGCGTGAATATCATCGCGGATAATTTCGCAGACCTTGCGTAATGACTCGCTATTGACATGGCGAAACAGCGGCAGCGTTTTGTTGGCGATATCCAGCGCCAGCTTGGCCTGCCGCGCGGCGCTGGCCTCTTTTTCTCCCTCAACACTTTGTACCAGCAACACAATAAAGCCGATACAGACGCTGCCGAGGATCATTGGAATCCCGATTTTAGAGACGATATCGATCCCCAATGCGGTAGTTGGTGCCCAGACAATCACCAGAATCATGGTCAACGTTTCACACAACATGCCGCCGAGAATACCGACGCGCCAGCGCTGTGCTTTGGGGATTTTCAGGTTGATCCAGCCCGATATACAACCCGCCAGAATGCTGGTGATAAAGCAGGGGATCGCCGTCACGCCGCCGATGTCAATTAAATAACGGTGAATACCCGCAATCACGCCGGTAATGATGCCCACCCACGGGCCAAACAGAATCCCGCCTGACATCACCGCGATAATACGTACGTTCACCAGCGAGCCTTCTACGGGAACGCCGGACCAGGTGCTGAACAGGGCGAACAGCGAGAAAATGGCGGTAACGGCGAGCAACTCTTTTGGGGAGTGCGCCGACTTGTGCAACAGTTCGCGAAACAGGCGGATACGGATGAGAAAGAACAGGCAGATAAGCATTAACGCTGCCCGATCGAAGACCGCCAGCAGCATGTTGAATATTTCGTGCACGGGTGACTCTGAATAAGGATTAAACCTCTATGATAGGTAACCTGAAGGCTGATGACCAGCAGGCCTTTTTTGAGGAAAAACCACAATTTTAAAAGGGGATTGAAAGATAAATGGTGTATTAGCAATGCATCTCTTGATAATGTACATCCGTTTGGTAAATTTATTGAAATTATAATGTTAATAAAATGAGTGGTAATTTTCTTGTTAGCGTAGATAAATTTCCTGTTTTTGAAGTGGAGTTCCTCATTTAAAGCCATTGATAAAAATGTTCTAAAACGCTGGACAGACAGAAATTAATCAGGCTATTTTCAAAACAGCCACCATCGTGGCAGCGTCGCTCGGACGGTCCGGGCGCTAACGTTAATCTGAGGAAATTATGGCTGACACTCGCCCTGAACGTCGCTTTACGCGCATTGATCGTCTCCCGCCCTACGTTTTTAACATTACCGCTGAACTGAAAATGGCTGCGCGTCGGCGCGGCGAAGATATTATCGATTTCAGTATGGGTAACCCGGACGGTGCGACTCCGCCGCATATCGTCGAAAAATTATGTACGGTGGCCCAGCGCCCGGACACGCATGGTTACTCCACTTCACGCGGCATTCCGCGGTTACGTCGCGCCATTTCCCGCTGGTATCAGGATCGCTACGACGTTGAAATCGACCCGGAATCAGAAGCCATCGTCACTATTGGTTCGAAAGAGGGCCTGGCGCATCTGATGCTGGCGACGCTGGATCATGGTGACACAGTGCTGGTGCCGAATCCAAGCTACCCCATTCATATTTACGGCGCGGTGATTGCCGGGGCGCAGGTACGCTCAGTGCCGCTGGTGGAAGGTGTCGATTTCTTCAACGAACTGGAGCGCGCCATTCGTGAAAGTTATCCGAAACCGAAGATGATGATCCTCGGCTTCCCGTCAAACCCAACCGCGCAATGCGTGGAACTGGAATTCTTTGAGAAGGTTGTGGCGCTGGCTAAACGCTACGATGTGCTGGTGGTCCACGACCTGGCCTATGCCGATATCGTCTACGATGGCTGGAAAGCGCCGTCAATCATGCAGGTGCCAGGTGCACGCGACGTGGCGGTAGAGTTCTTTACGCTGTCGAAAAGCTACAACATGGCGGGCTGGCGTATCGGCTTTATGGTCGGTAACAAAACGCTGGTCAGCGCGTTGGCACGTATTAAAAGCTATCACGATTACGGCACCTTTACGCCGTTGCAGGTGGCGGCTATTGCGGCGCTGGAGGGCGATCAACAGTGCGTGCGCGATATTGCCGAACAGTACAAACGCCGCCGCGATGTTCTGGTGAAAGGGCTGCATGAAGCGGGCTGGATGGTCGAAATGCCGAAGGCTTCGATGTATGTCTGGGCGAAAATCCCGGAACCGTATGCGGCCATGGGCTCGCTGGAATTTGCCAAGAAATTGCTTAACGAAGCGAAGGTCTGTGTCTCTCCGGGGATTGGCTTTGGCGACTACGGCGACACGCATGTGCGCTTTGCACTGATTGAAAACCGCGACCGTATTCGTCAGGCGATTCGTGGGATTAAAGCGATGTTCCGTGCCGACGGTTTACTACCTGCCAGCAGCAAACATATTCACGAAAACGCGGAATAACGCCTTCGCCAGAAATGCAAACAGGAGCCTGATGGCTCCTGTTTTTCATTGCACAGTTTGCTTTTAGATCATCAGGGCAAAAGTACCGGCCCAAACGATGACCATAAAAGAAATGCCCATAAAGAAATATTTCACTTTACATCTCTCCGCGTAATTACTGTTACGCCTGAATGACTTCATTACACCTGATACAGTGAGTTGACACCGGGCAAAACGACCTTAAACGTCCTGTATTTTACCGTGGGCATCATCCCAGAATTCTGAGCTAAACTGCTCGAGACGGCGCTAATGTACGCCTAAAACTGAAACGAGACAAGAGGCATTTTCTTATTTACTTTTAGTAACTTACAGGTGTCTCATATCGGCGACAGTTTAATTTCTGACGGTAATAATTAGATATTCAGCGAAGGAAAAAACCTTAAGAAAAAAGCCATAAAAACCATGAGGTTATTATGGCTGATTTGAGGAGGGAAAGAGTGAGAGCCGTTTGTTAAATGTATAACGACGATTCACCCACCGGGCGCGTTTTAAAGCGACGGTGGATCCAGAGGTACTGCTCCGGTGCGCGCATGATCTCTTTCTCGATAATCTTGTTCATATAGGCAGCGGCTTGATTTTCATCTGTCGGGTAGCCTTCCATCTCTGGGGTGATGTACAAACGATATCCGCTGTAATCCGCTTTTCTTACCATCGTTACGGTCAACATGGCTGCGCCAGAGAGACGAGAGAGGACATAGGTGCCATTGGTTGTGGCGACATTTTCCACCGCAAAGAACGGCGCGAAGGAGCTGCCTTTACGACCATAATCCTGATCGGGAGCAAACCATACCGCTTCACCTTTCTTCAGTGCACTGACAATGCCGCGCAGATTATTTCTGCCGATCATCGCTTTGTTAGAGCGCATGCGACCACGGGTCTGCACCCATTCCATCAGCTGATTATTATGCGGGCGATAGGTGGCCATCATTGGTTGGCAAAGTCCCATTACCCGACCGCCCAGTTCCAGCGACATGAAATGGACGCCGACAACCATTACGCCGCGATTTTGCATTTGTGCGCGTTTAAGGTTATCCAGCCCTTCCACATCAAACCATTTACGTACGCGACTGTCGGGCCAGAACCACGCCATGCCGGTTTCTACCAGCGCCATGCCGAGTGAACGAAAGTTTTCGGCAATCATCTTCTCGCGTTCTTCCGCAGAATGCTGCGGGAAACAAAGTTCCAGGTTTTTACGGGCGATAGATTCACGCCGTTTCAGGAATGGTCGCGCCATTGTGCCGATACGCGTGCCGAGAAAGCAGAGAACAGGATAAGGAAGCTGTACCCAAAGCCAGAGTACACCAAGCCCAAACCACGTGAGCCAGTAGCGAGGATGCAGAAACTCGCGGGAAAATTTGCATTTTGGAAACATAGTTACCTTCTGTAGATACGAATTGTTGTATCGCAGAAGATTCCATGTCGACAGCGGTACACTCAATTGATTAGGCCATCATGTACGACAATGGTTCCTGTAAAGAGTGTAAAGACTAGTCAGGACATAACCACGAGGAGCATGAATGCGGTATCTGTACTTTATCACTCGCTGACTGCTTTCAGCTACTGATTATTAATCGTGCAAAGTAAATATTTTTCCGTACACAACAGTCTTGCATTTAATATGCTGTTTTCATTGATGCTTAGCAAAAATTGCCAGAGGTTAAGGATTGTCTTACTATTAAAGTGACTGAAGTTACAGGTTTTTTAGCGCGGCAGGAGGTTGAGCTATGATTTATTTATGGATGTTTCTCGCCCTGTGTATTGTCTGCGTAAGCGGATACATCGGTCAGGTACTGAACATGGTATCGGCGATCTCTTCTTTCTTCGGCATGGTGATCCTCGCTGCACTCATTTATTACTTCACCATGTGGTTAACTGGCGGTAATGAACTGGTGACGGGGATATTTATGTTTCTTGCCCCGGCTTGTGGCTTGATGATTCGCTTTATGGTGGGGTATGGCAGGCGATAGTGGGTCAGGATGGCTCATTTGGGCAGGTGTTCACATCAGCATCAGACATGATTGTTCACCTGCCAGGTGACAGACGCTATCGCAAAGGATGAATGAGATAATTCGCCTTTGTCGGATAAGTAGGCGTGATGTCTTCTGTGAGGTTTAATGGTGGTGCATCTTCTCTCATCTTAAACAAAATCGCCTGTGATGGCTGAAGTTTTGTAGAATGCGTTGTCGTCATCACTGACGTTTTTTCTGTCTCTTTATAGCTCGCCTCACTACCACCACCAGAAATAGAAAATGCAAAAACATTGCATGCCATAATAGAGACAAATAAAAATAAGCTAAAAAGCATTAAGTTTACTTTCATAGAAAATATCCTGAAAATGGTTCACTGAAAACCTACGATGTTATGGCTGTATTTATATTTAATTAATCAGTATTTACATCGATATAATAAATGACATATCTTTGTGGTATATAAGAATAGTTCTCTGCGACAGGAAGCAGATTCCTACAACTGTAAGACTAAAAGCGGCTTTGCGATAATAACTACAGTTGTAAGATAACCCTTTCAAAATGACCGTTGCTCTCTGATTTCTCATTTCATGCTCACCCAATATGATGGCGGCGTTTTCTAAAACTGTTAAAGAATGAGGTAAGTATGAAACGTTTAATTATGGCTACGATGGTCACAGCAATTCTGGCATCTTCAACTGTATGGGCTACTGATAATGCACCGGTAGCGGCACAACAGCAAACTCAGCAAGTTAAGCAAACCCAGAAAACGGCAGCAGCAGAGCGTATCTCTGAACAAGGTTTATATGCGATGCGTGACGTGCAGGTAGCGCGCCTGGCTCTGTTTCATGGCGATCCGGAAAAGGCAAAAGAACTGACCAATGAAGCTTCCGCTTTGCTGTCAGATGATAGTACCGAATGGGCAAAGTTCGCTAAACCAGGTAAAAAGACCAACGTCAATGATGACCAATATATTGTCATTAATGCATCTGTCGGAATTTCTGAGAGTTATGTAGCAACCCCCGAAAAAGAAGCCGCGATAAAAATTGCCAACGAAAAAATGGCGAAAGGGGATAAAAAGGGTGCAATGGAAGAGCTTCGCCTGGCCGGTGTTGGTGTAATGGAAAACCAATATTTGATGCCGCTTAAACAGACTCGTAATGCACTTGCTGATGCACAGAAACTGCTTGATAAAAAGCAATACTACGAGGCAAACCTGGCGCTTAAAGGTGCGGAAGATGGAATCATCGTCGATAGCGAAGCACTGTTTGTGAACTAAACCTGACAGGCAATATATTGAGGTAAAGGATTTAACTCCCTCCAGCCGACAATTTTTTATGACCACAATACGACAGGTTGTGGTCATAAAATTATTTGGCGCCCGCGGTTCTATAAACTCGCACTTTATCTTCCTCAAAGTAAACCGCAATAATCCCATGTTATCACAAATCATTTATTATGTTATATTTTATGGTACGCTTTAAATAGTGTAATCATAACCTTACTTGTAAATCACTGACACTTCTTACAGTTGTAAGAATAACATCACAAATGTCACGGCTCTCTCTGATTACCGCGAACCAATATTTATTATATTCTTCTTTTCGTCCTCACTACTTACCATGCAGAAAGGAATTGGAAGTGGCGATGAAATGATTTTCAGCACTTGATACAGGAATTTAAAAATATCGAGTGCAGCTACGACGATATTTTGCAGATTATTTATAGAGGCGTTATGCCTTAAATAAACGCTAAATTAACACATATTTAATTAACTAATAGGTATTGCTATGTCAACTCCACTTCAAGGAATTAAAGTTCTCGATTTCACCGGTGTGCAATCTGGCCCATCTTGTACTCAGATGCTGGCCTGGTTTGGCGCTGACGTCATTAAAATTGAACGTCCCGGCGTTGGTGACGTAACGCGTCACCAGCTGCGAGATATTCCCGATATCGATGCGCTTTACTTCACCATGCTTAACAGTAACAAACGTTCTATTGAATTAAATACCAAAACAGCGGAAGGCAAAGAGGTAATGGAAAAGCTGATCCGCGAAGCTGATATCTTAGTCGAGAACTTTCATCCAGGGGCCATTGATCATATGGGCTTCACCTGGGAGCATATTCAAGAAATCAATCCACGTCTGATTTTTGGTTCGATCAAAGGGTTTGATGAGTGTTCGCCTTATGTGAATGTAAAAGCCTATGAAAACGTTGCTCAGGCAGCGGGTGGCGCGGCATCTACTACAGGTTTTTGGGACGGTCCGCCGCTGGTAAGCGCTGCAGCGTTGGGTGACAGCAACACCGGAATGCATTTGCTGATCGGTTTACTTGCTGCTTTGCTGCATCGCGAAAAAACGGGGCGTGGGCAACGAGTCACCATGTCAATGCAGGATGCCGTGTTGAACCTTTGCCGCGTGAAATTACGCGACCAGCAGCGTCTCGATAAGTTGGGGTATCTGGAAGAATACCCGCAGTATCCGAATGGCACATTTGGTGATGCAGTTCCCCGCGGTGGTAATGCAGGTGGGGGCGGTCAGCCTGGCTGGATCCTGAAATGTAAAGGCTGGGAAACCGATCCTAACGCCTATATTTATTTCACTATTCAGGAGCAAAACTGGGAAAACACCTGTAAAGCCATCGGCAAACCAGAATGGATTACCGATCCGGCATACAGTACAGCCCATGCCCGACAGCCACATATTTTCGATATTTTTGCTGAAATCGAAAAATACACTGTCACTATTGATAAACATGAAGCTGTGGCCTATTTGACTCAGTTTGATATTCCTTGTGCACCGGTTTTAAGTATGAAAGAAATTTCACTTGATCCCTCGTTGCGCCAAAGTGGCAGTGTTGTCGAAGTGGAACAACCGTTGCGTGGAAAATATCTGACAGTTGGTTGTCCAATGAAGTTCTCTGCCTTTACGCCGGATATTAAAGCTGCTCCGCTATTAGGTGAACATACCGCTGCTGTATTGCAGGAGCTGGGTTATAGCGACGATGAAATTGCTGCAATGAAGCAAAACCACGCCATCTGATATTAACGGGGGCTTCTGGCTCCCAATTTATAAAAATTTCGAGGTTATTAATCATGTCAGATCAACTTCAAATGACAGATGGTATGCATATCATTGTTGAAGCATTAAAACAGAATAATATTGACACTATTTATGGTGTTGTAGGTATTCCTGTGACGGATATGGCGCGCCATGCCCAGGCGGAAGGCATTCGTTATATTGGTTTTCGTCATGAGCAGTCGGCAGGCTATGCCGCTGCAGCAAGCGGTTTTCTTACCCAAAAACCAGGGATCTGCCTGACAGTGTCTGCGCCAGGATTCCTCAACGGTTTGACTGCATTGGCCAATGCAACGGTAAATGGTTTTCCGATGATCATGATTAGCGGCTCCAGCGACCGCGCGATCGTCGATCTCCAGCAAGGTGATTATGAAGAGCTGGACCAAATGAATGCGGCAAAACCGTATGCCAAAGCAGCATTTCGCGTTAATCAGCCGCAGGATCTTGGCATTGCATTGGCACGCGCTATCCGGGTCTCAGTATCGGGTCGTCCTGGCGGTGTTTATCTTGATTTGCCAGCAAATGTCCTGGCCGCGACGATGGAAAAAGACGAAGCGTTAACCACGATTGTTAAAGTTGAAAATCCGTCGCCAGCATTATTGCCATGCCCAAAGTCAGTCGCTAGCGCAATTTCGCTTTTAGCAAAAGCTGAACGACCATTAGTTATCCTTGGCAAAGGCGCGGCGTATTCACAATCTGATGAACAGCTTCGTGAATTTATTGAAAGTGCCCAGATTCCATTCCTGCCAATGTCTATGGCGAAAGGGATCCTCGAAGATACGCATCCACTTTCTGCGGCAGCTGCGCGTTCGTTTGCCCTGGCAAATGCTGACGTTGTCATGCTTGTCGGTGCACGACTGAATTGGTTACTGGCACACAGTAAAAAAGGATGGGCGGCAGATACACAGTTTATTCAACTGGATATTGAACCGCAGGAAATTGACAGCAACCGCCCCATTGCTGTTCCAGTCGTTGGCGATATTGCATCCAGTATGCAAGGTATGCTGGCAGAATTGAAACAAAACACATTCACGACTCCACTGGTGTGGCGCGATATTTTAAATATCCACAAGCAGCAAAATGCACAAAAAATGCATGAAAAGTTAAGTACAGATACCCAACCATTAAATTACTTTAATGCATTGAGTGCTGTGCGCGATGTTTTGCGCGAGAACCAGGATATTTATTTAGTTAATGAAGGGGCAAATACCCTGGATAATGCACGAAATATTATTGATATGTATAAACCACGTCGTCGTCTGGATTGTGGCACCTGGGGTGTCATGGGCATCGGTATGGGCTATGCCATCGGTGCTAGCGTGACCTCTGGTTCTCCGGTTGTCGCCATTGAAGGTGATAGTGCTTTTGGTTTCAGTGGGATGGAGATTGAAACGATTTGTCGATATAACCTGCCGGTGACGATCGTTATTTTTAATAATGGCGGCATCTACAGAGGAGACGGTGTTGATCTCAGTGGCGCTGGTGCACCATCACCAACGGATCTGCTGCACCATGCAAGGTATGACAAATTAATGGATGCGTTTCGTGGCGTTGGCTATAACGTCACCACGACAGATGAACTTCGTCATGCTTTAACCACCGGAATTCAGTCGCGCAAACCGACCATTATTAATGTGGTCATCGACCCAGCAGCAGGAACTGAAAGTGGCCATATTACCAAACTTAACCCAAAACAAGTCGCTGGTAATTAAATACTGACATCGTCTCCTCTTGCCAACTTATTATGCGATGGTGAGGGGACCCTTATCGGAAATACTATTATGCTAACATTTTTTATTGGCGATTTATTGCCTATTATCGTAATCATGCTGTTGGGTTATTTTAGCGGCAGACGAGAAACTTTTTCAGAAGATCAAGCCCGGGCATTTAATAAACTGGTATTAAACTACGCTCTTCCTGCGGCCCTATTTGTTTCTATTACCCGGGCAAACAGGGAAATGATTTTTGCGGACACTCGTCTGACCCTTGTATCACTTGTGGTTATTGTCGGATGTTTCTTTTTCTCCTGGTTTGGTTGCTACAAATTTTTTAAACGTACTCATGCAGAAGCAGCAGTATGTGCATTAATTGCAGGTTCACCTACCATTGGATTCCTGGGATTTGCAGTTCTCGATCCTATTTATGGTGATTCCGTATCAACAGGTTTAGTGGTAGCAATTATTTCTATTATTGTTAACGCAATTACTATTCCTATTGGTCTGTATTTGCTGAATCCTTCCTCAGGAGCGGATGGTAAGAAGAATAGTAATCTGAGCGCATTAATTTCTGCGGCAAAGGAACCAGTAGTATGGGCACCTGTTCTGGCAACGATCCTGGTGCTGGTTGGGGTAAAAATTCCGGCAGCATGGGACCCAACCTTTAATCTGATTGCGAAGGCTAACTCAGGGGTGGCGGTATTCGCTGCGGGGTTGACTCTGGCTGCACATAAATTCGAGTTCAGTGCCGAAATTGCTTATAACACTTTCCTGAAGCTGATTCTGATGCCACTGGCGCTGCTTCTCGTCGGTATGGCATGTCATTTGAACAGCGAACATCTGCAGATGATGGTACTGGCAGGCGCATTACCGCCGGCATTCTCCGGAATCATTATTGCCAGTCGGTTTAATGTCTACACCCGCACTGGTACAGCGTCATTGGCTGTGAGCGTACTGGGTTTTGTCGTCACGGCTCCTTTGTGGATTTATGTCAGTCGACTGGTTTCATAATTAATCATGTTATTGATTTTACATAAATGCCGAAGTGTCTTTTCACCTTCGGCTTTTTTCAAGGCATAAGCAAATGACAAATAATGAATGCAAAGGGCCGTTTGAAGGCTTATTAGTTATCGATATGACGCATGTCCTTAATGGGCCTTTCGGAACTCAACTTCTTTGTAATATGGGTGCAAGGGTAATTAAAGTTGAGCCGCCGGGTCATGGTGATGATACCCGCACATTTGGTCCCTATGTGGATGGACAGTCACTCTATTACAGTTTTATTAATCATGGCAAAGAGAGTGTGGTTCTTGATTTAAAGAATGATCACGATAAAAGTATATTTATAAATATGCTTAAACAAGCGGATGTATTAGCTGAGAATTTTCGCCCAGGTACAATGGAAAAACTCGGGTTTTCATGGGAAACGCTACAAGAAATCAACCCGCGCCTCATCTATGCTTCATCGTCAGGTTTCGGACATACCGGTCCGCTAAAAGATGCTCCTGCCTACGATACCATCATTCAGGCAATGAGCGGGATAATGATGGAAACAGGATACCCTGATGCTCCGCCAGTGCGCGTTGGTACCTCTCTTGCGGATCTATGTGGCGGTGTTTATTTATTCAGTGGAATAGTGAGTGCACTTTATGGCCGCGAAAAGAGCCAGAGAGGTGCGCATGTCGATATAGCGATGTTTGATGCCACTCTGAGTTTTCTGGAGCATGGACTGATGGCATATATCGCGACTAGGAAGTCACCACAACGCCTGGGAAATCGCCATCCCTACATGGCACCTTTTGATGTTTTCGATACTCAGGATAAGCCGATTACGATTTGTTGTGGTAATGACAAGCTTTTTTCTGCGTTATGCCAGGCACTGGAGCTTACGGAACTGGTTAATGATCCCCGATTTAGCAGCAATATTTTACGCGTACATAACCAGGCTATTCTTAAAGAATATATCTGTCTCTTATACACATCTGACGCTGCCGACGAAGGCTTAGGTGTAG
>ENA-OXVF01000071-OXVF01000071.1-human-gut-metagenome-genome-assembly--contig:-NODE-71-length-12857-cov-19.522106_pt1 | contig 12857 bp, 6 predicted proteins | sample MGYA00249575_ERZ652693 | MGnify/ENA primary metagenome ERZ652693 (study PRJEB26925, sample SAMN05826740) | human gut metagenome | biome: ENVO:2100002; feature: ENVO:00000062; material: ENVO:00002003...
CGAGATAGGCTCCGGTCTCGTGGGCTCGGAGATGTGTATAAGAGACAGCCCATTGCCCGTCCGATGGTCACGCACCCTGCCACGCAAAAGCCGACCGTCCAGCGTGACGGTCAGTTTGGACGCGGCTGGACGTTGGCACGTCAGCATACTGGTCGAAGATGCCATCCTCCAACCAGCCAAGAACGGGAACATGGTCGGCATCGACATGGGATTGGAACACTTCGCCATCCTCAGCAATGGTGAGAAAGTCGACAATCCACGATACTTGAGAAAACACTTGAGGAAACTCGGGCTGGCGCAACGAAAACTCGCCCGGAAGAAGAAAGGAAGCAACAACTATCGTAAAGCCCGGTTGAAGGTTGCTAAGGCGTATGCGAAGGTCAAGGACAGTCGCGCCGACTTCCTGCACAAGCTCTCGACCAGAATCATCCGTGAAAACCAAACGGTTGTCATCGAGGACTTGGCTGTCAAGAACATGAGCCGACGCTGCAAGCCGAAAACTGACCCGGACAATCCGGGACAGTACCTTCACAACGGGCAGAAGGCGAAAAGCGGTCTGAACAAAAGCATCCGGGACGCAAGCTGGAGACAATTCCGCACCATGCTCGAATACAAGGCCGAATGGTACGGACACCAACTCACGGTCATCGACCAATGGTATCCCAGCAGTCAAATCTGCCACACGTGCGGCAAAAACACCGGCAGGAAGACATTGGACGTCAGAACATGGGAATGCCCATACTGCCATACCATGCAAGACCGCGACCTGAACGCCGCCGTAAACATACTATCCGCCGGACTGGCGGTTCGAGCCTGCGGGGATTCACGCCTCACCGAAGCGACACTCCGGTGAACACAAGAGCGTGGATCGTCTAAACCCACAGGAAACTCCTCCCCGCGAGGGGAAGAATCCCCCGACTTCAGTCGGGGGAGGAAGTCAACGCGTTTTTCTTAGAATTCTGACACCTTTCTTAGAATTCTGACACCAAATTTAGAATTTGGACACCATTTTTAGAATTCTGACACCATCTCTGCGAATGCCATAGCCTTAGAATTTTGACACCCTCGCTTAGAATTTTGACACCCTCGCTTAGAATTTTGACACCGGCATGGCCTCTCAGCCCTTATGGCAGTAGGGCTAAGCGGCACCCCCAAGTGATATTACAAGTGATATTACAAACTCTCTCTTAATCTCTCTCCCCACTTCGACTTGCGATCCACCGGGATGCCGCTGACGCGGCAGATGCCACACGCTCTCCTGCACCTGTTTCGACCTCGGAACAGAAGAATCCAGTCGGTTCGCTTGCCAGCGAACCTCAGAGCAAACAAAAAGACTGAATCTCGGACGAACAAGATTGCCGTACTCGTTTTTTCCAGTATCGGTTAATTTCAATAAATCTTCGGTTAATAACAAAACTCGAAGATAGATTGAAAATCATGGCAAGCAGAAACAGCAGGAGCAGAACACAGACCCGTCCTATATCGAGTGGCGTCTGGTTTTCGCTGTTTCTTGTCTTTGGGATTATCCTCTGGTTCTTTTGGCGCCTGCCCTTGGTCCCGTTCCTTTGGCTTGGCATGCTCGCCGGAGGAATCACACAACAGTATCCGGTCAACGCTTCCGGCAGTCGCAAGGATCCCCCATCCGACAAACAGATGATGGTCTACCACCGTTGGAAGGACATGCTTGCCGGTCTCATGCCGAATGCGGATTGGCTGGAGATTCGACGTGTTTCCTGGTGGATGGGCTGGATGGCCGGCATGCTATTGGGATTGAACGGTGCCGTCTGGATTGCCCTGGTGGATGGCCTGTTCGGTTTCATGCTCGCCCAAGGCTGGTCGCATTACAGGAATCGGCGCGTTGACCGTAGGCATGTCTACAAGGGCGTCAGTATTCCGGCGTTCCTTACCAAATCGCCTGTCTGGGCGCGGCTTTTGTCCGTCTCCATGGCGTTGCTGGTTTTCGCCGGGGTCCTGGTTTTCGTGTTGGCGGGATACATGAGCTGGCTGAGCGCTGTGACGCTTCCGGGGTTCGTGTTCCTGCTACTCGTCTGGCTGTTGGGGCGCAAACCGCAGTCCCGGTACTGGCGTGAGCTGGTCGAAGGGCAACAGCTGCTTGACGGCTGGCTTGCCGGGGACGATTTGCAGAAGGCATGGTCGGGAGCCTATCTGACGCAGGTCAACAAAATCGGTTCTTCGGATAATCCTCTGATCGTCTACCGGATTCGTCTGCAGGGATCGGACGGCAAGCCTCGCTCGAACGAAGGAGTTTTCAAGCTCGGCGTGGAAGCGTTGCGGGCGCCGGCATTGGCGGACGGATACCGTTTCGTGTGTCTACTGTCCGCCAAGCAGAAGAAGAAAGGGGCGGAACAGTTCGACCCGTCCAGTGTCCGTCTGGCGCTTGGCATGGACGAATCCTGCATCCCCTCCATCGCGGAGAGAAAGGCCGGCGAAGGTCTTGCCTCTCTCGTCGCCGACATCGCCTATGCGCAAACCGCTTTCATCTGGCATAAACGCGCCCCGTTGACGTTGGCTCATGATGTGAGCGCCGACGACAGTAAAGCCGCCTGGCTGTTGGAGATCATCACCCCACCGCAGGGCGGGGATTCCATCGACCGCATCAGCTTCGACTGGCTGGAGGGAGAAGGATCGCCTGCCGAGACTCTGCGAATGCCGGTGTTCGCCGACCTGCAGGACAAGTTCCACCTGGTCGCATTCGACGATGCGAAACTATCCGACAAGGGCAACAAGTGGCGGCCGGACGGCATGACCCACAAGAAAGCCTTTGACGATTACATCACCATTTCCAAACGGTTCAAAAGCGACCAGTCCGCTTGGGTCAAATGCCTCCCGTCGAAACTCAATCCACCGGCACCCATCTACGACTATGAGAAAACCCAGGACTGCGACGGCTGGCAACTGCATTACCTGCCATTGGTACTCACCGCACCAGCCACGCCGGCCGACTACGAGCGTTGCGACCTTGGCCCATTGCAGCCGGAGGCACGGTTCATCGGACTTGTGGACGAAGGCTCCGACATGGCCGGACTGATCTGGTCCACCGGAAGCGCGCCCGTACGCATCGACCAGCTGACCGGCAACACCCCCCTGCACCGCAAATATGCGGAAGCGCTGATATTCAAAACCCTCATCGACGTGCTTCCCGCAAAAGCGTCCGTGAACATCACGGCCTGCACTCCGCAAAGCAAAGACAAGCCGATTTGGAGCATCCAATTCCAATTAGGCAACGGCGCGACCGTGGAAGACGCCCGCAAACAGTCCGCCAGAATCCAATCGTCGGTCGGGGCGAAACATATTTACTGGGAATGGCGGTCAGCCGACAGCGCGACCGTATGGCTGTGCGACGACCCGTGCCTGGATGTCAGGGACATCAGCCACTGGAATCGCAGATCAAAGCAAAAGCATCTCATCGAACTCGCCTTAAGCGACTCGTGGGGCGTGGCCGGAGTCAGCGATCCCAGCGGGCGCACCCCCGATGTGGTCAGCCTCGGCGCGTTGCCCAGCAACCATGACGTGTTGTTGGCACGATTCCAGATTCCGGCCGGGTTGGACGTGGACAAGCCCTCACGGAACATCGGCAAATTCCTGACCAGCGCAGACTACGCCTACGGGCGTATCCTCCCGCGCGGTGAGGAACACGGTTCGAACCTGTACGACATGGTGCTGGCGAAACGCAGCCCGTTCCCCACCATGGTCAACGCGGACTGGGATTTCGCCCGCCAGTCGAAACCACGCATGTTCCCGTTGGGCGTGGACGATATGGGCAAACCGGTCTACTGGAGCATGAAGGACACGTTCCACCTGCTCATCAGCGGAAAATCCGGAACCGGTAAATCCTCCATCGCGCAGATCGTGGTCGCCGAAGCGCTGCTCAAAGGCCATGACATCATCCTCATCGACCCATCCAAAGGTTGCATCGACTTCACTCAATGGGCGAAACCGTTGGCGTTGGCGTTCGTCGGCTTGGGGCAGATGCGTGAGACCGAAGCCGTCATCGCCTGGCTGCGCGACGAGATGGCACAACGGGTGAAACTGTTCAGCCGGTATGGTGTCGGCAGCATCTACGATCTCGACAAAAGCCAGCTCAATGAGGAAGAGCTTGCCCACACGAAACCCATCGACATCGTGTTCGACGAATTCAACAGCTACCTGCAAGAGGCCGGCAAGACCACGCAGAACCCGAACAGGGACATCCAGCTGGCCAACGACAATGCGGCCGTCAGCGCGACGAACAATTCGATACGACGCACCATGAGCGCTCTCGGCAAAATCGTCGTGCAGGGGCGTACCGCAGGCATCAGCGTCATCCTCGGCGCCCAGCGTCTGACCATGGACGACATGAAGCCGTACAACGCGAACGCGTTCTTCCGTTCGCTCGGCCGAATCCTCCTGGGCATGGACTCCACGGCGGGCATCATCAGCGCGCAGAACCTCAGAGAGGCGAACCGGCTCCAACAGTCGTTGAAGGGCGAAGGCGGGAAAATCCCGCAGGGCCGTGGAATCTTCGAAACCGCGCAAGGCGAACTGCTGGCCGTCCAAACATGGTGGTCGGGAGGCCAAGAAAAGTTGGCGGAACTGTTCGCCGACCGCACTCCCCCGCAACCCATCGACTATTCGCGGTTCATGCCATCCGAAGCGGAAACCTACGGCGAAGTGTCCGAAGACGAACTTTCCAAGCTGCTCAGCCAAGGAACGGATCCACAGACAGCCGGCGAGGAAATCAACGACATGGACGAACTCCACGACATGCTCCACCACCCAGACAACAACGATGCCGATTCCGAAGACGGGGAAGACATCGAAGAAGTCGACTGGTAGCCAAACACAAAAGGGGAAACAACATGCTCATCAACCTGGGAACAGACGTTCACGGGAAAAACCTTGGATGGGACACGTCCACGGGAACGCCACTCACCATCACCGGGCCCGACGGAAGCGGGAAAACCATGCTGCTTGACAGCATCATCCGACAGGCAGATTCGGACGGCACGCTCGTAACCTTCACCGACCAGTGGGATAGCATCCCACCCTCCCCCACCATCATGTGCGGACGCTACCGGCAACCCTATGAGCTACTGGAAATAGTGCAACGGGTCAGCATGGAACAGCGACGGCGCATCAAGGGCGAACCCGAGCCGGTCAAGCCGATACTGCTCGCCTTCGATGACTATGACGTACACAACGGCTACCTGGACATGAATCTGCTGAACGTCAACAGTCAAATCTCCGACGAGCTCAGCCGAATCATCGAAATGGCACCCGGAACGAACGTCAACGTGGTCATGGTCCGCAGCAGCATTCACCCATCCACAGTGGGTCAAAAGCTCTACGACCGGCTTATCGCCGGCAACCATGTGCTATTCCATCCGGCCGGACAGCTCGGCCCGCACACGCAACCTCTTTTCCACGCCGAAAACACCCGTGAAGCCGAAACCCTCACCTATCTCAACCGGCATTTGGACTTCAAACAGGCCCGCAATTGCCTGTACGAAACATCAGACAGGCCACTCCGGGCTTTCCATACCCCCATCTACAAGAGAAAGGAAAACTGATGGCCGACCGTCGAAAGAAAATCCCTCTCGAAAAATTCTTCCCCAATGGTTTTGATAAAACCAATCCGGACGACATGATCAAACTCACCGTCCTCATCCAAGAGAAAGCCGCAAAGAACCCTGAGTTTGAAGGCTACAGCGTATTCAGCGTCGATTCCGACAACCGGTACGCGATCATCGCGCCGATGGATATGGATTCCGATGATATCAACAACGGAATCAAAGCCGTCAGACTCAGCAACAGCGAATGCGCGGACACGGCTTCCCAGAAGAAGACGGTGCAGAACCTGGAAAGCCAACCCCAGTACGAAGGCTATTCCGTCGTCGATTTCGTTCGAATCAGTTCCAGCGAATTCCTTGTGTTGCTCCAACAGTTGGACGAGAAGGCCGCAGCCACCCGGCGTATATTCGCGAACGTTCTCAAGGTCAAGCCTTGGGAAATTCGTATCTCACGTACTCCTGAGAACGGTTGGAAAATCCGCATCAAGGAGAACACCGTCACCTATCAGGCCTCCGTATACGACAAGCGAATGCAGGAAGCCGTCGAAGTGGTCGGCAAAAAAGGCTGGTTCTTCAAGGCCGACCCCGAAAAAGGCGTCATCATGGTGTATCCCGGCACTCCCCCGACTTTTCCTGCGATGATAACCTGCCCGAAACAGCTGATCGGTAAAAACGACCTACGTCACGCCTATCTGGGCATGAAGCTGCCCGAACGAGGCCGCGAAACCGGCGACTGGCTGTCACTCGACTGGAAGTCCGGCCCGGGAATCATGGTCGCCGCCGCAGCCAACAGCGGGAAAAGCGTTGTCATCAACACGCTCATCGCCGCCGCACTGGAAGCCGGATTCCAGCTTGCCATCTGCGACGACGAGGACAAGAGCGTCGATTTTCAATGGTGCCGCCCATGGGTCATCACCCACGGCTGGGGTTGTGACAGTCCCGAATCGGCTGCCGCGACGTTGATTCATGTGCTTGAGATCTGCTCCTACCGGTCGAAACTCATCAAACAGTACGGTGTCGAAAACTGGTGGGGGCTTCCCAAGGAAGAACAGGAAAAGAACCCCCTGCTGCTGCTTGTGTGCGATGAGGTGGCCCAATGGGCCGGAAGCGTCACCATTCCAAAGGTCAGCAAGGACAATCCGATGCGCATCCGAGCCGAGTATGAGGCAAGCATCCATGCGGCGAATATCACGTACGCGATGAAGATCACCCAGAAAGCCCGGTTCTCCGGTGTCTGCTTCCTGTTCTGCGGACAATCGACCCGCCTGCAGGACGGTTTCGACCCCGGTATGCGAGTCAATCTGACCACGGTCATCTCCCCCACCCTGCAACCCTCCACCGCTGTCGAAGAGCTGCTGGGAGGAGCGAAGGACTTCCCCGAGATACCGGAAAACATCATGCAACCGGGAATCTCCAGAGGAGCCGGCCTTATCAGGCTTCCCGGCATGAAACCCGTCATCTACAAGGGCTTCTACGAGGAGAACCAGAAGCAAAGAAAATCATACAGCGACCTGCTGCGCGAACGTCTGACCGCAATCCGACCGCCGGAAGGCGACATGAACTCGGGCCACTGGTCATGGGATGAAATCGTAAACGCCCTGCCGACCGCCGCAGAAAAACCCGATGACGGCATGATCGACTCCGGCGGGGACGAGGACGACGGGTTCCCCACAGACGGTTTCGGCGAGGACGGGCGTGATGTCGCAGACCGTGACAAGCCGTTGAAGGGTGCCGCCGCTGCGGCGCATGCGAGCAAACTGTATGCGGCAGGTGTCGACGTGCCGCACATGAGCGCCATCGATGCCGCTATGAATATCGGGCGCCTGTCTGCCGAAAAAGGTCTTTGATATAGGATGTGTTGATGTTGGCGAAGGATGATGATTGGCTGACGGCGGGGAATCAGTTGGATGATTCCCTGTTGATGGATGATTTGTGGGATGATGATGCAGCTCCACAGGATGACAAAGGCACAGCGTCACATTCCACTGGTTCCACATTCCCACAGGACAATGCGGAAACGCTTCCACAGAAAGTCGATGGTGCAGGAAGTAGTTCCAATGTACCCACAGTTCCGCAATCCAACAGGGAATCCATTCCCGGTGAAAACGCGAACACGTTTCCACAGTATTTTGATGACTCATTTCCACAGTCTGACGAAAGCACAACCCATCAGTCCGACAGCAACCCATTTCAACAGGAAGACGTAGACCCATTCCAACAGGATGACAGGCAATTGCCTACACAGGAGAAAGAGGAATCGTTTTCACGTTCCAATGATTCCACTGTTTCACGTTCCAACAGCGCAACACTTTCACAGGAAGACGCGGAAACGTTTCCTCATTCCACTGAACACACAGTTCCACAGTCCGACAAAACGACAGATTCGCAGGACAGCAAAGGCACAGCTTCACGTCCCATCAGGACGACAGCCCCCCAGAACACTGTCGACCCAGTTCAACAGGACACTGCGGATACGACTCCACAGGAGAATGCGGAAAACCCCGATCAGATAGACCTACTCGCCAACGGCTACGACCCGTTCGAGGAATTCGCCGACTCAGCAGAAGACTGTAACGACAAGAAATCAGAAGAACAGTCTGCTGTTTCCGCATTTCCGCAGAACAATGAGGAAACACGGGAACAAGGAAAAGGCCCGGAGGAATACGACCCGTTCGAGCAATTCGACCTGCAATCGGACGATTCCAGCGAACCGCCAACGGAACAGAACGAACGTCGAGACGACAACATCATTCAAGACAGTTCCGCAGATTCAAAGAAAAACGTTGATATGCAGGAACAGGGAGACATTGAAACTGTTTTCCCCTCCAATGTTCCTATGCAAAATCAAAGGGACAGCGAAACAGAAGAACAGTATGACAGTTCGTCCTTCCAACAGGAAGACAGTTCCCCAGTAAGACAGGACACTGGCGAAACATACCCGAAGGACACGGACTCTGCGGATCCGTTCGACCTTTGGGATGACCCATCCGAACCTCCGGAGGGGGAACCACAAACATCGTCCCCATCCACCGGAAGCCCTAGCGCGGATGATTACCCAACGCAAACATTCCAGACGGGAGATGACTTCTGGAGCCAGACGGACGACGAATCGAACGGCCAGTGGAATGCAGGCCAGCAAACGAATGGCATGCCCCCGCAGCAATTCGACAATCCGCCATTCCCACAGGAAAATGTCTTCCCAGTTGAACAACAGTATGATTCCCCATTCCCACAGGAAATCACTGATACAGAAAATAGGGAAAATGGTGGAACGCTGATAAAGATTATCGCAGTCGCGGCCGCCATACTCATAGGCCTCGGAGCACTGATAGGCGGGGGAGCGTACACCTATCACGCATACACCACTCACGTCGCGGAACAGCAGGCCGAAGCCGACCGCAAACAGCGCCAACAATCCCTGGTGAAGGCACAGAACAAATGGGACGGGAGGAAACGGAGGGCCGATGACCTGGTCTCCACGATCAAAGCCAGTCCCGTCGCGGAAAACAGCGACGTGCAAAAAGCCGTGGAAGCCCTCCAGAAAACAACCACAGGGAATCCGATGACTGAAAAAGACATCACATCGGCCCTGGAAAAACTGGACGGCGAATATGAGAAAACCAACAGAACCTACACGGATGCAATGCAGGCAAAAGCCAAGGAGACCAGAACGACACTCGACGGTCTGGTACAGCAGGCAAATGGTCTTGCTGACGCTCCTGACGGCAACGACAAGAAGCAGATGCAAAGCCTCGCATCCCAGTGGAAAAGCACGGAAATAACGTCTGACAACCTGTCCGACGCTATTTCGGCTTCGACCGAGCTGAAGAACCTCATCAGCAAAGTGGATAAAGCCAAGAAGGATGCGGACGCGAAGAAGAAGGCCGAGGAAGAGGCCAAGGCAAAAGCGGAAGCGGAACGACAGGCCCAAGCCCAACAGGAGCAGCAGCAGGCGCAGCAGCCTCAGCAGAATCCATACGGGAACATGTACTACTGGGGCGGGGGATATGGTTCGACTGGTGGATCGACCGGTGGATCCACCGGCAACAGTGGGGGAGGGGTATCCCCGCAACCGCAGCAGGAGACGCCACCCAAGGGCAACAGTGGCGGCAACGTCGGCTGAAAAAAAACGGGAAAGCCGAGGCAATTGACCTCGGCTTTCCCGTTAATCCCATACATCAGAACATTTCAGGATAATCCTCATCGTCCACGTCATCATCTTCAACCTCGACAGGAGCCGGCTTACGACGGCCCCGCGAAGAGGTCTTCTTCGGACGATGGCGCGGAGCTTCCTCCTCGTCCTCGTCCACGTCATCATCTTCAACCTCGACAGGCTTCGGACGACGACGGGAAACGGCAGCCTTGCGACGTGGCTTGACCGCGATTTCACCGGTATCCTCGTCCACCTCATCATCGGAATCAGCCTCATCGAAATCAGTATCCGCAAGAAGGGCCGCCTCATCATCGGCCTTGGAAGGCTTTGCGTTCACATGCTTGTCTCGCCAAGCGATAAGAGCCTCGATATCCTCATCGGTGAAGTCCTCATCGTATTCGAAGCTTCCATCTCGCACGCCTCCGCCAACAATCGTGAGATTATCCAAACGATAGCTGACACCGCTACCGGTCTGAGTCTTCCACGCACGTGCCGTAACCGAAGCCTGCACGTTCTGACCGGGATACACCAGCTTATCCCATAAGACCTTGACTTCCTTGGCCTTGGCATCACGCTCCTGAGCCTCCTCAAGATTGCGCGTCGCCTCCAGAACGAGCGTCTTCGCCTCCTCCCGAGCGTCTTCATCAGCCGTAGCGTAAGCGGCTCGGGCATCATTAAGATTGGCTTGAGCGGCCTGAATGTCCTCCTTTGTCCCGAGAATCGGTTCGGGGAGCTCACGCAGGATTCCTTCATCGTCGATGTAGCGGATTCCGGGACGACCGGCCTTGGAGCTACGACTGAAGTTCACGTAAAAATGGTTGGCTCGATTCGGATATTTATCGGTCATGAGGACGGTTTTATCACCGTCAAGGATTTCATCCTCGTCGGCATCCTTGAGACCGTCATTGGAAACGATACGATCCTTCTTGCCCCATTTCTTCAAGGCGATGGCGTTGGCTTCCGCATTCTTGCTCAGCTTCTGAAGGATTCGGACGGTTCGCATGTGATCGGGATCATCCTTGTCGAGAAGCACAGGGAACCCGTATACAGGCGTGCTTTCGTTTTTCTTCTTATCGTCCTTCTTGGCGGACTCGTCATCGTCCTTGTTTCCCTTGAATGCGACCGCCTCGTAGAGCTTGGGCCATCCCATCTGGATGACTCCGGTTTTCGCGTGAGTTAGCAGTTCTGTTGCCATGATGGTTCCTCCTTGACGATTTGACGATCGCTCCACAGTGCATTGAGGATGGGAGTTTTCGTCTTCTCTTCTTTTTTTCTATGTGGACATATTCAAATATACGCAGTTATCTGAACATGTATATTATTCGGCATGTTGCCTTTATTTCCAAGGCGTTTCTCCTTGTTAGAGAATGCTGAAAAACGCAGTTTTCTGCATGTTGTACAATGGGAGCGTGAACACAACCAGAAGACTGGACGACACCAGTCCGACCACTGCATCCAGGAGAGGCGAATGAACCAGCTATCAATCAGACGCCTGCGCCAGCTAGCAGGAAAAACCAAAAACGAGATAGCCGACCTGCTGGGCATGAGCGTCAACACGTACAGCAAGTACGAGGACAACCCCATGAGCCTGTCCTACGCCGCATACCATCAGCTCATCGAATATCTCGAAACAGCAATCCAAATCAGGAAAAAACTGGAAAAGGAGCAACCTATGAACACCCCCATCAAAGCGAAAGTCCGATTCGTCGCACCCGACGAAGACGACGAGGACCGTCTCAGCGACTACACAGTGCCGATCCCCGAAGGACTGACCGAGGAATTCCACCCCTCGCAACCCGTCACACCGAAGCAGCTCCTCGACTGGGAAACCAAGAACAAGGAACCATACCCGGGTTATTCGGAGGAATTCTTCAACTGGGAGAACGCTTGGGAAGAGGTCAACCGCGCCCAGCAGAAAGCCGATGGCGGATATCTCCACCTCTCCGACCCGGTGCCCGTCAGCCCGGAGTTCGACGAGACGACCGGAGAACCCATCACCTACGACGAGCCTCACGTCGTCGTGGATCCGGAAAGCGGCAACACCAGCGTGTACGTCGACGAGGCTGACATGTCAGCCCAGGAAATCGCCGAATCCGATCCAGTGAACAACAAGTAGCCTCCCCACATACCGTTCCGGCATGCTCCGTCCATAGGCATGCCCGGAACTTGAATCCAAGAAGGAAAGACACCAATGGCCTACGCGAAAATCATCGACATCGACGACCCCGGCTACTTCCGGTTGAAATCAATCGACCAAAGCCAATTGAAACAATTCCTGAAAAACCCGGCCGACTGGGCATATCACCGTCTCAACGACGACCACAAGCCCACCGACGCCATGAAGTTCGGTACGGCGTTCCACGCTTACCTGCTCGGCACCAGCGACGTTGTCAGCCTGCCTGAGGGAGAGAGCTTCAGGAGCAAAGACAACCAGAAGTGGCGAGCAGACCAGCTGGAAGCAGGAAACATCATCGTCTCCTACAATGACATGCAACTGCTCAAACGCATGAAAGAAGGCATCGAACAGACCAGTCTCATGCCCGAATACCCCGATTACATGGAAATCATCGAACAGGGAACCAAGGAACAGTGCATCGAATGGAAGGACCGTCAAACCGGTCTGATGCTCAAGGCGAAGCCTGATCTGATTCCTGCCGGCACCGATTACCTGGTCGATTTGAAAACCGCCCAGAAGGCCGACGCGGAATCATTCGCCAAGGAAGTCATCAACTACGGTTATCACATTCAGACCGTTTTCTACCGTGCCGCGGTAGCCGCATGCAAGCCGGACGCCTTCGACCGTGGATCCAAGGCTCCCAGCACCATGCAATTCTGGGTATTCGAAAAAACCGATGCCTGCGACTGGCAGCCTTTCAGCATCAGCGATGACAATCCGATCACGAATCTTGCCGCGACCAGCATCCGCCAAGCACTCTTGGGCATCGCCTTGATGGTCAAGAAAGCCAAGGAGGAAGGCTACGCAGAGAACACTCCAGACCCCGTGGACGCCGCCGCGAAGTATGCGCTCCGACATGGTTTCAACAAGAAGGTCAAGGAGGTTTCGTTCCAGAACTGGCAGCTGCTGACCTGTCTCTTATACACATCTGACGCTGCCGACGAAGGCTTAGGTGTAG
>ENA-OXVF01000072-OXVF01000072.1-human-gut-metagenome-genome-assembly--contig:-NODE-72-length-12478-cov-18.519520_pt1 | contig 12478 bp, 7 predicted proteins | sample MGYA00249575_ERZ652693 | MGnify/ENA primary metagenome ERZ652693 (study PRJEB26925, sample SAMN05826740) | human gut metagenome | biome: ENVO:2100002; feature: ENVO:00000062; material: ENVO:00002003...
TCTACACCTAAGCCTTCGTCGGCAGCGTCAGATGTGTATAAGAGACAGATTCAGCCCTACGGCGAATCCCAGCCCGACGCCGATGCCAACAAGGCCAAGGCCGTGCGCCAGGCCGTCGCCAACCTCATCGACCGCGAAGAGCTCGCCACCAAGGTCTACAAGGGCACCTACACCCCGATGTACTCCTTCATTCCGGACGGCCTGGCCGGTCACGATGACACGCTGAAGTCCGCCTACGGCGACGGCAACGGCAAACCGAGCACCGAGAAGGCCAAGAAGGTCCTCGCCGACGCCGGCGTCACCACCCCGGTCGACCTCAAGCTTCAGTACAACAGCGACCACTATGGCTCCGCCTCCGCCGACGAGTACGCGGCCTTGAAGTCCCAGCTTGAGGCAGGCGGCCTGTTCAAGGTCGACATGCAGTCCACCGAATGGACCCAGTACAACAAGGATCGTGTGGTTACCGACGATTCCGACGGTGTGTACCCGGTCTACCAGCTTGGATGGTTCCCGGACTACTCCGACCCGGACAACTACCTGTCCCCGTTCTTCCGCGATGGTAACTTCGTGAACAACGGCTACTCCAACAAGGAAGTCAACGACCTGATCGTCAAGCAGGCCGGCGAGAAGGACGAGTCCGCTCGTGGAGACATCCTCAAGCAGATTCAGAAGCTCGAGACCGAAGACCTCTCCACCATCCCGCTGCTGCAGGGTGCCCAGGTCGCCGTCACCGGCACCTCCGTGAAGGGTGTCACCCTCGACGCTTCCTTCCGCTTCCGCTATGCCTCCGTCACCAAGGGCTGATCCAGCATGAGCTCCCCTCTTTGAGGGGGGGGAGCTGTCTGCCGACGGCAGACTGAGGGGAGCCCAACTCGTATGACTCCCCTCAGTCGGCTTCGCCGCCAGCTCCCCTCGGAGAGGGGAGCCTTTATTGCTTTATATACCGATTACCAACACCAAGGAGCATCGCGTGTCAGACAGCGCCATAGCGACCTCCAGCACCACTCCGGCGAAAGCCAAGACGAAGAAGAACCGACTGTCAGGTGGTTTCTTCCGCTTCGTGCTGACGAGGTTCCTTCTCATTATTCCCACCGTTTTCATTCTGGTCACCATCGTGTTCTTCGTGATGCGCGCCACCGGCGACCCGATTTCCGCCGCCCTGGGCGGCCGCCTGACACCCGCCGAACTCCAGCAGCGCATCCACGCGGCCGGCTATGACCGCCCGCTGATTGTGCAATACGTCGACTATCTTGGCGGCCTGCTGCACGGCGACCTCGGCACGACGCTGACCGATAACCAGCCGGTGATCAGCATCCTTACGCACTACGGCGCCGCCACATTCGAACTGGCCTTCCTCGCCCTGATTGTGGCGCTGATCGTCGGCATCGGCCTGGGCCGACTCGCCGCCCGCAAACGCGACCGTGCCGCCGACGCCGGCATCCGCACCTTCGCCATCCTGTGCTACGCCACCCCGGTGTTCTTCCTCGGCCTGGTCCTGAAGCTCATCTTCGCTGTCTGGCTCAACATCCTTCCAGCCTCCGGCCGCTCCGACCTGAACTCCGAAATGCAGTTCACCCGTCTGGTATCGCCGACTGGCTTCTACATCATCGACGCCATCCAGCTCGGCGACATGAACGTGCTCGTCGACGTGCTGCGCCACGCCGTGCTGCCGGCCGTCGCCCTAGGCCTCCTGACCGCCGGCGTGTTCATCCGTCTGGTACGCACCAACGTCATCTCCACCTACAATTCCGGCTACGTCGAGGCTGCCCGCTCGCGCGGCGTCTCCGAAAAGCGCCTGCTCAACAAGCACGCCTGGCGACCGGCCCTGATCCCGATCATCACCGTCATGGGCATGCAGATCGCCCTGATGCTCGCCGGTGCGGTCCTGACCGAAACCACCTTCGAATGGAAGGGCCTGGGCTTCATGCTGTCCCAGTACCTGAAGGCCCGTGACTTCGTGGCCGTGCAGGGCATCGTGATCCTTATCGCCATCATCGTGGCCGTCGTCAACTTCCTCGTCGACGTCATCGCCGCGCTTATCGACCCGAGAGTGAGGTACTGAGATGACCACCGCATCCCAAGACAAGATCACCGTCCCCGGTGACGACCGCCTTACCAAGCTCAACGTCAGCACCAAGACGCCGTTCTGGACCAAGATCCCGATCATCAAGGAACTGCGCGTGGCGGTCGGCTGGCAGAAGGGCATGCTGATCACCGGTCTCGCGATCACCGCGTTCTTCCTGCTCGTGGCCCTCTTCGCCCCGCTGATCGCCCCCTACGGCCACGCCCAGATCAAGGCCGCCGACGGCACGTCCTTCCCGGCGCAGGCCGCACCCTCCGCCGAACACATCTGGGGCACCACCGCCGCCGGATTCGACGTGTTCTCCCGTGTGGTGTGGGGCGCACGCACCGCCGTCATCGCCATCGTCGTGGCCGTGCTGCTCTCCATCTTCGCCGGCGTGCTGCTCGGCCTGGTCTCCGGCTACTACGGTGGCTGGGTGGACCGCATTCTGGTGATGATCGCCGACGCCGTCTACTCCTTCCCCTCGCTGCTGCTCGCCATTCTGATGGCCATCATGATCTCCCACGGCCAGTCCGGCCTGTGGAGCGGCATTCTGGCTTCCGGCATCTCCATCACCGTGGTGTACATCCCGCAGTATTTCCGCACAATTCGCGCCGAAGTGATCCGCATCAAGGAATCCGCGTATGTCGAGTCCGCGCGCGTGGTCGGCGCCTCCACCTGGCGCATCATGACCAAGCACCTGTTCAAGAACTCCACCCGCACGTTGCCGGTGATCCTGACGCTGAACTCGTCCGAAGCCATCCTGACCCTCGCCGGCCTGGGCTTCCTCGGCTTCGGCATCGAGCCGACCGCCGCCGCCGAATGGGGCTACGACCTGAACCGCTCGGTTTCCGACGTGACCGCCGGCATCTGGTGGACTGCCGTGTTCCCGGGCATCGCCATCGTGCTCATCGTGCTCGGCATCACGCTCGTGGGCGAATCGCTCAACGATCTGGCCGACCCGCGTCTGCGCGCCCGCAAGTCCGCCGGCGAAGTGGTCGGATCGATCGAAGACACGTCCGTCGACCCAAACGAGAAGCCGACCGCACGCAACGAGGTGATTGCCGAACTCGACGCGAACGTCGACCCGCCGGCCACCGTCACCGACCATGACCCGACCATCGTCGCCTCCGAATGGACCGGCGAGGGCAAGCCGGAAGGCAAGGAGTGAGAGATGAGCGAAAACAACAAGAATCTCGCCGATATCAAGGACCTGTCCGTCTCCTTCATGACCGACGCCGGCTCCATCAAGGCCGTTGAGGACGTGAACTTCACCATTCCGCGCAAGACCGTGGTCGGCGTGGTCGGCGAATCCGGTTCCGGCAAGTCCGTGACCGCGCGCTCCATCATCAAGCTGCTGCCGGAGACGGCCACCACCTCCGGTGCCGTCTACCTGTCCAAGCGCGATGGCTCCGATTCGCTGGACGTGCTCTCCCTGAGCGGCGAACAGCTGCGCGAAGTGCGTGGTTCCGAGGCCGCGATGGTGTTCCAGGAGCCCAATTCGGTGCTGAACCCGGTGTACACCATCGGCTGGCAGATTGAAGAGGGCCTGCGCGCCCACGGCATGAAGGACAAGAAGGAACTGCGCGCCAAGGCCATCAACATCCTGAAGAAGGTCGGCATCCCGGATGCCGAAACCCGCGTGGACTACTACCCGCACCAGTTCTCCGGCGGCCAGAAGCAGCGCATCGTCATCGCCATGGCGTTGGTGCTGAACCCCGGCCTGATTCTGGCCGACGAGCCCACCACTGCCCTCGACGTGACCGTGCAAGCCGAAATTCTCGACCTGCTGCGCCTCGCCCGTGACGAGTTCGACGCCTCCGTGCTCATCATCACCCACAACATGGGCGTGATCGCGGACATCGCCGACCAGGTGGTCGTCATGTACCGCGGCCACGTGGTCGAGCAGGGCGACGTGGAGCAGATCTTCTACCATCCGAAGGACGACTACACCAAGCGACTGCTGGGTGCCGTGCCGCGCATCGGTCAGAAGCTGGTCGTGCGCGACCGCGAGGGCAAACCGATCGAGCGCAAGGCCGATTGGCGCGAACAGCCGATCGCCGTCGAGGCCAAGAACCTGACCATCACGTACCCGGGCCATCTCATGCAGCCCGACTTCAAGGCCGTGGACGGCGCGAACTTCACCATCCACCGCTCCGAAGTGCTGGGCCTGGTGGGCGAGTCCGGTTCCGGCAAGTCCACCACCGGCCGTGCCATCGCCGGCCTGCAGAAGGTGTCCGGCGGCTCCCTGAACGTGCTCGGCATCGAGATGAACGGCGTCAAGGAGCGTGACTTCAAGCCCAAGCGCGCGGACATTGGTTTCGTGTTCCAGGATCCGGGCTCCTCGTTCAACCCGCTGATGACCATCGCGGAGAATGTGGCCGAGCCGCTGCTCGTGCACCACAAGTACGGTTCCGTGGCCGATGCCAAGAACTATGTGGGCGATCTGCTGGAGATGGTCCAGCTGCCGCGCGCCTACATGAACCGTTTCCCGCATGAGCTGTCCGGCGGCCAGCGCCAGAGGGCGTCTTTGGCGCGTGGTTTGGCGTTGAAGCCGTCGCTGCTGATCGCCGATGAGCCGACTTCTGCATTGGACGTGTCGGTGCAGGCCAAGGTGTTGGAGCTGTTCAAGCGACTGCAGGCGGAAATCGGCTTCGCGTGCCTGTTCATCACCCATGATTTGGCGGTGGTCGATATGCTTGCCGACCGCATCATGGTGATGCATAAGGGCCAGATCGTGGAGCACGGCGATGCCGACCAGATTATGCAGCACCCGGAGAACCCGTACACCAAGAAGCTGCTGGCCTCCCTGCCCGTGCCCGACCCGCGCGAACAGCAGCAACACCGCGCCCACCTCCACGAGCTCCTAGCCCAAGAGGCGTAATCGCATAGCATTGGAGCTCCCTCGTCAGAGGGAGCTAACTTTATATCCGCTAGTACTGCTGCCCATCGAACTGGAACAGGGCGTGGGCGTCGCCGTGTTTTTTGTTCTCGATGTAAGTATGGAACAGCTCCAGCCGCTCGCTCGTGCTGGCCGCCAGGGGAGTGGGCAGGTCATCCAGATCGAACCAGCCGACGCTCAGGCTTTCCTCGTCGCCTACGAACGGCTCGGCATTGCCGCCGGGCTTCAGGGCGCACAGGAACGAATGATCCATGTACATGGTGTTGTCGCCATTGGCGTAGGTCAGTACCTTGTTTGACGAGGTGACGGCCACCAAATCGGTGACGATGGCATCGATGCCCGTCTCCTCCTTGATTTCGCGCACCACCGTGTCCGCCGGCTGTTCGCCCGGCTCGTTGATGCCGTAGACCATCGCCCATTCGCCCGTGTCCGAACGACGGCCCAACAGCAGTTGACCATGTTCGTTCAGTACACAACCGGTCACGCCATTGAGCCACAACAGATCATGGCCGATCTTCTTACGCAATTCCAACACAAATTCCGGAGTGGACACATTGCCTCCTTAGTAGAAAAGAAGCTCCCTCATCAGAGGGAGCTTAGGTTACTTCGCTTGGGCAGCCTGCTCGGCCATCCAGGCTTCGACGTCGTCGATCTGCTTCGGGATGCCGGCGGAAATCCATTCGGGGCCGTTCTCGGTCATGAGCACGTCGTCCTCGATGCGGATGCCGATGCCGCGGTATTCCGGCGGAATCAGCAGATCATCCTCGCGGAAGTACAGGCCGGGCTCGATCGTGAAGATCATGCCCGGGCGAATCGGCGCGCTCTGATAGGACTCGAAACGGGCCTGCGCGCAATCATGCACATCAAGACCCAGGTGGTGGGCCACGCCGCAGGCGAGCCAACGGCGGTGCTGCTGGCCTTGCGGGGACAGCGACTCCTCGACGCTCACCGGCAGCAGACCCCAATCGTGCAGACGCTCGGCGATCACACGCATGCAGGCGTGGTGGATGTCGGAGTAGGTGGCACCCGGCTTGGCGGCTTCGAAACCGGCCTGCTGCGAGTCGAGCACGGCCTGGTACAGACGCTTCTGGAAGTCGGTGAACTTGCCGTTGGTCGGGAAGGTGCGGGTGATGTCGGCCGTGTACAGGGAATCGACCTCAACGCCGGCATCCACCAGCAGCATGTCGCCGGTCTTCACCACACCGGTGTTGCGCATCCAGTGCAGAATCGGGGCGTGGGGGCCGGAGGCCACGATGGAGTCGTAACCGACGGCGTTGCCCAGTTCACGGGACACGGCGTTGAACGCGCCTTCGAGGATACGCTCGGAGCGCGGCTTGTCGAGCGCGGCCGGCAGTGCGGAGAGCAGACGGTCGAAGCCATGCTTGGTGGCGTCCACGGCCTTGCGCATTTCGTTGATTTCGTAGCCGTCCTTGACCATGCGTGCCTCGGCGGCGAACTCGTGCAGCTTGTCGTCGGATGCGGAGTTCTTGTCCGGATCGGCGAAACCGTTGGCCTCGCGGATGGATTCAACCATCGAAGTGATTTGCGGGTCGGTTTCGCTGACCACGCGCACGCGTACGGCGCCGGCTTCGGCACCCACGTCCTTGGACAGGGCGTCGGCCAGCTGGGCGATGTCGTGGGTTTCGATGCCGGTCATCGCCTGCATCTCCTTGAGGCCGGCACGCGGGCCAACCCAGTATTCGCCGTAGTGGGCGGACATGAAGAAGTCCTCGGTGGAGTTGTCGGCGCGCGGCGCCACGAACAGTTCCGGAGTGTGCGTCTTGCCGGCGGCGGCTTCGGGGGAGTCGGGGTCGACCGGGTTCAGGACCAGCACGGCGCCGGCCTCGTAATCGGAACCCAGACCGGTGTAGTAGGCGAACGTGGTGTCCGGGCGGAACATGTAATCGCAATCATTGTTGCGCACCTTCGGCTGGCCGGCCGGAATGACCAGACGTTCGCCCGGGAAGGCCTTGCCCAGCGCCTCAAGGCGGGCTGGCGTGAACTTGGAGGATTCGAGAGGATTGATCTCCGGATCATCGTCGGCCCAGCCGGACTTCATGAACTCCTTGAATGCGGCCGACTGCGGGCGCAGCGAGCGGTTGTTCACGCGGTCGCTCATCGACTGGTTCGCGCCCGGTGCCGTAGCGCGCTCTTCGGCCTCGTATTCCTTGTCCTTGGCGGTGATCACTTCACCCATTGCCACTCTCCTGTATGTAGTTGTTGTCGAATCATCGATTCCCACCTCATATTAGTCGGCTTTATGCGATGTGCCACGATTGACGGCTGACGGTAAAACCAAGTACGGAATTTGGACGGTCTTCCGGACATGCCCATATGGCGAGTGCGGCGGGCTGGAATGCGGGCCCGTTTATTGTTCTCGGTAGGGAATGAGAGGGGCATGGGCTTGGGCTGGAGCTTGCCGATTGATATTGACATATTCTGTGGGCTGAATCCATGTGAACCCATGCGATGAAGGTTTATCGCGTCGCGGGACTCACTGCTATGCGGAGGTCTCCACCTGAGGTACCCCGGCTTTGATCAGTTTTACCCGCAGCGGAGTGCGTTCGATGACGTCGGCGTATGTGAAATGGATGATTTCGGTGGCTCCGGCTCGTTTCAGTCCCTCGTCGCGTGCGCGTTCCTTGGCCACCACCTCCTGAATGCTGCGGTTATCGGTCATGGCTGGGTCCACGTATTTTTGTGTGCCGTCGTATTCGGCCACTATCACGCGCCCGTCATCGAGCTTCCATACGAAATCAACGCGGTACTCGGTATTCGTCTGTGGGTCGGTCACCGTTACCTGAATACGCGGCGTGAGGAAGCGATCTTCGATGATGGTGCCTCGCGCGAGGGATTCTCCACCATTCTCGCTCCTTTCGTTTGCATAGCGCAGCAGGCGGAATACTCGGGCATAATCGATTCTCCATTGAACGCAGTCGGCGGCTATCTCTTCCTTGGTTATTCCCTTGGCAAGGGCCGAGTCAAAGATCGGTAACGCAAACCGAAAATCAAGGTCTATAGCGGCCTCGACCAAGGTTCTAGCCGGTGATATCAGGGATAGGCCGGAGGCCTCGTAATGTGTCTTCGGATTGTTCATATCGGGCATATAGACATGTCGTAAGCGCTGATGGCATTGACGAGATCCATGATCGGAAGTCACGATGGTTATGCAGTCATCATGCAAATGCCATTGATGTTCGAATCCATAAGCACTTACTGCCACCAAGCCGCCAAAAACCCACTGAGGATGCTCTTGCGCAAGAGCGCGGGCCATATGCAACGTTCGCTCCGGCGGCGTCAAACCATCCCAGTATGCAGTATTTGCATAAAGACTGGGAATGCCGTCATACACTTTCAACAACTCACCACTCTGGGCACGGCGGCGTAGAGCGGTCTGTTCCGCTTCATTTCTTGAATAGACGCATCTCAGCTCATTCTGCGCGGCTGATATGAGCGAGGTCACTGCTTTGTGTGTCTTCATGACGTCGAGCGTAGCCGGAACGAAGCAGCGTAAGTATGAATTTCAGCCATTGTGGTTCTAGCCTCGGAGCTTGGCTGTCTTGGAGTGAGATATTCCCGATAATTTCAAGGTATTAGGCCGCTAATTCGGAATAGTGGATAACACACAAAACTTATCCACCATCAGTAATGTCATTCGAACAACGTGCTTTGGGGATTCGAACAAGATATCATCGGCGAAGGCGGATGTAGCTGGTAGAGGGCGGCGAATTGACGGTTAACGGTGCTTATGCTTTGTACGCCGTCGGTGCTGGTTCAGATATTGGCTGGCTTCTGTCTGAGTGTGGAATCTAGCGTCGGCGTGAGTCCAATGGTTGTATCGGGGCCGACGATTTGCTGCAATTTATTGGCGGCATAGATCCAGGGCTTGGACGGCTGCCGACGGTGAGAGCAGTCATAACAGTGAATGAGCCTCTGCGAGTTCAAAAGATGATGTAGAGGACGTTTGTGAGAGTCGTTTCCGGGGCAAGACATGGTCGATTGACGACGTTGAAATTTCTCAACGACGGCAGAATGGCATGCCTTGGCGAGGAGACGACACTGAGAGGCGATGGAGTCGGGATTAATCCAGGTTTTGGCCAGCCACCGACTCGCAAGAGCATCATAGCGTCGGTGTACCGCCAGAAGCTGGCACTGTACCGACGCTGAATAGCATCAGCGTCGCCGGACATACAAGTTTTGGATTGCAGCCGACTAAGAATGGGATGCCGACGGCAAGAGCCGCATTGCAACTATATGAGACGGCTTCACTGTGCGTGGCTGCAGGTAGAGACTGCCCGCGCGGCGGCGACATATGAGACGGTTTCACTGTGCGCGCACGATAAACCACCCCGGCGGCTAGGATAGAGGGAATTGAGGGAGTGCGGCTCCACGCGTGAAGGCAAGAATCCCGAACCATGCGGGGCAAACCTGTGCAAGGGGAGCTTCCTGCGCATGCGGAAGCGGAATATATGCGGGCATGCGTAGACATGACGAGAATGGCGCGAACACGTAAGTGGCATACGCACTCCGAACGGCGCAACAGCAACACGAGCAGAGGTTAGAAGAGGATATGTCATTCGAGCATCCGAATCGGAACAATGAGAGCATGCGGGACGTCGAACTGGACATCATGAGCCGCCCGCCGGAGCATAACACCACCAATCTGGATCTCGACCGGATGAACCTGATGCTCGACATCCTGGGCCACCCGGAGCAGTCGTTCCGCGTGATTCATATCACCGGCACCAACGGCAAAGGCTCCACCGCACGCATGGCCGAGGCCATCTGCCGCGCCTACGGCATGCGCACCGGCCTGTACACGTCGCCGCATCTGGAGAAGATCAACGAGCGTATCGCCATCGACGGCCAGCAGCTGTCCGATGACGATTTCATCGACATCTGGGATCAGACCAAGGATCTCGTGGCCCTGGTGGACGCCAAGATGGAGGAGCAAGGCAAGCCGAAGATGAGCTTCTTCGAGGTGCTCACCGCCATGGCCATCTGGAAGTTCGCCGACACGCCCGTGGACGTGGCCATCGTCGAGGTCGGCATGGGAGGCCTGTGGGACGCCACCAACGTGCTCAACGCGGATGCGGCCATCATCGGCCCGGTGGACATGGACCACATGCAGTGGCTGGGCGACACCGTCGAACAGATCGCCACCGAGAAGGCCGGCATCATCAAGCCGAACTGCACCGCCATCATCGGCCCGCAGCCGCATGAGGAAGCCGTCATGCCGATTCTCACCGAAGCCGCCGAACGCAACCACGCCATGCTCGTGCGCGACGGCTACGAAATGACCGCGTCCGACCGCATGGCCGCAGTCGGCGGCCAAGTCGCCACCCTGACCACGCCCAACGGCACTTACGAGGGCGTGCCGATCGCCAAGTTCGGCGAGCATCAGGCCCACAACGCGCTTGCCGCGCTCGCCGCCTCCGAAGTGGTGATTCCGGTCAACGGCCCGCTGGACGGCGACTTGGTGGCCGAGGCGTTGAGCTCGGTCAAGATTCCCGGACGCATCGAACAGATCCGCACCTCACCGACCATCATTCTGGATGGCGGACACAACGTGAATGCCGCCGAAGCCCTGCGCAAGGCCATCGAGGAAAGCTACGACTTCAAGCAGCTGGTCGGTGTGGTCGCCATGATGCGCGACAAGCAGGTCGAGGAATATCTGGGCGTTCTGGAGCCGATCCTGAGCTCCGTGGTGGTCACCGAGAATTCGTGGCGCGAGCGCGTGATGCCGGCCGACGAGCTTGAGAAGATTGCCGTGGACGTGTTCGGTCGTGACCGTGTGATCAAGGAAGCGAACCTGCCTGACGCGATTCAGACCGCCGTCAATATGGTCGATGCCGAGGACGAGCTGGGCGTGGGCTACGGCCACGGCGTGCTTATCTGCGGCAGCTTCGTCACCGCCGGCGACGCACGCCTGATGCTTGAGGAACACGCCAGCCCCACGATGAGGCAGGCTATGGCCGTTCATCAGCCGGCGGTTGACCCGGACGATTCGGATCAGCCGGCAGACAAGGCCGAGGATGAGGCCGCCGACAACCTCGAGGATTCGGTAAGCCCGGACGACTTCGACGTGTTCGACGTCCTCGGCCTCGGCAAGGAACAGGCCAGTGACGCCGGTAACGCCGGCACCGGCACGGCCAGTGCCGACACCGACAGCACTGACACAGCCAGCGCCGACACCGACGATTCCGCCGACGCCCGGTAACCCGCATCCAAGGCATATCGGATACCCGGACACCCGGCATACGGAAAACAGTCTCACGCCATGTATCTCAAGGAACTCACCCTCCGCGGATTCAAATCCTTCGCCTCCGTCACCACGCTGCGCTTCGAGCCCGGCATCACGGCGGTGGTCGGCCCCAACGGTTCGGGCAAGTCGAACATCGTCGACGCCCTGATCTGGGTAATGGGTGAGCAGGGCGCCAAAAACCTGCGCGGCACTTCGATGGAGGACGTGATTTTCGCAGGCACGTCCTCCCGCCCGCCATTAGGCCGTGCACAGGTGAGCCTGACCATCGATAATTCCGATCACACGCTCGATATCGATTACACGGAAGTCACCATCTCCCGCACCATCTTCCGCAACGGAGGCTCCGAATACGCGATCAACGGCTCGCAATGCCGTCTGCTCGACATTCAGGAACTCCTCTCCGATACCGGTCTTGGCCAGCAGATGCACGTGATTGTGGGTCAGGGACGATTGGATGCGATTCTGAAGGCCGACCCGTCCGGCCACCGCGCGTTCATCGAAGAGGCCGCCGGCATCCTGAAGCACCGCAAGCGCAAGGAACGCGCGTTGCGCAAGTTGGCCAATACCGAAACGAACCTGAGTCGACTTGACGATTTGCTGGGGGAGATTCACCGCCAGCTCGGCCCCCTCGGACGCCAGGCACGCATCTCCCGGCGCGCCGACGCGATTCAGATATCCGTACGCGACGCCCAAGCACGCCTGTATGCCGAAGACGCCCAACGTTCGATGAGCCGCCGCGACACGGTACGTCAAGAGCTTGGCGATGTGCGTAACCAGCTGGCCGTCGCCCAGCGTGAACTCGCCCAAGTCAAAGTACGCATCGAACAGGTCGAGGCGTTGAGCTCTGAATCCAGTCCGGCCATCGCCAAGGCCAACCAATACTGGCATGAATTCTCGCAGACCCGTGAACGACTGAACGCGCTCGCCCAGTTGGCCGAAGAGCGCAGCCGGTCACTCACCGGCCAGATCGTCACCAATTTCGGTGAGGATCCCGGCATGCTCGTCAAACGAGCCGAGGAACTGGAGTCTCAGGCCGCGGCACAGACCAAGGCCGTGGCCGATGCGCGCATCGCACTCGACAAGGCCACCGAGGAACGCGCCGACGACGAGAAGAAGCTTGCTTCAGTCCGTCAGACCTTGACGGAACTGCGCAAAACCGCACAGGAGCGCGATGCACAAATCGCTCGATTGCGCGAACTCCTGTCTCTTATACACATCTGACGCTGCCGACGAAGGCTTAGGTGTAGAT
>ENA-OXVF01000105-OXVF01000105.1-human-gut-metagenome-genome-assembly--contig:-NODE-105-length-10011-cov-25.413921_pt1 | contig 10011 bp, 8 predicted proteins | sample MGYA00249575_ERZ652693 | MGnify/ENA primary metagenome ERZ652693 (study PRJEB26925, sample SAMN05826740) | human gut metagenome | biome: ENVO:2100002; feature: ENVO:00000062; material: ENVO:00002003...
TACGAGATAGGCTCCGGTCTCGTGGGCTCGGAGATGTGTATAAGAGACAGCGGTCGGCGTCGCCGAGGCGCACGCCGGTGGGCACTACGTAATCGATCATGCGCGGGAACTTATCCACACCGAACACGTTGACAGTGGCGGCAGGAGCTGCGGCAGGCAGTCCGGCCTGGGAGGCGAAAGCGAGAGCGGCTTCGGTGGAGGCGCGTTCGACGTCGGCCTTGCGCAGCGTGAAGTCTTCAACGGCGAAGGGGCCGTAGTTGGTCCACACCACATTGGCGAGCTGGGCGAAGATGCCGTCGAGGTTCAGCGTGTTCGGCTTGGCCATGCGCATGCTCATCAAATGGAGCTTCAGGTAAGCGTCCGCGGCATTACTGATCGGCTCGTCCAACTGGCTGACGACGAATACCGGCACGCGGCGAATGCCACGGGCGTCGGCCTCATCGTGAGCCAAAGTACCGAAATTGTGGTTCGGGCGATCGGACTCGGCCGGTGCCTCACCGAGATTCAGTTCGGGGTACCAGACGTCCAGGGTGGTGCCGGCGGCGTCTACGCTGGCCAGACCCCAGCCCCATGCGGTACGCTCTTCGCTCATAGTTGCTCCTTATTGTTGTACGCGCTAGTGCACGCTTGTGGACGCGCGATGCGATTAATGATTCCCACCTTAGCCTTATGTGCGCCTAGGTGAGGGACGATGCCCGCGAAATGGCTTGAAATCGTATTTCCCGGTAAAAAATTACCGAGTGTGATTGGCGATGGGATGATAGGTTCTCCGGTGAAATTCGCTGGTGAACAACTCGACAAGGAGGTGTGCGATGTGATGTTGCATCATTCGGGAGCATAGGCTGTGGCCATGCGACGCCCGGCATCATAGAGTTTGCGCTTGAGCGAATCGGGCTCAAGAATCACTACGCGGCCATCCCAGGAATACTGCAATGCCCACCAGAACACAGCGCGTTCGGGAGCATCGACGATGACTTCGAACTGTGTGCCGTCCGGTGAATGTTTGATTTGAGGGTCGTCGAACCATTCGAACACGTTGTTGAGCATGGATTCGTCTCGTACGGCCATGCGGATGCGAATCGGGGCATCGGCTACGGGGTATGGACGGTGGCGCATGAAGTTCACTGCGTCAAAATCAGCTGGTGCTGGTTTTTCCAGTGGCACTGTGCCGTTCCTGCCTTTGGCGCTGACGTTGGCGATTCGGTTGACCACGAAAATGCGGAGGTTGTCTTCGCCATGCAGGTGGCAGATGAGGTAATAGCGTCCGTTCTTGTACACCATCTGGTAAGGGTCGGCGGTGTAGGTAATTCGGCCTGCACCCGTACGGCTTTTATGCGGTATCAAGGTGCCATCCGGTCCGTAATCACGGTATTGGAAGGTTACGCCGTGGCCTTCTTCGATGGCTTGATTCAGCTGGTCGATAGTGGATAGGAACTCACCGTTGATATGCGTGTAGGTGGCCACATGGTCCAGGTAGCCTACTGCCTGCCCGGCGGCGCCTGCGAGCTCGCGGATTTTACCGATGAGGTCGTCCATGGTGTCGAGGCTGATGCGAGATAGGGTAAGACTGTCTAGTAGCAGTCGCATTTCGGCAGTGGACAGGAATGCATCAAGATACCAGCCGGGTTGTGGATTCTTGCATTCGATGCCGGCAAGGTCGCTTTCGGTGAGATGCCCGATATGTCTGCCGAGAAATTCCGTGGAGGTCAGCTTTTTGAGCTGGTTTCGTATGGTCTTCTCGGTCGGCAGCTCGCTTGGATCTTCCAGCTGGTGTTTACGGGCAAGCTCATCGAGTATTTGCCGCACGGTCAGGCCATGCCCAAAGTAACTGTGACGCCACAGCACCTCGAAGATTTCGAGGGTGGTGTTCCCTGCATAGGATTTGCGTTGCGCCGGCTTGTCTGCATCCATACATTAAGGCTACCGCGCGCTTCGTCTAGGATGGAAACGTTGGGTTGAAATACATTCGCTGGAAAGGAGGCTCGCCCATGAGCAAAGGGTATGGTGTGTTTGGCCATGTTCCCGATAATGCGGATGACGATGGCCTCCTGCCTTATGAGGATGATGATTCCGGCGTTTCCTGGGGCCATGCGTTGCGTCGTCGCAATCCTTGGAAAAGAGGAGACGACGAAGATGCCGATTACGACGACGGTCGGTATGACATAGATGACACTGATGACACTAATGGGGGCAGGGGCATCTATGCCGGTAAAAGCGGCGGAGTAGGCGGCATTTCTGGTGAGACGGGTGGAATACTTGGTAGCTCAGGCGCGGCCGGCAGCAGAGACGTAACGTTTGGTGGAACGGACAGTTTGTCCGCCGCCGATGCGGTGATGCCCTATCGTTTCAGGCAAGGACGTTCCGTATGGTTCGACGATGAGGACGAAGGCCATTTCGCCGGGTCTGCGAAGCGTGCCGAAGCCCATGCCGTCCCTATCCTTGCGTTACGCAACGATGTGGAATCGTCATCGTCGAATGCCGTGCTCGCTCGTGCCCGTAGCATTGCGCGCAAAGCGGCCACCATGGTTATCAATCCGGTATACAGCGAAAATCATCGAACCGGGTATGCCGAGCTTGACGGTATTCTACGTGGCACCACCAGCCCATCGAGTAGGTATCGTACCAGCGTGCAATTCGACCTCGATACGGGAGAAGCCGTCGGTGGCAAGTGCTCATGCCCGGCTTACGGCCGTGGCTATGGCATGTGCAAGCACATGATTGCGCTCGCCTTCATATTCTGCGATGATCCGCAGCGTTTTGAAGGCTACCGTGCCGGGGCCGCACGACCGTCTCGGACGCTGATTGACTATATGGAGCACACCGATAGGCAAGACGCTCAAGCCAAAATTCGTCGTCGCAATGCGGTTATGCGTCGGTTTGATGCCACGCAAGGGAAAAACGGTGCAAATGCTCGGCGTACAAAAAGCGGATACGGCTCTCGTGCCGGCACCCGAGGCGGCGGGTATCAGGGTGACAGCGAGACTGTGGGCTTGGGGCAGGTGCAGCTTGTCCCGATATTGAGTTTCATCGACGGCGTGTGGAGCGTGGAGTTCAAGATCGGCTCGGCTTCCAATGGGTCCAGCTATGTGCTGAAATCGATTCCGCAATTTGTGCTTGCCATGGCGAACGGCGACTATGCGGATTATGGGCAGAAGCTTGCCTTTATTCATACGCCGGATATGCTCGATGATGATTCGCGCCCCCTGCTGGACGTCCTTGATGATGCGATGGCCGTGCGTCGTGCGGCCGAGCAGCAGGACAGGTATTACGGGCATATCGCCATCGACCGTCATCTGACGCTTTCAGCACCGGAAGTGGCCCGGTTGCTGTCCGTACGTGAGGGCAGAGGCGTACAGCTCGTGCTGAACACATGGTTCTCCGGGCAGCCTGCATCGGTGCCAGTTGATGGTGGCGAGCCAGATTTTCTCATGCGCATTGCGCGGCGTGATTTCAATACGTATGGTCCGGATGCCGGATACCTGCTTACCGGAGTGCCAGCGGTGGAAACCGTGATTGACGGCGGCAAGAATGTATGGCTGTTGCTCGCCTCCACTAATCCGGCCGGTGCGGTATCCGCCATGGTGGCGGGCTCTCAGCGTAAAAGCGCAGCAGGATGCCGATTCGTCCGTTGCCCGAAACGATTGATTCCGTTGCGAGGACTATTGGGAGACCTGTTTGAACCCGATGGCGAGGGACAGGTCATTGCCGGCGATGACATCGCCCTATTCGCACGCACGCTATTGCCTCAGCTGGTTGGTGCCGGACTGTTGGAGGCCAGTGAGATTCCTCGCGAGCTGGCTGAATTAAGTCCTACGGAATGCAGCCTCCAGTTTTATCTGGATCGTGATGAGCATGGTGTGCAATGCGAGGTCAAGGCACGCTACGGCGATGCCATTGTCCCGTTGCTACCCGATGGCCCGACGGTGCATGCTGAGGGCGAGCGTTCCATCCCCTTGTCTCGGGGCGTGATTGGGCGTGATTTCGACGCTGAGCATCTTGCGATTGATGTAGTGCGTGAATTCTTTACCATGCCTGACCAGCGCAAGCGCGTTGCGGCCGCCACTCATCAGACGGTGAATGGGTTCCGAACGCCGGCCGCGCGAAAGGCCACCAAAAAATTCGTGTCTGATGCGGCCACTATCGATCGCGATGACACCACGCAGATCGTTCGTCTCTTTGACGAGGGATTGCCGGCACTAAAGGAAGTGGGGGAGGTCTTCACCACACCGGCTTTTGACCGGCTGATCGCGCCCAAGCCACCAAGCGTCAAAGTCGGATTGTCCATCAAAGGCAACTTGGTGGAGATATCACCCCTCGCTGATGAAGTGCCGCCGGACGAAGTGGGTGCCTTGCTATCTACGTACCGTCGGCGTCAACGATTCCATCAGTTGAAGGACGGCACGCTTGTCAAACTCAGCGGCGCGAATCTCAGCACGTTGGACCGATTGGCCAGCGACCTCGATCTGAGCGAGCAGCAGCTCAACTCCGGACTGATCGAGTTGCCGGGCGGTCGAGCATTCCTACTGGATGGTGAGCTGCCGGATGACGGCTCCGATGTAGTCAAGGACGCTTCGTTCACCGAATACATCGACGATCTCAAGATCATCGACCCTAAGTCGTATGAAGTGCCGGATAGTCTCAAGCATATTCTGCGCTCTTATCAGGTCGAAGGCTTTCAATGGCTGAACACGTTGTGCGACAAGGGTTTTGGCGGCATTCTGGCCGATGAGATGGGCTTGGGTAAATCCGTGCAGCTTATCGCGTTGCTCCTGTCTCGATATCAGCGGAATACCGGCGAGATGGGCGACGGCAGCCTTGGCCCATCGCTGATCGTGTGCCCGGCGTCCTTGGTGTACAACTGGGGTGCCGAATTCACCAAGTTCGCCCCGAGCTTCAATGCCGTGGTGGTGGCCGGTACCAAAGCCGAGCGCCGTACCGCCATCGGCCGTGCGTTCCGGGCGGATGAACCCACCGTGCTCATCACCTCATACGACCTGCTGCGCCGAGATGTCGATGATTACACCGCCAATGAGCAACGTTTCAATGTCATGGCATTGGATGAAGCCCAGTACATCAAGAATCACACCACGAAAATAGCCAAAGCGGTCAAGGCCGTGGCCGCCGACCATCGTTTCGCCTTGACTGGCACGCCGATCGAAAACCGACTCTCCGAACTATGGAGCATTTTCGACTTCCTGATGCCGGGGCTGCTCGGCTCATATAAGCGATTCCATGAGCGTTATGAGTTGCCCATCTCCAATGCCCGGGCCGCGGATGGCAGCACGGCTGAAGGTCGGGCCGCCGCACAAGTCAATCCTGAGGCCGCTCGGGTATCTCGCCAATTGCAGTCGTTGGTGGGCGTGTTCATCAAGCGCAGGCTGAAGTCCCAGGTGTTGACCGATTTGCCGGACAAGCTAGAGACCACGCTGACCGTGCGGCTTGCCGGCGAACAGCGCAAACTGTATGCGGCTCACGAGCAGCGGCTCAGAATGCAGCTCGAACACAGCGAAGAAGCCGATTTCAACACGTCGAAGATTCGCATCCTCGCCGAGTTGACCAAGTTGCGCCAGATCTGCTGCGATCCGAGGCTGCTGTACGCCGATGCCAAGGATCAATCGGCCAAGCTTGCCGCCATCACCGAACTGGTGGAAACCTGTGTGAACGAAGGCAAGAAGGCGCTGATCTTCTCCCAGTTCACCAGCTTCCTTGATCTGATCGCCGAACGTTTCGACGCGCAAGGCCTGCGCTACTACACCATCACCGGCTCCGCGCCCAAGAAGAAGCGTCTCGAACTCGTCGACCAGTTCAATGCGGACGATACGCCTGCCTTCCTGATTTCCCTGAAGGCCGGCAACACCGGACTGAACCTGACCGGTGCCAGCGTGGTCATCCACGCCGACCCATGGTGGAACGCCGCAGCACAGGATCAGGCCACCGACCGAGCACATCGTATCGGCCAGACCGAAGACGTCAACGTGTATCAGGTGGTGGCCAAGGACACCATCGAAGAACGTATCTTGGAGCTTCAGCATACTAAGAGCGAGCTCGCCCGCCAGTTCACCGACGCTTCCTTGCTTGCCGACGAAGCCGGCACCGGCGCCAGCGCCCTCACCGAAGCCCCCGCCTCCATCGCCACCCTCACCAAGGACGATCTCCTCAATCTGCTGGGGTGACAGAGCTTCTTTGTGCACTCCCCATCCCGATTAAGAACATGTGTATTCATGGGTTTGCGGATGTGTAGGTGAATGGTGAAAGTGTTTTTCGATATTTTTATATCGATATTCGATATATTATGATGGTGGCATACGGTGCAGTGCAGGTTCATCCATTGATATTGATATTGGATTAAGGAGCATAGCCATGAACGCTGGTATCGCATTCATTTCTCGTAAATCTCGCAAAACAGACGTCGCTTGGCGCTATGCCATTGCCGTGGTGCTTGTCGTGTGTTGTATTGGGCTCGCATATGTGGAGATTGTTGTGGCGCCGTGGTTTATCAATGAGGTGGTGTCTATGTTTCCGGAGACCACGTTGCTTAAAGAACCGTCCATGTTCTGGGAATGGGCGATTCTGCTCGCCGTTCAGGCGACTTTGCTGTGCACGGCGGCCAAATTGGTGGTACCGGAGCGTCTGTTGGCTCAAGCAGCTGGACTGCTGGATATGATTCGTATCGTCGCGCTTATCGTCGTGTTTTCGGTAACCACTACCGGTAACATCACAATCTGCCTCATGAATTTCGGAACTCCGGGCTTTGTATATGGCGTGGCCCTATGCAGCCTCGCTGCGATCATCGCCATCATCGTGCTGCTGAAACGGCGGCGCTACAGCACCTGCTCCATGCCGATGTAATATGGAGTGAGTCCCATGCGTTCGTAGAAGGCTTGGGCTTTGGGGTTGCAGGCCCAGACGTTGAGCGTTACGTTGTGGCAGCCGGATTGACGGGCGAAGTCGAGCACGTAGCGATACAAGGTGGAGCCTACATGGTGGCCGCGGGACCGCTCGTCAACGCATAGATCATCGATGTACAGGGTTTTGATATCGGTCAGGATATTGCTGTTGAGGTGCTGCTGGAACACGCAGAATGCGTAGCCAAGCACTTGGTCGGTGGCGGGGGAGTCGGCGTTATGTTCGGCGTCATTGCCGTCATTGGCAGATGGCGCAACCGCCACGAACACAGGGGGCTGATCGTTGGCCAGAATCGCCTTCAATTCCTCGTCCGTGTATTTCTTGACACCGCCTTTGAACAGATCCGGTCGGCCGGCATGATGCACTTCGAGCACCTGCCGCAGCAGTTCGTCGATCTGGGGAATATCGGCCGCCGTGGCCCTACGAATCGTCATGTCATCCATTGAACTCAGTCTAATCGGGCAGTCTCGACCGACGGATGATCATTGCCCGCGATAAGAGACGCGGACGGGCAAGATGGGTGATCGTTCGTTCAGGCTCTCATTCTCGCCGCAACGTCACGGTAGTCTGGAGTGCGTGAATCGCAAGAAACAGCCAGTGGAGAAGTATGAGCGGGGTACCCGTTCGTACACGATGTCGCATATTCGTGGCAAAGACACCAAAATTGAGGTACTGGTACGCAGCTACCTGTTTCGCAAGGGGTTGCGATTCCGCAAGAACGACAAGCGTTACCCCGGACACCCGGATGTAGTACTGCCGAAATACCACGCCATCGTGTTTGTCAACGGCTGTTTCTGGCACATGCATGAAGGATGTTCCAAACATTCGATGCCGAAATCGAACGTGGAATTCTGGCAGGCGAAACTACTGCGCAATCACAATCGAGACATCGCGCAGCGAGCCGAACTGGAGGCCGCTGGCTGGCGTGTAATTACCGTATGGGAGTGCGAATTAACGAAAGCCGTGCGCGACGAACGCCTCGTACGGCTGTATGAGCAGATTGTTGAAGGAGATGCAGATTCAGCGGAATAATTTCAGCTCCCCTCTGGAGGGGAGCTGAAATCAGGATTCAAACGGGAACTTCAGGCCCCAACGGTCACGAATCGCATCCATCAGCTCCATGATGCGGATGGTGTCGGCGTGCGGCATCGCCTCGCATTCGATCTTGCCGTCCAGCAGCGCGTTGGCCGCGTCGGCCACCTCATACTCATAACCGGTCAACTGCGGCGGCACCGCAATGCTGCGCACGGGCTTGTGGGCGTTGTCATAGATGTCGATGGACTCGGGATTGTTGATATTGGTGACCACCAGATAACCCTCGGTGCCCCACACATAGCCGCCGCGGTCGGAGGAAACCAGCATCGAACTGGTGGACACGGCCATCGTGCCGTCGCTGTAATACAACGTGGTGGAATTCTGCGCATCCACACCGGTTTCGGCGGGCACCATCGACGTATCGAAATGATCAAGTGTACGGCCATGGTCGGCGCCGACCGCCATATCCAGGAAGTTCAGCGGATACACGCCCACATCGAGCAGCGCGCCACCGGCACAGGCCGGATCGGTCATACGTGCCTTGCCGGACACCGGATAGCACAGGTTGGCGTTCGCCGCTTTCACCTCGCCGATCTCGCCGGACTCGATAACTTCGTTGATGAGCTTGCGGCTGGGCATGTAGCGCGTCCAGATGGCCTCCGTGCACAGCATGCCGGTTTCCTCGGCCACGGCCAGCGCCTCACGTGCCTGCCCGGCGTTCGCGGTGAACGACTTCTCCACCAGCACGTTCTTGCCGGCTTTCATACACAGGATCGCCTGTTCGGCGTGCAGACTGTGCGGGGTGGCGATATACACCAGATCCACATCCGGGTCCGCCGTCAACTCCTCATACGATCCATAAGCCTTGTCAAAATGCCATTGGTCGGCAAAAGCCTGCGCGCGCGTAATATCACGGGCCGCTACCGCATACGGGTGAATCCATGAGGAATACAGTGAACCTTCAGCCATCTGGGTCAGGGTGTCGGCCATGGTGTGAGCTATGCGGCCCGCACCCAGAATCGCGACGTTGATCTTTTCGCCGCTGGCCTCGAACTCGGCGCGTTTGCCATTGAATCGACTCATTATTTCTCCTTGAATACGGGTTGGTGCACTCAATCGACCTACAGTGATTATAGAAGAAGAAACCTTGTCCCGTGAGGCGGATAGAACCGAAATATGGAAAACGAAGCAGCGCAGCAGCCCCAATCTCCGGCCGCGTCTCCAGTCATGTCCCGCCGAGCGCGTGAGGCCAATCCCTTCCGTGCCATGGTATTCGGCGAACAAGCAGACAAGATGATCGCCCAAGGTACCAGCGTCATCAAATTAAGCCTTGGCGAGCCCGATTTCGGCGCGCCGCCCGCCGTACGCGACGCCATGCGCGAACAGTACGACGGCCGGGCCCTGCCGTACACCGCCGCCATGGGCCTACCTGAACTGCGTCAGGCCATCGCCGACTTCTACCGCGAGCGTCATGACCTTGACATCGACCCCAAGCGTATCTGCGTGACCGCCGGCGGTTCGGCCGCTCTGCTGTTGGCCACCGCGCTGACCGTGGACCCCGGTGACGATGTGATTGTGGCCGACCCCTCCTACCCATGCAACCGCGAACTTGTGCGGTCGTTTGAAGGCCGGGTCATCGATGTGCCGACCTCGGCCGCCACCCGCTTCCACCTGACCGCCGACCTGTGCAGCCAGTACTGGACGAGCAAGACCAAGGCCGTAATGATCACGTCGCCGTCCAACCCCACCGGCACCACCATCGACTTCAACGTATTGGACGAGGTGTGCAAGTTGGCTGCCAGCCGCGGCGCATGGCGCATCGTGGACGAAACCTACCTCGACTTGGCTGACCGGGAGCCGGACGGTACCGAAGTCAAATCCGTGCTGGCCTGCGACCCCGATGCCATCGTATGCAACAGCTTCTCCAAGTTCTTCGGCATGACCGGCTGGCGCCTCGGCTGGGCGATTCTGCCGGACGAGCCCACTGTGCTGGAAGCGGTTGACGATCTGGCCACCAACTACCTGTCTCTTATACACATCTGACGCTGCCGACGAAGGCTTAGGTGTAGA
>ENA-OXVF01000117-OXVF01000117.1-human-gut-metagenome-genome-assembly--contig:-NODE-117-length-9579-cov-21.809009_pt1 | contig 9579 bp, 9 predicted proteins | sample MGYA00249575_ERZ652693 | MGnify/ENA primary metagenome ERZ652693 (study PRJEB26925, sample SAMN05826740) | human gut metagenome | biome: ENVO:2100002; feature: ENVO:00000062; material: ENVO:00002003...
GAGATAGGCTCCGGTCTCGTGGGCTCGGAGATGTGTATAAGAGACAGGCGCAACGACTTCCTGACGACGCATTTGCATCAGGCGGCATTCATCCAGCGCCGCAGGTAGCCAGCCGGAGGCCTCCGTTTCTACCATAAGTTTTGCGGTGATCGGTAACAGATACCAGACATCCGCCGCTGCGTATTCACACTGACGTTCGGTCAGCGGTCTGGCCAGCCAGTCGGTGCGCGATTCACTCTTGTCCAGCGTAACGCCGGAATACTCTTCCACCATGGAAGCGAAACCCCATGACATCGGGCGTCCGCAGAAGGCAGCAAGGATTTGCGTGTCAATCAAGGGTTGTGGTAATTCGCCAAAGACATTGAGGAACACTTCCAGATCTTCACTGCCCGCATGGAGAAATTTTGTGATGGACGGATCGCGCAGGATCGCCTTCAGTGGTGACCAGTCGGAGATCCCGAGAGGATCAATTAGCGCCAGATGCTCACCATCAAAAAGTTGAATTAGACCCAGTTGCGGGTAATAGGTGCGCGTACGAACAAATTCAGTATCCAGGGCTATCGCCGGAAAGGCACGGACGGCTTCACACAAAGAAGCCAGCGCATCGTCCGTGGTAATCATTTGGTAATTCAAATTGTATTCTCTTTAGTGGGCGTCAAAAAAAACGCCGGATTAACCGGCGTCTGACGACTGACTTAACGCTCAGGCTTTATTGTCCACTTTGCCGCGCGCTTCGTCACGTAATTCTCGTCGCAAAATTTTTCCGACATTAGATTTCGGTAACTCATCACGAAACTCCACCAGCTTCGGTACTTTGTAGCCCGTGAGCTGACGGCGGCAAAAAGTCACCAGTGACTCTTCGGTAAGCGATGGTTCTTTTTTCACAACGAAGATTTTCACCGCTTCACCACTGGAGCCGGAAGGTACGCCAACAGCCGCGACTTCCTGTACGCCAGGATGCTGCATGACGACATCTTCAATCTCGTTGGGATAGACGTTAAAACCGGAAACCAGAATCATGTCTTTTTTACGATCGACAATGCGCAGGAATCCTTCTTCATCCATCACCGCGATGTCGCCGGTGTGTAACCAGCCATTTTTGATGATTTCATCGGTAGCATCCGGACGCTGCCAGTAACCCAGCATCACCTGCGGTCCTTTGACACAAAGCTCACCTGGTTGACCCGGTGGTACTTCGTTGTCGTCGTCATCCACCAGTTTGGCTTCCGTCGACGGCACCGGCAAACCGATGCTACCACTATGATAATCAATATCATACGGGTTAACGCTGACCAGCGGCGCACACTCGGTCAGGCCATAACCTTCCAGCAGATACTGTCCAGTCAGTTTAACCCAACGTTCTGCCACCACTTGCTGAACAGGCATCCCACCGCCTGCGGAAAGATGCAGACTGGAGAAATCCAGCTGCTGGAACTCTTTATTGTTCAGCAACGCATTGAACAAGGTGTTAACGCCAGTGATAGCGGTAAACGGATATTTCGCTAACTCTTTTACCAACCCTGGAATATCGCGCGGGTTAGTGATAAGCAGGTTCTGCCCCCCCAGTTCGATAAACAGCAGGCAGTTAATGGTCAGTGCAAAAATGTGATACAGCGGCAGCGCCGTCACCACCAGCTCTTTGCCCGGATGCAACAGCGGACCATAGGTCGCGTTAACCTGTTCCAGGTTCGCCAGCATATTGCGGTGAGTCAGCATCGCGCCTTTCGCCACACCAGTGGTGCCGCCGGTGTATTGCAGGAAAGCTAAATCTTCCGGCACCAGTTCGGGTTTGACGTACTGCATCCGGTAGCCGTTGTACAGGGCGCTACGAAATGAAATGGCATCTGGCAGATGGTATTTCGGCACCAGACGCTTGATGTATTTAACAACGAAATTGACTACCGTGCCTTTTGCCGTAGATAGCTGATCGCCCATACGGGTCAAAATTACGTGCTGAACGGCGGTTTTATCAACCACTTTTTCCAGAGTGTGGGCAAAGTTAGACACGATAACAATCGCCGATGCGCCGCTATCGTTAAGCTGATGCTCAAGTTCACGCGGGGTATACAACGGGTTAACGTTTACGACGATCATCCCGGCACGCAAAATGCCAAACAGCGCCACCGGATATTGCAATAAGTTAGGCATCATCAACGCAACGCGATCGCCTTTCTTCAGCCCCAACCCTTGTTGCAAATAAGCGGCAAACGCGCGACTGCGTTCTTCCAGTTTGCGGAAGGTCATCACCTCCCCCATATTCACAAACGCGGGTTGATCGGCGTAGCGCGCGACCGACTGCTCAAACATATCTACCAGAGATTGATAACGGTCAGGGTTGATCTCCGTCGGAACGTCCGCGGGATAACGGTTAAGCCAAACCTTCTTCAATTCTTCACCTCTAAAATGCGTGTTCGTCGTCATCGCAACCCCAAATGATATACATGTCGTTAACATAATATTAACTCATCATACCAGCTTGATAATTACCCAACGAAAAGGTTGCGAAGCGCGTCACTATTTATTTTTATCTTTACCGTAAGAATGCAGAAACAGCGGACCAGCCGCTGTTTCTTTTTCTTTAAAAACAAGCAATTATTCAGTGACAACTGTTTGTACTCTCGCGGGGCCGGGATTATACCAGCCCCATCCGCCGTAGCCATAGGGCCAGCCACGACCGCCATAAAACCATGGATCAATCGGCTGAGGCGGCATAATCACCTGCTGGGTTAAATGCCAACGTTTGTAACCTGTTGCCTGCATCACCATAAATTTATAGGGCGTGTTGCCGATTTTTCCGTCAACCGTACCGGTGATTGGCCCGACAACTGTCACCAGCTGCCCACGGAAATCGACCGGATCAAGAAAACCATTCACATCGGCATAAATGCGGCCGCGAGAAGGTTCTCCCAGCGTCGGTCTGGCTCCGCTGTCCAGTGGTACGGTGGCAATTTCCAGGCGGGTTTTCCCTTGCTGGTTTTGTACCGCAACCACTTTGCCGCCAAAGCGTGCCTCCTGACCAACGTACAGCTGCGGCGCACTCATCACCCGAACTAAATCTTGTTGCGGCGTGGGACTGCTGCCTTTAATGGCGTCCGGCACAGTAACACAACCGCTGAGCATTAGCGCAAACGTACCTGCCAGTATGCCTTTGATAACATTCTTTTGAACCGCCATGATGCGACTCCTTTTTTCTCAGGGCATACTCTTAAGATTCATTCTTTGCCCGGAAGTTTCTTCCATGCGACGTTGTTACGTAAATAAACCGGTTCGGCATGTTCCACCGCCACCGTTTTACCCTCGGCAAACATCTGACACGCAATCGGCAGCATATCTTCTGCAGCGGGCAGTAACACTTCGCCATCGCACAGGGCCAAACCGCTCTCTTTACCGAGATCCGGCCAGGCTTGCCAGCCCGTCCCTACCGTCACCCATTCGCCGGAAAGCTGTTGCATCCGTTCATGAACGAGTTCAGGTTTGAGTACGGCTTCTGTTTCTTCGCCGTGCCAGACGCCGTTTTCATCGCGCTGATATTCGGCCCAGTAAACTTCGCCCATTCGCGCGTCAATGGCTGCCAGCACGCGTGTTGCGCCGTTTTTGCGCCACGCCCCTTGCGCCATCGTCATTAGCGTGGAGACGCCAATCATCGGTAATTCCGCGCCAAGCGCCAGCCCTTGCGCGATGCCAATACCAATGCGCACGCCAGTAAAGCTACCGGGGCCGCGCCCGTAAGCCAGAGCATTTATGTCCGTCAGGGAAGTTCCACTGGTGGTCAGGATATCCTGCACCATCGGTAAGATTCGTTGAGTATGTTCACGAGGGCAAAGCTCAAAATGAGCGTTGACAGTACCGTCGTTCCACAGGGCGACAGAGCAGGCCTCTGTCGCGGTATCGATAGCCAGAATTCGCATGGGTCTTCGTGCTTAGATCAATAAAAAGGCGCGCATCATACCATACTCCGTAACAAATTACCTGGAGGATGGTATCGCAAGGAAACGAACCGCACGGGCAATGTCACGGGTGCGCGGCGCTGGCGGCAGACTGGCGAGAAACGTCGCGCCGTAAGGGCGCATCACCAGCCGATTGTCGCAAATCACTAACACGCCGCGATCGTCGGCGTCGCGAATCAATCGCCCTACCCCCTGCTTGAGAGTAATGACCGCATCCGGCAGTTGTACTTCATCGAACGGATCACCACCGCGCAAACGGCAATCTTCCATGCGTGCTTTTAATAGTGGATCATCCGGCGAGGTAAACGGCAATTTGTCGATAATCACCAATGACAATGTATCGCCACGCACGTCCACCCCTTCCCAGAAACTGCTGGTTGCCACAAGAAGCGCGTTACCGGCGCTGACAAATTGCTGCAACAGTTGCCCTTTGCTGGTTTCCCCCTGCAACAAAACGGGAAGCGTCATGGTAGCGCGGAACTCCTCGGCCAGATCGCGCATCATGGCGTGCGAGGTACAAAGCATAAAACAACGACCGTTGTTAGCTTCGATGATCGGTCGCAACATTGCCGCCAGTTGCCGTGCGGAGCCCGGTTGATTGGTTTGCGGCAGGTTGCGCGGCACACAGAGTAACGCCTGGCGGCTGTAATCAAACGGGCTGGGTAACAGCAACGACTCTGCCTGTTCAATGCCAAGCCGCGAGGTAAAATGATGCAGATCGTCATTCACCGACAGCGTTGCTGAGGTAAAGATCCAGCTACCGGGTTTTTGCGCCATTAACTCTTTGAATTTATCCGCCACGCTGAGCGGCGTCAGTGCCAGAGTAAAATGGCGCGAAGTGCATTCGTACCAGTAGCTGTAGCCCGGCTGATTGATCTCTTTTAGCCGTTTCAGTCGCGTGCGATACAACGTGGCGCGCTCAAATGCCGCATCCAGCAAGGCGGAACGCCCCAGCGACAGTTTCGCCACGTCATAACAAAGTTCCAGAGTGTCATCGAGCAGTAAAAATGCCCGCTGAATTTGCGGATTAGCTAACAGCTCACGCAGGTTACCGCGATAACCAGGCTCACCGAGTTGCAGGCGAAAATCCTGCGCACTCTGGGCAAGACGGTCCGCGCACTTTTGTAACTGCTGGGTGTCTTTTAATTCGGTGCGGTAGGCGATGGTGATGTCTTTTGCCAGGTCGAGCAGTTGTCGACTGGAGAGTGACTGACCAAAATACTGGCTGGCAATGTCGGGCAGTTGGTGGGCTTCGTCGAAGATCATGACGTCAGCTTCCGGGATCAGTTCGCCAAATCCACTCTCTTTCACCACCATATCCGCCAGAAAGAGATGATGGTTTACCACCACCACATCGGCGTCCATCGCTTTTTTGCGTGCTTTGACCACAAAGCAATCTTTATACATCGGGCAGTCGCTGCCAAGGCAGTTATCGTTGGTGCTGGTGACCAGCGGCCACGCCTGTGAATCTTCCGCCACGCTGACGCAGGTGCTGATATCACCATCGACTGTTTGATTAGACCAGGAGCGCAGCAGGATCACATCGCTTAAGATTTGTACCGGCAGATCGCCCCCCGCCAGCGCCTGCTGTTCGAGACGTTCGAGGCAGAGGTAGTTTGAGCGCCCTTTCAGCAACGCCACGTTGCCCGTGTATTTCAATGCCTTTGAGACCGTTGGCAAATCGCGGCTGTAGAGCTGATCCTGCAACGCTTTTGAGCCGGTCGAGATAATGACTTTCTTTTTCGCCCGCAGCGCAGGAGCCAGGTAAGCGTAGGTTTTGCCCGTACCGGTTCCTGCTTCCACCACCAGCGGCTGGCCTTTTTCTATCGCCTGGGTGACGGCTACCGCCATCTGTCGCTGTGGTTCTCGCGGCTTAAAGCCTGGTATCGCTTTCGCCAGCTGACCATCTGGTGCAAAATCGTCCGTCACACTACCCCCTGTTGATTTGAACAGGGATTATGTCAGGATGAGGGCGCTTTCGCCAGTTGAAGTGGTGACGGCGACCTCACATTGTGGCAGTCTTTGCAGCACGAAAATGGAAGTATAATGAGGACAAAATGATGACTATCGTTCGTATCGATGCTGAAGCCCGCTGGTCTGATGTGGTGATCCACAACAACACGCTCTACTACACTGGTGTACCGGAAAACCTCGACGCCGATGCTTTCGAGCAAACTGCCAACACGCTGGCGCAAATTGACGCCGTGCTGGAAAAACAGGGCAGCAATAAATCGAGCATTCTGGATGCCACCATTTTCCTGGCCGATAAAAACGACTTCGCGGCGATGAATAAAGCCTGGGATGCCTGGGTTGTCGCGGGTCATGCGCCGGTGCGCTGCACGGTACAAGCGGGTTTAATGAACCCGAAGTATAAAGTTGAAATTAAGATTGTGGCTGCAGTGTAAGCTTTATCGAAGCATAATAAGTCAGACGATAATTTATCGATAATACTGGTCGGTTTTGCATAAATCGACCAGAGATTAAGTTATTACTGTTGATGCTCCTGCTAATTCATTATTTATTTTTATAATTTCAATTTCATCTATAAAACTAGCTATATAAATAAACATAACCATGCCGTTGTGTTCGCCCTCTGATTAGCAACTCTGGTTTTCTTTCTTGGCTGAACAATCTGGTTATAGCGTGAGAACTGACCGTTAATTTTCTCCCTCTTACTGGATAACACACCATGAGCTGCTACCTTTAAAACACCTGAATGTCAACAGGTTAACTCGTGCCATATCGTTATAATCCCTTTGATATTAGATGCAAATTAAGGTCATATATAGCCTTATCGATAACATGGTTAATTTTAAGGATAAGAATATGCCTGCTGTAATAGATAAAGCCCTGGATTTCATTGGTGCCATGGATGTATCAGCACCAACACCAAGTTCGATGAATGAAAGCACGGCGAAGGGAATCTTTAAATATTTGAAAGAACTGGGAGTACCCGCGGGTGCCGCTGATATTACGGCGCGAGCTGACCAGGAAGGCTGGAACCGGGGTTCACGGAAAAAATGGTTGGATGGGCAAAAAAAATGGAGTCTGGTGAACGCATTGTGATTAAAAATCCTGAATACTTTTCAACATATATGCAGGAAGAACTAAAAGCACTGGTCTAATTTAAATTTACATCAGCATAAATGGGTCAGGACGCTTTTAATCACATATGAAAAGCGTCCTTTTTCTCACAATCAAATAACCATCGGCTTCTATAACGAAAGCGATACGGATAAGTGTGTTACTCGTCTTCATCCTCAAAACGCGCCACGATTCGCTCGCCGGAATGGTTGGCACGCAGCTCTTCTGCCACCAACGCGATTGCCTGGCCGCTGCTCATCCCTTGAGCCATCAGTTCCTGGATCCGCTCGACAGCTTTTTGCTGCTGTTCATGGGTGAGTGAAGGTAAACCTGCAAACATTGTTAACTCCTGCTAAATTGTTGGCGCTAATTATTTCATGCTACCCGGCACATAGCCAGTAGAGTCAGGACTGATGAAGACGTTATCTCCCGCTGTGATTACTTTACCCTGGCGTCAGGACGCCGCTGAATTTTATTTCTCACGCTTAAGCCACCTGCCGTGGGCGATGCTTTTACACTCCGGCTATGCCGATCATCCGTATAGCCGCTTTGATATTGTGGTCGCCGAGCCGCTTTGCACTTTAACCACTTTCGGTAAAGAAACCGTTGTTAGTGAAAGCGAAAAACGCACAACGACCACTGATGACCCGCTACAGGTGCTCCAGCAGGTGCTGGATCGCGCAGACATTCACCCAACGCATAACGAAGATTTGCCATTTCAGGGCGGCGCGCTGGGGTTGTTTGGCTACGATCTGGGCCGCCGTTTTGAGTCACTGCCAGAAATTGCGCAGCAAGATATCGTTCTGCCGGATATGGCAGTGGGTATCTACGACTGGGCGCTGGTTGTTGACCACCAGCGTCAAACAGTTTCTTTGCTGAGTCATAATGATGTCAATGCTCGTCGGGCCTGGCTGGAAAGCCAGCAATTCTCGCCGCAGGAAGATTTCACGCTCACTTCCGACTGGCAATCCAATATGACCCGCGAGCTGTACGGCGAAAAATTTCGCCAGGTACAGGAATATCTGCACAGCGGTGATTGCTATCAGGTGAATCTCGCCCAGCGTTTTCAAGCGGCCTATTCTGGCGATGAATGGCAGGCATTCCTTCAGCTTAATCAGGCCAACCGCGCGCCGTTTAGCGCTTTTTTACGCCTTGAACAGGGCGCGATTTTAAGCCTTTCGCCAGAGCGGTTTATCCTTTGTGATAATAGTGAAATCCAGACCCGCCCGATTAAAGGCACGCTACCACGCCTGCCCGATCCTCAGGAAGATAGCAAACAAGCAGAAAAACTGGCGAACTCAGCGAAAGATCGCGCTGAAAATCTGATGATTGTTGATTTAATGCGTAATGATATCGGTCGCGTTGCCGTAGCCGGTTCGGTAAAAGTACCAGAGCTGTTCGTGGTCGAACCCTTCCCTGCCGTGCATCATCTGGTCAGCACCATAACGGCGCGGCTACCAGAACAGTTACACACCAGCGATCTGCTGCGCGCAGCTTTTCCTGGTGGCTCAATAACCGGGGCTCCGAAAGTACGGGCTATGGAAATTATCGACGAACTGGAACCGCACCGACGCAATGCTTGGTGCGGCAGCATTGGCTATTTGAGCTTTTGCGGCAACATGGATACCAGCATTACTATCCGCACTCTGACTGCCATTAACGGACAAATATACTGCTCTGCGGGCGGTGGAATTGTCGCCGATAGCCAGGAAGAAGCGGAATATCAGGAAACTTTTGATAAAGTTAATAAGATATTACGCCAACTGGAGAAGTAAGACGTGGAATACCGTAGCCTGACGCTTGATGATTTTTTATCGCGCTTTCAACTTTTGCGCCCGCAAATTAACCGGGAAACCCTAAATCATCGTCAGGCTGCCGTGTTAATCCCCATCGTCCGTCGACCGCAACCGGGGTTGTTGCTGACTCAGCGTTCAATTCATCTGCGTAAACACGCTGGACAAGTGGCATTCCCTGGAGGCGCAGTCGATGACACGGATGCATCAGTTATCGCCGCCGCGCTGCGCGAAGCTGAAGAAGAGGTCGCTATACCGCCTTCCGCCGTTGAAGTTATCGGCGTGCTGCCGCCCGTCGATAGCGTAACGGGCTACCAGGTAACCCCAGTGGTCGGCATTATCCCGCCCGATCTGCCGTATCGCGCCAGTGAAGATGAAGTCTCGGCGGTGTTTGAAATGCCGCTCGCCCAGGCATTACATCTGGGTCGTTATCATCCTTTAGATATCTACCGCCGTGGCGATTCACATCGGGTATGGCTGTCCTGGTACGAACAGTATTTTGTATGGGGAATGACCGCAGGCATAATTCGTGAGCTGGCGCTGCAAATTGGTGTGAAACCCTGACTATACTTATCTTTACATCTACAAAACACTACTTGAGACAATCATCGCAATATTAGTTAAATCGCGGTTTTTGATTAGTTTAATTCATGTGAATAGTTAAGCCAGTCGCCGCGTTCCCTCTTACACCTGTCTCTTGTACACATCTGACGCTGCCGACGAAGGCTTAGGTGTAGATCTCGGTGGTCGCCGTA
>ENA-OXVF01000118-OXVF01000118.1-human-gut-metagenome-genome-assembly--contig:-NODE-118-length-9568-cov-20.705771_pt1 | contig 9568 bp, 10 predicted proteins | sample MGYA00249575_ERZ652693 | MGnify/ENA primary metagenome ERZ652693 (study PRJEB26925, sample SAMN05826740) | human gut metagenome | biome: ENVO:2100002; feature: ENVO:00000062; material: ENVO:00002003...
CTACACCTAAGCCTTCGTCGGCAGCGTCAGATGTGTATAAGAGACAGGGGTGTGAATACCCCAGTAGACGTTCGCCGGCACCTCCATCTGGCCGATGCAGTCATGTTCCAGACGGGTCTTGTTCGATGTTTCGCTCATGCTTCCATCTTCCTGTGCGTGGGTTGGAAACGCCAGCATGAGAGGCTGATTGCGCCTTGTGAGAAACCTCACGCGAGGTTCGTGCGGCGGAAACAATCCAGACTCGCTGGTTTTCGGTCAAGCGGTGTACCCGGGGAATCCTGCGGGGCCGTTCGACGATGAGATGGTGGATGGCGCGGCATGCGTGGCGGCGACCGGCATGCCGGGGGCGGTCGAATCCTGCGCATTGTGCACGAAGATGCGATTCCAGTAATTAAGCATGTCCTTTTGACTCATGGCCAGGTATATGCCCATGGCCAGCACGGCCACATCTTCTTTAAGCAGGTCTTTGATTTCGATGGTGTCGCTCAATTCGGGCCAACGTTGCAGCACGGCGAGCATGCCGCCCACGGTGAACTCGACCATGAGATCGGTTTTCAGGTCAAGGTTCTTGGGGTCGCGTTGCAATGTGCTGAGCATTTGCAGACGGCAGAAGTCGCGCAGCGATTCGGTCAGTTCAAGCGTGCTGTGCGGGCCTGCCAACAGGGCCAGGTGGTCGAGGCGCTGACGCTGCTCTGGATCGGAGAGCGTGGCGGTGACGCGGTCTCGCCATTGTTCCTCGGGATTGCCGTTCGGATCGGGGGTGCGGTTGATCGGAATCGATTCGACCTGATGCAGGATGGCTGAATCGGCCAATTCGGGCAGGCTGGAGAAGTGATAGTAGAACGAATTACGGTTCACGCCAGCCTCACGCACCACGTCGGTAACGGTGATCTTGCGATAGTCGCGGTCGGCGAGCAATTCCCAGAAAGCGTTCTCGAGGCGTTCTTTGGCGGGCAGCACCTCGGAATCATGGCGTGGACGTGGCATCTCTTCCTCCTGATGCACCAGCGTGATATGGTCACGCTGTCTAATAACTTATTGGGCAGTATAACTATTATTTGTGGACATGTCTATGAGCTAATCGGCGATTTCAGTTGCGTCCTCCGCTGATGGCGAAGCTGTGGTGCCGGCATCGGCATCAGTATCGGCTCTGGCCGGAGCTGCGCTATCTGCTCCTGCTGCAGTTTCTGCTGGGATCTCGGCTGTTGCTTTGGAGGTCGCAGAACTTGGTGCGGAAGCCGGGGCGGGCGTCGGCTTGCGTTTGGCCGTGGACGCCTTGAACAGTATCGCCAGGGCCTCAACCAAATGACGCCGGTCTGCGGGGGTCAGCCCAACGTACGCGCCAAGCATCGCCGGAATCGAAGCGGGGAAGTTGCTCATCACCTCGCTGAAGCTGGTGGCGCCGTTGGCGTGCAGCACGGTGAACAGCGCATCCACCGCACGCTCGCGCTGTTCGGGCGTAAGCGTGGCGATCCAATGGTTCAGCTCCTCGTTAAACAACTGCGAGCTGGAACTCAAATCCGGCTCGGTGATGAACTGGTCACCATCCAATAGCCAGGTGAAGGCGGAATGCTGCATGATGCCATCCGAATCGGAAGAGACCACGCGGCAAGGCTCCGGGGTCTCGAAAATCATGCCCACAATCGACGAACTCGGCACGATTTTCGTCACCTTCGGCTGGATGGTGCGGTAGGCGGGGCTGGTCACAATCTCCGGCGGGAAACCGGGGCCATCCAGTGAATAGACATGCTGAATGCGCTTGCGCACCTTGGGATCGGCGTTCATGGCCGCGTAAATCGCCAGATTGCCTCCCTTGGAATGGCCGACCAGAATAATCGGACCCTCCCACAGTCGCGCCACCATATCCAGATAGGCGCTGGCTGAACGTTGCGCCGGCACCGGATACTGGAAAGCCATATTGAAATCTTCCTTCCATCCGATGAGCGAATCATCGGTGCCGCGGAAGGAAATAACCAACGTGCCTTTGTAGGTCGGCTTTCGGCGCTTGTGGCCGTCGGGCAGTTGGAAGGTGGCGGCGGCGAATTGGGTTTGCTCACCCTGATTGATGTGCTCGACCACCGCGCCCAGGCGAACGTTGGCGTAGCGGGGGTTTTCGCCTGCGGCCTGGAACAGGTCGTGGGTCAGGTCCGGGTTGACCACTGAAACCATTTGGGCTTCGTGCGGCTTGTCGTCGGCATGTGTTTCCGGCGAACGATGCAGCTCGCGGTTGGCCTCGTCAAGGCTTACCGATTCAAGCTCGGGATGCCAGATACCCTTCAGCCAGATCAGTGGATGCTTGGGTTCGAAAGCGCGAATGCGTGCGGCGAACGAGCCTGACCGCGTCTCATCCAGCATCAACGTCGGACAGACACTGGCCACATCCTCATAGATGAGCGTGGAGATGATCAAGGCGTCGATTTCGTTGAACGGCAAGTCGGCGAAGGAGCGCGTTTCGGTGTGCGCGTAATCGATAATGCCGGTCATGCGCACCTCCTGCTTCCGTTGATATTGCATATCCCCTTGGGCTGCGTGGTCTTGCGATCGCGTGCGGCCGTGCGGCTGCGCGCAGCAATTAACCATATGCATTCCATTGTAGGGATTGTACGGTTTTGGCCGGCGCGATCGAGCAAGACTGCACCGACGGCGAACAATTCGTGGAAGGATTCCCGTCGGCTTGTCGAAAATTGTCGGGTAGCAGGGTTGCGATGCCAGCCAGCCGACCACCCTCCGGCGCTACGCGCCATCTCCCGCCGGCGGGAGGGTTAACCACTCAATCCTTTTTGACGAGGCGGACCGCTGGGCCCGTCAAAGGTTCGGCAGATCGAAGCGCGCCAGATCCACGCCCTCGAGTTCAAGCAACTCGGCCTTGATGTCGAGTCGGCCGCCGTAGCCGCCAAACGCGCGGCCCGAGCCGACTACGCGGTGGCAGGGCACGATGATGGTAACCGGATTGCGCTTCACTGCGCCTCCGACCGCCTGCGCGGCCATGCGGCCGCCGCCGCGTCGTTCGGCCAATTCGGCGGCGAGTTCGCCGTAACTTACCGTCATGCCATAGGGGATTTCGGCCACCAGATTCCACACTTCATGTTGGAATGGCGTGCCGGCGGGATGCAAAGGCGGCACCTGATCCGAGCCGGGGCGTTCGCCGGCGAAATAGGCGGTCAGCCATTCGCGGGTTATACGGAATACGTCGGGTTCACTATCGGATTCGCGATTCGAATCGAGAACGGCTTGGTGATCGGTGGCCCACCACCAGTCTTCAAGACAGAGTTCGGTAAGTCCCTCGCCGTCGGAGGCCATCATCATCCGGCCGATGGGCGTTTCGACTGTGGCCCGCATCAGTTGTCGTTGCGTCATACCGCCATTATCGCGCGTTGAGGGATGAAGCCCATACCGTGCCTGATTCCATGAAGGACGGCACGTCGGCGTAGTTCGGGAACTTCACTTCGGCGCTCGATAATCGTTGGAAAACCGGTGGGACACGCGGGGGCTTGGCTTTTTCCTGAGATTGGCGTATCTTTGTCACCTGTTGCCTGTGAAGGTAACACATGCGGACATAGCTTAGTTGGTAAAGCGCAACCTTGCCAAGGTTGAGACCGCGGGTTCGAGTCCCGTTGTCCGCTCCACAACGAAACCTCGCTTCGGCGAGGTTTTTTCGTATTGGTTCAGATGCTGGTGGTATTTGTCGCACGCCCAACCTATCGTGTCCTACGTTGATTAACCAGTCCAGGCCTGCACATTAGTACCGTGGGCCCCGATAGCAAAGGACAAATCATGGCGCAAGCTACCATCTCCATAACCGTCAACGGCGAAGCGAAGGAGGTGGAAGCAACCACCACCGGCGTAGAACTGTTCGCGGAAGACAAGAACATCATCGCGGTCAAGATCAACGGCGAGAACCGTGACCTGTACACGCCGCTGAACGATGGCGATACCGTCGACCCCATCGCCCTCGACTCCGAAGACGGCCTCGCAATCATGCGTCACTCGGCCACCCACGTCATGGCCCAGGCCGTGCAGGAAGTCTACCCGAACGCCAAGCTCGGCGTCGGCCCCGTCATCAAGGACGGCTTCTACTACGACTTCCAGGTCGACCAGCCCTTCACCCCGAACGACCTCAAGGACATCGAGAAGCGCATGCAGCGCATCATCAAGTCCTCCCAGTCCTTCCGCCGTCGTTCCGTGACTGAGGAAGAGGCTCTGAAGGAAGAGGCCGACCAGCCCTTTAAGATCGAACTGATCGAAGACAAGGAAGCACACCTCGACCCGGCCGCCGCCACCGAGATCTCCGAAAAGGAGCTCAGCTTCTACGACAACGTAGACCGTGATGGCAATGTGGTTTGGAAGGACCTGTGCCGCGGCCCGCACCTGCCGAACACCCGCTACATCAAGGCCTTCAAGATCGAGCGTTCCGCCGCCGCCTACTGGCGTGGTTCCGAGAAGAACCCGACCATGCAGCGCGTCTACGGCACCGCATGGGCCACCAAGGAAGACCTCAAGGCCTACCAGACCCGCCTGGAAGAAGCCGCCAAGCGCGATCACCGCAAGCTCGGCGCCGAGATGGACCTGTTCTCCTTCCCGGATGAAATTGGCCCCGGCCTGGCCGTGTTCCACCCGAAGGGTGCCGCCGTGATCAACGCTATGGAGGACTACTCCCGTGAGATGCACCGCAAGCACCACTACAGCTTCGTGCAGACCCCGCACATCACCAAGGGCGGCCTGTACGAGACCTCCGGCCACCTGCACTGGTACAAGGACGGCATGTACCCGCCCATGCACCTCGACGAGGAGAAGGACGCGGACGGCAACATCACCAAGCCGGGCGCCGACTACTACCTCAAGCCGATGAACTGCCCGATGCACAACCTCATCTTCAAGTCGCGTCAGCGCTCCTACCGTGAGCTGCCGCTGCGCCTCTTCGAGTTCGGCACCGTGTACCGCTACGAGAAGTCCGGCGAGGTCCACGGCCTGACCCGCGTGCGCGGCCTCACCCAGGACGACTCCCACATCTACTGCACCCGCGAGCAGATGAAGGACGAGCTCACCAGCCTGCTCACCTTCGTGCTGAACCTGCTCAAGGACTTTGGCCTGACCGACTTCTACCTCGAGCTGTCCACCAAGGACCCGAACAAGTACGTCGGCTCCGACGAGATCTGGGAGGAGGCCACCAACACGCTCGCCGAGGTCGCCAAGGAATCCAACCTCGAGCTCGTCGACGATCCGTGCGGCGCCGCCTTCTACGGCCCGAAGATCTCTGTGCAGGCCCGCGACGCCATCGGCCGCACCTGGCAGGTCTCGACCATCCAGCTCGACTTCAACCTGCCGGAGCGCTTCCAGCTCGAGTACATCGCGAAGGACGGCACCCACCAGCGCCCGGTGATGATTCACCGCGCCCTGTTCGGCTCCATCGAACGCTTCTTCGCCGTGCTGCTCGAGCACTACGCAGGTGCCTTCCCGGCGTGGCTGGCCCCCGTGCAGGTGCTCGGCGTGCCGGTTGCCGACGAGTTTGCCCCGCATCTGGCCGGCTTCGTCAAGTCCCTTGAAGATGAGATGGTCCGTTGCGAGATCGACTACTCCGACGATCGCTTCGGCAAGAAGATTCGCAACGCCTCCAAGTCCAAGGTGCCGTTCATCCTCATCGTCGGTGAGGAAGACATGAACAACAACGCGGTCAGCTTCCGCTTCCGCGACGGCAGCCAGCTCAACGGTGTGCCGGTGGACACTGCTCGCGAGCAGATTCTCACCGTCATCAAGAAGCGCGTCCAGGTGAACTCCGCCGACGACTTCAACGCTGCTGTGGCTGAGTGATGTGAATGGTACTGGCTCCCCTCTCTGAGGGGAGCTGACGCCGTAGGCGACTGAGGGGAGTCCTGCATGGCTCGCACTCCCTTCAGTCCGTTTCACGGACAGCTCCCCTCAGAGAGGGGAGCCAAGAAAGGGTGCGAAAATGACTGACGTGCGTGTCGATAATCCGGCGGACTTTCCGCCTCAGGAGGACACGGTCGAACGACTGTGGGCTCCGCAGCGCATGACCTATGTGCTGCGCAACAGCGAGGATCGCCCAACCAAGCCCAAGACGAAGGAATGCCCGTTCTGCGCCGGACCCAAAAAATCCGACGAAGACGGCCTCATCGCCTGGCGTGGCACGCACGTGTTCGCCATCATGAACCTCTACCCATACAATGTCGGGCATCTCATGATTTGCCCGTACCGTCACGTCGGATTCATCACCGAACTCGACGATGCCGAACTGTTCGAATTCGAGAAGGCCACCACCCTCGCCATGAAGGTGATGGAGACCGTCTCCCGTCCGGACGGATACAACATCGGCATCAATCAGGGCGAGGTCGCGGGTGCCGGAGTCGCCGCGCACCTGCACCAGCATGTGGTGCCGCGTTGGAATGGCGATGCGAACTTCATGCCCATCGTCGCCCAGACGCGTACCATGCCGATTCTGCTGTCCGACCAGCGAGATGCCTATGCCCAGGCATTCGAACAGCTGGCCCCGCAGTATCATTTGCCGCTTGCCTGACCGGGTGCGGCACCCGCGCAACCGGTTTTATCGGTACGCGCAATAAGACAATCATCGGAAACATTACGGGTATGTCTGATTAACGGCCTACAATCGTTTCGTTTGACATCATCCGTTTCAATAATTGCTAGGAGCATTATGTCAGGTCATTCCAAGTGGGCGACCACCAAGCACAAGAAGGCCGCCATCGACGCCAAGCGCGGCAAGCTCTTCGCCAAGCTCATCAAGAACATCGAAATCGCCGCCCGCCTCGGCGGTGGCGACCCGGACGGCAACCCGTCCCTGTACGATGCCATCTACAAGGCCAAGAAGGCCTCCATGCCGGCCGACAACATCGCTCGTGCCGTCAAGCGTGGTGCCGGTGCTGAAGACGGCGCCGCCAACTACGAAGACATCGTCTACGAGGGCTACGCTCCTGCCGGCGTTGGCCTCATCATCGAATGCCTTACCGACAACCGCAACCGTGCGGCCGCCGAAGTCCGTTCCACCCTGACCAAGGGCAACGGCTCCCTGGCCACCTCCGGCTCCGTGTCCTTCAACTTCGAGCGCAAGGGCCAGATCGTGGTGCCGTCCGAGGGCGTGGACTTCGACAAGCTGTTCGAAACCGCCGCCGAAGCCGGTGCCGAGGACGTTACCGATGACGGTGAGGTGTTCACCGTTGTGACCGGTCCGTCCGACCTGTTCACCGTGCGCAAGGCTCTGCAGGACGCCGGCTTCGACTACGATTCCGCCGACCAGGTCATGCAGCCGAAGAACGAGGTCGAGTTGAGCCTCGACGATGCCCGCAAGGTGTCCAAGCTCATCGACAACCTCGATGACCTCGACGATGTGCAGAACATCTACTCCAACTGGACCGCTTCCGACGAGGTGATGGCCCAGCTCGACGAGGAGTAATCCTCGTGATTATCCTTGGCGTCGACCCCGGGCTCACACGTTGCGGGGTCGGCGTGATCGAAGCCGGCGAGCACCGCCGGCTTTCGTTTATTCACGTGGACGTGGTGCGGTCCTCACCGGATATCACCCAGGATCTGCGTCTACTGGCCATCTACAACGGCCTGTCCGAGAAAATGGATCGCTTCGCACCCGATGCCGTATCCATCGAACGAGTGTTCGCACAATCCAACCGCAACACCGTACTCGGTACCGCACAGGCCGCCGGCCTCGCCATGCTCGCCGCCGCGCAACGCAATATTCCCGTGGCGTTGCATACGCCTACCGAAGCCAAGCTGGCTATCACCGGTAACGGGCAGGCGCAGAAGATTCAGGTGGAGCGTATGGTGACACGTATTTTGAACCTCACCAAAATGCCGACTCCCGCCGATGCCGCCGATGCCTTGGCTTTGGCCATTTGCCATGCGCTGCGCCCGGCAGGCGCATTGCAGGGCGGCGAACGCGAACAACATCTGACCGCCGCGCAACGCCAGTGGGCTGAGGCCGCACAGAAATCCACGCGCCGCCGCATCAACCACGACCGAGGCATGTAGTATACTTTCGAACAGTTGTTCGAGTCTTGAATCCTGGAGCCCTGAAGGAGTACCTGTATGATCGGCATGCTGACCGGGCGGGTTGAATCGGTCGAAACCGATACCGCATTGATTGATGTTGGGGGAGTGGGCTACGAAGTGCGCATGTCCGCCACCGACCTGAGCCGTCTGCACGCCGGGCAAGACACCCGCGTCTTCACCTATATGAACCTCTCTCAGGATGCCATTACCCTGCATGGATTCCTGGATCGGGACGCCAAGAAAACCTTTCTGCAACTCATCAAGGTCTCCGGCATTGGACCTAAAGTGGCCCAATCGTTACTCTCCACACTGACGCCGAGTCAGCTGGCCCACGCCATCGCCGACAACGACGCCACCGCGCTGGCCAAGGCTCCGGGGCTGGGCAAGAAGGGCGCACAGAAAATCATCCTCGAGCTTAAGGGCTCTATTGATTTGAGTCAGATCGAGGGTGCTTCCGCTCAGGCGGCAATATCCAAGTCTCCGGTGGATACCGGTACGGAACAGGTTGTCGAAGGACTGATTTCACTTGGCTGGCGTCAGCAGGACGCCCAACAGGCCGTTGCCGAGGCTTGCGCCGAAAACGATATTCCCACGCCGCTTGCCACCGACGATGTGCCGCGTGTGCTACGTCTGGCTTTGGCGCTGATGGATAGGGGCCGCTGATGAGCGAGACAACGGATTACGGAGCCTCCAACACCGGTGCCAACGAAGAGTCGTTGCGCATGGTCTCCTCCCAGCCGATCGGCAACGAGCCGGTCAGCGACGAGGAGCTGCGCCCCCATGTTCTCGAAGGCTTTATCGGACAGCCACGGCTCAAGGCCCAGCTGCAACTGTTCCTGGACGCGGCCCGCAAACGCGATGTGCCACCGGACCATATTCTGCTTGCCGGCCCTCCTGGCTTGGGCAAAACCACGTTGGCCATGATCGTTGCCAATGAGCTTGAAGTGCCGATTCGCGTGACTTCCGGCCCTGCGGTTCAACATGCCGGTGATCTTGCTTCGATTCTGAGCTCCCTCGACGTCGGCGAAGTGCTGTTCATCGACGAGATCCATCGTCTGCCGCGCGCCGCCGAAGAGCTGCTGTATATCGCGATGGAGGACTTCCGCGTCGATGTGATGGTCGGCAAAGGCCCGGGCGCAAGCTCCATCCCGCTGACCCTGCCGCGATTCACCGTCATCGGTGCCACCACGCGCGAAGGTATGCTGCCAAGCCCGTTGCGCGCACGCTTTGGCTTCACCGCACATCTCGACTTCTATCCGCATGAGGAGTTGGAAAAGCTCATCGAACGTTCGGCCAACGTACTGGGCGTAAACCTTGATGCGGGTTCCGCTCATGAGCTTGCGTTGCGTTCGCGCGGCACGCCGCGTATCGCCAACCGATTGCTACGCCGTGTACGCGACTGGGCCATCGTCCACGACCTGATCGTGGTGCGGCCGGACGACGTCAAGGAGGCGCTGGCCCTGTACCAGATCGACTCCGAAGCTGTCTCTTATACACATCTGACGCTGCCGACGAAGGCTTAGGTGTAGAT
>ENA-OXVF01000121-OXVF01000121.1-human-gut-metagenome-genome-assembly--contig:-NODE-121-length-9347-cov-18.906156_pt1 | contig 9347 bp, 8 predicted proteins | sample MGYA00249575_ERZ652693 | MGnify/ENA primary metagenome ERZ652693 (study PRJEB26925, sample SAMN05826740) | human gut metagenome | biome: ENVO:2100002; feature: ENVO:00000062; material: ENVO:00002003...
ACGAGATAGGCTCCGGTCTCGTGGGCTCGGAGATGTGTATAAGAGACAGTTTTGACGATGTATTTCAGCTGCAGCAGTGTCATAAAGTCTATTTATATCGCTAGGGATAGTCGCCACACGGCCGGTCACCGTCGTCAAGGACGGGTCCATAGACTTCAACTGCCGCGATGCAACGTTTGGCGACTTACAGACGTACGCCGAGTTCTGCGAGCGATTCGCGTGCCTGCAACGCGTTCTCGAAGAGGATGCCGTGGATGCCGACCTCGTTGGCGCCGACGATGTTCTTGGCGGTGTCGTCGAAGAACACGCAGCGCTCGGCCGTGAGGCCGAAACGGGTCAGGGCCAGCTCGTAGATGTCGGCGTTCGGCTTATGCATCTTCTCCACGCCGGAGACCACGGTGCCCTGCAACAGCTGTTCAAGGCGCGGGTACTTCTCGAAGGCCAGGTGGAAGGTCTCATGCGACCAGTTGGTCAGACCCCATACGCCGTAGCCGTGGGCCTTCAAATCCGCCAGCAGCTCGACCATGCCCGGAAGCGTGCGGGGCAGCGCGTCCGCGTAGTGGCCGATGTAGAACTTGAAGATGTCGGCGAGTTCCTGGCCTTGTTCGCGTACCACATCCGGGTAGATGTCCGCGAAATCCTCGCCGGTGTCCATGCGGTCCTCGTAGCGGAAGAAGCCGCAGGGGTCGTCGTCGGCGCAGATGCGTTCCACGATCTCATCGGGGAATCGGCCTTCCAGGCATGCGCGGGTGTTCCAGTCCAGCAGCACGCCGCAGAAGTCGAAAATCACGTCGGTGATGGGGGAGTTGGCCATGATGCTCCTTGTGTTGTTGGGGCCGTTGAGTGGGGTCTGCGATTTAGTATAGGGGGTTTCATACGTTGGCTCCCCTCTCTGAGGGGAGCCAACGTACGGAATCATGCGATGACGTCGGCGATGGCTTCGGGGATGGCGTGGGCCACGTCGCCGGCCACAATCGGGTGGCCGAGCGTCATGAAGCGCTGGCGATGCTCGCGGCCGATCAGTTCCGGCTCCTGCCAGCCTTGTTGCTCGGATTCGGAGGCGATCGCCGCCGCCAGGCCATGCAGGTAGGCGGCCGAGGCCACGGTCTCGCCCGTGGTGGCCACGTCATCCTGCTGGGCGAGCAGGGCGCCGGTCAGACCGGCCAGCACGTCGCCCGCGCCGGCGGTGCCCAGCCAGGCCGGTGCGCTACCCGACGCATAGACGTGGTCCTCATCCACCACGATGGTCACCGCGCCCTTCAACAATACGGTGGCGCCGGTGAGCTCGTGGGCACGCTTCGCGCTGGCCAACGGGTTCAACCGCACGTCGTCGGCGGTGTACGGCTCGTGCGAATCGGCATGCTCCGCGGTGCTGGCGGCGGTTTCGAACCGGTTGAGCAGTTTCGCCATCTCGCCGGCATGTGGCGTGATCACCACCTGGCCGGGCACACGCTCCGGCAGCAGGTCGAGTGCGCCGGCATCCACCACGATTGGCGGCATGTCGTAGGCGTCCTTGTTCTCATCCTCGCTGCCGAGCGCGTAATGCTTGAGCAATGCGGCGATGGTGTCCCGCTGCATATCGCCGTCGGTGCCCTCGACGCTAGCCTCGGGCACGCCGGACCCCACGACCCAGGACTGCACATGTCCCTTGCCGATCACGGCTTCCGGCAGTGCGGCGAGCACCATGTTCTGCGCGCGCTCCGGGCCCAGATACCGGACCATGCCGGTGTTCGCGCGGGCGGCGGCGCTGGCGGTGAGCACGGCGGCACCGGGGTAGCGCTGCGAGCCGGTCACCAGACCAACCACGCCCCGGGAGTATTTGGAATCCTCGAACCTGGGGAGACGGACCGCGTCGGACGCGAACGAATTATCCACCACCTCGACGTCCGGATCCTTGTCGTCGATATCGAATCCGAAATCGAGCAACTCGATACGGCCGCAGGCGAACGTGGCGGGCGGCAGCACCGCGCACGGCTTCATCGCGCCGAACGTGACCGTGACCGTGGCCGGAATGTACGGGCCGGGCAGAGAACCATCGTTCACACCGACGCCGGATGGCGTATCCACGGCAAGTACCAGCGGAAAATCGCCTGACGACTCACGGTTTGGCAGGGCGGGCTCATCGGGAGCCTCGCCGTCGAGACCAAGGGCGGAGGCGAGTGCGGCGGGGATGCCGCGTAGCGAGCCTTGGATGCCGATGCCGGTCATCGCGTCGATGATCAGATGCGATTTCCTGGCCACGGCGATGGCGGTCTGCAATCGCTCGCCGGCCTCACCGGCGGAAAACCCGGACGCGCAACCGGGAATATCAGCCGCGGGATCAAGCACCAGCACCTTGCCTCCGGCGCGCACGAATGAGGCGAATCCGGCCTCATGCAACGACCGGCCCACGGCGATGGCGGTGACGTTCGCGCCCTCCTGGGCCAGCGCGGCGGCCGCGAACAGACCATCGCCACCATTGTCTCCGGCCCCGGCCAGCAGCACGATCGACGTGTCCTCCAGCGCCAGATCCTCGTCGTCCAGCATACCGGCCGCCATGTGGGCCGCGGCCTGGGCGGCCATGCGCATCAGCGGCACGCCTTTGTCCAGCAGGGGTCGCTCCATGGCCCGGACCGTATCGGAGTCATAGGCGCTGTGCAGCAGCAGTTCGCGACGATCGGCGTCTTCGGTGTATTCCATGGCAACCCCTTTCTTGTGTTTGTTACTTGCGGTCCGTGTTTACAGGCCGTACACCTCGTGGGCGAACTTTTCGAACACGGGGATCGAGCGCTTGACCTTCTCCGTGTCGATGCAGTAGGCCATGCGGAAGTATCCGGGCACGCCGAAGCTGTCGGACGGCACAAGAATCAGGTCGTATTCCTTGGCCTTCATGCAGAACGCCACGGCGTCGTCCTCCAGCGCCTTGGGGAAGATGTAGAACGTGCCGCCGGGGCGTACCACGTCGAAGCCGATGCCGGTCAGCGCATCGTAGAGCAGGTTCATGTTCGTCTCGTAGACGTTGAGATCGGCGGTCTGGTCGATGACCTTGGCCACGCCCAGCTGAATCGAGCTCGGCGGGCAGTTGTGGCCGGTGCCGCGCGAGATCTGGCCCATCATGGGCACGAGCAGGTCGGCGTCGGTGGCTGTGGGATTCACCGCGACATAGCCGATGCGTTCGCCAGGCAGGCTCAGCGACTTCGACCACGAGTAGCAGGTCAGCGAGTTCGCGTAGAAGCTGGCCGGGTAGGGCTGGGTGGCGCCGTCGAACACGATTTCGCGGTACGGTTCGTCGCTGATCAGGAAGATATCGTGGCCGTATTCGACCTGCTTGGCGGTCAGGATCGCGGCCAGACGCTTGAGCGTGTCCGCTGAATACACCGCGCCGGACGGGTTGTTCGGGGTGTTGATAAGCACGACCTGCACGTTCGGGTTAAGTGCAGCCTCGAATGCGTCGAAGTTGATTTGGAAGTTCTCGGTGTCGGCCGGCACGATGGTCAGCTTGGCGCCGGCGCCCTTGACGTACGGCTGGTATTCGGGGAAGTAGGGGACGAAGGTGATGATCTCATCGCCCGGCTTGGTCACCGCACGCATCGCGTGGGACAGCGCGCCCGCCGCGCCCGTGGTCGGGAAGATGTGGTTGCCGGTGTATGCCATGCCGAAACGTTCGTTGAGGTTTTCGGCGATCGCGTCCTTGACGGATGGGATACCGAGCGAGGGAGAGTAGCCGTGGATGGCCACCGGATCGCCGTTTTCGTAGAGGTCGACCATGGCGTCGGTGAAGGATTTCGGAGCCGGCACCGAGGGATTGCCAAGGCTGTAATCGAACACGTTCTGGTAGCCGATTTCGGCACCGCGGCTCGTGGCGTACTCGCTCAGCTCGCGAATCACGGACTTGCCGCCAAGCATGGCCTTGTATTCCTCATTGATCATGGCTGTTCTCCTCGCATGGTTGTACTGGTATGCACCACGCTACTACTATCGCGGCCGGTTTGCGCCATTTGCCGCGCCGTGCCTAAGCTGGCTGTTCTATTTGTTCTATTTGTTCTATTAACTGTCGAAACCGCGGAATAACGCCGATTTCCGCTACAGCTCCATGATTATCCACAACCGTTCATAGCGAGCGCTGTGGGACGGCGGGCGGAAAACGGCCGAATCCGCGTGCCGTCCCACACCTCGTGCAATCCACGTTTCGGGAAAGCACCACCGTAAGACCGGCGCGCATCCGCATCCACGACAGGAGCCTTACCGGCCGTAATCCCGCACTCGATTATTTTTTCTGACAGGGAATCGAACCCGAAACACTAACCCATGCACGCCCCACCGCAAACAGCGAATAACCAAATGTATGCATTTTCGGCACCATGAGCGAAGGAGTTCGCAAACACAACAGTGATTGGCATATACGGCATCGACCGGATGAACAGCATCGCGTCCTCATAGGTCAAGACCCACTGGGACTCGTCGCCCTTGGGTATAGGGACATTGCCTGTGTCATAGTCGTTAAGCAGCACAAGACTCGGCAAATATCGTTCCAAGATCTCGGCGGTGCCAGCAATTTCCGGTTCGGTGGACCTCGATAGCACCTTGACGACGGCGTGAAGTGCGTCAAGCCGCTTGCGATTGATGGTATAACCATCAACGAGATGCTGCTTCAGAACTGAGTTGGCCCATCGCCGGAAATAGATGCCTTCCTTGGATTTGACGCGGTATCCGACCGACAGGATCATATCCAGGTTGTAATGCTCGACTTGGTATGTCTTACCGTCAGATGCAGTTGTCGCAAATTTTGCGACAACTGAAAATCCATTGAGCTCTTCCCTTAATGCATTGCCGACATGCTTGCCGATTGTTTTGATATCGCGGCCAAACAGCAAGGCCAATTGCTGTCTGTTAAGCCACACCGTGTCCTCGTCTACCTTCACATCGAGGTGCACGGTGTGGTCCGCGCTCTCATACAAAGCAATCTGCTGCTTCAGTTCCTCGCCAGTCATGAGATCGCCTTTCTTTTTTCGGGCGTCTGTAAATCATGTCGTTGTCGTCGCTAAATTATGCATCCAGTTTATCAGGGCAGTCGAACGTTTGTTCGATTACTGTATCTCTCATATTTGTATGACTTTCCCGGCTCCCGCCATCAATCACCAGTCGCAGGTAATCGCGGTCGGCGGACTTGCGGCGTGGCACGAAACGACTGATGATGGAGTCCTTCTTGCCGCGGTTCTTCACGTACAGGAAACCGAACACGGAGAACACGACCGCGCCGATGAAGTTGACGACCAGATCCTCCATCGTGTCGATCAGACCGATGTCGAGGTAGCCGCCGAGGCCCAGGTCTTGGCCATTGACCGTGACCTGGGTAATGTCGTTGATGCGAATCGCATGGTTGGTGTGCGTGGGGTCGAGCATCACCGAGCTGATGGAATGCACGATGGCGTCCTTCTGCATGTCGAACCCGAACAACTGGTCCATGCCGAATTCGAAGAACTCCCAGATCACGCCGATGGTCATGGAGAAGCAGAAGGACACGATCGCCAGATACAGGGGCGAAAGCTCGAACTTCACCCGGTCGGACCGGTTGAGCAGGTCGACCAGCGAGAAGCCGATCGCCGCAGCGAGGAAGCCGTTCATCGTATGCAACACCGTGTCCCAGAACGGGAAGATCTCATAGAACGAACTGATCTCGCCAAGAATCTCAGCCGAGAACACGAACACCAGCACGATGACTTCCAGCACCGAAGGCAGCTCGATGCGGAACTGCACCTGGATGAACGCCGGCGCCAACAGCAGCAGCAACGTCAGGATGCACAGGAACACATTTTCGTAGTCGCCGTTAAAGAACTGGAGTATTGCCATGGCGAGCACCAGCATGCGCAGCACCACATAGACCGCGAATGAGCTTTTGTGTTCGCGGATTTCCATGCCCACGGCTCGGCTCATGGTTTTCCAGCGTACGCGCCAGGACGGTTTGCGTTGTGCGTCGTGCTGTTGCGACTGTTTCCGGGTCATCCTTACCTCTTTCTCGCATTGTTCTCGCGCCAGTCTATCCGAACCTGCTCACAGGCAATCGGCAAGAACGGGCGATAGTCTGGCCGCACGAACCGAACGGAAACCGATACTGTCTCGATTGTGGGCCACGCGAATCATCCGACAATGCTCGATGAGGCCATTACGCCGGCTCCTCATGGCTACTGGTCGTAGGGCTGGCAATCATGGCCATGCCGGTAGTTTGGGCTATCGTGAGGTGTGCGAGATGGGCTTTGTGCCGGCTGGCAGCAAATCCAAGCAGCGAAACAACGGAATGAACGAAGCGAAAGGAACGGTATCTGATGACTCCGATTGAATTGTCAACCCGACGCCGGGTTACGGGACTGACTTCGGATGAGTTCGCCAGGCTGTTCGTCTCTTTGCAGCGTGAAGTGGACGGCGAAGCCGCGCATTGGAGCGCCACGGATGTCGAATCCTGGGAGCTGGTCGGCCCGCCGGTGACCGCCGAACAGCATCTCATCGACACGTTCGCCGCGGCCAACGAATTCGTGGCCACGCTTGCGGACCGCCTGTACCACACGATTATGCCAGTCACGGAAGAATCGGTCATCACCGCATACGCTGATGACCTCACATTCTGGGCATCGCATCCGGACCTTGGCGGAGTGCCGTGCGCATTATGGAACATCGCCGCACTGCAGGCGGCCGAATGGGCCCGCAAGGAAACCGGCATCGCCTGTGAACTGGACGTGCGCGAACCGCTGGTGTGACAGCTGAGCTCAAACATGCGTAGGTAACGGCATGGTTTGAGGACTATGGTGTTGCGTTATCGGTCGGAAAGGATGTGATGGTGGGGCGTCATAGCAAAAAAGCGCGTGGCCAGTCGAGGAGATATGCGCGAAAGCCCTCCGTTTGGAGCGAAATTCGCGGCTATCTGCTGACAGTGATCGCGGTGATGCTGGTCGTGTTGCTGGGACGTACCTTCGTGTTCAACGTATATGTGATTCCATCCCGCAGCATGGAAGACACGTTGCAAATCGGCGACCGCGTATTTGCCTCGCGATTGACTCCGAGACTCTTTACACTGCACCGTGGCGACATCATCGTGTTCAAAGATCCCGCAGACTGGATGGAGGGGGAGCAGCTTCCCACCAATCTGATGTCGATAATCGACAGCAATCGTTACCTAATCAAACGTGTCATCGGTCTGCCCGGCGATACCGTCGCCTGCAAGGGATCCGGGGAGCCCATCACGGTCAACGGCAAACCCATTGATGAAAGCGCTTATCTTAAGTCCGGCGTGAATCCAAGCGACAGCCCTTTTTCCGTAACCGTTACTGACGGCAACGTGTTCGTGCTTGGTGATAATCGCTCCAATTCCAGAGATTCTCGATACCATCTTGACGACGGCAACAATGGGCTAGTGCCATACGACGATATCCAAGGTGTGGCGTTGTTCCGCTTCTGGCCATTTACGAGAATCGGCATACTGAACTGAGTTTGGCGTGAATCCACGAGTTGATACGTGCCGCACGGTCCGGTGCATCCTGCAGCCGGACCGTTACCGGAACCCTCCCCCCGAAATCTGACGACCCCCCTGTCTCACAGCTATCGTACAGCTCCGATACGGGAAACGTGCGGGTGATTCCATAACGACTACGTACTTCAGGAAGTGACGTGTATCACACTATGGTCATGTGTTCAGTCGCGCGCGACCCAAAGCGTATCGAGGTCGTCGGCCTCGGTCGCCTTTTTGCGCTTGCGTACCCACTGTTGCAGGAAATACGCCCCATAGCAGGCCACGATGAACACGAGCTCGGCCACGAGCGCGAACCGTTGCTCCACGTCGAAAATCACCAATACGAACGATGCGGTGCACAGGATGAACGCCGCCCAAGACACGTACGGATAGCCGGGCGTGCGGTATTTGAGTTCGCTGGTGGAATGGCCGGACTCCAGCCAACGGCGACGGAACACGATCTGGCAGTAGGCGATGGCGATCCACACCACCACGGCGGACAGGCCGGAAAGCGCCACCAGCACCAGGTACACAGTCGAGGCGGCGATCACGGAAGACAGGAGCGCCAGCAGGCCACCGGCCATCGCGGCGCACAAGGCGAGCATCGGCACGCCGCGACGGTTCGTTTTGGCGAACCAGCGCGGAATCATGCCTTCGTTGCCCATCGACCACACCATGCGCGTGGAGGCGTACAGGCCGGAATTCGAGGCGGAAAGCACGGCCGTCAGCACCACGAAATTCATGATGTCGCCCGCATAGGGGATGCCGATGCTGTTGAAGACGAGCACGAACGGGCTTTCGCCCACGCCGGCCTGGCGCCACGGGATCAGCGCGCACATCACGGTGATCGAGCCGATGAAGAACAGCACCAGGCGCCACAGCGTGGTGTGGATGGCCTTCGGCACGGTGGTTTCCGGGTCGCGCGTCTCGCCGGCGGTCACGCCGATGAGCTCGGTGCCGGAGAACGCGAAGTTGACGGTCAGAATCGTGGCGAACACTGGCATGAACCCGTTGGGGAAGATGCCGTCCTTAACGAGGTTGCCGAACATCGGAGCATGCTGGTAGCCGGCAATCGGAATAACGCCGAATATGGCGAGCAGGCCGATGACGATGAACGCGCAGATAGCGAACACCTTGATCGAGGCGAACCAGAATTCCGCTTCGGCGAAGAGCCGCACCGACAAGGCGTTTAAGGTGAAGATGAGAATGATGCACGCCGCGCTCCACACCCATGTGGGGCTGTCCGGGAACCAGCGTTGCATGAGCAGGCCGGCGGCGGTGAATTCGGAGCCGAGCGCCACCGTCCAGGTGAGCCAATACTGGATTGCGATCACGAAGCCGGTGCCGGGGCCGATGAACTTTTCGGCATACACGTGGAAGGAGCCGGTCACTGGCATGGCCACGGACAATTCGCCGAGCGTAAGCATGACCAGATAGACGATGAGCGCGCCGATGCTGTATGCCAGGATCGTGCCGATGGGGCCCGCCTGCTGGATGGTGTATCCGGAGCTCAGGAACAGGCCGGTGCCGATTACGCCGCCTAATGAGATCATCTGCAGGTGGCGGGATTCCATGCCGCGCTTCAGGTTGGTATGTAGGGCGTGCTCGTCTTTGCCATCATGTGACGACTCGGACTGGCTGGTTTGCGCTGGTTGGTTCACCTGTTCCGAATGGCTTCGACGGCCATCCGTCTGAATCTGCGGTTCCTGTTGCGAGGACGGCGACTGTGCCGCCGTGTCGGTGTCGGGCTGACTCATGTTTCTCTCTTTGCCGTGCGTGCGTTCCATAGGCGTCGTCGTGACGGCCCGGAATAGTATACCCTGTCTCTTATACACATCTCCGAGCCCACGAGACCGGAGCCTATCTC
>ENA-OXVF01000122-OXVF01000122.1-human-gut-metagenome-genome-assembly--contig:-NODE-122-length-9277-cov-23.618629_pt1 | contig 9277 bp, 9 predicted proteins | sample MGYA00249575_ERZ652693 | MGnify/ENA primary metagenome ERZ652693 (study PRJEB26925, sample SAMN05826740) | human gut metagenome | biome: ENVO:2100002; feature: ENVO:00000062; material: ENVO:00002003...
ACTTCGAACCTTCCGCTGTGCCGTTTCGCGCTAACAAAGCGGAAAAGACCTATATTATGCGCGCCGCCGAGCAGACAATCTTATGTGGCGTGGTGTCGATGGGAAATCCGCACTGCGTGATTCAGGTCGATGATGTCGATACCGCGGCGGTAGAAACGCTTGGTCCTGTTCTGGAAAGCCACGAGCGTTTTCCGGAGCGCGCCAATATCGGTTTTATGCAAGTGGTTAAGCGCGAGCATATTCGTTTACGCGTTTATGAGCGTGGGGCAGGAGAAACCCAGGCCTGCGGCAGCGGCGCATGTGCGGCGGTGGCGGTAGGGATTCAGCAAGGTTTGCTGGCCGAAGAAGTACGCGTGGAACTCCCCGGCGGTCGTCTTGATATCGCCTGGAAAGGTCCGGGTCACCCGTTATATATGACTGGCCCGGCGGTACATGTCTACGACGGATTTATTCATCTATGAAGCAACCAGGGGAAGAGCTGCAGGAAACACTCACGGAGCTTGATGACCGGGCGGTTGTCGATTATCTGATTAAAAATCCTGAGTTTTTTATCCGCAATGCGCGCGCAGTTGAAGCGATACGTGTGCCGCATCCGGTACGCGGCACCGTTTCGTTGGTCGAATGGCACATGGCCCGTGCACGTAATCATATTCATGTTCTGGAAGAGAACATGGCGCTGTTGATGGAACAGGCTATCGCCAACGAAGGCCTGTTTTATCGCTTACTCTACCTGCAGCGCAGTCTCACCGCCGCCAGCAGTCTCGACGATATGCTGATGCGCTTTCACCGCTGGGCGCGCGATCTCGGCCTGGCAGGTGCGAGTCTGCGCCTGTTTCCAGATCGCTGGCGCTTAGGTGCGCCGTCGAACCACACTCATCTGGCATTAAGCCGTCAGTCTTTCGAACCGCTGCGTATTCAGCGTCTGGGGCAGGAACAGCACTATCTGGGACCGCTTAACGGACCGGAGCTGCTGGTGGTGCTACCGGAAGCGAAAGCGGTGGGATCGGTGGCGATGTCGATGCTGGGAAGCGATGCTGATTTGGGTGTTGTGCTGTTTACCAGTCGCGATGCCAGTCACTATCAACAAGGGCAGGGAACGCAGTTACTTCATGAAATTGCACTGATGTTGCCGGAGCTTCTGGCGCGTTGGATTGAACGCGTATGACCGATTTACACACCGATGTAGAACGCTACCTACGTTATCTGAGCGTGGAGCGCCAGCTTAGCCCGATAACCCTGCTTAACTACCAGCGACAGCTTGAGGCGATCATCAATTTTGCCAGCGAAAATGGCCTGCAAAGCTGGCAGCAATGTGATGTGACGATGGTGCGTAATTTTGCTGTACGCAGTCGCCGTAAAGGGCTGGGAGCTGCAAGTCTGGCGTTACGGCTTTCTGCGCTACGTAGCTTTTTTGACTGGCTGGTCAGCCAGAACGAACTCAAAGCTAACCCGGCGAAAGGTGTTTCGGCACCGAAAGCGCCGCGTCATCTGCCGAAAAACATCGACGTCGATGATATGAATCGGCTGCTGGATATTGATATCAACGATCCCCTCGCCGTGCGCGATCGGGCAATGCTGGAAGTGATGTACGGCGCGGGTCTGCGTCTTTCCGAGCTGGTGGGGCTCGATATCAAACACCTCGACCTGGAGTCTGGCGAAGTGTGGGTGATGGGAAAAGGCAGCAAAGAGCGCCGCCTGCCGATTGGTCGCAACGCCGTGGCGTGGATTGAGCACTGGCTTGATTTGCGCGACCTGTTTGGTAGTGAAGACGACGCGCTTTTTCTGTCGAAACTGGGCAAACGCATCTCCGCGCGTAATGTGCAGAAACGCTTTGCCGAATGGGGCATAAAACAAGGGCTGAATAATCACGTTCACCCGCATAAATTACGTCACTCGTTCGCTACCCATATGCTGGAGTCGAGCGGCGATCTTCGTGGTGTACAGGAGCTGCTGGGTCATGCCAACCTCTCCACCACGCAAATCTATACTCATCTTGATTTTCAACACCTTGCCTCGGTGTACGATGCGGCGCATCCACGCGCCAAACGGGGGAAATAATGCGTTTTTACCGGCCTTTGGGGCGCATCTCGGCGCTCACCTTTGACCTGGATGATACCCTTTACGATAACCGTCCGGTGATTTTGCGCACCGAGCGAGAGGCGCTTACCTTTGTGCAAAATTATCATCCGGCGCTGCGCAGCTTCCAGAATGAAGATCTGCAACGCCTGCGCCAGGCGGTACGGGAAGCGGAACCCGAGATCTATCACGACGTGACGCGCTGGCGTTTTCGTTCGATTGAACAAGCGATGCTCGACGCCGGGCTGAGTGCCGAAGAAGCCAGTGCAGGCGCACATGCAGCAATGATCAACTTTGCCAAATGGCGCAGCCGGATCGACGTCCCGCAGCAAACCCACGACACCTTAAAACTGCTGGCGAAGAAATGGCCGCTGGTGGCGATCACCAACGGTAACGCCCAGCCGGAACTGTTTGGTTTGGGGCATTATTTTGAGTTTGTGCTGCGCGCTGGCCCGCACGGGCGCTCAAAACCGTTCAGCGATATGTACTTCCTGGCGGCGGAAAAACTCAACGTGCCGATCGGCGAGATCTTACATGTCGGGGACGATCTCACCACCGATGTGGGGGGCGCGATCCGTAGTGGAATGCAGGCCTGTTGGATCAGACCGGAAAATGGCGATCTGATGCAAACCTGGGACAGCCGTTTACTGCCGCATCTGGAAATTTCCCGGTTGGCATCTCTGACCTCGCTGATATAATCAGCAAATCTGTATATATACCCAGCTTTTTGGCGGAGGGCGTTGCGCTTCTCCGCCCAACCTATTTTTACGCGGCGGTGCCAATGGACGTTTCTTACCTGCTCGACAGCCTTAATGACAAACAGCGCGAAGCGGTGGCCGCGCCACGCAGCAACCTTCTGGTGCTGGCGGGCGCGGGCAGTGGTAAGACGCGCGTACTGGTGCATCGTATCGCCTGGCTGATGAGCGTGGAAAACTGCTCGCCGTACTCGATTATGGCGGTGACGTTTACCAACAAAGCGGCGGCGGAGATGCGTCATCGTATCGGGCAGCTGATGGGCACCAGCCAGGGCGGCATGTGGGTCGGCACCTTCCACGGGCTGGCGCACCGTCTGCTGCGTGCGCACCATATGGACGCCAATCTGCCGCAGGATTTTCAGATTCTCGACAGCGAGGACCAGCTACGCCTGCTTAAGCGTTTGATCAAGGCGATGAATCTCGACGAGAAGCAGTGGCCGCCGCGTCAGGCAATGTGGTACATCAACAGCCAGAAAGATGAAGGCCTGCGTCCGCATCATATTCAAAGCTACGGTAATCCGGTGGAGCAGACCTGGCAGAAGGTGTATCAGGCGTATCAGGAAGCGTGCGACCGTGCGGGCCTGGTGGATTTCGCCGAGCTGTTGCTGCGCGCTCACGAGTTGTGGCTTAACAAGCCGCATATCCTGCAACACTACCGCGAACGTTTCACCAATATTCTGGTGGATGAATTCCAGGACACTAACAACATTCAGTACGCGTGGATTCGTCTGCTGGCAGGTGACACTGGCAAAGTGATGATTGTTGGCGATGACGACCAGTCAATCTACGGCTGGCGCGGGGCGCAGGTCGAGAATATTCAGCGTTTCCTCAATGATTTCCCCGGTGCTGAAACTATCCGTCTGGAGCAGAACTACCGCTCTACCAGCAATATTCTGAGCGCCGCTAACGCCCTGATTGAAAACAATAACGGGCGTCTGGGTAAAAAACTGTGGACCGATGGCGCGGACGGTGAGCCTATTTCCCTCTATTGCGCTTTTAACGAACTCGACGAAGCGCGTTTTGTGGTTAACCGCATCAAAACCTGGCAGGACAACGGCGGGGCGCTTGCCGAGTGCGCCATTCTCTACCGCAGCAACGCCCAGTCGCGTGTGCTGGAAGAGGCGTTATTGCAGGCGAGTATGCCGTATCGTATTTACGGCGGGATGCGCTTCTTCGAACGCCAGGAAATCAAAGATGCGCTCTCGTATCTGCGCCTGATTGCCAACCGCAACGACGACGCGGCCTTTGAGCGTGTGGTGAATACGCCAACGCGGGGTATTGGTGACCGGACGCTGGACGTGGTACGTCAGACATCGCGCGATCGCCAGTTAACACTCTGGCAGGCATGTCGTGAACTGTTGCAGGAAAAAGCCCTCGCCGGACGTGCTGCCAGCGCCTTACAGCGGTTTATGGAGCTGATCGACGCCTTAGCGCAGGAAACTGCCGATATGCCGCTGCATGTACAGACTGACCGGGTAATTAAAGACTCCGGCCTGCGTACCATGTACGAGCAGGAGAAGGGCGAAAAAGGTCAGACGCGTATCGAAAACTTAGAGGAACTGGTGACGGCAACGCGCCAGTTCAGCTACAACGAAGAAGACGAAGATTTAATGCCGCTGCAGGCATTCCTCTCCCATGCGGCGCTGGAAGCGGGCGAGGGGCAGGCGGATACCTGGCAGGATGCGGTGCAGTTGATGACGCTACACTCGGCGAAAGGTCTGGAATTCCCGCAGGTGTTTATCGTTGGTATGGAAGAGGGCATGTTCCCAAGCCAGATGTCGCTGGATGAAGGCGGGCGTCTGGAAGAAGAACGCCGTCTGGCCTACGTTGGCGTAACCCGCGCGATGCAGAAACTGACACTGACCTACGCGGAAACCCGCCGTCTGTATGGCAAAGAGGTTTACCATCGCCCGTCGCGCTTTATCGGTGAGTTGCCGGAAGAGTGTGTGGAAGAGGTGCGCCTGCGCGCCACGGTAAGCCGCCCGGTCAGCCATCAGCGTATGGGGACGCCGATGGTCGAGAACGACAGCGGCTACAAGCTCGGCCAGCGCGTACGCCACGCTAAGTTTGGTGAAGGCACCATCGTCAATATGGAAGGCAGCGGCGAGCATAGCCGTTTGCAGGTGGCATTCCAGGGCCAGGGTATTAAATGGCTGGTGGCGGCTTACGCCCGACTGGAGACGGTATAATTTACGATTCCGTTGCAGGATGCGGTGCGCCACACCGCATCCTGCATCAGTAACTTACTTAGCGCACTTCTTCACATCAATATTCCAGTCAGCACCAGACGCAACCTGATGTTTCTGCGCGAAATTATCCATATTCAGCGCCACGGAAACATTCAATAAGCTGTTCAGATACACCATCGGCTGGCCTTCCGGCACATCGCCGAAGCTTGCGACATACGGCATTTTCCCTGCGTATTTTTGCTGGGAACCTTCGGAAATGGTCACACACAACGTGTCGTTGAGTTTGATTCCTGCCTGATTCAGCAACTCGTCGCTGATATTGCTCCAGACGTTGCCGTACTGAATATCGAGAATCGGGATATTGCCCTTCACTTCACCTTTTGTTGCTTTGGCTTTCTGATAAGAAAGTTCGACAACTTTTGCAGGAAGCTCTGGCCCCACCTGCTCGAACGTGATCGCCCCGGAAGCCAGACGTGCACCGGTGTAGGCATACACGTCACGACCGTGGAAGGTATATGACTTTTCGGAACCTTTCAGACGGTTGGTTTTTTCATCGATTTGCCGGACGCTCTCAATACCCAGCGATTCCGCCACCAACGTGAGCGTACCGTTATCTGGTGAAACGAAGTACTGACCATTTTTGGTTTTCAGCACTACCGATTTACGGTCTGTACCAACACCTGGATCGACCACGCTAACAAACACCGAACCTTGCGGCCAGTAACTGGCAGTCTGATACAGGCGGTAAGCGCCTTCCCAGATGTTATACGGTGGAATTTCGTGTGTTAAATCAAATATTTTAAGATTATGGTCAACGCCGAAAGCGACCCCTTTCATCGCCGAGACGGCACCATCTTTCAGGCTAAAATCCGTTTGTAAAATCAAAGCGTTATCCGCATAAGCGGATGATGACCCCAGATACGTTAATAAAAACAACGCTGAAAACGTTTTTTTCATCTATATTTCCTTAAGTTATCTGATATTGTCCTGTGTTGTGCCAGACGAAGAGCATCTGGAACTTATCAGTTTAACGCTCTCTCTTTTGTTTACCCAGAGCACGCCTGATGGATTCAGATTTTAACCACAAAATTTAAATGTTCCGGGGAACGTAAACAGGAGGAAGCAGGAAAAAAATGTGTCGCCGTTGCGTGTTGACGGCAAAATTTTGCTGGCGTAACATGCGCGCACGATCACTCTAAGAGGACATTCGCCTTGGACACACCCAGTAGATACTGGCTCATTATCCTGTCATCCAGGATCAACTCCTAAGGCTATCCCTTTTTGCTGATAGCCTTAGCGGTTGTCAGCGACCTCAATTTTTCCCGTCGCGCTGAGTCAGGCTGTTTAATGGTCTGAAACCCAATTTGTTTCTGTGTGCCCACCGAACTGTCCGATATTTTAAGCATTGGGAGTCCCGGTCATGCTGAGCGCATTTCAACTGGAAAATAACCGACTGACCCGGCTGGAAGTCGAAGAGTCACAACCCCTTGTAAATGCAGTATGGATTGATCTTGTCGAACCGGACGACGACGAGCGACTGCGCGTACAATCTGAACTCGGCCAGAGCCTGGCAACCCGCCCGGAACTGGAAGACATCGAAGCATCGGCACGTTTCTTTGAAGACGACGACGGCCTGCATATTCACTCCTTCTTCTTCTTTGAAGATGCGGAAGATCACGCCGGTAACTCCACTGTGGCATTTACCATCCGTGATGGTCGTCTGTTTACTCTGCGTGAGCGTGAATTGCCTGCTTTTCGCCTTTACCGTATGCGTGCCCGTAGCCAGTCGATGGTAGACGGTAACGCCTACGAGCTGCTGCTGGATCTGTTCGAAACCAAAATCGAACAGTTGGCGGATGAAATTGAAAACATCTACAGCGATCTGGAGCAGTTGAGCCGGGTAATTATGGAAGGGCATCAGGGCGATGAGTATGACGAGGCGCTCTCCACACTGGCGGAACTGGAAGATATCGGCTGGAAAGTTCGCCTGTGTCTGATGGATACCCAGCGTGCGCTGAACTTCCTGGTGCGTAAGGCGCGTTTACCGGGCGGGCAACTGGAGCAGGCGCGTGAAATCCTGCGAGATATCGAATCCCTGCTGCCACATAACGAATCTCTATTCCAGAAGGTGAACTTCCTGATGCAGGCGGCGATGGGTTTTATCAACATCGAGCAGAACCGCATCATCAAAATCTTCTCGGTGGTATCCGTTGTGTTCCTGCCACCGACGCTGGTGGCTTCCAGCTACGGGATGAACTTTGAGTTTATGCCAGAACTGAAGTGGAGCTTCGGCTACCCAGGTGCGATTATCTTTATGATCCTCGCGGGCCTGGCACCGTATCTGTACTTTAAGCGGAAGAACTGGTTGTAACTTTACGATGTCGCTGTGAGTAAGTTAGTGTGCTGACAGCGACATTTTAGCCGAGGGTATCGCAGATAACATACAAAGATAGATAAGTCAGTGGGTAGGCTCTTTAAACGGCCTACCCATGTTAATGCTTAACTTTTTCTACGCTGCGTATAAATCGCATCCATCACAAAAATTGCCAGCGCCACCCAAATAAAGGTGAAAGTCACCATCTTATCGGCACCCGGTTTTTCACCATAAAACGTTACAGCCAGCAGGAACATCAGCGTCGGACCAATGTACTGGAAAAAGCCTAACGTTGAGAGACGCAGGCGTGTCGCAGCTGCAGTAAAACACAACAGTGGCACGGTGGTGACAATACCGGCGGCGATCAGCAGTAAATTCAGCGACATCGGGTTTTGCCCCATATGACTGGTTGAGCTGTCGGCAATAGCAAACAGGTAAATCGCCGCCACGGGCAGCAACCACATAGTTTCGATTAACATGCCGGTTTGCGCTTCAACAGCAATCTTCTTGCGCACCAGGCCGTAGAAAGCAAAACTAAACGCCAGCCCCAGCGCGATGATCGGCAGTGAACCAAAAGTCCACAACTGAACCATCACTCCACATATCGCCAGAATCACCGCCAGCCATTGCATCCGGCGGAATCGCTCGCCGAGGAAAATCATCCCCAGCACAATGTTCACCAGCGGGTTAATAAAGTAACCAAGGCTCGCTTCCAGCATATGGTGATTGTTCACCGCCCAGATAAACAGTAGCCAGTTGCCGCCAATCAGCACGGCAGAGACTGCCAGCATAAAAATTTTCTGTGGCGTCTGAATCAGCGTTTTTAAATAGGACCACTGGCGGCAAATGCTCATCAGCACCACCATAAAGAAGAACGACCAGATCACGCGATGCGTCAGGATCTCATCGGCGGGCACGTAGTAAATCAGTTTGAAGTACGCTGGCGCAATACCCCAAATAAAATAAGCGGCAAGAGCGAGTAATACGCCCTGCCGCGTTTGTTTTGCATCCATCGGGAATACTCATTTTTAATTGGTAACAGCAGTTTACCTGCTTTTATGTCTTCAACCTACCATATAGGTGGCGGTGGCACTGGCAATATAAAGCTGTTCTTCATTGTGTAATTCAACGCGGGCGACGGCGACTTTATTGCCTGCACGCAACAGGCTACTGGTAGCAGTAAAACGCTCGCCTCTGCCTGGGCGCAGATAATCGACGCGAAGATCAATGGTCCCCATCCGCGATAGCCGCTGGCGTAGTTCATCTTCACTGATGGTTTCGTGGCGGGTTAAGGTACTTCCCACGCACACCAGACCTGCGGCGACATCCAGCGCCGACGCAATGACCCCGCCGTGTAAAATGCTTTGCGCCCAGTTGCCCACCATCATCGGCTGATTTTTAAAGGCCAGCTGTGCGAACTCTTTTTCGTAACGCTCCAGTTCCATCCCCAATGCGCGGTTAAATGGCATGTGATAAACAAACATCTCACCCACTAATTTGAGGGCTTGTTCAGCGGTCAGTACGGCAGACATAACATCCTTACACTTCATTGGTTAATGAAATGTTGATTTTATGCTTCTTTGTTGTTGGTTTCTACTTTAGGAAGGGATAACTAACGGCTATGGAGTTAAGTATGTAAAATAGCCCGCAGAAAAATATTCACCTTATCAATAATTCGTTACGGAGAACACGAGCGATGCGGACTCTGCAGGGCTGGTTGTTGCCGGTGTTTATGTTGCCTATGGCAGTATATGCACAAGAGGCAACGGTGAAAGAGGTGCATGACGCGCCAGCGGTGCGTGGCAGTATTATCGCCAATATGCTGCAGGAGCATGACCTGTCTCTTATACACATCTGACGCTGCCGACGAAGGCTTAGGTGTA
>ENA-OXVF01000129-OXVF01000129.1-human-gut-metagenome-genome-assembly--contig:-NODE-129-length-9098-cov-36.675992_pt1 | contig 9098 bp, 6 predicted proteins | sample MGYA00249575_ERZ652693 | MGnify/ENA primary metagenome ERZ652693 (study PRJEB26925, sample SAMN05826740) | human gut metagenome | biome: ENVO:2100002; feature: ENVO:00000062; material: ENVO:00002003...
TCTACACCTAAGCCTTCGTCGGCAGCGTCAGATGTGTATAAGAGACAGGTTTGGATGTCCGTTTCTGCAGAATCATCTTTGCTCTGTACTCGTTGATTCGCAAATACGGCGCATGGCTCGTCATACCGGCCATGCTCGGCGGCGCGGCCTTCCTGGCGGACTCGGTGCTGACGCCGGCCGTGTCGATCTCGTCCGCCGTCGAAGGCCTGAAGACGCTGCCGGCGTTGGAGCATCTGTTCACCGAGAACAAGGATCTGACGATGATGATCACCGCGGTGATCATCGTGATCCTGTTCGCCGTGCAGTCGCGCGGCACCGAATCGATCGGCAAGGTCTTCGGCTCGGTGGTGATGGTCTGGTTCGCGTTCCTGGCGATCGTCGGCGTGGTAGCCATCGGCAACGACTGGTCCGTGCTTGCCGCACTCAACCCGTACTACGGCATCAAGTTCCTGTTCAGTCCGAATAACGCCACCGGTCTGGCGCTGATGGGCACCGTGTTCCTTTCGACCACCGGCGCCGAGGCGCTGTACTCGGATATGGGCCACGTGGGCCGCGGCAACATCTACTTCACCTGGCCGTTCATCAAGGTGGCGCTGGTGCTCAACTACTTCGGCCAGGGCGCGTGGATGCTGCGCAACCAGAACAACCCCGAACTGGCCGACGCCGAGGGGATCAACCCGTTCTTCCAGATGATGGATCCGAACGTGCGCTATGTGGCCGTCGTGCTGTCGGTCACCGCCGGCATCATCGCCTCCCAGGCGCTGATTACGGGCGCGTTCACCATGGTCTCCGAGGCCACCGGCCTCAACTGGATGCCGCATCTGCAGGTCCGTTACCCTGCCCGTACCCGCGGCCAGCTGTACATTCCGGTCGTCAACGTGGTGCTGTGCGTGGCCACGCTGGCCGTGCTGCTGCTGTTCCGCGATTCGGAACATATCTCGGCGGCCTACGGCTTGGCACTGACCATCACGATGATCACCACCACGATCCTGCTGGGCATCTACCTGTGGCACCGCAGCAACAAGTTCGGCGCCGTTGTGTTCACCGTCGTGTTCCTGGCGATCCAGGTCCTGTTCTTCGCCGACCACCCCAAGCGCGCCCGCGCATGGTGGGCGGTGGCCGTCGAGACCACCGACGAGCCGTTCACCCGTGAGTATTCGGTCGAGAGCTTCGGTACCGACTACCTGTTCCGTGTGCGCATCCGCCTCGGCTTCAAGGTCTCGCAGTCCATCCCGGCCTACCTGCATCAGATCATGCACGATCTGGAGAAGACCGGCGAGCTGCCGAACCAGCAGTCGATCTACCCGAAGCTTGACGCCGATCCCGGCATCGGCACCATCCGCTACGTGGTGATCCACAAGGCGCTGATGCCCGAGTCGAAGGTCTCCGGCCGTGGCGCCCTCTCGCTGCAGATCAAGTACGCGATCCGCCGCGTGGCCGGTTCCCCGGTCAAGTGGTTCGGCCTGGCGCCGTACAACCCGCTGGTCGAGGTGCAGCCGCTGTTCGTGTCCACGCGCCGCCCGCCGCGCCTGACCCGCGTGGCCAGCCAGGCGCCCAAGCGCGAGGGCTGAGCCGGCAGGCCGAACAGCCGGTGCGAGCCGGGTGGCCTAATGGCATGTCAGGGGGCCGCGAACCGTCATCGTACGGTTCGCGGCCTTTGCATATGCGAATGATGCAGAGTGGGCGGTACTGCTTGTGAATGTAGCGGGTGGACGGGTGACGTGGTTGATGCCTTTTGCCGTATGTTCACGGTGGCTATGCGTCGGATGGGACTGTAATTCGACTTCTTGGGATCTTTTTTGCTGCAGTGGTGCGCCAAAAGGTCTCAGCCGTCTCTGCAACACGCCTTCCGGCAGTCAGTACAAGGTTGTACTACACTGGTGGCTGCCACACGGATGTCCCCGGTCGCCCGCGCCTCCGCGGTACATCGTTGTATGGATACGTGTCACGTATGCAGAGTGCATGCAGATATGTAGAAAGGAATCCCATGCCCCAGCAGGACCATCTGACCGCACGTCTCGTCGTCGATGACGATTTTGAGGTCGCTCCGGTCAACAATCGTCTGTTCGGTTCGTTCGTCGAGCACCTTGGCCGTTGCGTGTACACCGGCATCTACGAGCCCGACCACCCGACCGCCGACGAGCACGGCTTCCGCAAGGACGTCATCGACCTGGTCAAGGAACTCGGCGCCACCACCATCCGCTACCCGGGCGGCAACTTCGTGTCCGGCTACCGCTGGGAGGACGGCATCGGCCCCAAGCAGGAACGTCCCCGTCGACTCGATCTGGCCTGGCATTCCACCGAAACCAACGAATTCGGCCTGCACGAGATGGCCGAATGGCTTGAGGCCACCGGCGGCAACGAGCTGATGGAGGCCGTCAACCTGGGCACGCGCGGCCTGCAGGAGGCCCTGGACCTGCTGGAGTACGCGAACGTGCCCGGCGGCACCGAGCTGTCGGAACGTCGCCGCGCCAACGGCGCCGACAAGCCGTTCGATATCCGCATGTGGTGCCTGGGCAACGAGATGGACGGCCCGTGGCAGCTCGGCCACAAGTCCGCCGAGGACTACGGCATGCTCGCCGCCTCCGTGGCCGCCGGCATGCGCCAGATCGATCCGGATGTGGAACTGGTGGTGTGCGGCTCCTCCGCCCATGGCATGCCGACCTTCGGCAAGTGGGAGCAGACCGTTCTTGAGAAGACCTACGAGAACGTGAACTTCGTCTCCTGCCACGCCTACTACCAGCCGTTCTTCAAGGAGGACGGCACGCGCGACATGGCCAGCTTCCTGGCCTCCGGCGTGGATATGGACGGCTTCATCAAGGACGTGGCCGCCACCATCGACGCCACCAAGGCCCATCTGAAGAGCGCGCACGACGTGTACATCTCGTTCGATGAATGGAATGTCTGGTACCAGGGTGAGGAGCCGAGCAAGACCCCCGAGGGCATCGGCAACTGGCCGGTGGCCCCGCGTCTGCTGGAGGACATCTACACCGCCGCCGACGCCGTGGTGTTCGGCGATCTGATGATCACGCTGCTCAAGAACGCCGACCGCGTGCGCGCCGCCAGCCTGGCGCAGCTGGTCAATGTCATCGCCCCGATCATGACGGAGCCGGGCGGCCCGGCCTGGCGCCAGACCACGTTCCACCCGTTCTCCGTGACCGCGCGCCTGGCCAAGGGCGGCACCGTGCTGGAGCCGAAGCTGTCCGCCGGCACCGTGGATACGCCGCGCTATGGCGAGGTCGACGGCGTGAACGCCGTGGCCGTGCGCTGCGCCGACGGCTCGCTCGCCGTGTTTGCGGTGAACCGTTCGCTCGAGGCGACCGCCGAGTTCGAGATCAGGCTGCAGGACGGCGCGCAGCCGGCATCCGTCGAGGCGCAGACGCTGCACGACGACGATCTGTTCGCCGCGAATACGCTCTACGACCAGAACCGTGTGACCCCGCACGCCAACGGGTCGGCCATGTACGATGCCGAGTCCGGCGTGGTCCGCGTCTCCCTGCCGCCGGTGAGTTGGACCGCCCTGCACATCAAGTGACGCGATGGGCCGCGCGGTCCGTTCCGGAGAAGGACGGATCGCACGGCCCTTGCTTCCCGGGCCGGGCGGAAGGGACCGGACCGGCCGGGGAAAACGCGTTATGCTGGAATCAGACGGGCGTTCCGCCTGAACCGTGCGGAACATGCCCGATGGTGCGACGAGAGGGGTGCTGTGGCGAAACGGGTGACCATCACCGACGTGGCGCGCGAGACGGGCGTCTCCATCAAAACGGTGTCGAATGTGCTGAACAACACCGGCAGTATGCGCCCGGAGACGCGCCAGCGTGTCCAGGATGCCATCGAACGCCTCGGATACCGCGTTAACGTGTCCGCCCGCGCCATGAAAACCGGCGGCACGAAGCTCATCGGACTGGCCATCACCGATTTCTGCCAGCCGTTCATGCCCTATCTCGCCGACAGCATCGTGGCGGCGGCACGTTCCCGCGGGTACGCGGTGATCACCGATACCTACAACAGCGCCGGCGGCTTGGCGCAGGCGATCCCGGAGACGAAGAAGCTGGCCGCGGACGGCTGGATTTTCTTCATGGGCTCGCCGATCACGGATCGCACGATACTGCACCAGCCGTATCCGTTGGTGATTGTGGGCGATTACGATACGCAGGGACTGGCCGATTGGGTCACGATGCCGAACGTGGAGGCCGTACGCACCGCGGTGGGGGCGCTGCTGGATTCGGGATGCCGTAGGATCGCGTTGATCGGCGGCACCGCGGAGAACGCATGCCCGGATGCCGACCGCGAGTCGCGGCCCGAAACCACCAGCACGATGCGTACCCGCGGCTATGTGTTGGCCCATGAGGAGCGTGGCCTGCAGGTCGATTGGCGGCTGGTCCGTAACGCGGATTGGGTGCAGTCCGGCGGCCGCGATGCGGTGGCGGGGCTGTTGGACGATCCGGATGCGCCGCGTCCGGATGCGGTCATGTGCCTGAACGACGCGCTCGCCATCGGGGTGATTCATGAGCTGCAGCGGCGCGGCGTGCGCGTGCCGCAGGATATGCAGGTCATTGGGTTCGACAACGTGCCGGATGCCGAGTACTGCATGCCCGGATTGACGACGATCGACCCGCATGTGGATGATTACGCGCGACATGCCGTGGATATGCTGATCGCGCGCATCGAGGGGTCGGCGGATCCGTTCCGCACGTATGTGACCTCCTACGATCTGGTGCGTCGTGCCTCGACGTGTTGACGGCCCGGCGTTCGCCTGGACATGGGTCTGTGACGGGCTGCTGTCGCCTCTCCCGTGGCGTATTCCGGGAGAGGCGACATGCGGGCTAGGATCGGAGCAGCACCTCCGTCAGCGCTTGACGGACGGCGCTCGGCATATGCGAATCGGAGCAATCTTCCATGTCCGGCCCGCTGACGTGCTCGAGTGAATCCATCGTGGCCAATGCGTCGATGCCGTTCTCCGCTATGGCGGCATAAGCCTGTTCCTTGGTCAGATATCGCATTTCGGCATGCCGAAGGATGTCGAAGACGTCTTCCATGCGGGGATCGGCGGCCATCGTCGTGTCGCCGATGGTGACACGTATCTCGCTGCGGGTGGATACGTCGGCGACCGTTACCTGCAATGTGAGGGTTTCGGCATCATACCGGCGATCCGAATCGACGGATGCGCCGTCGGCCTGTACGGATATGTCGCTGTCGGTAATGCCTCGGAACAGGAAATCCCATGTTCTCCGGGCCGGCAGAGCGTGAACGTCTCCCTGGGCTGGCGATACCGTGAGTGCGGATGTGGCGCCGTCCTTGCGCCATCGATAGGTGATCGCGGTGGTCGCCGGGGTGATCTGCCGAGAGTAATGTCCCGAATCCTCCATCAGCGTGAAGTCGCCGTCCGCTCCGGGGAAGACGATGATCTCCAGATGCTGCGGGTTGTCGACGGAGTTGATGGAATCCCCCTCGGACAGGGGCTGCATCGGCACGATGCCGCCGGCCTTCGCGAACACGGGAATTCCGTCGAGCGGACGCCAGACGGTCATGCGCCGTCCGTTGGGCGAAGACGCGCTATACCGGCGCCCGGTGAAGAAGTCGAACCAGTCGCCCTGCGGCAGCCATACGTCGGCCTTGCCCCGTCGGGAGGATTTATCCATCGGTTCCGTGATGGGCGCGGCCAGCAGTTCGGTGCCGAACATGTATTCGTTGGGAACGTGGTATGCGGCGTCGATGTCGGGCGATCCCCAATACATGGGCTCCACCAGGGGAAGGCCTGTCCGGGATGCGCGCCAGTTCATGGTGTGGAGGTACGGAATCATGCGATGGCGCAGGCGGAGCGCATCGTCCATGATCGCACGGAGGGGGTGCGGATGTTTTTTTGGACGGTCAGGCGGCCAGTCCAAGACTTCTGCGGTATTGCACGGGGCTCATCCAGTCCAGTGACTTCTTGATCCTGGTTTCATTGTAGTGGGTCAGGTAGGCGGCCAGGCGTTCGCGGAACTCCTCGTAGCCCACGCCCCTCCAGTCCCGCCCGTAGAATAACTCGTTCTTGAGCCTGCCGAAGAACCCCTCGGCGGCCGCGTTGTCCGGGCTGCATCCCTTGGCGCTCATCGACCGGATCAGCCCGTGCTCCTCGCAGATGCGGATCCATTCGTCCCACCGGTAGTGGCAGCCGCGGTCGGAATTAAACCGACATCGGTTTAATTCCGATTAAGCCGGGTTTGTTGTTAAGCCGGGGAACGGTTCGGGGTCTTGGTGGCTGGCCGTGTCCCATGTGGTTTCCCGGCTTAACGTTCCGGGTTATTTGAGGGTGTGTAGTTGTCGGAGTCGTTGCTCGCTGAGCCATGTCTCCTTGGAGGGGTCGGGGCCGGGGTTGGCCGCATCGACGGCTTTGCGCATCATGTCGAGGGTCGCGAACGCGTAGAACGCGCTGGTTGTGCTCATGCTTTCGTGGCCGAGCAGTTGCATGATGAGCGGTAGCGGCACGCCCTGTTGGTAGAGGTCCATGGCGCGGGTCCGGCGGATCAGGTGGCAGTGGACGCGTTCGGGCATGGACGGGCACGTCCCGCGGCGTGCTCTGGCCGCCGCGGTTTTGAGGATCTCGTCGATCCGGTCCACGGAGAGCGGCTGGATGGCGCCGTTCCTCGTCGAGTGGAACAACGGCCTGTCGCCGTCGCGCATGGACGGTCCGGGATGGAATTCCTCGAGGTAGGCGGCCAGGTGGGTTCGTGTCCTTTCTCCCAGGGGCACGACCCGGCTCTTGCCGCGTTTGCCGGTGAGCGTGACCCTGGCCGGCTTATCCATACCCGCGTCCGCGATGGTCAGTGCGGCGAGTTCGCCGATCCTGGCGGCGGTGTCGTACATGAGGATCAGGAGCATGCGGTTCCTGCGCGATTTGGCGTCGCCGGTGCCCCATGCGGTCAGCAACGCTTTGGTGTGCTCCTCCCCGAGGTGGTCGACGGGTTTGCGCGCGGGTGGTTTGACACGTATGCCGGCCGCGTCGTTGCCCAGCGCGGTCAATGCCGGGTGTTCGAGGAACACGCGCATCGTCGTCATCCTCAGCATGATGGTGCGGTCCGAGTACCCGCGCTCGGTCCGCATCCATTCGACCCACCGGCCCAGGCGCGCCCGGTCGAAATGCCCGAAACCGATGTGGCTGCGCTGCGTGCCTTCCGTGGTTTCGAGCCATCGGACGTAGGATTCCAGGCCGATGCGGTACGCCTCGACGGTCTTCGGCGAGCTGCCCCGCACCTTGGGCAGCCAGTGGTGCAGCCAGTCGCGCGCGACTCGCCAGAAGTCCGGTTCACCGGAGCTGGCGGCCGTTTTCCTTGCCTTGCTCATGGTTCCTCCGTTTCCGGGACCACGCGTTCGGCGTCGGCGACGAGGTCCGCGTATCCGTCCATGAAATCGGGGCTGGCGTGCACGTAGTAGAGGGTGCTGTCGATGCCGGCGTGTCCCATGTAGGCCGCCAGATAGGGCAGCATCGCCATCACGTCCACGCCGTCGCGAGTCCACCGCTCGATGTTCGCGAACGCGAACCGGTGCCGGAAATCATAGGGCCTGGGCCGTTTGCCGGCTTGTGGCCACTCGAGCCCGGCCCGCGTCCAGACGCGGCGGAACACCACGCCGGGCATGCCCGGGGAGACCGGATTGCCGGTGGAGGCGACGAAGAACGCGGGACGGTCGTCTCCGAAGCGTTCGCGGGACCGTTGGTCGCATTCCAGCAGTTCGGCGGCGACCTCGTCGCCCACGGGCAGCCTGCGGCTGCGACCGGCCTTGGAATCGACCACGTCGATGGAACGGGCCTTGTGGTCGACGTGCCCGACGGCGAGTCTCCTGACCTCTCGGGTGCGCAGCCCGCAGCAGGCCATGAGCATGAAGAACGCGCGAGACTGCCACGCCCACGGCGACGGAGACTCCAACGTTCCCGCGGCCCGCAGGAACAGGGCGGCCTCGCGGTCCGTCAGCAGGTACGGCGTCGGACGCGGGGATCCGGCCTTCCACTGGTCGGAGAGCACGTACGCGTCGGGATCGTGGGCCAGTCGCATCCACCTGCCGAAGTCCCTGATGTACGAGAACCACGAGCGGCAACCCCCGGGATTCGCGTCGATCCTATGGGCGATCCATCGCTCCACGACGCCCCGCTCCAGACGCACGGCCCCGTGTTCGAGGCAATGCCGGTCGAACGAGCGCAGGACCTGGACGCGGGTGGCGCCATGCCTGCCCATGGACGCCTTGAAACGGATGTACTCCTCCAATTCGCCGGCGAGCGGGCCGACGAATCCGTGTTCCGTGGGTCTCATGACGATCCGCCTTCCGGCACGGGCAGCACGCACGCGAGCATTCCCCCGCGGTGCGTGGCCATGTAGACGCGTGTGGAATCGGGGTCGGCGTGGCCAAGCACCGCGCTGATCGTCGGCAACGGCGTGGCCGCCTCCAGCATCCTCGTCGCCGCGTTGCGCCGCAACAGCCCGGAACCGCCCCGGCGTCCGAGCCCGGCGTGCCGCATGACACGGCTGATCGCCTCGTACACCGATGAATGACCCCGAAGCGCGACATGGGGCGCCTTGTACCGCACGAACACACGGTCGTCGTCGGTGGCGGGCCTTTCGTCCAACAGCCAGGACGCCAGCCTCGCGGCCAGCGGTCCCGTCATCGGCACGGTCAACGGATTGCCCGTCTTTCGCTGCACCAGACCTATGCTCATGGAATCCCAATCCACGTCGGCGATCCTCAGACCGATCACATCGCATGCCCTCAGCCCGCACGTCAGCGACAGCAGGGTGATCGCCGCGTCCCTCGACGGCACCGACCGCGAGGCGCACGCCTCCAGCAAGCGGCGGTGCTCGTCGTCGGGCAACGTTCCCGCGATCGCGTGGGTCCTGCGTATGCCGGCCAGGCCGATCGCGTCCGCCAGGTCATCCCGCCCGAGCCATCTGAACAACGGGCGCAGGTCCGACGCGGCGTGCCGCATCGACGACTCCGATCAGCGTGAACGCAGCCCGGCCAGGAACCCCAGCACATGCGAGCCATCCGAACCGTCCAACGACACGACCCCATTGTTTTGCTTCAATGTTTGTTCGACAGGTTCGGCAGTGTTTTTCCGTAGTGTG
>ENA-OXVF01000132-OXVF01000132.1-human-gut-metagenome-genome-assembly--contig:-NODE-132-length-9013-cov-25.828533_pt1 | contig 9013 bp, 5 predicted proteins | sample MGYA00249575_ERZ652693 | MGnify/ENA primary metagenome ERZ652693 (study PRJEB26925, sample SAMN05826740) | human gut metagenome | biome: ENVO:2100002; feature: ENVO:00000062; material: ENVO:00002003...
GATCCCGATCTGGCCACTGAGGAAGAGCTCAAGCAGCTCGAAGACGCCATTGCCAAGGCCGAAGCCGAGAAGCTGAACCAGGACGATTACACCGCCGATTCGTGGAAGGCCTACGCCGATGCGCTGGCCCAAGCGAAGAAGGTGCTCGCCAAGGAGAACGCCACCTCCACCGAGGTCCAGGATGCGATTCGTCACCTGACCGAGGCCCGCAAGGCCCTCGTGAAGGTCTCCGCTGATGGCAAGAAGCCGGGTGCCGTCATCTCCGACACTGGTGCCGCCGTCTTCGGCGTGGCTGGTACCGTGGTGGTCCTCGCCGCCGCCGGTATCGCCCTGACCATCTGGCGCAAGCGCCGTATCTGACCCCTCATTTGCAAAAAACTCTCACTGACGTTGAGTCAGTGAGAGTTTTTTGCAATAGGGGGGGGGGCTTATCTCTTCGCCTGAGTGATCTGGTAGGCGGCGAAGAGGATGGCGAGCCAAATCACGCCGGCGATGACGGCGACGCGGTAGCTGGCGGAGAAGCACATCAGCACCACGACCAGTGCCAGGAACGCCAATACCACCCACGGGGTTACTTTGGCGAACGGCAGCTTGAAGTGAATCGCGTCGAGCGCTTCCTTGCCAGACTTGCCGGCCAGCTCGGAATCCTCGGGAGCGCCGCCCGCGGCGACCACCTTACGGAACTTCATTTCGGTGAACATAATCATCGTCCAGTTGATGATGCCGGCGATGGTGGCAATCGACATCAGATAGTTGAACGCGAACTCAGGCCACACGAACACCACGACCACGGCGATAGCGGTGATTACGGCGGACGTCAGCACGCCAGTCACCGGCACGCCCTTGGCGTTGAGCTTGCCCAGATACGCGGGCGCATTGCCCTGCTTGGCCAGCGAGTACAGCATGCGGGAGTTGGCGTACAGGCCGGAGTTGTAGACGCTCATCACAGCGGTCAGGCACACGAAGTTGAGGATGCCGGCGGCCGCGTGGATGCCTACGGAATCGAAGATTTGCACGAACGGGCTGGGAACATCGTCTCCGCCGATGGTGTTCCACGGTATGACGGCCATGATTACGCCGAGCGCGCCAATGTAGAACACGAGAATTCGCCAGATAATGTCATTGGTGGCGCGGGGAATCGTACGACGAGGGTCCTCGGTTTCGCCGGCGGTGATGCCGATGAGCTCGGTGCCGCCGAAGCTGAACATCACCACGACAAGCGCCATCAACAGGCCGGTCCAGGTGCCGTCTTTGGTCTGCTCCATGAGACCGTTCGGGAAGAAGCCCCCTTCCAAGGTGAACCAGTTGGCAAAGCTCGCTTTGATGCCGGATGCGGTGGGCAGAGCGAAGATGATGACGGCCAGGCCGCCGACGATCATGGCAATCACGGCCACAATCTTGATGATGGCGAACCAGAACTCGAACTCTCCGAACTTGGAGACGCCCAGCAGATTGGCGGCGCAGATGACCACTAGGAATACGGCTGCCGACACCCAGGTCGGAATCGCCGGGAACCAGTAGTTTACGAATTTGCCCACCACGGACAGCTCCACCATCGAGACGAGGATGTAGTTGAACCAGTAGTTCCAGCCGGAGATGAAGCCGGCGCGCTTGGACCAGTAGCGAGTGGCATAGTAGCTGAACGCGCCCGCCTTCGGATCCTCGACGGACATCTCGCTCAGCGCGCGCACGATCATGAAGATCGCGAGGCCGCCGATCAGGTAGGCCAGCAGAATCGAGGGGCCGGCCAGCGCGATGGATTCGCTGGAACCATAGAACAGGCCGGTTCCGATAGCGCCGCCCAGTGCAATCAGCTGGATGTGACGGTTCTTCAGTGACTTGCGCAGCGTGGCCGGCACCGGCACATCGTCGGTTTCGCGCGACTTCTTAGGTGCGTCAGTAGTACTCATTGTGCTCTTCTCTCGAGTCTCTTTGATTTTTAGCATGACCGGCGGGAGGTCGCCATGCGCAACGCTCGTCATTGTAAGGCGCGGCATGCCGTAATGCCAAAGAATGCCGATGCCAGCCCATACCGGTATTCGCGTTTGATCGAAACAGCTAAAGTCGGCAGTGGCCTATCAAACCATCCCCACCAATTCACTGCGAGACGGGCATGCCCATGGTGAAAATGGTGTGGGCCACTGATTCCGGAGATGCTGCGAGGTCGGTGGCGAGCCAGTATTGCAGTAGGCCGATGCTGCCGGATACGGCGAAGCGCATGCGCATTTGGGCCTCGACCGGGTCGTTGGCGGCGGGCTGCAGCTGCTCGGCGACTGTCTGCCGGCTGTAAATAAGTCCCAGTAGCTGCTGTTGGAAGCCGATATCTGCTTTCGGGCTCATCAATACCTGCAGATGCTTGCGATTGTCGGCGATGTATTGGCAGATACGTTCGATGACGTGCTCGATGCCGGCTGAATCAGGCTGCGCGAGCAACTGGTCGAGCGCGGCAGTAACCCAGGCCATGGTCTCGTCTTCGATATCGTGCAGTAGATCTTCAATGCTTGTGTAATGCGCATAGAACGTGGAACGGTTCACGTCCGCCCGCTCGCACAATGCCTTGACGGTGATGGACCCAAGCGGCTGGTCCTGCAGCAGCTCGACGAGCGCGTCTTGCATGGCGAGCCGTGTGTATCGGGTGCGGCGGCTTTCCGTCAAATCCTTGGCCATGGCATTCTCCCCAAGTTCCGACAACTCACAATCCAACTGTTGGTTGCAGAACCGACACAGTGTTGTTTTACTTGAGTATAGCAGGAAGTTCTGGCGGGGCCTATGGGGCTAGGTGGCTGCCACGAGCGCGTTGGAGGTGTGCGATGGCGTATATCGAATTCGACCATGTGGTCAAGGAATATCCTTCTGGCAGCAGTGTGATTCGCGCGCTCGACGAGGCCAGCTTCACCGCCGAACAAGGCGAATTAAGCGTGATTCTGGGGCAGTCCGGTGCCGGCAAAACCACGGCATTGAACATTCTGGGCGGCATGGATACCGCCACAACCGGCCGCGTAGTGGTCGGCGGACGCGATATTACGGGTCTGCGGAAAAAGGAACTGGTGACCTACCGGCGCAACGATATCGGCTTCGTCTTCCAGTTCTACAATCTGGTGCCTAACCTTACCGCGCTCGAAAACGTGGAGCTCGCCTCGCAAATCTGCCCTGACCATTTCGATCCAGGGGAAACGCTGCGCAAAGTCGGACTGGGGGAGAGGATGGACAACTTCCCCGCGCAACTGTCCGGCGGCGAACAACAGCGTGTATCCATCGCCCGCGCGATTGCCAAAAAGCCGAAGCTGTTGTTGTGCGATGAGCCGACCGGTGCGCTCGATTACGAGACCGGCAAGGAAGTGCTGCAGTTGCTGCAGGATATTTGCCAAACACAAGGCATGACCGTAATGATCATCACGCATAATTCCGCGCTTGCACCGATGGCTCACAAAGTGATTCGCTTCCGCTCCGGCAAGGTGACCAGCGAGGAGGTCAACGCAACGCCGCGGCCCATCGCCGATATCGAATGGTAGGTGATTGGCGATGCTCACTGCAAGACACTCTGTGAAACGCCCCGTGAAACAAGCGAGGCGATTCGTGAAACAACCTGTGAAACATTCTGTGAAACGGCGGAACCTCGACGATAGCGGCGGTCGAGGAGCGGGCGTTTCTGCGGTATTTGCCAAAGATACGTTGCGTTGCTGGCTGCGCAGCTGGAAGAGGTTCGTCTCGATCGCCGTCATTACGCTGCTTGGCGTGGCCGTGCTGACCGGCATCTACGCCGGATGCCGCGATGCTTTTCTGGCGGCCGGTCGTTTTTACGATCAGCAGGGACTGCATGACCTGCAGGTGCTATCCACATACGGCCTGACCGATGATGATGCGGCGGCACTGCGCCGAATCGACGGTGTGCAAACCGTGCAGCCCGAACGTTCTCAGACGGTGACCACGTTGGTGGACGGCACCAAGAAAACCGTGACCATGCAGGAAATCGGTACCGAAGGGCTTGATCAGCCGTACCTGCAACAAGGCAAACTGCCGAACAAGGCCGGCGAAGTGGCGGTGACTCAGCAGTTCCTGAACGATAGCGGACTCAAGATTGGCGGCACCATTACTGTGACGCCACAAGACACCTCTTCATCCGTCATATCGGTAGCGGCCACGGAGACTGACGATTCCAATAATGCCGATACGGTAGGTGTCGCCGCCAATGCCTCGGCATCCGATGCGAAGTCCGACGCCAATACGGACGCCGACGCCGAGCAATCCCCGCAGTTCCCCACGAAACTCACCATCACCGGCGTCGTACTTGACCCGCGCGACCTCAACAATCCAGACGGCTATTCGGGCATGACCTCCTTCCGGTCCACCTCATCCGAGGACTATACGTTCTTTGCACCCAGCGACGGCGTGACCGGCAATATATACACTGCGATATCGGTTGCCGTCACTGGTGCGTCCGATTTTGACACGTTTTCCGATGCCTACGATGAAGCCGTCAAAACCGTGGCCGACCGTATCGAACATCAGATACAGACCACACGCCAGAAAGCCCGTCGTCAACAGATCGTCTCCAGCGCGCAGCGCAAACTGGACGATGCCCAAGACGAGGCCAACGAGCAGCTGGACGAAGCCCAGAAGCAGATCGACGACAACTGGGCCGAGCTGGAAGCCAACGAAACGACATTGCAAGATAGCCGTACCGAATTGGAGAACAACAGGACAACCATTACCGATGGCGAACGGCAGCTCGCCGATGGACGTGCGCAGATTGCATCGGCCCGTCAACAGATCGCGCAAGGTCGCCAGCAGATAGCCGAAGCGCGCACCCAGCTCGAATCGGGCAAAGCGCAGCTCACCTCGGCTCGCAAACAGCTCGATGCGGCGCAAACGGAACTGACTGCCAATCGCACGAAAATCGAACAGGGCATTACCCAAATCGACCAAGGCGTGGCACAAATTGATCAGATGCTGTCCATGATTCAACAGGCCGACAATCTACTGGCGCAACTTGACCCGAATATCGACTTCAACTCACCCACATGGCAGGCCATCAAGCAACTGCTCGCGCGCCTTGGCATTACCGTGCCTGAAGTGCCGTCAATCAGCGATCTGCGGCAACAGCTGACCGCCAAGCAAACGGAACTGCAAACGCAGCGAGACAGTCTGGCCCAGCAGAAAGCCGATTTGCAGCGCACATTAAACGAAACCATTGCCCCCGCACAATCCACCTTGGACCAGCAGAACGCGCAACTGACCGCCAAGGAACAGGAAGCGGCTGCAGGAGAGGCACAGCTCAATACCAAATCCGCGGAACTCGAAGCGAATGCCGCAACCCTCGAAACCCAGTCGGCGCAACTTGAAGCGCAGGCCGCCCAACTGGCCAGCGGCAAGCAGCAGCTCGAAGAAGGCGAGCGGCAGCTGGAAGAAGGCGAACAACAGCTCGCGGACGGCAAGGCGAAACTGGATGATGCGCAGTCTGAACTCGATGCGAAGCGAAGCGAAGCGGAAAGCGAATTCGCCAAGCAGCAACGGCGCATCGACGATGTGGCCAACGCACGTTGGTATGTGCAGACACGCGCTTCGATCGACGGATTCAGCTCGCTCAAATCAGACGTCAGTTCCATCGAATCCATCGGCCGCGCATTCCCGATTGTGTTCCTGCTGGTCGCCGTGCTCATGAGCCTGACCACCATGACCCGCATGGTCGAGGAAGACCGCGGACTTATCGGCACCTACCTTGGACTCGGCTATGGCGGACTCGCCGTGTCCAGCCGGTATCTGCTGTTCGCGTTGCTCGCCTGCTTGGTCGGCGGCGGCATCGGTCTGCTGGTCGGATTCCTTGGCATCCCGGCATTCCTGCTGGTGGTGATTGAGGGACTGTATATATTGCCCGGTGTGCGACTCGAATACGACTGGTTGTACGGTTCGGCCGGCATCGTGCTGTTCGTGGTCGGCGTGGGCGTGGCCACCGCGCTCGCCTGTCGCGAGGAGATACGGCACACGCCCGCCGCGTTGATGCGGCCGAAGGCACCGAAAGCGGGCGCTCGCATATTGCTGGAGCGGATTCGCCCGGTATGGAGCCGGCTGAACTTCCTCGGCAAAGTCACCGCGCGCAATATCTTCCGATTCAAGTCGCGCTTGATTATGACCGTGGGTGGCGTGGCCGGTTGCACAGCGTTGATTATCTGCGGATTTGCGATTAATGACACCGTCGACACGATTGGCGTCAAACAATACGAGCAGATCTACCAGTACGACCTGATGGTCGTGGCCAATGACGATGACGCCACCGCGATGCGCAAGCAGGTGGCACAAGATGGCCAAACCACCGAAACGCTGAATCTGCGCGTGGATAGTGGCGAGATGAGCAATGCGGCGCAGGAAAGCGAAACCGTGCAGCTGATGACCGTGCCCAACGATTCGCTGAATATCTTGAACGATATGGTCACGCTGGAACAAGCTGGCGATGATGGATGGTTTGGGCTGCCCAATATCTTCGGCAAAGCGGGTGGCGGCACTGTAGCGCTGGACGATAGTGGCGTGATTGTATCGCAGTCCGCCGCCAACTCGCTGAATATTCATGCCGGCGACACCGTCACGCTGGGCAATGGCGGTAGCAGCCGGGCCAAGGTGCAGGTCACGGCCGTGACGCGCAATCTTATTGGCTCTGATGTGTACATCAGTGAGCGACTGTACGACCAGAAGTTTGCGGCCGGCGGTGTGACGTCTTCGGCTTCGGGAGATGGCACTGCCTCGACCTTGACGTGGAACGCGATGCTCGCCAAGCTGAAAGGTTCCGAGACCGAACAGGCCGAATATGCGGATCGGTTGGGCGAGGAATCGTCGGTGCTCAAGGCCGTGAGCTGTGCGCATCTGGCCGCCACGTTTAAGTTCGATCTGATGGGTGCCGTGGTGGCGCTGATTGTGGGGCTCGCCGGCGGTCTGGCGCTGGTGGTGCTGTTTACGTTGGCCAATACGAACGTGTCCGAACGCATCCGCGAGATGGCCACACTGAAGGTGCTGGGCTTCTATGACCGCGAGGTGCACAACTACGTGAACCGCGAGATGATGATATTGACCGGTATGGGTGTGGTGGTTGGTCTGCCGCTTGGCAGGTGGATAGGCGGATTACTGACTGCTGCGTTGAATATGCCGTCGCTGTATTTCGAAGTGGAAGTGCACTGGTACAGCTATGCGATTGCCGTGGTGGCGACGCTGGCGTTCGCGCTGCTGGTGCAGCTGTTCACCAACCCAGTGCTCGATCGCGTAGACCCGGTCAGCTCGCTCAAGTCCGTGGAATAGAGGTAGAAGTTCAATTTGGTGTTGATGAATTGAACTTTTTGGCGGAATATTTACAGTATCATCGCATGTATTCTTGAGCTGAGCGGTTTTCGTGACATATTTCGGTGATACAGTTTGAACTTGTTTTGAACGAGTATCGCGTCTGGTGCGTAACAATCGGGCGGCAGAGAAGAGAAATGAAATCAGTATGGCCGATACGAATGTGAATGGTGGTACACAGCAGGCTACGGGCAAACTCAAGTCTGTCGAAAGCCTGGACCAGACCAACGAGATGGAGCGTGGCCTGAGCAATCGCCACGTACAGTTCATCGCCATTGGCGGCACCATCGGCACCGGCCTGTTCCTGGGCTCGGGCAAGTCAATCTCGCTAACCGGCCCCTCGATCATCTTCGTGTACATTCTGGTCGGTGTCATCATGTTCTTCCTGATGCGCGCCATCGGCGAAATGATGTACCGTGACCCCAGCCAGCACACCTTCATCAATTTCATCACCCGTTACCTTGGCAACGGGTGGGGGCATTTCGCCGGCTGGACGTATTGGGCCGCGCTCGTGCTGCTGGGCATGACCGAGATCACGGCCGTCTCCACGTACTTCATCACCTTCTTCGACACGTTCGGCATCGACCTGACCCATTGGAAATGGCTGATCGAGCTGTGTTTCCTGGTGTCGCTGGTCTCCATCAACCTGATTGCCGTCAAGGTGTTCGGCGAGGTGGAATTCTGGTTCTCGATGATCAAGATCACGCTGATTTGCGCGATGATCGTCACCGCCGTGGTCATGATCGTGATCGGCTACCATTACCCAGCCGTGCAGATTCACGGCGTGGACCACGTGAGCCCGGCCGGCCACGCCGGATTCGACAACCTGTTCGCCAACTTCTCGTTCGCGCCGAACGGTTGGATGGCCTTCCTCATGAGCTTCCAGATGGTGTTCTTCGCCTATGAGCTGCTCGAGTTCGTGGGCGTCACCGTCTCCGAGACCAAGAATCCTCGTGAGGTGCTGCCCAAAGCCGTCAACGAGATCATCGTGCGTGTGCTCATCTTCTACGTGGGCGCGCTCGTGGCCATCATGTGCATCGTGCCGTGGACCTCGTTCAAGCCGAACGAGGACGGCTCCTTTGCCTCCCCGTTCATTATGGTGTTCCAGTACGCCGGGCTGAATTGGGCGTCCGCGCTGGTGTTCTTCGTGGTGATCACCGCCGCATCTTCCGCGCTGAACTCGCTGCTGTACTCGGCTGGCCGCCACCTGTACCAGCTGTCCGAGGTGTCGCCGAACCCGATGCTGAACAAGCTCGGCAAGGTGTCCGATCGCAAGGTGCCGGCCCGCGCCATCCTGGTGTCCGCGGCGCTGATACTGCTGTCGCCGATCGTCAACGCCATCCCCGGTGTGTCCGGAGCGTTCGTGCTGTTCTCGTCCGCCAGCTCCGCGGTGTTCCTGTTCATCTACATCCTGACGCTGATGGCACACCGCAAGTACCGTCGCTCCGCTGATTTCATTCCGGACGGGTTCGTCATGCCCGCTTGGAAGGTGCTCAATACGGTGGCAATCGTGTTCTTCGTGTTCATCTACCTGACGTTGTTCCTTGCGGACGATACGCGCAATTCCGCGATTGCCGGCCTGGTGTGGCTTGTGGGCTTCGGTGGATTCTCTATGCTGCGCGAACGCTACCGTAGCCGCGATTTAAAGGCCGCACTGGAACACAAGGAGTGATTGGACGGGCTGATTGGC
>ENA-OXVF01000138-OXVF01000138.1-human-gut-metagenome-genome-assembly--contig:-NODE-138-length-8671-cov-19.118965_pt1 | contig 8671 bp, 7 predicted proteins | sample MGYA00249575_ERZ652693 | MGnify/ENA primary metagenome ERZ652693 (study PRJEB26925, sample SAMN05826740) | human gut metagenome | biome: ENVO:2100002; feature: ENVO:00000062; material: ENVO:00002003...
CTACACCTAAGCCTTCGTCGGCAGCGTCAGATGTGTATAAGAGACAGGTCAATTAGTTGCCGCGGACAAATCCGGCCTGGTGCTTGATATTGCCGCACTTTCGGAAAACGATCTGGCATTTTATTGCCTTGATGTCACCCGAGCTGGACATAATGGCGTACTTGCTGCCTTGTTATTACGCGCATTGTTTAACGGATTATTACAGGAACAGCTTGCACACCAAAATCAACGGTTGCCAGAGTTGGGCGCGTTATTGAAGCAGGTAAACCATTTACTCCGTCAGGCCAATCTGCCGGGGCAGTTTCCGCTATTAGTTGGCTATTATCATCGCGAACTGAAAAATCTCATTCTGGTTTCTGCGGGTCTGAATGCGACGTTAAATACCGGCGAACATCAGGTGCAAATCAGTAATGGTGTTCCGTTAGGCACTTTAGGTAACGCTTATTTGAATCAATTGAGCCAGCGATGCGATGCCTGGCAATGCCAAATATGGGGAACCGGTGGTCGGCTGCGCTTGATGTTGTCTGCAGAATGAGCAAACGATAACACGGGCTAAATTTGCATTACCTGCTAATGTCGGCTGGTGGTACTATCGTCGCTATTCGTATAAGTAATTGTCTTAATTATGCTAACTCGCCTCCTTTTCAGAACTTAGCCCCTTCGGGGTGCTGATATACTGGGATGCGATACAGAAATATGAACACGTTCAAAACACGAACAGTCCAGGAGAATTTAAATGGCTGCCATTAATACGAAAGTCAAAAAAGCCGTTATCCCCGTAGCGGGATTAGGAACCAGGATGTTGCCGGCGACGAAAGCCATCCCGAAAGAGATGCTGCCACTTGTCGATAAGCCATTAATTCAATACGTCGTGAATGAATGTATTGCGGCTGGCATTACTGAAATTGTGCTGGTTACTCACTCATCTAAAAACTCTATTGAAAACCACTTTGATACCAGTTTTGAACTGGAAGCAATGCTGGAAAAACGTGTAAAACGTCAACTGCTTGATGAAGTGCAGTCTATTTGTCCACCGCACGTGACTATTATGCAAGTTCGTCAGGGGCTGGCGAAAGGCCTGGGACACGCGGTATTGTGTGCTCACCCGGTAGTGGGTGATGAACCTGTGGCTGTTATTTTGCCTGACGTTATTCTGGATGAATATGAATCCGATTTATCACAGGATAACCTGGCAGAGATGATCCGCCGCTTTGATGAAACGGGTCATAGCCAGATCATGGTTGAACCGGTTGCTGATGTGACCGCATATGGCGTTGTGGATTGCAAAGGCGTTGAATTAGCGCCGGGTGAAAGCGTACCGATGGTTGGCGTGGTTGAAAAACCAAAAGCGGATGTTGCGCCGTCTAATCTCGCTATTGTGGGTCGTTACGTACTTAGCGCGGATATTTGGCCGTTGCTGGCAAAAACCCCTCCTGGAGCTGGTGATGAAATTCAGCTCACCGACGCAATTGATATGCTGATCGAAAAAGAAACGGTTGAAGCCTATCATATGAAAGGGAAGAGCCATGACTGCGGTAATAAATTAGGTTACATGCAGGCCTTCGTTGAATACGGTATTCGTCATAACACCCTTGGCACGGAATTTAAAGCCTGGCTTGAAGACGAGATGGGCATTAAGAAGTAACATCCGTATCGGTGTTTTCCACGAAACGGCGTTGAGCAATCGACGCCGTTTTTTTATAGCTTATTCTTATTAAATTGTCTTAAACCGGACAATAAAAAATCCCGCCGATGGCGGGATTTTTAGCATGTGCAATCTACAAAAGATTATTGCTTGATCAGGAAATCGTCGAGGGATTTACCTTGCTCATCCATTGCTTTTTTGATTACAGCTGGAGTACGGCCTTGGCCAGTCCAGGTTTTAGTTTCGCCGTTTTCGTCAACGTAGCTATATTTTGCCGGACGCTGAGCACGCTTAGCTTTGGTGCCAGATTTAACGGCAGCAAGGCTATTCAGCAGTTCGTTCGGGTCAATACCGTCAGCGATCAGCATTTCGCGATATTGCTGCAGTTTACGAGTGCGCTCTTCAACTTCAGCAGCAGCCGCGCTTTCTTCTTCGCGACGTTCGTTAACAACAACTTCTAATTTTTCCAGCATTTCTTCCAGCGTTTCAAGTGTACATTCTCTTGCCTGCGCACGAAGAGTACGGATGTTGTTCAGAATTTTAAGTGCTTCGCTCATTGTAGTAATCTCAAACTTATATTGGGGTGGTTTGTTGAGGTAATAATAGAGCCTTAAATTCAGTTGTGCAATAGCTAGGAATGTAAGGAATTCAAAATTGTTCTTTATTTTGTGCCGCCAATAAATATCTTTTCATAAAATTAGCCAGAAAAGACGCGGCATATAGCCCTATTTGCACCGATGATTTCGCAGCACGTGAGGTTAAAACTTCCTGATTCATGTCACATTTTATGGTGAGATAATCGTAGGCTGACGACCTTTTAGTCTTCTGTATTAGCCGTGTTTACGAGAATTCCCTATTAAGCGAATGATGAAAAGTAGAACAGTCGCAATAAGAGCAGGGACTTAGTATTGCACTATCTCCTGGAGGTCAACAGAGGGCTATTACATGCGCAACAGGTTAAAGATTGTGAATAGTTACCGGCAGTCATTTACCCGCTTATAACAAGCGAGGCAGTTGTAATGATAGCTCAGAAGGATTATGCAAGGCTTCGTAAGGGAGAACGCATATACCACTTCTGTGCATACTGTTGAGCTGAAAAACTGACGAATTATGATAAACTCCAGCCAACTTTATTTCATATCATTGAGGGCCTGTGGCTGATGGCACAGCTATATTTCTACTATTCCGCAATGAATGCGGGTAAGTCTACAGCATTGTTGCAATCTTCATACAATTACCAGGAACGCGGCATGCGCACTGTCGTATATACGGCAGAAATTGATGATCGCTTTGGTGCCGGGAAAGTCAGTTCGCGTATAGGTTTGTCATCGCCTGCAAAATTATTTAACCAAAATTCATCATTATTTGATGAGATTCGTGCGGAACATGAACAGCAGGCAATTCATTGCGTACTGGTTGATGAATGCCAGTTTTTAACCAGACAACAAGTATATGAATTATCGGAGGTTGTCGATCAACTCGATATACCCGTACTTTGTTATGGTTTACGTACCGATTTTCGAGGTGAATTATTTATTGGCAGTCAATACTTACTGGCATGGTCCGACAAACTGGTTGAATTAAAAACCATCTGTTTTTGTGGCCGTAAAGCAAGCATGGTGCTGCGCCTTGATCAAGCAGGCAGACCTTATAACGAAGGTGAGCAGGTGGTTATTGGTGGTAATGAACGCTACGTTTCTGTATGCCGTAAACACTATAAAGAAGCGTTAGAAGTCGGCTCATTAACGGCTATTCAGGAAAGGCATCGCCACGATTAATAAGAATTTCTTTACTGACAGGGTGAGCAGGGCGCTTTTATCCTGTCAGTTCGTTTTACGCACTTCTTCCGGGCTATACACCCTTCTCGGCAGTTTTTTAACGCCGCTATACGCCTCACAGAGCGCTTATACACCGACATTGACTTGTAACCTGTAAAGTACAATATCGCTGTGTGTAGGCGTTATACATCGTCGCAAATATGATGAAGGACAATGCTGCCGGTTTATGGAAAAGTTGCTTTGGGAAAACAAAAAAACGGCCCCAGAAGGGGTAATGCCAGTCAGTTAAGCAACTGACTGGCTCTTTTTCGGGGCTGTGGGGTATTTCCAGGGCCTCTCCTTTACCACTCTCGGGAAGGCCCTTTCCCTTCTTGTCGGTAATTTCACAAGTTGTCCCATACTTGCAAGATCGCGCATCAGCTCCGGTATACGTCCCGGTGAAGCGCCCTGCAATGTCATCAGCATTCTCATCACCATTCCGCATGATTCTGAGAAACTCAGTTGATTCGGCCAGTAACCTTTCAGATGTTCCGCCATTTTAATCATCTGATATCTCGCCAGATTATAAGCCAGTAAGACACCCCACAGCTCTTGCTCCACAAGCTCCGGCTTTTTACTTCTCAGCGTCAGCCTGCTCAGTTGCATCGTCTGTTTTATCTCCCTGTATCCCAGTTCGATTTCCCAGCGATGACTGTACAGATCCGCCATTTCTCCTCCGGGGAAGCGCATGGCGTCCGTCATCGACGTCAGCAGATGGCAGACTTTTCCTTTGCGCGTCACGGTCAGCAGGCGGGCTGTCACCTCATTTCCCAGTCCCGGCCACTTTTTTCGTGCCTGCGGGCTGATGTTCAGCTTCACCAGATGATCGCCTTTACCCAGTTTTCTGTTCTCTTCATATTGCGCTCCCTTTCTGAGAGGGATCATCCAGTGGCGGTGTTCTCCCGCCAGGCTCCAGGCATTTAACAGTCCTGGTGAGTAATAACCTTTATCCATTAACGTCAGAGTGTTATCGCCGGTTTGTTCTATAAGTTGCTCAGCAAGCTCATTTTCGCTGTTCTTCATCGTGCCGAAGGCTGCAGCCGTCAGCAGATGGCTGGTCAGTTCCATCTGGCAGACCATTTTGACCTGCGGGTAGAGCGCCGGGTTCCCGGCATGTGTCTGGCGGGGGAAGGCTGCATCGTTCTCTGGTGTATCCGGTGTGCGCCAGAACACACCATCGATGGCCAGCAGGGTCAGGCCGCACCAGTGCGGATGCGGCGTGGCGTTATGCCAGAGCTGCGCTGTTTTCGTGAACACGCGGCGGACAGCCTCACTTCCCAGGCGCTGGCGGGCCTGAATAACGGCACTGGAGGCAACGAAGGGGCGATTGCCCGGCAGCATGATGTCCAGGCGATTCACAATCTGGTGAAGAGGTTCTTTACGCTCAAGCGCCATGCCAACAATACACCAGACCATCATTTCGAGGGGAAGACGGCGCTTGTGTAGCGTTACAGTACCTGATTCGGCAAGGCAACGAGAGATGAGTTCGGGGGCGAGGTAATCCCCCAGAGAAGTCAGTGGGTTACGCAGAGAATCGTAACGGGATATCAAATCAAGGGCCTGTCCAATGAGCATAAAAAAATCCGGAAACGAGTGAGCGTTTCCGGATTCTTACACAGCCACTGGATCGGTCAACTGATCCTTAACTGACTGGCATTACCCCTTATGGGGCCGTTTATGTTGCCAGACAGCGCTACTGATTAAGCGGATTTTTTCGCTTTTTTCTCAGCTTTAGCCGGAGCAGCTTCTTTCTTCGCTGCAGTTTCGCCTTCTACATAATCACGACCGTAGTAGGTATCCAGCAGAATCTGTTTCAGCTCGGAGATCAGCGGGTAACGCGGGTTAGCGCCGGTGCACTGGTCATCGAATGCATCTTCAGACAGTTTATCCACGTTCGCCAGGAAGTCTGCTTCCTGAACGCCAGCTTCACGGATAGATTTCGGAATACCCAGTTCAGCTTTCAGCGTTTCCAGCCATGCCAGCAGTTTCTCGATCTTAGCTGCAGTACGGTCGCCCGGTGCGCTCAGACCCAGGTGGTCAGCAATTTCAGCATAACGACGGCGAGCCTGCGGACGGTCATACTGGCTGAATGCAGTCTGCTTGGTCGGGTTGTCATTCGCGTTGTAGCGAATAACGTTACAAATCAGCAGGGCGTTTGCCAGACCGTGCGGAATATGGAACTGGGAACCCAGTTTGTGCGCCATTGAGTGACATACACCCAAGAAGGCGTTCGCAAACGCGATACCCGCGATAGTCGCTGCACTGTGAACACGTTCACGCGCTACCGGATTTTTAGACCCTTCGTGGTAGGACGCTGGCAGATATTCTTTCAGCAGTTTCAGTGCCTGCAGAGCCTGACCATCAGAGAACTCAGATGCCAGTACAGAAACATAAGCTTCCATGGCGTGAGTTACTGCGTCCAGACCACCGAAAGCACACAGGGACTTCGGCATGTCCATAACCAGGTTGGCGTCGACAATCGCCATATCCGGGGTCAGTGCATAGTCTGCCAGCGGATATTTCTGACCAGTAGTGTCGTCAGTTACAACCGCAAACGGAGTGACTTCAGAACCTGTACCAGAAGTGGTGGTGACAGCGATCATTTTCGCTTTCACACCCATTTTCGGGAACTTGTAGATACGTTTACGGATATCCATAAAGCGCAGCGCCAGTTCTTCGAAGTGAGTTTCCGGATGTTCGTACATAACCCACATGATCTTCGCAGCGTCCATCGGGGAACCACCACCCAGCGCGATAATCACGTCTGGTTTGAAGGAGTTTGCCAGTTCTGCACCTTTACGAACGATGCTCAGGGTCGGGTCAGCTTCTACTTCGAAGAAGACTTCAGTTTCAACGCCTGCTGCTTTCAATACGGAAGTGATCTGATCAGCATAACCATTGTTGAACAGGAAGCGGTCAGTCACGATGAGCGCACGTTTGTGGCCATCAGTAATCACTTCATCCAGCGCGATTGGCAGGGAGCCACGGCGGAAGTAGATAGATTTCGGAAGTTTGTGCCACAACATGTTTTCAGCTCGCTTAGCAACGGTTTTCTTGTTGATCAGGTGTTTCGGACCAACGTTTTCAGAGATGGAGTTACCACCCCAGGAACCACAACCCAGAGTCAGGGAAGGTGCGAGTTTGAAGTTATACAGGTCACCGATACCACCCTGAGAAGCCGGGGTGTTAATCAGGATACGAGCCGTTTTCATTTTCTGACCGAAGTAAGAAACGCGAGCCGGTTGGTTATCCTGGTCAGTGTACAGGCAAGAGGTATGACCGATACCGCCCATAGCAACCAGTTTCTCTGCTTTTTCTACCGCGTCTTCGAAATCTTTAGCACGGTACATTGCCAGAGTCGGGGACAGTTTTTCATGTGCGAACGGTTCGCTTTCATCAACAACGGTCACTTCACCGATCAGAATCTTGGTGTTTTCTGGTACAGAGAAGCCTGCCAGTTCAGCAATTTTATAGGCTGGCTGACCAACGATAGCTGCGTTCAGCGCACCGTTTTTCAGGATAACGTCCTGAACAGCTTTCAGCTCTTTACCCTGCAACAGATAGCCGCCGTGGGTTGCGAAACGTTCACGTACTGCGTCATAAACAGAGTCAACAACAACAACAGACTGTTCAGAAGCACAGATTACGCCGTTGTCGAAGGTTTTGGACATCAGTACAGATGCAACTGCACGTTTGATATCAGCTGTTTCATCGATAACAACCGGAGTGTTGCCCGCGCCTACGCCGATAGCTGGTTTACCGGAGCTGTATGCGGCTTTAACCATGCCCGGACCACCAGTCGCGAGGATCAGATTGATGTCTGGGTGGTGCATCAGTGCGTTAGACAGTTCAACAGAAGGTTGATCGATCCAGCCGATCAGATCTTTCGGAGCACCGGCAGCGATAGCAGCCTGTAGAACGATATCAGCCGCTTTGTTGGTTGCATCTTTTGCACGCGGGTGCGGGGAGAAGATAATGGCGTTACGGGTCTTCAGGCTGATCAGCGATTTGAAGATAGCAGTTGAAGTCGGGTTAGTGGTCGGAACGATACCGCAAATAATACCGATGGGTTCAGCGATAGTGATGGTACCAAAAGTGTCGTCTTCAGACAGAACACCACAGGTTTTTTCATCTTTATAAGCGTTGTAGATATATTCAGAAGCAAAGTGGTTTTTGATCACTTTATCTTCGACGATACCCATGCCGGATTCGGCAACGGCCATTTTCGCGAGTGGGATTCGAGCATCTGCAGCAGCCAGAGCGGCGGCGCGGAAGATTTTGTCTACTTGCTCTTGAGTGAAACTGGCATATTCACGCTGGGCTTTTTTTACACGCTCTACGAGTGCGTTAAGTTCAGCGACATTAGTAACAGCCATAATGCTCTCCTGATAATGTTAAACTTTTTTAGTAAATCATCTGCTCGAATACGAGAGTATAGTCAGTGCGGTGATGATTTGCTTAACCGATGGAAATCAAAAGCTTACTCGCGCTCACACTCACTGTGATTTACTAAAAGAGTTTAAACATTAGAGTTATTATCTCTAATGCGTCACTTCCAGGTGGCGTAAGCAAGATTACTCACTTCTGGGTACTGATTACGTGATCCAAATCAAATTTTTGCAAAGCTGACACCTTTCAGCATGGCTTTTCGCCATTATAGCTAACAGTTAATAAATTGTAGTATGATTTGTTGGCTACATTAGCATGTTTTGCACAACTAGATAACAATAACGAATGATAGCAATTTTAAGTAGTTAGGAGGTGAAAAATGCTGTCAAAAGGCGTATTGTCAGCGCGTCTTTTCAACCTTATTTATGGCTAACATTATCCGGCTTTTGCTTCGGAGCTAACCGTGATTCAGACCCTTTTTGATTTTCCCGTTTACTTCAAATTTTTCATCGGGTTATTTGCGCTGGTCAACCCGGTAGGGATTATTCCCGTCTTTATCAGCATGACCAGTTATCAGACAGCGGCAGCGCGAAACAAAACTAACCTTACAGCCAACCTGTCTGTGGCCATTATCTTGTGGATCTCGCTTTTTCTCGGCGACACGATTCTACAACTTTTTGGTATATCAATTGATTCATTCCGTATCGCCGGTGGCATCCTGGTGGTGACAATAGCGATGTCGATGATCAGCGGCAAGCTTGGTGAGGATAAACCTGTCTCTTATACACATCTGACGCTGCCGACGAAGGCTTAGGTGTAG
>ENA-OXVF01000149-OXVF01000149.1-human-gut-metagenome-genome-assembly--contig:-NODE-149-length-8064-cov-22.120864_pt1 | contig 8064 bp, 10 predicted proteins | sample MGYA00249575_ERZ652693 | MGnify/ENA primary metagenome ERZ652693 (study PRJEB26925, sample SAMN05826740) | human gut metagenome | biome: ENVO:2100002; feature: ENVO:00000062; material: ENVO:00002003...
GATCTACACCTAAGCCTTCGTCGGCAGCGTCAGATGTGTATAAGAGACAGTTTACCACCAGCACTAAAGAAAGCGTTCAGTGTGTTGATGAAATCATTGATGGGTGCCAACACGCGCCCATAGGGATGTTCAATATTCAGTTGCTGAGCAAATTGCTGATGAATGAATGGCGATTTGCTGTGGGCTATCGGATTACCAAAAACAGCATAGGTTTCCATTATGTTACCCCTGTCGAAACAGTTCACCCGTCAGGGCATCGCGGATTTCTGAAGGATTTAAACGCCCCCCCGTTTCACCAGGCACAACCGGGAACGCCGCGCCAAATTGTGCGCGAACTTCGTCTACTGTTCGACAAGGTGGCAATCCACTCAAGTTGGCACTGGTAGAAACCAGCGGTTTACCATAAGCCTTGCACAAAGCAACCACCAACGGATGGTCGGTGACTCGTACAGCAAGCGAATCAAAGCGGCCCGTCAACCAGCGCGGTGTTGTCGCAGGCGCGGGAAAAACAAAGGTGACAGGACCTGGCCAGCGAGAAAATATAGTTTCACGCTGCGCGTCAGTCAGCATGGTGTCATCAATATAGGGTTTAAGCTGCTCGTAATTTGCGGCGATTAGAATCAGCCCCTTATCAACCGGACGCTGTTTTAACTCCAACAGTCGCATCACTGCTGTTTCGCTATCAGGATCGCACCCGACACCGAAAACGGCTTCCGTTGGATAGGCGATGACACGTTCTTCATTGAGGACATCTATCGCAGCTGCGATAGCGTCCCCTTGCAGGTTATTATTCACGTTATTATTCCGCCGAAACCGGCTTTCCACATTGTTTACTGGCACAAAAGTGTTTTACACCCTGCGCGGTTTTCTTTTCGATGAGTAGCGGATAATGACACTCAGGGCATTCTCCAGCTATGGGTTTGAAGTTAATGGCAAATTGACACTCCGGGTAGCGATCACAGGAGTGAAACGTTTTGCCATAACGGGAGCGGCGCTGGACCAGATGGCCCGTCCGGCATTGGGGGCATGTAATTGCTGTTTCGTCCGGTTTATCGATAAGTTCGGTATGTTCGCATTCAGGGTAGTTACTGCAACCAATAAACATACCAAAGCGTCCCTGGCGTAATACCAGATTTGCGCCACATGCAGGGCAAACCTGCCCCTCCAGAACTTTGACAATATGTCCATCCGCTGAAGATTTCAGAGGACGGACGTAGTCACACGCCGGATACTGTGAGCATCCAAGAAACGGACCGTGTTTCCCGGATCGAATAACTAGTTCAGCCCCGCACTTTGGGCAGGACTCATTATTACGCACCGTGAACAGTGCTGATTTCGCCATAACTACTTATGCTGAATTAAAGAAATGATTAATGCAGCATACCTTCATTCACTTCAAAGAGTAATTCTTCCATTTGCTGGTACGCATTTTCGCAGCCCGGAATATTGAACAACACCATCAGGATTACCCATTTCAGGTCTTCCAGGTCGAACTCTGCGGTATCCAGCGCGAGCACTCGCTCTATCACCATTTCACGGGTCTCAAGGCTAAGCACCTGAATTTGCTCAAGGAAAAGCAAAAAACCACGACAGCTGGCATCCAGTCTTTCACACTCTTCAGGGGTATAAATACGCATGGAGAGTGGATCAGAGGCCAGTTGCATCGGTTCTGCCAGTCCTTCCTGATAATCCGCAAGCTTTTCCAGCCAAAGCAGGGCATTGTAGATATCTTCTCGATCAAATCCTGCGTCGGTAAGATCCTGTTCAAGTTTGTCTTGATCCACACGCAACTCAGCTTCTGTGTGAATATAGGTTTCAAACAAATACATTAGTACGTCGAACATGGCATGCCCTCCTCAATCGGACATAGCCGCCGGGTACAGCTGCGATCCATCCTGCTAACTCCAGTTCGAGTAGTTGAGTAACTACCTCTGGCACAGGTTGGCCGGCACGTTCAGCGACGACGTCAACAGGTGTTACCTCATCTCCTACGTTAGCCAGGAGCTCAGGAAATGGCAATGCCACGTCTTCCTGATCTGGTGAATAAAATGAATTTTCAGGGGCGTCTGGCAACCAGTGCAATCCAAATTGCAAGTTTTCCAGAATTTCTTCCGGTTCCGTCACAAGAATCGCACCTTGTTTTATTAACCAGTGAGGCCCTTCGCTTCCCGGATTCCCTAATGGACCCGGCAAGGCAAAAACTTCACGCCCCTGCTCAAGCGCACAACGTGCTGTCACCAGCGAACCACTGCGCAAAGCCGCTTCCACCACCAGTACACCTTTACTTAGACCACTGATAATGCGATTTCTTCGTGGGAAATTGTAAGCAAGGGGTGGAACATCGAGGGGAAATTCCGAGACAAGAGCCCCACCATGTTCAAGCAAACTGGTAGCCAGTCGGGCATGGCGACGCGGATGAATGGTATTAAGTCCATTCCCTAATACAGCAATGCTGACGCCATTTACCTGTAAGGCCGCTTTATGCGCCACACCATCGATTCCACGCGCCAGTCCACTCGTAATTGTCACTCCACGCGTCGCCAGAGTTTCGCAAAATAATCGTCCCCATCGCTCGCCATACCATGAATGCGCCCGACTCCCCACTACGGCAAGCTGAAATGAATGCAGCGCGTGCAGTTCTCCTTCAACAAACAGTGCGCCGGGGTAATCTGTCGTCGCCAGAAGTTGAGGAGGATAAAATTCGCTGTCCGCAGGAATTAAATGATGGTTGGGTTGCTCCAACCAAGAAAGTGAGCTTTCGATACTCTTTCGCGGAAATGAAAGAAAGCGTTGTGCCTGCCGCAATGTAAGCCCAGTTTGCTGCAATACAACCGCATCAATATGCGACTGTTTTGCCAGCCAGTGAGCTATACGGACCATATCATCGCCATACAAGCTGCTGATGCTCATTAAACGCAGCCAAATTTCTGTATCGACCATCCCTATCTCCCTGCCATAAGCAGCCTTAGCAATCTTTGCGATTGGTCAGTGATGCTGTCAATCAGAGGGGGATTTGTCTAGAATAGAAGAAATAATCTTTCTAACTCCTGAACACATCTCTGGAGATTTATGTCAGTTTTGCAAGTGTTACATATTCCGGACGAGCGGCTTCGCAAAGTTGCTAAACCGGTAGAAGAAGTGAATGCAGAAATTCAGCGTATCGTCGATGATATGTTCGAGACGATGTACGCAGAAGAAGGTATTGGCCTGGCGGCAACCCAGGTTGATATCCATCAACGTATCATTGTAATTGATGTTTCGGAAAACCGTGACGAACGGCTGGTGTTAATCAATCCGGAGCTTTTAGAAAAAAGTGGCGAAACAGGCATTGAAGAAGGTTGCCTGTCGATCCCTGAACAACGTGCTTTAGTGCCACGCGCAGAGAAAGTTAAAATTCGCGCCCTGGACCGCGACGGTAAACCATTTGAACTGGAAGCAGACGGTCTGTTAGCCATCTGTATTCAGCATGAGATGGATCACCTGGTCGGCAAACTGTTTATGGATTATCTGTCACCGCTGAAACAACAACGTATTCGTCAGAAAGTTGAAAAACTGGATCGTCTGAAAGCCCGGGCTTAAGGATAAGAATTAACGTGTCAGAATCACTACGTATTATTTTTGCGGGTACACCTGACTTTGCAGCGCGTCATCTCGACGCGCTGTTGTCTTCTGGTCATAACATCGTTGGCGTGTTCACCCAGCCAGACCGACCGGCAGGACGCGGTAAAAAACTGATGCCCAGCCCGGTTAAAGTTCTGGCTGAGGACAAAGGTCTGCCCGTTTTTCAACCGGTTTCCCTGCGTCCACAAGAAAACCAGCAACTGGTCGCCGATCTGCAGGCTGATGTTATGGTCGTCGTCGCCTATGGTTTAATTCTGCCTAAAGCTGTGCTGGAGATGCCGCGTCTTGGCTGTATCAACGTTCATGGTTCACTGCTGCCACGCTGGCGCGGTGCTGCACCAATCCAACGCTCACTATGGGCGGGTGATGCAGAAACTGGTGTGACCATTATGCAAATGGATGTTGGTTTAGACACCGGTGACATGCTCTATAAGCTCTCCTGCCCGATTACTGCAGAAGATACCAGTGGTACGCTGTACGACAAGCTGGCAGAGCTTGGCCCACAAGGGCTTATCACCACGTTGAAACAACTGGCAGACGGCACGGCGAAACCAGAAGTTCAGGACGAAACTCTTGTCACTTACGCCGAAAAGTTGAGTAAAGAAGAAGCGCGTATTGACTGGTCACTTTCGGCAGCACAGCTTGAACGTTGCATTCGCGCTTTCAATCCATGGCCAATGAGCTGGCTGGAAATTGAAGGGCAGCCGGTTAAAGTCTGGAAAGCATCTGTCATCGATACGACAACAAAGGCTGCGCCAGGAACAATCCTTGAAGCCAATAAACAAGGCATTCAGGTAGCGACAGGTGATGGCATCCTGAATCTGCTCTCAATGCAACCTGCAGGTAAGAAAGCGATGAGCGTGCAAGACCTCCTGAATTCTCGTCGGGAATGGTTTGTACCGGGTAACCGTCTGGCCTGATAGTCCACTCTTCTAAGCCCGGTCTTACCGGGCATCTTTATATTTATACTTATGAAAAAACAACGTAATTTACGTAGCATGGCGGCCCAGGCCATTGAACAAGTCGTTGAGCAAGGGCAATCACTGAGCAACATTCTGCCACCGCTCCAGCAAACAGTTTCCGATAAAGATAAAGCTCTTCTCCAGGAGTTATGCTTTGGCGTACTGCGTACGCTCTCACAGTTAGAGTGGCTAATTAATAAGCTAATGGCACGTCCGATGACAGGCAAACAGCGTACTGTTCATTACCTGATTATGGTTGGTTTGTATCAACTGCTTTATACCCGCATTCCACCTCATGCCGCGCTGGCTGAAACGGTTGAAGGTGCTGTCGCAATTAAGCGTCCGCAACTTAAAGGGTTGATTAACGGCGTATTACGCCAGTTCCAACGTCAGCAAGAAGAGTTATTAGCCGAGTTTAATGCCAGTGATGCACGTTATCTGCATCCTTCCTGGTTGCTGAAACGTCTGCAAAAAGCGTATCCAGAGCAGTGGCAATCCATCGTAGAAGCCAATAACCAGCGTCCGCCAATGTGGCTGCGCGTTAATCGTACGCATCATTCCCGCGACAGCTGGCTTGCATTGCTGGATGAAGCAGGAATGAAAGGTTTCCCGCATGCGGATTACCCTGATGCTGTACGTCTGGAAACACCTGCACCTGTTCATGCGCTACCTGGTTTTGAAGACGGATGGGTTACCGTTCAGGATGCATCAGCACAAGGTTGCATGACCTGGCTTGCGCCACAAAACGGTGAACACATTCTGGATCTTTGTGCTGCCCCCGGCGGTAAAACAACGCATATCCTTGAGGTGGCACCAGAAGCGCAGGTTGTTGCGGTTGATATTGACGAACAGCGCCTCTCTCGCGTTTACGACAATTTAAAACGCCTTGGTATGAAGGCGACCGTGAAACAAGGTGATGGCCGCTACCCTTCCCAATGGTGTGGCAAGCAACAGTTTGATCGCATTTTATTAGATGCGCCTTGTTCAGCAACGGGGGTGATTCGTCGCCATCCGGATATTAAATGGTTACGTCGCGATCGCGATATCCCAGAACTCGCGCAATTGCAGTCTGAAATTCTCGACGCCATTTGGCCGCATTTAAAATCCGGTGGAACCCTGGTCTATGCCACCTGTTCGGTGTTACCGGAAGAGAATAGCCTGCAGATTAAAGCCTTTTTGCAACGTACCGCTGATGCCGAACTTTGCGAAACAGGAACACCAGAGCAACCGGGTAAACAAAATCTGCCTGGTGCCGAAGAGGGCGACGGCTTCTTTTACGCTAAGCTAATCAAAAAGTGATGAGATAACGGGTCGCGACTGATGAAAATTATCATTCTGGGTGCCGGCCAGGTTGGCGGCACACTGGCGGAAAACCTGGTTGGCGAGAACAACGATATTACTGTTGTCGATACCAACGGTGAGCGTCTGCGGACCTTACAGGATAAATTTGACCTGCGGGTCGTGCAGGGGCATGGCTCTCATCCACGCGTATTGCGGGAGGCAGGTGCCGACGACGCCGATATGCTGGTTGCTGTAACCAGTTCAGATGAAACCAATATGGTTGCCTGCCAGGTAGCCTACTCACTTTTCAACACCCCTAATCGCATCGCTCGTATCCGCTCACCAGACTACGTGCGCGATGCCGATAAGCTATTTCATTCAGATGCTGTACCGATTGATCATCTGATCGCACCAGAGCAGTTGGTTATCGATAATATTTACCGACTGATTGAGTATCCCGGCGCATTGCAGGTGGTAAACTTCGCTGAGGGTAAAGTCAGCCTGGCTGTGGTTAAAGCCTATTACGGCGGCCCGCTGATTGGTAATGCACTTTCGACCATGCGCGAACATATGCCACATATCGATACTCGTGTGGCAGCAATTTTCCGCCATGATCGCCCCATTCGTCCGCAAGGTTCGACCATTGTTGAAGCTGGTGATGAAGTGTTCTTTATTGCCGCTTCACAGCATATCCGCGCGGTGATGAGTGAATTACAGCGACTGGAAAAACCGTATAAGCGGATCATGCTGGTTGGTGGTGGTAATATCGGTGCAGGGCTGGCGCGTCGTCTGGAAAAAGATTACAGCGTCAAACTCATCGAACGTAATCAGCAGCGCGCTGCCGAACTGGCGGAAAAGTTGCAGAATACGATCGTCTTTTTTGGTGATGCGTCGGATCAAGAACTGCTGGCCGAAGAACATATCGATCAAGTTGATCTGTTTATTGCTGTCACCAACGATGACGAAGCCAATATCATGTCCGCCATGCTTGCCAAACGTATGGGTGCGAAAAAGGTGATGGTATTGATCCAGCGTCGCGCTTATGTGGATCTGGTTCAGGGGAGCGTGATCGATATTGCGATTTCACCGCAACAAGCAACTATTTCTGCGTTGCTTAGCCATGTGCGAAAAGCTGATATTGTTGGTGTTTCCTCACTGCGCCGCGGCGTAGCAGAAGCTATTGAAGCCGTTGCTCACGGTGATGAAAGCACCTCACGCGTTGTCGGCAGAGTCATTGATGAAATCAAGCTACCGCCAGGAACGATTATTGGAGCGGTGGTACGTGGAAACGACGTGATGATTGCCAATGACAATCTGCGCATTGAGCAAGGCGATCACGTAATTATGTTCCTCACAGATAAAAAGTTTATTACCGACGTCGAAAGACTCTTCCAGCCAAGTCCTTTCTTCTTGTAATTAATAAGGCGTCTAATGACGCCTTATTATTTCCCTTTGATTATCAGGGATTAATTAAATTCACTCCTGGCAGGAAAATAGCTTAACATTTGTTAGACTTATGGTTGTCGGCTTCATAGGGAGAATAACATGAGCATTATTAAAGAATTTCGCGAATTTGCGATGCGCGGGAACGTGGTGGATTTGGCGGTGGGTGTCATTATCGGTGCGGCATTCGGGAAGATTGTATCTTCACTGGTTGCCGATATCATCATGCCACCTCTGGGCTTATTAATTGGCGGGATCGACTTTAAACAGTTTGCTGTCACGCTACGCGATGCGCAGGGGGATATCCCTGCTGTTGTGATGCATTACGGTGTATTCATTCAAAACGTCTTTGATTTTCTGATTGTGGCCTTTGCCATCTTTATGGCGATTAAGCTAATCAACAAACTGAATCGGAAAAAAGAAGAACCAGCAGCCGCGCCTGCACCAACTAAAGAAGAAGTATTACTGACAGAAATTCGTGATTTGCTGAAAGAGCAGAATAACCGCTCTTAACAAGCGCCTGAAAGCAGAAGGCCAGTGGTAAAAAAGTGATTTACTTTCTTGCCACTGGCCTCCCAGTTCCCCCGATTGCCATGTTTTCCTTTTCGCATGTAACTGCCTTTCCCTTTCTTATTTCTCTCTACGCGCTGTCGGAATAAGGGATCATGTAGTAATGCTTCTATCGCATTATCCTTTATCTGCCCTTTAGCTGTCTCTTATACACATCTCCGAGCCCACGAGACCGGAGCCTATCTCG